>Ga0326728_10016075_pt1 | contig 15364 bp, 9 predicted proteins | sample MB3enrmetagenome_FD_207602 | JGI IMG/M metagenome (GOLD analysis project Ga0326728, IMG submission 207602) | Lab enriched peat soil microbial communities from McLean, Ithaca, NY, United States - MB31MN | ecosystem: Environmental > Terrestrial > Soil > Wetlands > Peat | place: USA: New York...
GGCTGGGCCTGGCTGATCTCGGCGGTTCTGATCATGACCCTCAACCCGCGCGTGTACTACCTGTTTCCCGCGTTCCCGCTGGTGCTGGCGGCGGGGAGCGTGATGTGGGAGACGTGGCTGAGCGGCGGCCGCCTGCCGTGGCTCAAGCCGGTATACGTGGGGCTGATGGTTCTGATGGCCGCGGTGGTGGCGCCGACCGTGGTTCCCGTGTTGCCGGTCGAGACCTATATCCGGTACTCGAAGGCCATCCATTTCCAGCAACCGCGCCTCGAGACTTTCAAGCTCGGACCGCTGCCGCAGTTGTACGCGGATCAGTTCGGATGGGAAGAGATGGTGCGCGAAGTGGCCCGCATCTATAACGGTCTGCCTCCGGATGTGCGGACGCGGACCGCGATCTTCGGCCAGAACTACGGACAGGCCGGGGCGGTGGATCTGTTTGGCGCGAAGTACGGGCTGCCGAAGGCCATCAGCGGACACCAGACCTATTTCCTGTGGGGGCCGCGGGACTACACGGGCGAGAGCATGATCGTGCTGGATAACCCGCGGGAACGGCTGGAAGCGAATTTCCGCGAAGTGGAGAAGGCGGGGAGAGTGGAGCATCCGTACTCGATGCCGTACGAGCATTTCGACATTTTCTACTGCCAGGGTTTGAAGCAGCCGCTGAAGGAGATGTGGCCGGCGGTGAAGAACTGGCGGTAGAAAGCTGTCAAACAGCTTTCGGCTTTCAGCTATCAGCCCTCCCTCACCCGGCGCAGCCGGAACCAAACAGGCAAAAAATCTCACCGCGGAGACGCGGTGGCGCCGAGATAGCGCGGAGAAAAACAAATCAAGACCCGAGGGCGCGGAGATAGCAGAGACCGCGGAGAAAAGCAACTTCTGCTAGTCCCGGCACGAATTTGACTGGACACTTACGGTCAAGACCCCGACGAGCCGCTATGTGCGGCGCGTGCACGCGGGGGCTTGCGCTGATAGCTTATCGCTGAAAAGCTGATAGCTTCATCTCCCTCACCCGGCGGAGCCGGAACCAAACAAGCAAAAAATCTCACCGCGGAGACGCGGTGGCGCCGAGACCGCGCGGAGAAAAACAAATCAAAACCCGAGGGCGCGGAGATAGCAGAGACCGCGGAGAAAAGCAACTTCTGCCGGTCCCGGCACGAATTTGACTGGACACTCACGGTCAAGACCCCGACGAGCCGCTATGTGCGGCGCGTGCACGCGGGGGCTTGCGCTGATAGCCGATAGCTGAACGCTTTATTGGCGCCACTCGGTGGCCATGTTGTCGTCCGTGATGACGGGCATGCCGGCGGTGCGGCGCAGAATGTTCTTGCGGGTTTCCATGCCCTCGGATACGTACGTATCGCCGGGCAGCGTCTCGGCCCGGGCGAGAATGTGGCTGAGTAGGTCGCGGTCCTCGGGGAGCGACAGGTCGAGGATGGGCTTGCCTTCCAGCCGGTAATTGATGAGCGTGGTGCGCCAGCGCGAAGGGCTGATGGGGATGGGGCGGTCGCTGACCGCCATGAAGGGGCCGAAGCGGAAGGCGTGGGGGAAGTGCACGGCGCCGGTGTGCTGGGCGACGGGCGAGAGGGTGGTGTTGTAGTAGATGATACCGCCGGCGTCCACCATGCCGCCGGGATTGATGACCGGTTTTGCGGGACCACGGCCGCTGTCGGAAGCAACGGGAGCCCGCTCCGCGGCCTCATGGCCACAATCCTACGAACCGTAACTCAATCCAACGAACCGGTACTCGATGATCCAAAGCAGTTGCAGCCCCAGCGAGAGACCCGGCACCTGAACGACCGGCAGAGGCTTCGTGGTGTAGTCTGGTTCCACCAGAACGTCGATTTCGTAGCCGGTACCCCCGACCGGGGGACACCCCAGATCCGGCGGCCCTGCACTGCCGGAATCAAGGGAAATGGTGTCGGCGCACACCGCGTCAAATGCCCCGCCTATCCCGAACATCTCCCACACAATCATTGTCCCCGGCTGTCCGCCGGTGTAGGCCACCGAGTCAGCATAGGGACCCGAGCGGTCGGGAGTTTGCGTGAGGACCTGGATTGGGGAGCCCATATCAATCGAGACCTGGAACGCTCCGGTATCCACCCCGCCGCCCGAAATCTGGTAAGTCCCCGCTTGCAGGAATCCCGCCGGCAGGCTCGCCTGATACACCGGCGTTCCCGTGTCCAAGCCGGTGCTCGGGCCGGGTGAAGGCTGCACCTTTACCTGAGCGCCGCCTGGGGCCGTAATCGTGATTGCGCCGGGATTGGGCGTGGAGTAACCCGGCACTGGACAGGCCGGTCCCTGAGTTACAAACAGATTACCGGGAATGCCGAACCCGGGGATGCCGTCCAGCTTCGGGAAGACCGGGGCGGTCTGTCCCGGCGATGCAGTGAACGAGGCGGTAACGGTATCTGTCTCCGGGATCGTGCTGTCGTTGACCACGATCGACCTTTTCAGCAGCAGCACACCTCCGGCCGCGATGGGCGGATCCGAGCATGGCCCTCCTCCGGAATGGATGCTCACGGTGACCGGTTGGCTGAGCCCGCCCGCGAGACTGTTCAGTTGCAAGGGAACATTGCATCCCTGCCGGACGTTGGTGGGGATTTGGAGATCGACCTGGTCTACCCCGACGAGGCCCGGCGCTTCCCCGGCAAACGTTCTGTTGTCGGCGTCCAGGACGTCGGTCAGCCCGAAATAGGCGCCACTGAAATACTCCGAGGTTGCCAAAGGGTTCGCCGGCGCGGGAACCCCATCCGGCGGGACATTGTAGCTCTGGTCCAGCCCGGTACCGTACACCTCGATGAAGTCGCCGGGGGAGGCGCTGTCGGCAGGACAGTTCAGCGACCGCGTTCCATCCGGTTTCACGTTGAGGATTGCGCCACGCCCGCACCCGCTTCCGTCCTGGGTGAAAATGCCCGGGCTGACGCACGAGAGATCGACGGTCACGGGATCGCTGGCCCCGGCTGCCGTTGTAACGATCACCGGTACTTGGAGGTAGTATCCACAACTGCGGAAGCTGTTGGTTAGCTCATGCGGCACTTGCAAATTGATTTGACCCGGCGACACGTACAGCAGCGGCGCCTGGAAGCCGCCCATGCTAACCGATGTCCCGCCCAGGAGCGGGACCAGCGGAAAAGAAGTGGCGCTTTGAGTAGTCACGGCGAGATTTTGGCCGAAGACGGTTGCGATCGACCCCGGCACAAGGCCGTGGGTGGGACCGGTTGCGTTGGCGAAACTGGCGGCGTTCACCACGCCGCCAGGATTGATGATTGGTTTTTGCGCGAACAGGGAGGCTGTTAGCAGCAACAGGCTGATGATCGGACGCATGGCGTTAGTTTCCCTGAAATGGCGCGGCGCCGGTGACGTTGACGCTGAACACCTGGTCAACCCCCGGGGAAGCCTGGAACGGCGTCCTGGAGCCTTGCGCCGGCACCGCGTTTCCGGCGCTATCGGCCAACAGGACGTGCCGGCTGAACAGCCAGAGGCTCAAAGGGACGCCCGTGGGGATTGCCATCCGATAGTTCTGGCCGCTGCTATCCACGCTGATCCGGCTCGCTGCCAAATAGCCCCCCTTGCCCGCGAAGACGCCGGTAACCACGTGTGGAATGTCCGCGGCGGTCTGCGTTGCAGGCAGAAGGCCGAGCGGGTCGTTAAAGCGGACCTGGAGAAAGACCCCGGATTGCAACGGAATATTGAGTTGCGCGGTTTGCCCCGCCTGCACCTGCACCACGGGTGGGGCCGGCCCCCACCTGCATGGATCGAGGAGCGGCTGGGCCGGGACATCCACGCAGACCAGGTAGTTGCCTGGCGGCAATCCCTGGGCGGCATGCTTCCCTGTGGCATCGGTTGTGGAGGTGGTCCCAAAGACCACCTCTCCCGGTGCAAGCTGGACGCTCCTCCCGACCCGGGGAAGATACGAGACCAGCCGATTGTAGGCGACCGTCGCCCCGGATACCGGCGCCCCGCCGGCAGACGTGACGGTGCCCGTGATCGCGCCGCCCTGCCCGAAGGCCATCGAGCAGAGAGAGATTCCCAAGACTACATATTTCCAATTGTGGCGCATATTCTGCTCCTCCTACTGCCGGGTGGGCGTGAACGGTCCCTGGTTACCGGAGTTGAGACTCTGATTGGTGGGCGTGTAACAGCTTTGCTGGCTTCCCACCCAGTGCTGCAAATTGATGAAGGGCCGGAACTGGATGTTCTGTCCGGCCAGGGAGCTCGCGTTGAAGCCCGTAACCAGATTGGGCGCCGAACCGGCGGGGCCACCTTCGCAGTTCTGGCTGGAGTTGGTGGGATCGATACTGTTGGTCCACGTTTCGCCCAGGGCAACCGTCGCCAATGGCGTCCCATAGAGGCTGAGGACCGTCTTGAGGTCGGTCGAGACCTGCTGCGCTTCCCCCCCCACGCCGGGAGAGGTGCTGTTGCAGCCCCAATCGTCGCTGGGGTCAGTGGGGTTGGCGATGACGCAGGGATAGGTATGATAGTCCCAGATCCTGGGCAGGGTAAACACCATCGGGGTACTCTCCGCCCCCGACATGTTTCCGCCGCAGAGAAGGAGGTGCTGCTGCGAATAGCTTCCCGATGGACTGCCGATCGGGCCGGCGGTGATCGCGTTCTTGTATCCGGTCAGTAGCTGCAGGCGCGCGGGCCCACCGTAGGCATCGGTGCAATCGAAGAGGGCCTGGTTGACCTGGGAATCCGCTATCGCGTAGGTGACCCTGCCCGCATCGTAGCCGAACGCTGTCATGTAGGCTTGGATCTGGCCAAAATGGCTCACATTCCCTCCCTGCGCGTCGTCGTAGATGAATCTCGCTTCCACCGGGAAGCTGGTTACATTGATCTCCGGCTCCACGTCGAGCTGAGCGATGTCCAGGCACGGGTAGTTGCCGTTCCCGCAGGAGTTGTATGCCGCCTGGATAACGGCCAGGAACACGTTGTCGATGATGTTCCAGCCTACAAAATAGGGATTCGCGGGCGAGCAGGTGTAGCCGAAGTAACCGTCGTCGAACGGGTAGCCGGCACGGGCTTGGCAGTAGGTCGTGCAATTTTGCCCGGAAGGGCAGTTGTAGGGCGGCGTATTCGTACAGGCGATCAGGCCGAACGGCTGGGTCGGAATAAACTCTTCCTCTGTAACGCTGCCCCGGCCAGCGCATTGCCCCCCGCTGATCGGGTTTCCCACCGGCCCGTACTGGACGCCGTGGTCCCCGGGGCCCATTGACACGCTCCCCGTGGAGTGGCTGAACCTCGGCACGATCGTATAGATCCCGGCATTGTAGACGTCGCTGAAGAAGCTCGTCATCTTGCTCACCCAGTTGGGATCCGGACTGCTGGGATTCGCGGTGCCGCAGCCCAGGATCGGGGTTGATCCGTTGGTGCCCGGCCCGTCGCACATCGCGAAGGTAAAAGCCACCGCCGAGACACCCTGACTGCGCAAGTTCGCCAGCACCGATCGGTAGCAGGCCGGGACGGTGGTGGAGTTGGGACACGTGCCTTGCAGCCCGACCACCTGGCTCGCATAGTGGCTGCTGTCGTACACGTCGACCGGTATGGCGCCAAGGTTCGAGTGGAGGACGCTCGGCGCGGTGATGCCTGGGGCATTCGGCCCAAACAGCAGGGCCATCGGCTGCCAACCGGAGTTGCCGCCGCCGGTGGTCTGCACGGCCCCGAATACCAGGCGCGAGGTCTGCATAAAAGCCGGCTTGAAGGTCACATCGGCCGCGATTGTCATGTAGTTGTTGAATACAATGGGCATCGTCGCCGAGTTCAGGGTGCATTGGCTGTTGCTGGCCCCGCCGCCGGACTGGTACACTAGGTCCACCGGGTTGGGCAGCAGGCCGTTCCCCTGATCGTTGAGCAGGTAAAGATAGCGGCTGCCGTCGTAGCTCAAGTAGCACGCCCACCGGCCGTCGAGGGCAGAGTTGATCAAGGCTTGGGCCGGAGAGCTTGCTCCCGACCCGTTGAACTTCAATGTCAATAACTGCTCCGCCTGGCTGCCGCTGGTTTCAAACGAGGCCACGTAGGGCGCCGACGGCGGACTGGGCGGCGCCCACACCCGCCAGGTGCCGAGGTTGGTCCACCCGCCTGAGTCATTGGTTCCACCGAAGATGGTCTTATCGCCCTTTCCCACCACAGGAAGGCCCCCCGGTACCCCGTTGACAAAGCCCGAATAGAAGGTGTAACTGACAACAAGCGTAAAGTTCGATCCCGCGGGCACCGCGCTCACGAGCGTGACGGAGCACTGGGAGTTGGATGCCGTCGGGCTCGCCGTGAGGAGCCCGGAACCGCTATCCGGCACGAGATAGAGTGTTCCCGCGGGCAGGCTGTAGGCGATATAGCACGCGTACCTGGCGTCGAGGAATGAGTTGATTAGCACGTCCAATACATTGGAGCTGTTGACGTTGGAGAACTGGAAGGTGATCTGCACGGTGGTGGAACCGGGGGGTGCGGGTACACCGGCCGGCACCCCCATAGCGTTACCCGAGGGCGAGGCATACACTGGTTGGGACGCTTGGCTCGTCCCAGCCCCCAGAAACGCCCATACCAGGGCCATTAATGGGGGGAAGGATCTTTCGACTCTTCAGAGATCGCATAGTTTCCCTCGGATCCCTGCAAGCGAATCGGTCCGGACGCAATTCGGTACGTATAGTACGTTAGTATCTATAGTAATAGATCCTTTAATCTTAAATCAAGTGCAATTCGCATCGCACCGTGCGGATTAGCACCTTGGCGTCGAGCCAAATGAATGGCACGTGCCCGAATCTACGGAAGCCAACGATGCCCAAGAAGAAGTCCGCGACCGGATGATCGGCGGCGTGGTGTTGCCGGAAGAGCCCGGCACTGAGAAACTGGCTCAGGACTGGACGTTATCAGGGACCGACACAGGTGAGGTTTTATTGTGCCGGGGCACGGATAACTGCCTGCGGTTCACCTCGCAGTTCTCCGTGCTGCGGCGGTTCGGACGCTTCCTGGAAGAGTACGATGACCCGCCCGTGCGCATCGTGAATCACCTGGCGGCACAGTTGCACCTCCCGCTGGTGTTGCTACTGGCGCCACCCCGGCCAGCCAAGGAAACTCGCCTTCTCAGCTGTAAGCTCAACCGGACCTGGGCTGAAAGCTGATAGCTGACGGCTGAAAGCTCTATTGGCGCCACTCGGTGGCCATGTTGTCGTCCGTGATTACCGGCATGCCGGCGGTGCGGCGCAGAATGTTCTTGCGGGTTTCCATGCCCTCCGATACGTACTGGTCGCCGGGCAGCGTATCGGCCTTGGCCAGGATGTGGTTGAGCAGGTCGCGGTCCTCGGGGAGCGACGGGTCGAGGATGGGCTGGCCTTCCAGCCGGTAATTGATCAGCGTGTTCCGCCAGCGGGAAGGGCTGAGTTGGATGGGGCTGTCACTGACCGCCATAAAGGGGCCGAAACGGAAGGCGTGGGGGAAGTGCACGGCCCCGGTGTGCTGGGCGACGGGCGAGAAGGTGGTGTTGTAGTAAATGATGCCGCCGGGTTTCAACATCCCGCGGGCGAGATCCAGAAACTCCACCGAAAGCAGATCGGTGGCTTGGGCGCGCCAGTAGTAGATGGTATCCATGACGATCACGTCGAACTTGCGGTTGCGGTGGCGGAACATCCAACGGCGGCCGTCGTCGATCACCAGCTCGACTTTGGGATTGTGAAGCACCGGCGCCACCATGGGATAGCGCCGCACGATCTCGACATAACCGGGATTGATTTCGATCACCACCAGGTGCTCGATCTGCGGATGGTTGGCGATGATCTCGCTCCACGCGCCGCCCGACATGCCGACCTCGAGCACGTCTTTGGGAGCGGGGTGAAAGAAGCTGAGGGCCAGCGGGCGCATGAGCAGGTCGGTCTCGTGCACGTCGGTGGTCATCCAGCCATCGAAGGCGCCGCCGCCGAAGATGGCGCCATCGGCATCGACGGTAACCACGCCGCTGCGGGTCTCGACGACGTCGGTAAGGCGCGCGCCCGGGTCCCGCCATTCCCGCTTGTACTCCAGTTGGCGGTAGACATTGTCGAACAGCGGGCCGGAGGCGAGCACTACGACGACGGCCAGGCCGGCGCAGGCGTAGACTTCGGAGTTCCGGCGCAGGGCGCGCAGTAAGACGATGGCGACGGCGAGGCCGAGCAGCGCCAGAAGCACGGAGATCCAGCGCAGCGACAGGTAATCCATCAAAACGAAGCCGACCAGCCAGCTTCCCGCGGCCGAGCCGATGATGTTGGCGAGGTACAGGTAGCTCAAGCCGGCGCCGGCGCGCGCATCGGGTGCGACGGAGATGTGGCAGGTGAGGGGGAAGGTGGCGCCCAGGAGTCCGGCCGTGACGGCCACCAGCGGGAGGGTCCAGAAGTAACTCGCGTGGCGGACGATCAGGGCCACCAGGGGCGCGACGGCGAACCCCAGGAGGTTCGCCGCGAGCACCAGAATCGCCAGCGGCCGCACCAGCGACTCGGGCGCACGCCGTCCGCAAAGGCGGCGGCTGAGCAGGGATCCGAAGGCGATGCCGGCCAAAAAGGCGCCGAGGACGAAGGCGAAGCACTGGGCGGGACCGGCGGTGGCGAACGCATACACGCGATACCAGACGATTTCGTAGCACAGCGAGAGGAAGCCGGCAAGCCCTGCGAGGGCGGCTGCCAGGCGAAACGGCAGCAGGCCGCCGGAGGCCCGTGGGGGCAGCGGCACCTCCTCAGCGGACTCGCCGCGATGGCGGTAGTGGATTAGCAACACCGACGAGCCGACCGCCACGTTGAGCGTCGCGGCGACCGCCACGGAACCGGACATTCCCAGGTAGCGCATGGTGACCAGCGCGGCCAGGAAGCAGGCGGTTGCGGAACCCAGGGTGTTGACGAAGTAGAGGATGCCGACCGCGCGCCCCATGTTGGGCGAGAGCTTCACGAGTTGCGCCACCAGCAACGGGAGAGTCGCTCCCATGAGGACCGTGGGGACGACCACCAGGAGGAAGGAGAGCAGCCCGGTCTCCAGCGCCGGCGCGCCCGCGGTGAAGCGGGCCACCCAGTGAAACAGGGGCAGCGAGAGGACGCCGTAGCAGGCGATTCCCAGTTCGAACGCGCCAAACAGCGGCAGCAGCGGCGCGGCGGGGTTCCGCGAGATGCGGCCACCGGCCAGGCTGCCCAGTCCGAGCCCCAGCATGAAGGCGCTCACCACTACCGTGACCGACTCCATGTTGACGCCGTAGATGGCGAACAGAGTCCGCTGCCAGACGATCTGGTAAATCAGGGCAGGCACGCCGGAGAGAAAAAACAGAACGTAGAACCAGCGGAAATCCCGCTGGGGCGGCGTCACGGGAGATCCTCCTCGACCGGCTTCTTGTGCTTGGGCTTTTTGCGGGCGGACTTCGGAAGGATGGGCTTCGAGGCCGGCACCTTGCCCACCCGCTCGCGGGCGATGGCCCTCACTTCGGCGCCCAGGTCAAAGGTTTTCTTCTTGCGAGGCAATCATCCTCCGAACCGCGTCAGCCAGCTTCTCGGGACCGAACGGCTTGTGCAGAAACATCACGCGTCCGGGGGCCGCGGACTGGATGACGGTCATGTCCCAAGGATAACCGCTGGCGGCGATCACGCGCAGGGAGGGTCTGGCGGCCAGCAGGCGCAAGGCGAGATCCTGCATGCTCAATCCGGCCATGGTGGCGTCGAGCACGGCGACGGCGAATTCGGAAGGGGCGGCCTGGAACTCGGCCCACGCGGTTGCGGTGGTGTCCGCCGTGGTCACGCCGTATCCGCGGCGGCGCAGGTAGAGGCTCATCATCTTCAGCAAGGCAGGCTCGTCATCGACGAGCAGAATTCTTCCGGCAACGCGGTCCATAAATTCGGCGGATGTATGATCAGGCTATGCGGTTCTATACGGAATATCTCACATTTAAAACTAAGAAACAGCGGGAGTATATCAATATTACGCCGCGCGTGGAAGAGGCCCTGCGCAAGAGCGGCATTCAGGAGGGAATGATCCTGGTCTCCGCCATGCATATCACGGCGGGCGTGTGGGTGAACGATGCGGAAGACGGGCTGATTGCCGATATCGACGAATGGCTCGAAAAACTGGCGCCGTTCCGCCAGGACTACAGGCACCACCGCACCGGAGAGACGAACGGCGATTCTCACTTGAAGAGCCTCCTGGTGCACCACGAGGTGATTGTTCCGGTGACCGCGGGAAAGCTGGATTTCGGTCCGTGGCAGCAGGTTTATTACGCGGAATTCGATGGGCAGCGGGCCAAGCGCGTGATTATCAAGGTAATGGGCGAGTGAGGCCGGCCGTTTCACCCGCGCGTCAGGGCCGCCAGTTCGTTGGTGCGGCGGATGATTTCCCCGCGGTCCAGGTCACGGTAATCGTCGGGAAGCAGGCTGCGGCTGGTGCACTCGAGGACGGCGCAGAGGACTTGCAGCTCGATTTCCGTGGGGTATGAGGGCGGGATGAAGTCTTCCAAGGCGGCCTTGAGGTCGTTTTCCCCGAGATCCGCTACGTTGTCCAGCGCGCTCCTCATGCGGGCCCGAATGAGGATGGCCTCCACGTCGGCGCCGGAAAGTCCGGCGGCGTGCTGCAGGAAAAACTGCTCGGCCTCGGGCGATGCGATCTGCATGCCGCTCTTTTTCAGCATGGCGCGCAACATGGCGAGGCGCTCGGCGTCGGTGTGGGGGTAGAAGAGGGCGATGTGCTCTTCGGCGCGGCCCTGGCGTTTGAGGTCGACCGGAAGCAGGTCGGGACGGCAGGTGAGCAGGAACCAGATAACCTTGCCGCGCAATTCGGTGTTGCCCATGAATTGGGCGATCTGAGCGAAGACGCGGTTGGAGACGCCGCTATCGCCGGAGGCGGAGCGGTTGCCGAGTTGCGCATCAGCCTCGTCGACAATCACGGCGATGGGGCTCATGGCTTTGAGCAGGTTCAGGATGCGTTCGAGATTGCCTTCCGTGACGCCCTGCCACATGCTGCGGAAATTCTTCAAGGTAACGGCGGGGATGCCGATCTCGCCGGCGAAGCAGGTGGTGAGGAACGTCTTGCCGGTTCCCACAGGACCGCAGATGACGTAGCCCATGGGAACCACATCGGTTCTGCCGGCGCGAATGGCCTTGGCGGCGTCGTAGAGTTTTTGCTTGGCGGGTCCGTGGCCGGCCACCATGGAGAGGTCGAAGCGACTCTCGACGAATTCCAGGAGGCCGCCGGATTCGGCCTCGATGAGCTCCTTTTTTCGTTTGGTCAGGAACTTCATGGTGAGCGGGCGCTGGTTCTCGACCGAGTCGGACATGAGGGCCTGCAACTGAACGCGCTTGAGGCCGGCGGTCAGGGTGGCGAGGGCTTCGGGGGTTACGTCGGAACCGGCGGGCAGCGGCTTGGCGGCGGCTTGCGCGCGGATGAACTCGAGGCGCTCGGCTTCCACGGGAAGAGGAATCTCGATGGAGGCGACGCCCGGGTTCTGGACGAGCCCGAGATTGAGCTCGATCAGGTTTTCCGCGATCAGGCAGAAAGTGACGTCGGCCTGGAGGAAGAACGGGTTCTGCGCCCAGCGTTTGAAGATGACGAGCGAATTGCGGTCCTCGGGCGACATGCTGGAACTGTCGCCGGCCGGCGCGATGGTCTCGGCGAAATCCACCACGACGGCGATTTTTTTCTTGTCGAGGAGTCGCAGGCGCAGGTAGTTGTCGAGGATGTTGAGCACGCCATCGGGATTGCGCGGCAGGCCATTGGCGAAATTGGTGCCGTGAAAGCTGTCGTAGCCGGCGATGGCGCGGTCGAAATCGCCCTTCATGTCGGGGTTGCCGAAACTGAGGCCGCCGCCGCGGTCGTAGAACAGCACGAGGTCGCGCGAGCCGAACAGGGCCTCGCGCAGAAAGCGTTGCAGGGGAAGAAACTCGGCGGTGCCGTTGCGTTTCCAGGGGGCGAGGTCGCGGACGTTGCCGTGGAGGACGAACATGGAAGTGGCGCCGGAGTAGTATTTTTCGGAGAGCTCCTGGGCCCAGGCGGGCAGCGCTTCGCGGGTGGTGGTGGCGGTGGCCATGGAACAATTGTGGCATTAAGCGGCTCTTTCATCCACCAAAGCACCGCTCATCCTACTACACTCTTCTTGGGGAGCACCGATGGCGCGGCCTGCTGCGGGCCAATCCGCCGGTGTCGCCCACATCTGAGGAAGGTGGTTCGTTCGTGAGACGATTTCCTGTGATTTTCAAGATTTTGGGGGGCATGCTGGCCTTGTGCGCGTGCGCGCCGGGCCAGCCGGCCCTGGATATTCAGCAGCCCAGCGGCGGGACCCTGGGCTTCCTGGTAAATCCCTATCGTGCCGGAACCGTGCCGCCCGTGCGCCTGGAGAATTCCGGCCGATTCGCTCGATTAATACGGGCGGGAAATTTATACCTGTCGGCCCGCGATGTCGTGGCCCTGGCGATCGAGAACAACGTGGATGTGGAGATTCAGCGGTATGGTCCGCTGCTGGCCCGGCAAGTCCTGCTCCGTGCGCAGGGCGGCGGCGCGCTGCGAAGCGTCGGCCAGGTGGTGGCCGCCGGCCCGCAGAGCGTGAGCCTGCAGGGAGTCACGGTGAACGCGGCGGGCACGGGGATCAGCGCGGGCAGCGGCGTCACTTCCGGCGGCGGCATCGTCACGCAGTTGGGGCCGGGGATCCCTTCCCTCGATCCGACGATCCTCGTTTTCGCAAACTTCGCGCACACCACCTCGGTGCAGAGCAACACCCTGCTTACCGGAACCACCGCGCTGATTTCCAGCACCCGGACATTTCAAAGCCAGCTTGTAAAGACTTTCGATTTCGGACTCACCACTCAATTGACTTACTCCAGCAACCGAATTGGCCTGAACAGCCAGTTATTCAACCTCAATCCGTATACGCAGGCCTTTCTCGACTTACAAGTCACTCAGAACCTGTTGCAGAACTTCGGGCGGGCGGTCATCGGACGTAACATACGCGTGCAGAAGAACAACCTGAAGGTAAGCATGCTCCAGTTCCAGCAGCAGTTGATTCTCACGACCTCGGCCGCACTCAACCTCTACTGGGACCTGGTCAGCTTCCATGCCGATGTGAATGCACGCACCCGGGAACTCACCACGGCGCAGCAACTGCTCGAAAACAACCGGAAGCAGGTGGAGGCCGGCTCCATCGCACCTATCGAAATCACCCGCGCGGAGTCCCAGTTGTACACCAGCCAGCAGGACCTGGTTACCGCCCAGACCAACCTTCTGCAACAGGAGACGATCCTGAAGAACTATCTGAGCCGCAATGGCATCGCAGAAGCCGGTTTGGCCAACGTGCATATCGTTCCGCTCGACCACCTGGTGATCCCCGAAAAAGAGGAAGTCCGGCCGGTCGAGGACTGGATTAGCCAGGCGATGCAGAATCGTCTCGAACTTCAGCAAGGCCGCCTGAACCTGGAGAGCAACCAGATGAACCTGGTGGGAATCAAGAGTTCTCTGAAGCCTACGCTGCAGGCTTTTGCCGAGCTGACCAATAACGGCCTATCGGGCGATGTTACGGCAGTCGGGTCGTTGCAGCCCGGCATCGGCCGGCTGATCGGCGGATACGGCAATCTGCTCTCGCAGATCGCGGGACGAGACTATCCGAACTACTCGGCCGGAATCAGCCTCAACATACCGCTGCGTAACCGGGCGGCGCAGGCGGACTACGCCACCAGTCTCCTCGAAATCCGCCAGAACGAGCTGAACCTGCGCAAGAACGTAAACCAGGTTCGGGTGGACGTGCAAAACGCCCTGGTGGGACTCGAGCAGGCGCGCACCCGCTACGAGGCAGCCGTGAAAGCCCGGGTGCTCCAGGAGCGCACCCTGGCGGGCGACCGGCGCAGATACGAGTTGGGATCGGGGCTCGCATTCCAGGTGGTGACGGACCAGCGCGATCTGGCTTCCGCGGAAAGCGCGGAGGTGCAGAGCATGGCCAACTACACGCACGCGCGCATCGCCCTCGACCAGGCGGTGGGCGCCACGCTCGAGGTAAATCACGTTTCGGTCTCGGAGGCATTGCAGGGGCAGGTTTCCCAGCCATCGGTATTGCCCGCGGAGCTGCCCAGGGAGGAACGACGATGAACCCTGAAATGAAAGGCGGGGCCGACGCTTTCGACACGGCCCGGGGGGTTGGCAGGCGAAAGCGCCTGCCCCACGTCAACACGCCGCGCAAATACCTGGCGATTTTGCTTTCGCTCGTCTGCCCGGCGGAGATCGGGTGGGCGCAGCAGCCTTCGATAGCCCCGGTGCCGGCGTCCGCGCCTGCTCTGTTTCGTCCCTATCTGGCGTCCGAAGTTCCGCCGGTGCGGCTGGGCAACAGCCCGCGTCTCGCCTCGCTGGTCCGCGCCGGAACGCTCTATCTGAGCGCGCAGGACGCGGTCGCGCTGGCCTTGGAGAACAACATCGACATCGAGATCCTGCGTTACAACTTCCCGATCCTGGATTGGAACCTCACCCGCGCCCAGGCCGGCGGCTTGTTGCCCGGCGTGACGAGCAATGCCTCGCAGGCTGGATCGGTGGCTTCCGGCCAGGGCGTAGCGGGCAGCCAGCAGGCCGCCGGCGTGAGTATCCCGGGATCGACTTCCGGCCGCACACCCTCGACCAACGCCAGCATTTCGCAGGTTGGGACGGTCACCCAGACTCTCGACCCGATCATCCAGGAGTCCAGCACGTTCACCCACACCACCACCATCGAGCCGAATTCGCAGCAGAGCGTGACGCCCGTGCTGGTCTCCGTGACACGGGCGCACACCGCCAGCCTTCAGCAGGGTCTGCTCACCGGCGGCAGCTTCACGCTGAGCTACAGCGAACACTATCTGGACGAGAACGCCGCTTCCGATCTGCTCAACCCCTCTTCCGCCCCGTCGCTATCGCTCAGCGTGCAGCATAATCTGCTGCAAGGCTTCGGCCGCGCGGTCAACGAGCGCACCATCACGGTGGCCAGAATGAACCGCGACACCTCGGACCTGGCCTTCCAGACGACGGTGGCGGGCGTGATCGCCGACGTATTGAATGTCTATTATTCGCTGGCCGCCTCCTACGAGGATGTGAGCGCCAAGCGCAGCGCGGCGGCCACCGCGGCCACCTTTCTTGCCGACGTGAGGGAACGGGTGCGCCTGGGAAGCTCCGCGCCTTCCGAGACCATTGCCGCCGAGAGCCAGGCGGTCAGCACGGAGCAGGCGCGGGTGGACTCCGAAATCACTCTCAAGCAGCAGGAGATCCAATTGAAGAACCTGCTGAGCCGCACCGGTACGGAGGACCCGATCCTGCGCAGCGTGCGGATTCTGCCGGTCGATCCGATCCGCATCCCCGAGCGCGACGACATTCCTCCGATGGAGGAACTGGTCAAGCAGGCGATGGCCAACCGTACGGACCTGGCATCGGA
>Ga0326728_10016076_pt1 | contig 15361 bp, 15 predicted proteins | sample MB3enrmetagenome_FD_207602 | JGI IMG/M metagenome (GOLD analysis project Ga0326728, IMG submission 207602) | Lab enriched peat soil microbial communities from McLean, Ithaca, NY, United States - MB31MN | ecosystem: Environmental > Terrestrial > Soil > Wetlands > Peat | place: USA: New York...
TTTTCAGCGCCTCAGCAGCCAGAGATCCCGCCTTGGCAGCCGCGGCCGGATCGTCAAACTCGGCAATAAAACGATTGGGGGCGATGGCGTGCTTGAGGTCTTTCTCGTCAGCCAACTTTCTGAGGCTGGCGCAGTCGGGCAGGATAATCTTTCCACCGGCCCCCTGCATCGCCTTCAACGCCAAACGGGAAAGGAGAAACGAGCCGGCGTAAAGGTCACGCGTGCGCCGCGCCTGCGCCACGAACGACTGCACCGGGCCGAAGGTGAAATGGAGGTGGGTTTTCATCGATCAGGCGAGGTTGAAGCGGAACTCAAGGTTTCCAGAAAGCGGCGGGCGGAAACGCCATCGCCGGGAATTCGCGGGGCGTCGGGCAGGAAGTTCGAAGGCAGCCAGAGCGCTGTCGGCAGTGCGTTTCCGTTGCCGCAGTCATGAACGTGAAGGAATAATGGGCTGCCCCGCCGTTCCGTGCGAGGTCCATTCCCAAAGCTCCTGGGCAGGCCAAATTGCGCACGGTCCGGTTTGGGCGTGGTCGTTTTCACGCATGTCAGATATCGCTGACCAAGCCATTGCTGGGCGCTCCGCAAGTCCTTGAGAGGGCCATGGTTCCACAAGCTTGCCTTGGTAAACGCCGAGAAAGGTGCGGTATCGGAGCATTCACGAGGAATCAAGGACTCAATAGTGGCCCGCCAACTGGTTGCGTCCGAAGGGCATCGCCATTCGGCACCGTCCAGCTTTGAGAGGGTCACGCTGCCCCAACCTTTACGTGAGCGGGAACCTAATCCGCCCACCAGCCCAAGCAACTTTAGTGCGGCCAACATTTGAGAAAACTCCATTGAGTCGCATCGCCTCAAATTCAATTTCACGACCAACTCTTGACCGACAGGAATGAAACGCCGTTCGCCTTTGTCGCGTAGACCGTAACCGGTGTAGCGTTGCCAGGATGACGGCGGCCATTTCTCAATCACCTTTTGGTTTGAAGCCACGGGCACTTGGAGATACATGAGGAGCTTGGATTGCCCCTTCTCGCTGCTGCCAAAAAGCCCGGCTTCCCACTCACGCAATTTCACAACGTCTTGCACCTCGCTCCACATAATAGCCCGCCACCAGAAACGCAGAGCACCTTTGAAGCTGGGCACGCGAAGTTCGGCTTCCATCGTTGGCTCGGCTCCGCCGAGGAACATCGGGGTGACAACGCGATAAGTCGCAGTGAGACTCGTGAATGACATGACCTTGCCTCAGGGTAGCGTGATGCAAATCTTGAAGGTCTCGTGCATATAATAGACCGGCACACGGAGGGCACGTCCGAGTTCATACAGCACCGCCACCTCCGCCTTGAATCCGCCTGTGCAATTCAACTCAATCTCCGGTCGAATGTTCTGCCGAAGTCTCCCAATATGTCGTGCCACGCTCTCCCGCATTTGGGTCAGCGCTTCATTTGCTTCCCGTTGAGCAAACTCGGCGGTGAAGTCTCCAGCCGGTTTGTTCAATCCCTTCACCGGAATCCTATGCACTTTGATTCTTTTGCTCTTCAAGAAGTTCTCCAGCAAGGAGGCCACGCATTTGCCGGAGTCCGTTTCGGTGTGAATCAAGGTGACATCCAAGTCCGTCTTCTGGGAGTTCATGAAGCCCGTGCGCGCGTCAAGGGAGTTGATCTCGGCCGAGGCTTTTCGCGGGTCTTCGAGAAGATACTGTTTGACTTGTGGATGTCGTTTCATAGCTTCCGCAACTTCGATTTTCTGCGAGTTGGCGAAGTTTTGAAGGAGGCTGATGCCTATCGTTAAAATGTGATGTTTCATGGCGTAATCTCGTGGAATAGAATTTGTACCGTCTGGATTCATCTCGTCAACAATGGAATGTACTCAGCGATTTCGCCCGTCAGGGTTTTCGCCAGCAGTCGCGCCTGCAATTCCAGCGCCCTCCGATAGCTGACTTTGTAGTCGAACAACGGATGAGTGATCAACGAACTCATGCGCTGTTCGTACATCTGGAAAAAGCGCTTCCGCCCAGGTGCCGTGAGATTCACCGCTTGGCCGGCTCGCACAAAGTCCTTCTCCGTAACGACGCGATTGTTGATGCAACTCAACACCGTGGATTCCGCCACCAACGGCCTCATTTCTTCCATCAGATCCAACCCCAACGCCGGCCGCCCAAAACGCGGCTGGTGGTAGAACCCAATGTAGGGGTCAAAACCGACCGCCAGGGCGGCGAGCGTGCAGTCCTTGCTCAACATGCTGTACGCCAGGGACAGCATCGCGTTGACCGGGTCGGTCGGCGGACGGCGGTTGCGATTGCTGAAGTTGAATGCAAGTTGTTTGGGATCTTTGCCAGGCATTTCAAGGCCGGGCAGGTCGTCTTCCACCTTGACCATGCCGCTGAACTGCTGGAAATACTGGCTCGCGGCGGCTCCCTCGATGCCGAGGAGTTCCTCGATTGAAGCCGCCGCCAGCGCATCCTCGGAAGCGCGCTTGAGTTTCAGGATGATTGGCTCCGGCGGCTCCAGATGGTTGCGCATCAGCAATGTGCGGTGGTTGCGGATTTTCCCATGAACAAACCGCCTGGCCAGTGAAAGGCACGTCGCCTCATCGCGCGCCAGCCGAAATTGTTCCATCCGCAAGAACACATTCTTCAATGCGTGACCGCGCGTGATGCCGTAAAACCAGCCGCCCATCGAAAAGTATGTGATCGGGATTTCCTGGTCGCAAAGCGATTGAATGGCCTGGGTCGAGATTTGGATGTTTCCGAACAGCGCAACATGCGAAAGATCGCGCATCCGCACTTCTTCGACGACCCTGTCTTTTTCTTTAACCGTCAACACTTCGTCTTTACACCCCACACGGAAACCCTGGGTGTTCAGATAAAGTGGGCGGGTGTCGTCGCGGGCGGCGATCAATCTCCGGGGAGGCTTGCCCGCCACGCCCGATTCATCGTCTGGTGCGGACGGATTTTCCAGCAAAGCTGCCTCAAGATCCAGGGGAGTTTGCGCCAGCATCCGCGTTTCGTCCGGCAGGCAAACCGGCGCAAGCGAACACCGCACGCATTTTGGCGAATTGACCAATGGCGCCGGGATTGGCCCAGTGATAATCCGCTTGGCTCCCACAATGTTTTCCAGAATCCAGCTTTCCAGATCGGGCGTGATCGGCAGATGAACCCGCTGCTTTGTGGCGCGATAATAAATAATGCCTTCATGGCAGGTGTAACCATTGTCGCGGAGGATCAGGGCCTGCAATCCAAGCTGCATTTTGTCCGTGTCCCACAGTTCGTTTGCCTCTTCCCCCTCTTTGGGCGCGCCCGCCTTGTAATCAACCGGACAGACCTCCAACGCAGTGAGCAAATCGCCCGTCAAATCATTGGCCGGTGCGGCTCGCACTTCAACGAGGTCCATTTTTGCAACCACCCCCAACCGCTCTGATCCCATTTGGACGGAACGCGAATGGATTGTCTCAGGCTCGGCGTTCTTGGTTTCAGCCTCCTGGCTGGTGGCCTCAGTCGCCGCTGATGTCTCCTTTTCCGCGCCTGGCTTGTCGGCGTCCGCCTTCCGCTTGGCCTTTGGCAGGGCGCCGCTGCCCGAATCAACGCGCTGGTGAATCGCTTCTCCTCGCAGGGTATCCGCGCTTTCAACAAAAACGCCGTCAACGAATTCGTAATAGAAAAGCCGCTGGCAATAAACGAACTCGTTCAGCATCCGCGCCGGAATTTGCTGCGGCTCGGATTCCTTGGGTGGCGCGACGGTCAAAGTCTGCGGAGTTTTGGACGGCAGAGATTGGATTTGACTCTGCGCCTGAGCCATATCGGCCAGGCGCGCCTCAACGGCTTTGACACGGACAGCCATGCTCAACCGTTCCGGCTCTGCGCGGGGTGGAGGCTCTTGGCGGTCTGCGCCCGCCAGTTTAGTATCCTCGCACCCGCGCTTTCCTCCCGGCATCCAGCGGGATTCCAATTCACTCATTGGAGGATCAGGGGGAAGACTCCTCGCTGCCAGTGGCGTCTCGTCTTCCGTGGAAAATCTGCCGGGCGTTTTGGATGAATCGGATTCGCTCATGGTTTTGGTTGAAATTCACTCAACACGAATCGCTCCCGAGAGCCTCACTGGACGTTCCTGACACCGATCCGCGTTGCGCGCGCTTGAACATTCCATAATGGCGGCGAAGCCGGTCAATATACGCCCGATCCTGAAGGAGAATATGGCGAAACACCTCCAGCAACGCCGGAGACAGTTTGGACTGCGCATTCAACGGGTCCAGGTCGGCGCTGGCCAACTCCCGCGCGCTCTCGCGGTCGCCGTGCAGCCATTGAGCGTAAAAATCCTCGCTCTCCCAGCCGTAATTGATCGTGGCCAGAACTTTATTGGGCCGGTCAGCCCGGCAGACCTGAAAGAGGACGCGCCGGCAGTCGCAAGTCGGCTCATTGCAATACAATTCCAGAAACCCGTATTCGCCGGCGGGCAATCCGGCGAAGGGTTCCAGGAGCTTCACGGTGCGCGTCTCTCGCGCCGCCAGCTCTGGGAAGCGCGAGAAAAACGGGGCCATGTGTGCCAGAGGCTTCATTGAAATTCACTCGCAAAACAGCCGACGAAACAACGCTTCGGACAGTTGCCGGCCCTCCTGAGACAGCACCACCGATTTGGCTTTCTTTTTCGGGTCCGAGATCAGGCCCTTCTTGTGCAGGCGATCCAGAGCATCCCAATCGTGCCCCTTCCACGCCCGGGTAAACGCCAATTCCCCTTTCCCCTCGGTGAAACTGGTCAAATAAAGCAACGCCAGCACCGCATCATCAATTTTGTCGAGGTTGGGTTTCATAGTTGTGAAATCAATGGATGGTCTCCGGCGCAGTTGGCACGAAAATGCCAAGATCAAAATGGGAGTAGTCAGTCAAGGAACATGGTTTAACTTGCTTCATCGAGCGCTGCAAAAAGTCCGAGTCCAGAGAACCTTCCTCCACCGATGCAAATTGGTCCTGGAACTGCTATCTTAAGACCGTCCGGCGACCGCCAGGTAACGTGTACATGCAGTCGGCGGTAGCGTCGATGCTGATCGGGCACGGCGTATTGGGATGCGAGTTCCGTGCCCGGCCAGAAACCCGTGCTGCGCCATTCAAGATCTGCGTGTTGCGCCAGGGCATCGGAAAAGCCCGTCTGCCGGATTGCTTTTCTCAACAGAAACTCGATGCGCTTGTCGAGCTTTTGCAACAGCGTGGACTTCTCTTCGACGGTCAGTTTTTTTGTGTTGCCCGCTCGGAGTCTTTGGCGAAGTTTTCGCGGATCATCATATCCCGGGAGAATGACCGGCGTTACTGTCGCCCAAGTGGCGGCAGGTTGAAAATACGCTTTAATGGCACCGTCATTTTCCGGCTGTTTGGCGAGCACCGCAGCGGGTTTGCTCGACTTTTCATCAAGCAATTCCTGTCCGGCGAATTGCTGAGTGAAGCGGCGGAAAGAATCGCGATTAAAAGCGCCAAACGTCGTCACGACTACGCGCCGAATGCTTCCGATGGAAAGTTTCCGCTCGTCACCGCGCCATTCGATGCTCGGCAACGGAAGAAACGCGATGCGCGAGCCTGAAACCGGCTGATGTTGCTGCCCATGCGGTTCACTGTGACCGAGGACAAGGCGCCGAGTTTCATCGTGAGTCCAGCCGATGCTCCGCACAAACTCCGGCCTGCTCGCCGCGTGACGGAGCATTCCCGCGACGTGCAATCCGCGTCGCGCGGTGTCGAAGGGACGAAAGCCACTGTCGTCGAGTTGGCGCAAAGCGAAAAGCGCGCGCGGACAGCGTGGCGGTTCGTTTTCTGCGCGGTAGTTTGAGATGCCGTAAGCGGCGAGCGGCGGCACAGGCGCAAAACCATCGCCACTAACGCGATTGAGAAAGGCTTTGTGCCGGTTTTCCAAATCGTCCAGTGTGCCGCCTTGCGGCGCTCGGAGCGAGCAGTTAGTATCATCGTCTGTTGGAAAGAGGCGTCGGCCTTTCAACGCCGCAGCATGGGTTTCATCGAGGACTGATGCCTCGGCGACCACGAGGTCAACGCCCCAGCCGACGTGCGTGATGGAACGAACGGCCGCGAAAAGGTTGTCGCGGTGCTCCGTAAAACCGTCAGGCACGCCAGTCAGCGGCCAGAGGTAGTGAACGGCTTCATCCTCTTCAAAGAGCGTCTGGCAAACGGTTTTTTCGGTGCGGTACTCGGCCATGCTTGCTTCACCGCCTCGCGACCACGATTTTCCGACCAAATCGCCCACATTGTCAGGAACGTAAAGACGATAGCCCCTTGCCTTCACGCGCTTGAGTGGCGGAGTAATGATGACTGGAGCTTTCAGTTGTTCGAACCAACGCAAAGCCGGTTTGGCATGATGTACTCCGCGACGCTCATTCCAGCAGGCAGCCGATGCGGCAACGATTGCCTGAAAAACGCGCAACGGCGATGGCGGCCACTCCGGTTCGCCGTAATCGGCTCGACCATGAAACGCACCGTCGAGAAAACGGATGCTGATGCACAAGTAATCGGACATAACCGGGTTTGGGTTACTTGCCTTTCTTGGGTTTTCCGCCGGGCTTGCCTTCGCCTTCGCCTTTGATGTCTTTTTTTGCTCGTTCAACATCGAAGTTTTCAGTGCGGTCCCTTCCGACACCGAACTCTTTTGCGGCATCTTTGGCATACGCCAGAGCCGTTTCGTGGGTTACGGTGGCCGCTTCGCGTTTTCCGTTGGGATAAACTTCGTTGAACGTAGTCTTTTTATCCGGGTCGAGAACAAGAATAGTTCCTTGGCGGAGATAACCAGCGGGCAGGCGCGTGAAAGCCACGAGCGCCAGACCGAGAATGTAGCGGCGGAGTTTCAACGTAACGTCTGGGTTGGTGCCAGCATTTATCAATTTTAGTGCGGCCAGCGCAAGTGTGGCGTCCCGACGAATACCGCCTGTGGCAATAACGCCGCCATGCGAACCTGTAGCAGGAACATGCACGAAACCACGTTCTGAATACGCATCCTTCGTGGCTTTGTCGGCTGGCTCATCAAGCAGCCCGGATTTAACGTAGTCTGTTGCTGGCACATATTGAGCGGAGCGCGTAAGCTTTCGCACGTTATAGGCGCGAATCGTGGACGCAATCAGACGCGGCATCTTTGCCTGCGTGTCGCGTGAGTCCCACACGCCGAAAACCAGTGAAGTCGGCGCGATTTTTGCCAAGGAGATCGCGTCTCCTTCAAGGAGTCTTTTGAACGCATCCTGCAATTCCTGCTGAAGCGCGGAGCAACGAACGATGGCATCGCCCGCACGGTGACCTGCCTGCAAAAGGCTGACGGATTTAGCTCCCGCCTTGATGACGACTTGCGGAACGAGTGTCTTGTAGGCGTCCTCAGCAAACATCGGCTCAATGCGGTTGGATTGCGAGCCGACAGAATCAATGAGGGCGATATTCTCGCCATTCGGATCACCATCGATATTGTAGCCACCCGGAAAGCCGTCTCCTGCGGCAAATGTGGCAGGAAAAACCACGCCGTCCGGGCCTTCCACGGGCACGAGATGTTCTCGCACGACAAGAGCCGCAGGGCCATTGTCGGCAAGGTATTGGTCAAACTGACTCAGGTTATTTTTCATAATGTTTGTGATTGCGGTTTTGGTTTTGCGGAAAGAAATGCCTTGTGTTTACGCTGGCCGGTGCGAAACCAACTCTCGAAGCGATAACCGTGCGCCGCCGAGTCCGGCAGAAGCCCGGCTGCCGCCGCGGGCAATAGCGCCACGGGCAACGGATTTGTCCAAGCGTGATAGTCAAAAATGCGCGGCGTCTTTGGCAAGGGCACTGGCTTGGTGCGTTGAAGCCCGACCAGGCTAAGAAACTCCACGGAAGGCGAAGCAATGGTCGTCACGCCAAGATCATTGGGCGCGAAGCCCACGTCGCGCGAGTGGGCATTGGGGCCACGCCGCGCGTCGAAATAAAATGGCTCGACTTTCTTTTTGGGATCATCGGGATCGTAGGCAACAATCCCGATGTTCAACAGTTCTTCGGAGGCGAAGTCAGGAGCGCGCATCGCTTTTTGCATTGCACGGGCGATGCGAAAACTTTCCATCGTGCCCGCCCAAACCTTAAGATCGGAAACGGCGCGATCATTGGTTTTCCACCAATCGAGCCGGATATCGAATGGCGCGGGAATTTGGATCGGAGAAGCGGTTGTGTCGTCTGGATCAATTTGCCGCAACGTCGCACCAGTGATTGCGGCCAGCAGTTCACGCAATCCGTGAGTTTGCGAAAGACAGAACGAACCACGCTCAAACCAACAGACGGCGTCCGCCGTCAGTCGGCTGGCGAGTTCCAACAATCCGCAGCAGGCGAAGAATTGGCCGGGATTGGTGACATCCACTCGGATTCGGAATGAAGGCGCAGGAGCGGTCATGGCGTGGTCCGGTTGGGCGAAATTCCCGCGCTCGCAGCGTAATCGGCGGCGCGAAGTAGCGATTCAAGGTAGGCAAGTCCCCATCGTCCGAATCGGCGTTGCAGCCGGGCGAATCGGCGCGGCACCTCAATGGCGGCCGCTTCGCTGTCAGCATGCCTGCCTTCGGGGTCAAAGGCTTCGTCATTCGGAAAGTGTGGACGCGCCCTGCCGTGATGAGCGGCGATCAGATGCAACACCAAGTCGCGCTCGTCCGGTTCGAGTTCTTGAAATTCAGTCTCGCACTCAATGTCACGGAGCGAGCCGAATTCGTGGCGATATGGTTCATCAAGTGTGCGCGGGCGGAGTTCACGTCCGCCTTTCGCCAGACAAATCTTTTCATCGTCATTGCCAATGCCACGCTGCCAGTAACGACGACGTTTTCCGAAATCATGAAAACGCGCCGCCAAGATGACGCAGCGCGCCAGCGATCGGGCCAGCGCCAATTTGAGAACGATTTTGGTGGCATGAGCTTCAACGTCGCGCGTGTGATCCTCAAGGGAGACGGACTTGCCCGCCTTGCGAATGCCGCCTTTATCGGATGGAGCGGAAGTTTCCAGCCACGCCCAGTAACGGTTTTCATCCGAGGCTTCGCTTTCATCGCCTTCTTCTTTATCGCGCCGCAAATCAATCACACGGATGAGGTGGAAATTTGCTAATTCATCTGAGATTTCTGGGCTGGCTTGCAACACACGCTGACGAGTACTTTGAAAACAGGCAACATCTTCCGATTTGTCTCCTGCGGGTTCAGCTTTTCCGTCCAATAGTCCATTGGAAAGTCCGCCCGCAGACGGTGGAAGCAGAATAGTCCGGCCATGCAAAAGGGACTCGGATTCCTTGTCGACAAACCGGGACAGTAGTTCAACTTGAACCTGGCCGTCTTCTTGGACAAGCCAGACATGTTTCTCCCCCTTTTCGTCGCTCGCTTTTGCGTGCCGCTCCGCTAAGCGAGCCAGTTGCTCGCGCACGCGAAAGGAGCGATCATGGAGCAACTCTTGCGGCTTGAGCGGAAAGTCCTCGATGAGTTCCTTCGGCGGATAGTAGTCGCACAGGGTCCCAGTAATTTCATCCACCTCACGCCGCCACGCCACATAGGTCTCCGGCGGCTCCCATTCGGGGGGTTCGCCGTGCAGATACGGTGCGACTGGTGGACGACCTGGCAAGACGCCGCGAATGCTCGTCAGTGCCCACGCATCGAAGAGAATATCGGTGGCAGGCCGCATTTCCGGCGGTGGACTGAAAGCATCGGCGCGGGCGGTGGGATCGAGTTTTCGGAGCGCGTCCGGACTTCCATCGCCCGCTAGCAGACGTAGCAATTCGAGCGTTCGGGCGCGGGCGGCGTCCAAGGGGTTATCCGCTTTGAAACTCTCGGGGTGAATCACTTCAATGGTGGTGTCAGCCGTATCCCCAAAGCGGTTCACGCGGCCAAATCGTTGAGCCATGCTCTCGTAAGTCGAAAGATCGCAGATTAATTCATCTGCCGAAATGTTGACGCCGACTTCTCCCGCGCTGGTGGTGACCAGATAAGCAGTGCCTTCGACGGGCGGCGGCGCATTTTCAGGGCGACTCGATGGCGGAAGAAAGCGCAAAAATTTTGGATTCTTTTGGGCAAGATCATCGCGCTCCTTGCCGCGCATCGTGCCAGTGAGCACAACGGTTGCGAGCTTCTCTTTTTCGAGGGTCTCCGCCACGCGCTGTACGACCTCCACTGAACGGGCAAAAACCATCACCGCGCGGCCAGAGTCACGCCGCGCCAGCGCAAGTTTGGTGAGTTCTTCGGCGAGACGCTTTTCATCATCAATCGGACGGAGCACGAGGCGCTTAGGTGCGCGGAGCCGACGTATAACTCGCGAGTCTTCTTCATCTTTGCGGGTGAGACCAAACGGAGAATCAGTTCCGCGTGTTGTGGCCGTGAGTTCCAGAACGCGGAGTGGACGGGCATCTTTGCAACGTCTTTGCTCGGCAACGATGTCGCCAAGCAATTTCTGGAAAGCTGGCTCAAGGTGGGCCTCGTCATGGATCAACAAGGCATCCTGACCGAGGAGTGCGGCGTGATGAGGACGCGTTTTGAAACCGCAAGTGTAGCGGCTGAAAAGCAAACCGCTTCCAATCATGTCCACAGTGCCAACAACAACTGCGGGCCGCGTTGGGTCGGCGCACCACGCACGGTTGTCGGCAAACTGGCCGCGAAGCGTGCTGATTGCAAGTGGCGCATCAGATTCTTCGAGCGGGATAGAGCACAATGGAGCCAGCCGATCGAACAGGCCAGAGGCCCGCAGATTGGACCGCAGTTTTTCGACCTCAGTTGTCGTTTGATCCACCACTGTTCGACGGTTGACGACGTACACAAGACGTCGCGGCATTTTCTCGGGATGATATGCGAGCGCAATGAGCCAAATGGCAACGACCGATGTTTTTCCCAGCCCTGTTGGAAGATTGCACGACGAAGGGAATACCCCCTTTGAGAACCATTCCATGTACAAGCTCTCCTGCCATGGGAACGGCAAATCACCCATCAATGCGCTGAAGGCCCCACGGAATCGCGTCAATTCGTCCATGTGACCTCCTCCGCACAGATTCTGCTTTGATTTAACTCGATCGCAAGTGATCGCATCGGCAGGCAATACACAAGCCACTCCAGATTCTGGATTTCAACTCGATTCCACAGCCAAGCGAGCACGACGGCAGTCATTTTGCCGAGGCCGGTCGGAAAGTTGATAAGCTGTGACTGACAGGCTTTGCCTGAGTCGCCACCAGGTTCGCCATTGGCAAGCCGCCGTTGGTAATCGAACGGCTCATGCCCCATTGCTTCCTGAAAGAAATCGCTGTATCGGCTAAAGTTCATTGGCCTCTTAAGATTTGCAGTCGTCAGTGAAAAAAGCGGTTGACTTGGTCTTCGGTTTCATTTATGTTGTGATCATGTGCTTTAAAAGTAGTTGTACTGTAACTGAATTCAACTAAAATGTCAAATGCAATCGTCTCGAATACGTCGCCGCTGATTGCCCTTTCCGCCATCGGCGACTTTGATTTGCTGCCGCAAATATTCGCTTCCGTGCTCATTCCCAAAGCCGTCGAGCGAGAAATCAAGGCTGGCACAGAGCCTTGGCACGTAAAAGTGGCCGTAGAACAAGCAATCCTCGCCGGATGGATGACGGTCGTCGCGGCCCCTGCAAACGCCACCCTTTCCTCCTTGCAAGAACGTCTCGGAGCTGGGGAGGCCGAAGCGATTGGGCTGGCCGTCGAACGAAATCTCCCCGTCCTGATTGATGACCGGCTGGGAAGGAAAGCGGCTGCCGACTCGAATCTTATCGTGACCGGCACGCTTGGTGTTCTTGCGAAAGCCAAATTGAACGGACTCATTCTGGAGGTGAAACCACGGATTCAGCGGCTGAGAGGTGCAGGTATCCATTATTCTAATGCACTCGTTGACAGAATTTTGCACGAAATGGGAGAATCCTGATGCTGCCCCCCTTCCAGGATGCAAACGATTTCCGCAAGCGCGGCCCCGTTGAAGAAAAGTTGTTGTTCTGTAGTCTCGAAAACAACCTGGCCGTTCCGCGCCCGCACGGGCGCGGCCCCGTTGGCATAAGGGCTTGCCTTCGTCCGCGCTTGCGGCTACTTTATTTGCATGTTGGTGACGATGGAAATACCGGACGAAGTTGTTAATGGAATGCGCCTGCCGGCTTCGGATGCTCAAACCGAGGTCCGCAAGGAGGTCGCGCTCGCCCTTTACGCGCGCGGCTTGCTGTCCGTTGGCAAAGCGACGGAACTGGCTGGCGTGCCCCGATCCAATTTCGAGGCGATTCTTGCAGAACGGCATGTCGAGAGGCCCTACGACGCAACCGAATTGGAACGCGACCTGACCTGGGCCAAAGGCGCGAAGTAATTCACCGTCCGTTGGCGGCTTGTGCTTGTTGACAGGCACATGACTGGTCGCGCCATTAAAAAAACGGTCGAAGGCCGGCGAGTTCATCGCTCGCCGCCTTCCCCGACTTCATTCTCAAGATGTCCGATCCTGAATTGCATGAAATCACCTTAATCGCGCCAAAGTGGGACCCGCATTGGGTCATTTCCCGGCGTGCTGTTATTCTTGTATCAGAACGACTTGTGGAATGCGAGCACGAAAATCGCAGTTTACAGCGCCCCCAAAATCAGTCCGCGCCATCCGGGTTATCCACCTCCACCAGGACGGTGTGGTCGCCCCGAACAATCAGCGGGTTGTCGGGATGAAAATCCGCCACGGAGATAATTCTGGCGCAACCTCCCCAACTCGCAAATCATAAATGCTCGGACGATGAGAACTAAGCGCGAACAGGCGCGGCAGAAAAGTCAACCAGCAAAGCATGCGCCACATCATCCAACCAAATCCACCGCCAGCCGAGAATTTTCCAACCGGATGGAATTATTGCCAACGACAACTTTGAAATGTATTGTGTTTCATGCCGTGAAATGATTTATTGCACGTTATGGACAACTTGAAACCACGTTGGTTCTTTCAAAATTTGCGGTCGGCCCTGCGGGTGCTCCCGGTGAGCGTGCTGACTGGGGCAAGGCAGACCGGCAAGACCACCCTTGCCCGGCTCATCGAACCGTCGCGCGCGTATTTTACCTTGGACGAAATGGGCGTGTTGGATCAAGCGCAGCGGAATCCGGACTCGTTGCTCGCGACGCGGCCGGTCATCCTGGATGAGGTTCAACGCGCGCCCCAGCTTTTGCTCGCGGTCAAACGCGCCGTGGACGAACGCCGTCGCGCCGGCGATTTCATTCTCACCGGCTCCGCCAATCTGCTCCTCATGGAAAAAGTGGCGGACACTTTGGCCGGACGCGCCATTTATTTGGAACTGCCGCCGTTCTGTCCGACCGAGTGGCGGGAGCGCCAGAATGCTCTGGCCCCGCTGGATCGGTTGTTTTCTCCAGATTTGGATTGGCGGCAATGGCCCGACGAACCGGGCGACTGGCCAGGGTGGCTGCTGCGCGGCGGGTTTCCGCCAGCCTTGCAGATCGCCTCGGAAGCCGACCGGAGTCTGTGGTTTGCGGCATACGTGCAAACTTATTTGGAACGCGACTTAAGGCAGTTAAGCGCCGTTTCCAGCCTGCCCGATTTCCAGAGAGTCATGGCTCTGGCCGCGCAAAGAACCGGGAAACTGCTCAACCAAGCTGATTTGGCTCGCGATGCCGCGCTGAGTCATCCCACGACGCACCGCTACTTGAACTTGCTGGAAACAGGTTGTTTGATTACCCGCATCAGGCCGCTGGCGACCAATCCGTCGGCGGCTCTGGTCAAAGCTCCGAAGTTGCTCTGGGCCGACTGCGGTCTCGCGGCCTGGCTCGCGGGGATCAGAACCTCGACTGACCTCGCCCACCGCACCGACGCCGGATTTTGGCTGGAGCAGGCCTTATATCAGACGTTGCAAACCTGGCGCGCCCTGGAACCACAACGTCGAAAACTGCACTTTTGGCGCGACCGCGCGGGGCATGAAGTGGATTTCATCCTGGAGCAGGACAACAAGCTGGTGGCGCTGGAGATCAAGACCAGCAGCCAGGTGACATCCAGTGACACGTCGGGGATTCGCGCGTTGCGGGATTCACTGAAGCAGAAGGCAACGCTCGTGCGCGGCGTGGTGTTGCACGCCGGCAAATCGCGTCCGCTCAATGTCACCGATATGGCGCTGCCGTGGGGATGGATGGTTCCCTCCTCAGATGGAGCCGCCGCCGGATAAGCCCTGCGCGTGCCACTTTGCCTCGCCTCGTTGGCCATTTGGTTTTTGAATCCAAAATACATCATTCATAAGAAATCCAATAAACACCTGTAATTGCCACAGTTTAAGGGCTTTGCGTCGCAACCGAACTTTGGCCGACGCGACATGTTAAAAACGTATTTCGACACCCTCACTGTCGGCGATATTCTGACGCTAACAGCCCGCGCCGGCAGTGGCCGCCAGCCCCGACTTCGCCTTTAGCATGGGACGCCAAAAACGAGAACTTTTTGCACTTCTTCTTCGCAAATGCCAAGCTGGGTTGGCATGAGCGAACAACCGGAAATCCACACCACGCTGGAAGACTTTCAGGGCGTCTCCCAAAAGTTGCGATTGACTTGCCGGAAATGCGGCGACCGGGCCGATTACGATGTCGGCGCGATTTGTTGCGATCCGGGGAAAGAAGGCGAATCCGGCGGGATCAATTACACGTTCGCCAGCTATTTTCGCTGTCGCAAGTGCGGCGGGCCCGGGCCGTGGGAGATTGTGGATCGGTGGAAAGTGCTGGGAATGGCGATGCGCGCGACGCTGGGCTGGAAGTCAGAAAGATTTCGATTTGCTCGATGCGTCATGTTTGATGGCTCGGTGTTTCAAACGCCCGCCCTGGGCGCGGAGCACCTTCTCAGCCTCATCCACAAGGAACCAGACAACGCCTTTCTCCACACCCGCCTGGGCAACCTGTTCAGAAACTGCGGCCATGAGGCGAAGGCCGCCGGGTGGTATGAGAGAGCGCTCCGGCTGGATGCAAGCGACCTTGAGGCGCGGCATTCGCTGTTCATCTTCGCGACAACGAACCGCAACCATGACGACGCGAAGGTTCACGCGATGGCGCTGGTCCGCAGTTTTCTGGACGGGCATACGACCAAAACCGACGAGCTCCCAGCGCGGCCAGCCGCAACCGAATCCGGAATTGCCCGCAGATCACAGAGGAACGCAGATGAAGAATATTGGAACAGGAGGACACGGAGGGCGCAGAGGGAAAAACTCTGTGCTCTCTGCGTTCTCCTGTTCAAACCTGCTTGACGTATCTGCGTCCATCTGCGTGATCTGCGGGCAAATGCCTTTCTTTCCGAATTTGCCGCGGTGCAACAGCTTAGTACTCGTTGCCATAAATAATATGACGTATTATTGTTGCATTCCGCCTCAACCTTTGCCAAGATGTTCCCGCTCAGAAGAGCGAGAATATGCCAC
>Ga0326728_10016077_pt1 | contig 15361 bp, 12 predicted proteins | sample MB3enrmetagenome_FD_207602 | JGI IMG/M metagenome (GOLD analysis project Ga0326728, IMG submission 207602) | Lab enriched peat soil microbial communities from McLean, Ithaca, NY, United States - MB31MN | ecosystem: Environmental > Terrestrial > Soil > Wetlands > Peat | place: USA: New York...
TTGGGAGTGGATGTCAAGGTTGCACAAGAGCTGCTCCGGCACGCCAATTCACGCACCACGATGGACCTCTACACGCAAGCGGTTTCCGCAGACAAGCGGAGTGCGAGTCTGAGGCAGGTTGATATGTTGTTGGCTTGAGTTCGGTACGGTTTTAGAAGTTGCGTACCGTTGTGTGCCGTGGATCTTTATGCTGTCACTCTTTAAATGCCATAAACCCTATTATTTCTAAGGTTTATGGCGGGGACGACGGGGCTCGAACCCGCGACCTCTGCCGTGACAGGGCAGCGCTCTAACCAACTGAGCTACGTCCCCACTGGATTTCTCCGCTTTGACGAAGGCTTTTGTTCGCCCGCTCGCCGTTCAGGCAAGCCGCAGATTCACCGCAACAACAAGATCGAGTCTATCAGAAAGCGGAGGCTTTGGGGAACCCTCTACGCGGTAAAACGCATCCCTGTCCCGGCTTCCGGTCCAACCCCGGTTCAGGCCGCGAAACGGGCGCCTTGCCGGGCTTGTCCGATCTCGTCGATCAGGCCGGCCAGGCGGCGCGGGTGCGCGCGGTGTTGACGTAACCCATGTCCGCGCTGATGCCGCGGACACACTGAAGGAGTTGATTGGCAATGGCTGGCAGTTTCTGCGCCGTCACGCGGAAGGAGGGACCGGAGATGCTGACCGCGGCCACCGGCTGGCGTTGCGCATCCAGCAAGGGCACGGCGATGCAGCGCAGACCCTCTTCCAACTCCTCGTCGTCCACCGCATAGCCGCGGCGGCGGGTCTTCTCGATCTCGGTGCGCAACAACTCGGGCGTGGAAACGGTGCGGTGGGTAAAGCGCTCGAAGCGGCAGCGGCGCAGAATGTCGGCGATGCGCTCCTCGGGCAGAAAGGCCAGAATGGCCTTGCCCACCGAGGTGCAATGCACCGGATTGCTGGAGCCGATGCGGGTAATCATCCTGACCGAACGGGCGGGTTCGATCTTGTCGATATAGATGACATGCGCGCCCTCGAGAATGCACAGGTGCGCGGTCTCTTCGGTCTCCGCCACCAGGCGGCGCAGGTGCGGCTGGGCGCGATCACGCAGATCGTATTGCTCGATGGCCCGGTTGCCGTAGTCGAAAAGGCGCAGACCGAGGCGGAATTTGCCGCTGGTGGTCCGCTCCACCATGCGATGCCGCTCCAGCACCATCAAAAAGCGGTGCGCAGTGCTCTTGTGCAGTTGCAGCGAGGAGGAGACCTGCGCCAAACCCAGCGGTGTGTCGCTCTCGGCAAGCAAATCCAGTACGGCAAAGGCCCGGTCCAGGGCTTGCACCTTGTAGGCGCCTTGGGGTGCATCTTCTCGCATTGTGGTCCTCTATTCCGTCAGGTGGTTCCATTACCAGTCTGCGCGGAGATGGGACGTCGTGTCAAGAAGTGATACGGCGATCTTGCTCGTGAGATGCTTAGCAGCCTGTGGTGAAAGTCCGGATTGCCGAAAAGACATCTCTCGGGGGCTAAAGCCCGTACCCTTCAAAACTCGACTTTCACCACAGGCTGTTAGGACTTCTCTTCCTCCGCCTCCCCGTCGCCTTCGCCGGGCGCCAGGAAGAGATTGGCTTCCAGACCGTGCTGGCGGGTGTAAAGGTCGTAGTAGCGGCCTTTCAGGGAGTAGAGTTCGGCGTGATTGCCGCGCTCCACGATGCGCCCCTCTTCGACCACCAGAATCTGCTCGGCGCGGCGAATGGTGGAGAGACGGTGGGCGATGACAAAGGTGGTGCGGCCCTGCATCAACTGCGCCAAGCCGGCCTGAATCATCGCCTCCGACTCGGAGTCCAGCGAACTGGTGGCCTCATCCAGAATCAGAATGCGCGGCTCGGCCAGCAGCGCCCGGGCAATGGAGAGCCGCTGGCGCTGGCCGCCCGAGAGCTTGACGCCGCGCTCGCCGACGATGGTCTCGTAGGCATCGGGAAAGCGCTCGGCGAACTCGTCCACGCGCGCCGTGCGGCAGGCGGAGAGAAACTGCTCTTCCGTGGCTTGGGGGCGGCTGAACATCACGTTCTCGCGGATGGAGCCGTCGAAGAGAAACGACTCCTGCAGGACCACGCCCAGCTGCGAGCGAAAGCTGGGCAGGTCAACCTGCGCCAAGTCGGCATCGTCCACCACCACCCGGCCCTGCTGCGGCGTGTGGAAGGCGCAAAGCAGGCTGATGATGGTGGACTTGCCGGAGCCGGAAGAACCCACCAGCGCGGTCACCGTTCCCGGCAGAGCGACGAAGCTTACGTCGTGCAGCACCGGCTTCTCGGGATCGTAGGCGAAGCCGACATGCTCGAAGCGCACCGTGCCCTCAATGGGAGGAATGTGGACACTCCGACCGGGAGTCTGATTCTCCTCCAACTCGGACATGATCTCGTTGGTGCGGTCCAGACCGGCGAAGGCCTCGGTCAGCTGCGTGCCGATGTTCACCATCTGGAAGACCGGAGCGATCATGAAGACGAGAAACATGTTGTAGCTGTAGAAATCGCCCACCGTCCAGGTGTGGCGCAGGACATTGTGACCGCCCAGGCCCATCACCAGCGCCGTCACCACGCCGATCACGGCGGTGGAAGCGGCGGTCAGCGAACTGGTCATGGTCAGGGACTTCATCACGTTGGCCAGCAGACGCTCCACGCCGATGGCGAAGACCTGATGCTCGCGCTCCTCGGCGTGGTAGCCCTTGATGACGCGGACGCCGCCCAGGGATTCGGTCAGACGGCCGGTCACTTCGGCATTGATCTTGCCCCGCTCGCGGAAGATGGGGCGAATGGTCTTGAAGCCGTATTGCAGCATGAGGACGAAGACGCCCATCACCACGAAGACCGTGAGGGTCACGGTGGGACTCAGATGCAAGAGGTAGAGGAAGGCCAGCAGCGCCGTCAGCAGGCCGCCGGTGAACTCCACCAGCCCGGTGCCGACCAGGTTGCGCACCCCCTCGACATCGCTCATGATGCGCGCCACCAGGGTGCCGGAGCGGTTCTCGTCGTAATAGGAGACGGAGAGCAGGCCGACGTGCTTTTGGACATTGCGGCGCATCTCGGCGATCAGCCGCTGCCCGGCCTTGCTGAGCAATTGCGTCAGCGAAAAAGAGGTAAGGGCCTGCACGATCATCGCTGTAAAGACCAGGACGATGATGCGCGGCAGCATCTCCGGATGGGGATGGTTGGCGTTGAGCACCGTGTCCAGCAAAGGCTTGGACATGTAGGGCATTACCAGCCCGGCGAAGCGGTTGACGACCATCAGCAGCAACCCGCTCAACAGCAGGCCCTTGCGCGGGGCCACCAGGGCGCGGATCTGCGGCCACATCTTCTTCAGGTCGGGTTTGCGCTTGGGCAGGTCGGCCTGACCCCGGCGCGCGCTGCGTCCGTGCGGAGTGCGCTCGGCGCGCATCCCCATGCTGCTCACCCCGCCATGCATGCTGCCCATCGGCTACACCTTCCCCGTGCGCCGCGCCTCAATGAAGGAGCGCACGCAGAGTACGATGTAAAGCAGCAGCAGAGCGGCCAGCGCAGACTTCGCCGTCAGCGCAATCGGGTCCAGAGTCGTACCGGCGGCCGCGCTGTGCAGGGAACTGCGTACGATCTCGCCCGCCGCGCCCACAAAGCCCAGCAGGCCGATGGTTACATTTACATGCATGAAGAGCTTGCGCCGCCCCTCGTTGGGGCTGATGGCGAGAAAGCCGCCGATACCCAGCGCCACGCCGATGTACAAGGGAATCAACGCCGTGGGGTGAGCAGCGCCGGTGCCGATGAAGCCCACCAGACCTAAAACGACCAAGAGAATCGCGAAAATCAGCGTAACTTTTGCCAAGAATGCCTCCAAAACAGGGAACGAGGGAACGAGGGAACAAGGGAACAGGGATCGAAGCAAGTACAACGATTCCCATCCCTCGTTCATTCCCACACTTATAGATGTAAACCGAAGCCGCTAAGCCTCAGCAAACCGCGCTTCGGCATAAAAAAATCCCCTGCCAGCGAGCTTTCATGCTACGAAAGCCGCCTGGCAGGGGAGATTGTGAACGAACTGACGAGAGCAGAGGCCGAAGGCCGCCGTCCATGAGGGCCGCGCTATCTTTGAATGCGGGCCGATGCTCCCTTGGCGAAGGCGCGCACCTGGTCGAGGGTGGCCATGGTGGTGTCTCCGGGGAAGGTAGTCAGCAGCGCGCCGTGCGCCCAGCCCAGCTTGATGGCCTCATCCGGCGTCTCGCCCGAGAGCAGGCCGTAGATAAATCCGGCGGCAAAGCCGTCGCCGCCGCCCACGCGGTCGATGACTTCCAGTTCGGCCGTGGGGGCGCTGTAGGCCTGGCCGTTGATCCAGGCCACCGCGCTCCAGCTATGGCGGTTGGTGGAATGGACCTCGCGCAGGGTGGTAGCCACCACTTTCACCTTGGGATGCATCTTGGTGACCTGATCCATCATGGCGAAGAAGACGCTGGGATCGAGCTTGGACTTGGCGGTTACATCTTGCCCAGGAATCCCCAGGCCCTTCTGCAAGTCCTCTTCGTTGCCCACCAGCACGTCCACGTTCTCGACGATCTTGGCGATGGTCTCGACGGCCTTTTCGTTTCCCCCGGAGATCTTCCACAGCTTCTCGCGGAAGTTGAGGTCGAAGGAGGTGATGGCGCCGGCGGCCTTGGCTTCTTTCATCATCTCGGCGGCCAGTTCGGCGGTGGTGGGGGAGAGCGCGGCGAAGATGCCGCCGCTATGCACCCACTTCACGCCGCCGGCAAAGATGGCCTTCCAGTCGAAGTCGCCCGGCTTGAGCAGGGCGGCCGCTTCGTTCGAGCGGTTGTAGAAGACCACAGGGGCGCGCAGGCCGTGGCCGCGGTCGCTGTAGACGGTGGCCATATTGGGACCGGTGACGCCGTTGTGCTGGAAGTGCTTGTAGAAGGGCTTGACGCCCATGGCGCGCACCCGCTCGTGGATCAGGTCGCCGATGGGGTAGTCGGACATCGCCGACGCCACGGCCGTCTTCAGCCCGAAGCAATCCGCGAGGTTGGCCGCCACATTGAACTCGCCGCCACTGACGTGGATCTGGCACTCGGTCGCCTTGCGGAAAGGGATGATCCCTGGGTCGAGCCGGTGCACCAATGCACCCAGCGAGAGAAAATCCAGTTCGGCATCCTTGCGGATCTGCAATCCGTGACTCATGGTTCGTTCACTCCTTGTCGTGTGTCGTTGTGTTCATCTTGGTTGCGGTTTGGGTAAAGACTAAAGCCGCACGCGCCTGCTTGTTGCTCAATTCATTCCTCTGCCGGCAGCGTCGCCGGAGAGGCTCTCGTGCCCATCGTGCGGTCTGGCCTGGGCCACCACCACCACCTGGTCCAACACCAGATCCGCCTTCTCATCCTGGGGAACCAGCAAATCGGCGGCAATCACATCGCCGGGATGCAGTTCGCCCGCCTGCTGCGGGTGGTTCAATTTGAAAGGCATGGTCATGCCTTCCATGAAGCCGGGAATGGCTTCATGCGCTACTGTGATCAGGCTCCTGGAGGCATCGACAGCGACCACCCTGCCGCGCAGTTTGTACACCTTAGTGGTCTGTCCACTGGGCGATTGCACTTCACCTTGCGAGCCGGACCTGCACCCCACCATGGCGAACAAAAAGAGCATGGATAATGCGATCAACCCGCGCTCCGCACCACCAGTGTACAACCAGTGGACTGACCACGTGAAGCGTACATTTGCTTTTTTTGCTGGTAAGACCATTCTTTTTTTGCCCCGGCGAAGAGCCGATTGGAAGCCTGCTCACGAAACCACTCTACAACCTTGCCACAACCCCGCAAAGCCCGCAAAGCCTGATGCCGGATGGGGCACGGCGGCCGTCCGCCTTTTCCACCATAGCGCCTACCCCACCCCGCAGCGTATAACCCTCCCATGGGAGATCTCGGCCGTTCCATACGTGAAGGCAGCCAGGACGGCGCATCGATTCGGCAATGGATCGAGCAGGGGGGCGTGGTGGTCACCGCCAGCGATCGCGCGGCCAGAGCGCTGACCGCCTCCTATCATCGCGACCGTCTGGCCGAGGGCCTGAGCGCCTGGCCGACCCCGCAGATTCTGGATTGGCGCAGTTTTGTCCAATCCGCGTTCGAGGAGCGCAGCTGCAACGGCCGCCTGCTGCTCAATGCGGCGCAGGAACAGGCGCTCTGGGCAGAGATTGCCGCCCACCGCGGCCAGCTCGCCGCCCTATTGGAAGGCCCGCTGCACAGCGTCGCCCGCCTGGCCATGGAAGCGCATCGGCTGCTCTCCACCTACGCACCCCGCTTTCTAAACCCAACGGCGCGAAGCGCCTGGCAGCAGGACGCGGCCGAGTTCAGCAACTGGATCGCGGCCTTCGACCGTCACTGCGCCAGCGGCCAACTGCTCAGCCCCAGCCGCCTGCCGCTGGAACTGATGGTGCAACTGGAAGCGGACACTGGCCCGCGCCCGCCGCTGCTGCTGGCTGGCTTCGACCGCCTGCTGCCCGTGCAGCGCCGCTTATTCGACGCCTGGGGGGAGTGGCGGGAGCTAGCCGCCGCACCACCAGCCGCGAAAGTTCATTTTCATGCTGCCCCCAACACCGATGCGGAACTGGCTGCCTGCGCCCTCTGGTGCAGCCGACAGTTGGCAGAGAATCCCCACGCCCGCCTGCTGGTCATTACCCAAAACGCCGCCGCGCGCCAGAGCCGCGGGCAGATGGAACGCGTCTTTCTCCAGCATCTGCGAAGAACAGGGTCTCTGCCGGAAGATCTCTTCGAGTTTTCTCTGGGGATTTCTCTCGGCCAGGGAGCGCTGATCAAGGGCGCGGCGATGATGCTTCGCTGGCTGGCCGGCCAGGCGCTCAGCGAATCGGAGCTGGACTGGCTCTTCGCCAGCAACCAGATCGCCGCCAATGCAGGGGAGAGCGCCGCCCTGCACATGCAGATGCGCACCTTGCGCCGCCGTGGTCAGCAGCAGCCGCAGTGGACGCTGCGAAGCTTTGTGAGCCAGCCCCACGCCTCCCGGGACCTGCCCGCGGACTGGCTGCAACGCGTCGGCGAGGTTCATCTCCAGATGGAAGCCGCTACTCACCGCTCGCGGAGTCCCTTGGAGTGGGCCGAAGCGCTTCCCCAGTGGCTCGAAGCCGCGGGCTGGCCGGGGTTCCAGCCTCTATCGAGCGCCGACTTCCAGGCGCTGCGCAGTTGGCGGCAGGCAGTGGAAACCGCCGGTTCGCTGGGCTTCGATGGCCGCCAGATCGGCTACAAGGATTTTCTGTCCGCGCTGCTCCGGCTGCTGAATGAGACGCTCTTCGCCCCCGAGTCTCACGACGCGCCCATCCTCATCGCCGGGCCGGCAGAGTCGGCGGGATTGACCGCGGACGGAATCTGGTTTCTGGGCGCGGACGAGGACAACTGGCCCCCTGCCGGCCCGCTGCATCCGCTCTTGCCCCTTGAAGTTCAGCGAAGCGCGGGAATGCCCCACGCCACCGCTGAATTGGATGGCGAGTTGGCGCAAGCGATCACCACCCGTTTGCTCGCATCCGCGCCCGAAGTCCAATTCAGCTTTGCCCGCCAGCGGGAGAGTACGGAGACGCGGCCCTCCAGACTGATCGTAGCGCTGGCAGGCTCGCCGTTGCCGCTGCCGCCGGAGCTGGCTCCGCCGCCCCTTCCCGGTGTGCAAACGGTTTGTTTTGAGGATGTCTGCCGCGTACCCCTGGCTGCCGCCAACGCGCCGGGCGGGGCCAGCGTGCTGACGGCCCAGTCGCAATGCCCTTTTCGGGCCTTCGCCACCGCCCGTCTGGGGGCGCAGAACTGGGAGGCGGCGCAGGCCGGTTTAACGCCCGCGCAGCGCGGCCAGTTGCTGCACGCGGTGCTGCACTCCATCTGGGACGGTCCGCCGCAAGGGATTCGCAGCCAAAGCGAACTGAACGGAATTTCGGACCGCACGGCCTTTGTCAGCTGCCATGTGGAAGCCGTATTCAATGCCGAAATCCCTGCGGAGTTGCGCGCCCGTATGCCGCGGCGCTATCTGGAGCTGGAAGAGCTGCGCCTGACCCGGCTGCTTGCCGACTGGCTGGAGTTGGAAGCCTCCCGCGCCGCCTTCGTGGTGCTGGGAACCGAGGTCGAAAGATCCGTCACGCTGGCCGGGTTCACGCTCAAATTGCGCCTGGACCGCATCGACCGTCTCAACGATGATTCCCTGCTGGTGGTCGATTACAAAACCGGCGGCGTCTCGCCCAAATCCTGGGAGCTGCCCCGCCCCGAGGACGTGCAACTGCCGCTTTATGCAGGATTCGCGCTCGATAAGGAAAAGGAAACATTGGGCGGGCTGGTCTTTGCCAAAGTGCGTCCCGGCGAGCTTACCTTTGCCGGACGCCTCGCCGACGCCAAGACAACGTTATTGTCCAATCTCTCCGGGAGCAGTGCTCTGGTCAAAAACCCTCTCACCGCCGAGCAACTGATCGGCTGGAGGGATTGCATCGAGCAGTTGGCCCGCGATTTTGTCGAGGGAAAGGCCGAGGTGGACCCGCGCGAAGCTCCCCAGACCTGCGAACGATGTGGACTGGAAAGCCTCTGCCGCATCCGCGATAGCCAAAGCATCGGCGAGGACGAAGAGAGCGAGGAAGACGCCGATGAGTAGCCCCCTCGTTCCTCCCGATCGGATGCAGCGCGAGTTGGCGCTCGATCCCGGCCAATCGGTTCTGGTGCAGGCCCCGGCCGGCTCCGGCAAGACCGACCTGCTCACCCGCCGCTTTCTGCGCCTGCTGGCCGAGGTCGACGAGCCGGACCAGATCGTCGCCATCACCTTCACCAACGCCGCCGCAGCCGAGATGCGCCAGCGCATTCTGGGCGAACTGGAGAAGGCAGCATTGAGTCTTAATGAATCCTCTTCAACGGCTTTGAAGGGGCACGGCTCCGATGCTCTCTTCACTAAGGCCGATGTTCTCTCCGCCAAGACTCGGGTGCAAGCAGTTTCTTTCGCCGACGATCCGTTTTCCATGTCGGCATTGGCCAACCGCGCCTTGGCCCACTCCCGCGCCCTGGGTTGGAACCTGGTCGAGCTGCCCTCGCAGTTGCGCATCACCACCATCGACGCCTTCTGCCGCGAACTGGCCCTGCAACAACCCCTGCTCACCGGCTTGGGCGGCGGCCTGGAGATCGCCGCCCAGCCCGAGGAACTTTATCGCCGTGCCGCCCGCTCCACTCTGCGCCAAATCGATGCCCTCGGCAAGCCGCTCACCGCAGCCATCGAGTCCCTGCTGCTGTGGCGCGACAACGGCTGGCAGGAGATGGAAGATCTGCTCATCGCCATGCTCAAGCTCCGTGACCGCTGGATGCAGGACTTCGTTCTCGACCGCGAGCAGGATTGGCAGGCACTGCGCGAGCGCCTGGAGCGGCCCTTTGCCGCCGCCGTGCACAGCGCAATGAACGGGATCGACAGTCTTTTCGTGCAAGCCCCTGCGGCCATCGAGGAAGCCCTCCGTTTGGCCCGCTTTGCCTGCGAACAGAGCGGCTTATATCGCGAATTGGCGGAGATAGCCGAGTTTCCTATCCAACCCTTTTCTACCTGCGAGGCACTGGAAGAGGCGCGTCTGGCCTACATGAATCTGGCGAATTTTCTGCTTACCCTGGAAGGCTCCCTGCGCAAAACTGTGACGGTGCGCAACGGCTTTCCGGCAGACCGCAAGAAGGAAAAACAACGCTTTCTCGAGCTGATCGCCGCGCTGCGCTCGATTCCCGAACTGGAAGAGGAGCTTGCCGCGGTGCGCAATCTGCCCCCGGCCCGCTACAGCGAAGAGGACTGGCAGATCGTGCGCGCCTGCTTCACCCTGCTGCGCCACGCCGCCGGCGAGCTGCAGATAACCTTTGCCGAGTCCGGCGCGGTGGACTTTACCGAAGTGGCGCAGATCGCCCAGCGCGTCCTGCGCGGCCCCGACGGCCTGCCCACCGACGCCGCGCTGAGCATCGCCGACAAGATCCGCCATTTGCTCGTCGATGAGTTTCAGGACACCAGCCGCCGCCAGCACCAGCTTCTGGCCTCGCTCATCGCCGCCTGGCCGGAGCGGGAGGGGCGCAGTTGCTTTGCCGTCGGCGACCCCATGCAGTCCATCTACTTCTTCCGCGATGCCGATGCCGAGCTCTTCTCTCGGGTGAAGAACGTTGGCCTGGAGATCCCCAGCGCCGAGGGCCTGGACAACGAGCCTCTGCGCTTCGACTTTATTCCTCTCCAGGCCAACTTCCGCACCGCCCCGCAGCTGGTCCAGCGGTTGAACCGGATCTTCCGTCAAGTATTTGCTTTAGACGATGGCAGCGGGGTTACCTATTCGTCCGCGACACCGGCCCGGGAGGGCTCACTGGAACTTCCGCCGCGCTTCAACCTGCATCTGGATTTCGTCCCTCAGACTGGGCCGGTCATGAGCGCCGAGGCCAAGGAGCAGAAGGAAGCAGCCCGCGCCGTCCAGGTAGCGGAGATCGTGGCGCTGATTCAGAGCCACCAGGAACGCATGGAGCAGGCCCGCGCGCGCGGCGAGAAGTACCGCATCGCCGTGCTGGGCCGGGCGCGCTCCGCCCTGCTTCCCATCGCGGAAGCGCTGCGTGCAGTGCAACTGCCCTTCAGGGCGATCGACCTGGAGAAACTGCGCGAGCGCCCCGAGGTGCTCGACGCGCTCTCCCTGGCCCGCGCCCTGCTCTCGCCGCTGGACCGTGTAGCTTGGCTGAGCCTGCTGCGCGCGCCCTGGTGCGGACTCTCGCTGGCTGGGCTGCACCGGCTCACCAGCGACGACGATGCGGCGCTGCTCGCCCGGCCCATTGCCGAGTTGCTCGAAGAGCGTTTGCAGCTTCTCGACCCTGAAGACCGGCAAGCTGCGCAGCGTCTTCTCGATGCCCTGCGCGGCCTTTCTTCCCTGCGCGCCGCCCTGCCCACAGCCTCGCTGGGAACCTGGCTGGAGCAGGTCTGGAGGCGGCTGGGCGGAGCCGCGTGCGTCGACGCCGCCCAGCGCGCCAATCTCGATCTGCTGTGGAGTTGCCTCGATGCGCTGCCCAACGGCGCGCAGGATCTGCTCGGCCCCGCCCTCGACGAGGCGCTGGAAAAACTCACCGCGCAGCCCGATCCCGCTGCCAGCAGCAGTTGCGGCGTGCAGTTGATGACCATCCACAAATCCAAAGGGTTGGAGTTCGAAGTAGTCATCGTTCCCGAGCTGCAAGCCAAGGGCCCAACTGGGCAGAGACAGATGCTCAGCTGGCTGGAGCGCGGTTTGGCCGAGCCGGACGAGAGCGGCGAGATTACCGAGTTCCTCATCGCCCCGCTGCAATCCAAAGGAGCGGATCGGGGCAAGGCCAAGGCCTTCGTGGATCGCGCCACCCGCGCGCGCGAGAGCCAGGAGATGCGCCGCATCCTTTATGTGGCCGCCACCCGCGCACGCGAGGATCTGCACTTTTTTGCCCGCCCGGCCTGCCGTGAGGACGCCGGTGGCGAACCGCACCTCGCCGAGCCCTCCAACAGCCTGCTGGCCACCGCCTGGCCGGCGCTCGAAGCCGAGGTGCGCGACCACTTCGAAGCATGGAAGGCGGCCGAAGCGGCGGCAAAACAAGAGTTTGTTGTGCAAGATCTGGCTGCGGCAGCCGAGAGCATCCTGATCGAGTTCCCCACACCCATTCGCCCCACGCTGCTGCGCCGCCTGCCGCCGGAGGCCGGAGTCTCACTCAGTAATTCGTTGGCAGAATCCTCTCCCCTGTCGTCGCTCCAGGAAGAAGCCCTCCGTGCCCCATCCTTTCCGCACTCTTCAGCGGAAAGGGTGGGAGACCTGGAACCTCCCTCCAGCATTTCTGGCCTGAATGGCTCTCTTTACAGCCGCCATGAGGGCGGTCTGGTCTCCCGCGCTCTGGGAACGGCGGTGCATTCGCTGCTGGAAGAGTTGGCCCGCCTGCGCACCAGCCTCGACGCCGCCTCTTCCTGCGCCGCTCTGAAGCACTTCGAAGCCCGCATCGCCGCGCAGATCCGTTCCCGTGGCATCGCCCCCGAGGAAGCGTGCGGCATTGCCGCCCAGGCCTTTGCACTGGTCTTGCGCGCCTTCGCCAATCCACTCGGGGCCTGGATTCTTGCGCCTCACCCAGGCGCCGCCAGCGAAGCGCGTTGGACGGGGACCACGGCAAGCGGCTTGCGCACCGTGCAGGCCGACCGCGTCTTCCAGGCCGGAATCGAACCGCTCGCCGAGCGCCAGCAGTGCTGGTGGATCGTCGATTACAAGACCGCCCTCGCAGAAACGCCGGACCCCGCCGAAGCTCTGTTCGCCTTGCGCCCCCTCTTCGCCCCGCAACTGGCGGCGTACGCCGCGGTCCTGCGCGGCTTGCACGGCGCCGCTACACCCATCCGCGCCGGGCTCTTCTACCCCCGCATGGGCCTCTTCGATTGGTGGGAAGCCTGAGTCGCGATGCGATGGTGCTTTTGCGGAAACCAAGAATGGGCGTAACCTAAAGAGGAAGGGAGCGATCCATGGCCAATCTCGACTGGTCACAATGCGCAGCCGTTGAAAGCATTCCCGGCAAGGTCAGCGGCGCCTGGGTATTCAAGGGAACAAGAATGCCGGTACAAACGGTCTTTGCCAATCTTGAAACCGGAATGTCGATTCAGGAGATCACGGAAGTCTTCGATGTGAAGCGGGAGGAAGTGGAATCCGTCGTGCGCTTTGTCACCGAAAGCCTCGAAAAGGAACCCGCATTTGTCTGATGAAGATCCTTTTTGACAATGGCGTGCCCAACACCATTGCTCGGAGTCTGCCCGGCCACGAAGTCACTTTTGCACGGCAGATTGGCTGGCAGGAGTTGGAGAATGGCGAACTGATTCAAAGGGCCGAGCATGCAGGATATGAATTGCTTCTCAGCACCGATAAAAATATCCGTTACCAACAGAATCTGAGCGAACGAAAGATCGCGCTTGTGGTTCTGGGCAATTCCCAATGGCCGATTGTGAGATTGCATCTCGACCAAGTCGTAGCCGCCGTGAATTCCAGTTTGCCGGGCAGCTACGCCGAGGTGGAGATTCCCTTCCGGTAAGGCGAACCTACCCTTTGGCGTTGGGGTCGCGGCCGCCGGTGACGCTCTTGTAGTGGCGCACGTCTGCGCCCTGCACCCAGAAGATCACGTCTTCGGAGATGTTGGTGGCGTGGTCGGCGACGCGCTCCAGGGCGCGGCTGATCATCAGCGCATTGAGGGCCTGCGCCGCCAAGTGGCTCTGCTCCTCCATCACCTTCGTCAAAGCCTTGTAGGCCGCCTTGTTCATGGTATCCACGGCGTCGTCCATGGCGAGCACGGAGCGGGCCATCTCGGGGTCTGCCTCGATGAAGGATTGCAGGCTCTTGCGCACCATGGCGGCGGCCAGGGTAGCCATCTTGGGAATGTCCACCGGCAGTTCGACGGCGCCCAGTTGCTCCATATGGCGGACACGATCGCTGATGGCCTTGGCCGAGTCGCCCACCCGCTCCAGATCGGCATTGATCTTGATGACGGCGAGGATGAAGCGCAGATCGCCGGCCATGGGTTGCTCCATGGCCAGCAGGTCCAGCGCCGCCTGATCGATCTCGCGCTCCAGGCGGTTGATGGCGTTTTCGCTGCGCGTCACCAGATCGCAGATAGAGAGGTCGCGGACGCGGTAGGCTTCGATGGCGCGCTGGATCGACTGCTCCGCCAGCCCGGCCATTACCAGCAACTGCTCCTTCAAGTCCTCGAGGCTTTGCTGAAAGCGTATGCGCGTCATCCGAACCTTCCCGTGATGTAGTCTTCTGTCCGCTTGTCGGTAGGGTTAGTGAAGATCTTGTGGGTCGAATCGAATTCCACCATGCGGCCGTTGAGGAAGAAGCCGGTTTTCTCGGCCACGCGCGCCGCTTGCTGCATGTTATGCGTGACGATCACAATGGTGTATTGCGACTTGAGCTGAAAGATCAGATCCTCGATCTTGGAGGTCGAGACGGGATCGAGCGCCGAGGCCGGCTCGTCCATGAGGAGCACTTCGGGGTCCACGGCCAGGGCGCGGGCGATGCACAGGCGCTGCTGCTGACCGCCGCTGAGGCTGGCGCCGGAGACCTTCTTCAAGTCGTCCTTGACCTCGTCCCACAATGCCGAGTTCTTCAGCGAGCGCTCCACGATCTCGTCCAGCGCGTGACGGTTGCGATAGCCGTTCAGTTTCAGTCCCGCCGCCACGTTGTCGTAGATGGACATGGTGGGAAAGGGATTGGGGCGCTGGAAGACCATGCCCACGCGGCGGCGAATCTCCACCGGTTTGGCGTCGGCGTAGATGTCGATGTCGCCAATGCGCACCGAGCCGGTCACGCGGGCGATGGGATTGGTCTCATGCATACGGTTCAGGCAGCGGACAAAGGTGCTCTTGCCGCAGCCCGAGGGACCGATCAGCGCCGTGGCCTGGTTGGCGGGGATGTGCAGATTGATGTCCTGCAGCGTGTGATTGGTCCCATACCATGCATTCAGATTGGTTACTTCAATACCGACGCCCACTTAGCTTGCTCCCTTCAATACGCCGCGGCTGGTCACATAGCGGACCAGCGAAACCGCCAGCACAATCAACACAATCAGAACCAGCGCCCCGGCCCAGGCCAGACGGTGCCACTCGTCGTAGGGGGAGATGGCGTAGACGTAAATCTGCAGCGGCAGAGCGGCGATCTCCCGGTTGAGGTTGGTGCTCCAGAAGGCATTGCCGAAGGCGGTAAAGATCAGCGGCGCGGTCTCGCCGGCCACGCGCGCAAAGGCCAGCATGCATCCGGTGATGATGCCCGGCGAGGCGGTGCGCACGGTGATCGCCAGAACCGAAAGCCAGTTGGGCACGCCCAAGGCCAGCGCCGCTTCCCGCACCGCGTTGGGCACCATCAGCAGCATTTCCTCTGTGGTGCGGCAAACCGTGGGGATCATCATGATGCCCAGCGCCACACCGCCCGAGAATGCCGAGAAGTGGTGCATGGGAATCACCACCAGCGAGTAGGCGGCGATGCCCATCACGATGGAGGGCACGCCATTGAGCACGTCGGCGGTAAAGCGGATGGCGTTGGCCAATTTGGTGCCGCGGCCGAACTCGGCCAGGTAGACGCCGCCGGCAATGCCCATGGGCACGCCGATCACGCTGCCGATTCCCAACAGGATTCCCGAGCCCAGGATGGCGTTGGCCATGCCCCCGCCCGATTCGCCCACCGGTTTGGGAACCTTGATAAAGAAGTCCAGATTGATGGAACTGGCTCCCTTGTAGACCAGATAAACAAAGATGGCCACCAGGGGCGCCACCACCAGCACGGTGGAAAGGATGGCCAGGCCAGTGGCCGCGCCATCGATCCCGCTCCGCATCTTGGCCCGCAATGTGTACTCTTGACGCACCAGTTCTCCAAATCAAGTAACAGCTTA
>Ga0326728_10016079_pt1 | contig 15360 bp, 18 predicted proteins | sample MB3enrmetagenome_FD_207602 | JGI IMG/M metagenome (GOLD analysis project Ga0326728, IMG submission 207602) | Lab enriched peat soil microbial communities from McLean, Ithaca, NY, United States - MB31MN | ecosystem: Environmental > Terrestrial > Soil > Wetlands > Peat | place: USA: New York...
TCTGATGCCCCCGACTCCAACGTTCCAGTTGTTCGCGTTCCGTAGGATTCAAGGTAATCTCAACGGCTTTTCGGCTCATGCCGAAAAGCATACAATAAGTTCGCTTATTAATTCAAGTAAGTACTAGTCCCCCCTATATAAATGTATTTAATTACCACCAGAACTATCGCGCGCTTTTGGAAGTCATTGGGTTCGACCTGTTGAAGGTTGCCGAGAGTGAGATAGGGTCCAATCGGAAGAATAGAGGCAACCGATTCCGGACAGTTGTTCAATATGCCTTAGATATGGAGCAGTGCATTGTGAGTTTTGGCCGGGCACTGAGATGCGGCGGCAGCCTCGTCATGGTTGTTGGACACGAGTCAAATGTTCGGGGCGTACCATTCGGCAATTCCGCAATAATTCGGGAACTTGCCGAATCGCTCGGATGTTTCCGGCTTGAGGGTGAACGGTACCGAATTTTCGTAAACCGGTTCGGGAAAGCCATCAGAGAGGACATACTCGTAATGACATCGATGGGTGAGCCTGCCGGTGAACAGGCTGCCCCCCAGATCGCAAAACGACATTTGGAGGATGCTTTACGCAACGCGCACGAGGAGCCACGGGGAGACATTTTGGCCGCATTGTCGGATCTTCCGACAATAGCCCCGTCTCCGATACTCAGCAGAAAAGGTATATTTGATGCCCCAGACACCGCACAGAGACAAACTTGTATCCGCGATCCACAACCCAAAGTGTGAAGGGGCCGATGTTGAAATCCTGAAACACTGCTTGGCCAGATACGAGACTTGGGCCAATGATATGCAGAAACTCCGTACCACGGGAAGGGAACGGGTCTTAGACCTGACCGCGCTGTTGAACTCTTACAAGGACGACATAGAGGTCGGGCTTATCATGAAGTCGCAGTCGCCGTTTCTCATTAGGCAGAAAGGTCAGCTAAAGTTGGATAACTCGATCATCGAGGAATTCTTGATTCATCTAGTGGACCCACGAATTATTAAGGATTTGCCCGAATTCAGTCTCGAAGTTGGTCCCCAAACAGCTTTCATGTCCCTGGCGTTTACGCCTGCCAACCTTAATGCGCTTGACGGCAGACCTCCAGTGGAAGTGAAGGAGAAAGATGCTGACTTCGCCCTTGCAAGACCATTCACTACAAGTTCTCTGCCGACCCCGAATTCGCCCAAGCAAAGACGACGGAGGGTAAGCTGGTGTTAGCCGTGTTGGCCGCCGAATGCAAAGTAAACCTGGACAAAACTATGTTTCAAGAGGCCGCGGGCACGGCCGCCCGCTTGAAACAGGGTTGCCCAATGTCCCGCTATTATGTGCTCGTTGAATATCTGGATATGGAGCCGGAGGATTGTCGGTTAACGGCAATAGACAACGTTTTTCTTCTCCGCCACGCGAAGCGTTTACCATTCGGCAAGCGGACGGACTATGAAGAGGTTAAGGCACAGCACCACGTCAGCCCGATCGACGTTGAAGTCATTTGGAGGTTTTGCGAAGAGATTCAGTCTTTCGTTGAGGCAGTTTGGTACGATCCTGGGCAGGCTCTTCAGCGCGGGTCGTTCGTCTAAATGGCCAACAAGCGTGGAGGTATTTGGCTCCGAGCCGAATTCCTCCGCGGCCTTTTCTCATTGCCCGGCAATGAACAGGTCGAAGTAAGAGCAGTGCCTAGTGCCTAGTGGCGAGTGGCTAGAAATGGCAAAACCCCACGCCGGAAATGAGGGCAACCGTCCACCTTCACGATCAACCCGGCGGGGGGGATAACACGGCCCTTGGTGGGTGCCACTGGCTCGGGGCACCCCGGTTTGATCGTCGACCGCGTGAGAATGCCCCCCGATCCGCGCGCACGCATTTGATCGCTCCATCACGGGGCCGGATGACGAGGCGCGGAGGAGGCCAAAGCACTCCCACCTTGGCGCTTGTCAGGGGAGCCCTGCAAGCGGATCGAGCAACTTGAGCTCGCTAATCCAGAGAAAATCTTCCGTATTATGGGTGACGAGAACACGCCCATGTTCCACCGCCGTGCCGGCAACAATAGCGTCGCCCAGCGTCATCCTGCGCCGCTGTCGCAGCCTGATCGCCCATTCCACCACGGCATCCGACACCGGCAGTACCTCACTTGCCTGGAAGAATTGCTCCAGAAACTGTGGTAACCCAGCGCCTCAATGTAGCTGATCACCGAGACGGCAGGAGTATGCTCGGCAATAAACTGCCGAAGGGTGGCGTGCCCAGCTTGCGCGGCGTAAATGATGATATTGCTATCGAGAAGCATTACCGCTCACGGGTAGGCAACGAGCGCTCGTGGCGTAACTCGCGCTGCCAGGCAACAGGATCGGTGATGGCGGCAAAGGCCCCTCGGCTGGCCAGCGCGGCGAGTGCTTCGGCCATAGCTCGCCCCCGTTCAGGTGCTGGTCCCAGGGGGATGTCTTCCAGCGGCGTGATGTGTACGGGCACCGGCTGCGTCTGCTCGGGGCGCTTGTCGATCCATTCCACATGGTCACCGTGCAAAATTGCTTTATAGGTGCGGATCATAATTTGTTCCTCGAGTGCGCGCGCCAATGACTCCACCGGCATTGTACCTCTCCGCCACCTCAGAGTCTACCTGGGGATTGGCCGGGCGCAGAACTTGGCCCTCCTCCGCGGCACTAGATCGAGAAATGACCACTGGGGGACGCGGGTGCAGGGCCTATCATGGGCGGCATGTGGTGTGGCACAGGCACTCTTGCCTGTGCGCAATGCTTGGAATGCATCAGCCCAAGTCACAGGCAGGAGTGCCTGTGCCACCACGCCACCGGTCAGAGCAGCCGCGCTTGAGGGCCATGCGAAAGCCGCTCCGTACACGGGGCCGGATGACGAGGCGCGGAGCAGGCCAAAGTACGTCCACCTCCGCGCAACCTCGCTTAAATATTGAATCTGCCATCCCCAATTCCCCAACCCCGAGCCCCTAACCCCTCACCCGCCCGCCGGCGTCACAGCTAAAATGCGCTATCATAGGTATGTCGACTTGAATTCACTGGTTTGTGATGTCGTGATCAGGGATCGAGAATTGGTTCAACCCGCCGCCGCGGCTTCCCACGGACGGTGCAAGCCTCACTCCCGTCTTGCGGCGTCGCGGGCGGGCAGTACTCAAGGTCACGTGTCAAATCGCGTTCCATGGCGGATATTTTTGCTCTCCCCGGCCAATGCCGCGGGCGTCCGGGGCAGGCTTATTCTCAATGAAAGCGCCCGATTCGATTTGGCGTTGCGCTTGCAGCGCGACGGTTTGCCCTTGGGGGAAATATTCAGCTTCATCAGCGGACTGTATTTCCGCGGCAAACTGGCCTATGCGCGAGCCTTCGCGCAAGCGCCGCCGGGCATGCCAGGCGCCTGGGTCATTACGGCTGGCCGGGGACTGGTTCCGGCTGACCAGGTCGTATCGATTGCCGAACTGCGGGAAATGCTGAGGGTTCCCATCGAACCCTCTGATCCCCGTTACCGCGCTCCTCTCGAACGCGAGGCTCGCATCCTTGCCGGCCGGGCCGGAAAGCGCTGCGAGATTGTCCTGCTGGGCAGCATCGCGTCACCAAAATATGTGGAGCCTTTACTCCCGATTTTGGGCAAGCGGCTGCTTTTCCCCGCCGAATTCGTGGGGCGTGGAGATATGAGCCGGGGCGGGCTGATGCTGCGGCATGCGCGCGCCGGGATACCGCTCAACTATATACCCGTCGGGACTGCGGTGCGCCGCGGCACTCGCCCTCCGAAGTTGCCCAAGCTGGCGACCAACGAAAAGCCGCAGACCAACGCGAAGTGTGCGTAGGCCTGCGCTATGTCGCCGCTTCGCCGAAACCTCAGCAGGCTGGCGCAGGAAGAGTGCAGCCCTGCGATTCGGTGCGATGAGATGACGTGAATTGCGGAGCTGCGCTCTGCGCCAGCCGCCCCAAGCGATTAAAACAGCGGTTCAAATCCCGCCGCCTGGAAATGCCCGTCGTTGGTAAATGCTTTGGAAATTCCCATGTGCCGCATGATCGTGAACGAGACGTGGTCCACAATGCCGGCGTTATCAGCCGCACCACGCGCGAAGGCCAGCCACGCGGTCTGCCAATCTTCCATCGTCGGCACGATAAGACGATGCCCCGACTCCATCTGCTTGCGCAATCGGCTGACTGCAGAGCGGTATGGTCTGCGCGCAGCGGCGTTGCCACATTCGAGTAAGACGAAACTGCTGGTGACCAAATCCGCCCGATAACCCGATAATTCCAAAAAACACGCCTGCGCCGCTCGATGCCATTGGTCGCTTTCGTCCCAGACGGCCAATAGACCAACCGTGTCCAAGAAGACGGTCATGGCTGGTGCTCATCATGGCGGGCAGCCACGTCGGGTTCGCCTGATTGGTAGCGCTCGCCCAAAATAGCGTAAATGGCGTCCAGTTGGCCATTACGATCTTCCGCATGCGCAACCGGGCGTGGCTCAAACTCCACTTCAGTGCGCTCCGGCAGTTCGACCGTTTCCAGCGGTCGGAACACGCCGCTTTCATAGACTGCATGGATCGTCTTCATGATCTATTTTTACCATGTCATTGGCGATAAAGCCAATTTCTTCTCGGTGTCGTCTCTGTGCCATGACCAGCAGTGTAAAGTGACGACCAGCATTGCGTTCGGAAAATATGATTACTTATATCGCAATAATAGCGAGTAGCGCAGCGGTAGGATGTCTTGCTGGATGCGTTTAACAGCACCTCTCAAGGTATGCGAAAACCGGAAATGAGGCAACAGGGGAAACGTCTACCGTCTACTGTCTACCGTATTCCCCTGTTCCGTGCCAGCCACCCTTTCCGATCAAAGGCACAAACTGGCAAGGGTCGAGGTGGCGGGTGGTCATCTGCCCGCCCTGTTTCGAAAGCAGCAAGAGTTCCTGTTGGTGCAGGTTTCCCACCGGAGCCACCAAGCGGCCGCCGTCTGCCAGTTGGCCGAGCAGGACCGGCGACACGCTGGGCGTCCCCGCACTCACGATGATCACATCATAGGGCGCATGGGCAGCCAGGCCCTCACTCCCGTCGCCCGCCAACACCTCGACATTCCTGTACCCCAGACGCTTGAGGCGTTGGCGCGCCGTCTCCGCGAGCCGGGGATTGATTTCAATCATCCAAACCGTGGCGCCCAACTGAGCGAGGATTGCCGCCTGGTAGCCGCTGCCCCCGCCGATTTCCAGAGCTTTGTCACCGGGGGCAACGCGCGCGGCCTGTGTCATGGCGGCCACGATGTAAGGCTGGGAAATCGTCTCGTGCGCGCCGATGGGCAAAGGGCGGTCGTCGTACGCAACTTTCTGCAACTCCGCGGGAACAAATTCGTGGCGGGGAACCAGCCGCATGGCCTCCAGCACCCGCTCGTCGCGGATGCCCCGCCGGCGGAGCTGGGTTTCCACCATGTTGCGGGCTTGGAGATCGAATTGATGGGCGACCATCATGCTCGTAGCTGCGGGCAACACTGAAGCGGTTCTTAGAAAGGCTCGATTCCCGAGAGCCGTTCAAATCAACTCTATCATTGCTCTGCGCACCGAGCGCGTTCAACCTTTAATAAGAATCATCCGCACGCGGCGGCCACTAGGGTGCGGCTTGTTGCGAGGCCAATTTACGCGCTTCCTGGCGCGTGAAGAGAATGCGGTGGATGACCGTGACGTTGGAGAGCGCGGCAATCAGCCACAGCACCGGCGCCATGCGGTCAAACAGCGCCCCAATGATGATCAGCACCACGCGCTCCGGCCTCTCCAGGAACCCCACCTTGCAGGTGGGAATCAGATTCTCGGCGCGGGCGCGGGTGTAACTGACCATGACGGAGCCGATCATGGCGACGGCCACCAGGGAAACGTAAAAATAGCGATTGATGCGCCCGTAGTAGATCAGCAGTCCGATCAGGACGCAGAGGTCCGAGTAACGATCCATGACCGAATCGTAAAAGCCGCCAAAGGGGGTCACGCGCTTGGAGACGCGCGCCACGCGGCCGTCGGTCATGTCGAAAATGCCGGCCAGAATGATGGTGGCACCGGCCCAGCGGAAATATCCGTAGGCGAACAGATACGCCGCCAGGCAATTGATGGCAAATCCAATGAAGGTGAGAAAATTGGGGTTGATGCCGCTGGCGGCAAAGCCCCGCACAATGGCGTCGAGGACATACTGACAAGTGTCGCCGATTTTTCGCGTTACCATGGAAGGTCCCTGTGCCCCGGGCAGGAGCCAATCCGCTGGAGGCTCTTAAGCTTGCTCGTGGATGGTCAAGACGGCGCGGATTTCGAACTCACGGGAGCCGTTGGGCGTGGCCACTTTGACCGTGTCACCCACCCTTTTGCCCATCAGGCCCCGGCCAATCGGGGAGGTCGTGGAGATGCGCCCCTGGCTGACGTCGGCTTCTTCGCTGGTCACCAACCGGTACTCAATCTCCGCATCACGGTCGACGTCATAAAGAGTTACTTTCGACCCGAAGGCGATGCGGTCCTTCGGGATGTTGTTCATGTTGATGAGCGAAAGGTCCGCCAGACGCTGCTTGAGCTGGCACAGCCGCGCGCTAACATAATCCTGGCGCTGCTTCGCCATATGGTACTCAGCGTTCTCGCTCAGGTCACCCAGGGCGCGCGCGCGTTTCAGCTCTTTGGGCAGTTCGTAGTTCAGTTCGCGCTCCAGAACTTGAATCTCTTCCTGAAGTTTTTGGACGATGGGCGAGGGCATAGTGCAAATCCTGATTGTTCGGGATCCCGTTACATTATAGGTGAAACTGCCTTCCCGACGCAACGAAGTGTGCGCGGGCAGCGTGATATTTGTGCGTTGCAGTAAAGTCTCAGGATGAGGAGCAATCACAGATTCAAGGGTTCCCCGCCTTCCAACTGACTAATTGCTCGCTCTAATTCTTGAATCATTAGAGCGCTTCCGACTTGCAAGGGGAGATCGCCTTGCACCAGGGCCTCTAAGTTTGAAAATTTCTCGGGGAATTGTTTATCGCGTCCCTCAAGGTAGTCGTAAATCGCATGGACCTGCGCGCCAAGATCGCGGATCGTCTCGGCGTGGGCGCGCTGGGTCTTTAGTATCGTCAAAAGCATAACCCTCATGTTTGCCATGTCAGGAGTTCCTCCAATTCCCAAACGTAATTCGCTATTTCCGCCTGCACCGCGGGAGTGGCCGTTGGGGTTTGATGGACACGCCAGAAATTGTACCACGCGAAGTACCGCGCATTCTCAACTTGCGTGACAGGGGTGCGCAGGGGATAACGTTCCCTTGGGTAGTGGTACAGTTTGATGTCGTAGCGGCGAGTTTACCTCGCCAAATGGTCCATCGGCTGACGGATAAAGCCGCCGCTACATCAAACTGTACCACTACCTTCCCTTGGGATCAGCCCAGAGGGAAAGGCCGAAGCGGTATAATATATCTTCAGGCCGGAGGGCCGGAGCGTGGCCAAGCTGGGAAAAATTCTGGTGGTAGAAGACGACCCCCACGCGCGGCAGGGGTTGTCAGACCTGCTGAGCGCTTGGGGCTATGAAACTGAGGCGGCGGGTGACGGCGCCGAAGCTCTGGAAAAGATTGCGGCGTTCAATCCTTCTGTGGTCATCTCCGACCTTCGTATGCCGCAAGTGACCGGCATGGAGCTGCTGCGCCAACTCCATGACTCGCGGCCCGACCTGCGCTTCATCATGCTGACGGGCCAGGGCACCATTGAAGAAGCCGTCGAGGCCACCAAGCTCGGCGCCTACAACTTCCTGGAAAAGCCTATCGATCCCAAGCGCCTCCAGGTGGAATTGCGCAATTGCCTGGAGCGCCAGGAAAGCGAACGGCAGTTGGAAGTTGCCCACCGCCGTCTGCGCGATCTGGGCGTGCTGGGAAGCCTGGTGGGCCGCTCCGCAAAAATGCAGGAAGTCATGCGCCTGATTGGAATGGTGGCGCCCTCGAGCGCGTCCGTCCTGATTACCGGCGAAAGCGGCACGGGGAAGGAGTTGGCGGCGCGCACCCTCCATGAACTCAGTCCTCGCCAGGCCAAACCCTTTGTGGCCGTAAACTGCGCGGCGATCCCCGAATCCTTGATGGAAAGTGAAATCTTCGGTCACGAGAAAGGCGCGTTCACGGGAGCCGTGGAGCGGCGCATCGGCTGCTTTGAGCTGGCCGACGGCGGCACCTTGCTCCTCGACGAGATCGGGGAGATGCCGCCCGCGACGCAGGCCAAACTCCTGCGGGTTCTTGAAGACTCGAAAGTCCGCCGCCTGGGAAGCAAGTCGGAAATCTCCGTCGACGTGCGCGTGCTGGCTGCCACCAACAAGGTCCCGGAAGAGGCCGTCGCTCAGGGGCTGCTGCGCCGCGACTTGTATTTCCGCCTCAATGTTGTGCACGTCCACATGCCTCCCTTGCGCGAGCATTTGGATGATCTTCCGGATTTGGTGGCGGCACTCCTTGAAGGCCTGAACCGCAAACACGGCCGCTCCGTGAAGGGTCTTTCCCCCGACGCGCTCGAAGCCTTGCACCGGCACACGTGGCCGGGAAACGTGCGCGAGCTCCGCAACGCCCTGGAGCGCGCCTTGGTGACTTGTTCCGGCGAAATCCTGGGGAAAGAAATCCTGGGCCTCGACTTCGGCCGGACGGTCGAGCCGGGCTCGAGCGACGGCCTGCGCTTGCAGCCGGGAATGAGCGTGGCGGAAGCCGAGCGCCGCCTGATTCATGAGACCCTGACGTTCACCGAAAACAATAAGACGCGCGCCGCGGAACTTCTGGGAATCAGTTTGAAAACTCTGCACAACAAGTTGAAAGAATATGAGGCTGAGCCTCAAACCTAAGCTCACTGCGCTGATCACCCTGTTGGTCCTCCTGGTGGTGGTGGTCACCTCCACGGTTTACATCTCGAACCTTACCCGCCACACCCTGCAGGAAGTTCAAAGCAAAGGTGAATACGTTGCGAACGAGGTCTATCACCAGGCGGGCACCGTGCTGGCACAGAGCCGCATGCCCGCGGGCGAAAATCCGGAGGATTTCCAGGCCCTGCACTATCTCGTGCAGGAGCGCCTGTCCTCGGACCCGGGGTTCACGTCGCTCATAGAATCCGCCGTAGGTTATTCGGCCACGCTCTACTACGTCACCATCACGGACACGCTAGGCGTCATTCTGGTCCACAACGATCCCAGTAAAATAGGCTATCCTCTCGTGCCGGCGCCGCCGTATTCCCAGCTTGTCCAGGCCGGACTGATCCGGCAACTCCGCGTGGTTTACGGACCTCAGCAGATTTATGAAGTAACCCTGCCACTCGCCCTCGGCGAGCGGCCGCTGGGCGATGTGCGCGTAGGCGTCTCCACCCTCTTCCTGCGCAGTCAGGTCACGCAGGATCTACGCGCGGCTCTTCTGCTGTCGCTTGCGGCGATTGTCTTTGCGACGCTCTCCGCCGGGGTGGTCTCCTTCCGCGTGCTGCGGCCGCTGGAAAATATCTCGCAGAGCGTCGACCTTCTGGCGCGAGGCGAGTTCTCCGGGCCCGCGGCGCTCAAGCGGCGCGATGAGTGGGGCATTCTCTCCTCGAAACTCCATCTCTTGGGTGAGCAGATGCGGGGGGAAAAGGCCGCTTTTGTGCGCCTCCAGGAAAATCTCGACCATATCTTCAGCAACCTCAGCGACGGCCTGCTGCTCTTCGACCAGCAGGACCGCTTGGTTCTGGCGACGCCGGCGGCGGTGCGTTTTCTCGGCGCCGCCATTCAAACCACGGCACAGCGCCCGGCACTGGAAGTTTTCTCCCAGGACACGCCCCTGCACCAAATGCTGCGCGTGGCCTTTCAAACGCGCACGTCGATTCTTTGGAAAACGCTCGAATTGCCCGGCGAGCATTCCACCCGCATTGCCGTGAACGTGCAGTTCGTGGGCGTGGGCGCTCAGCGCATGGGTTGCCTCGTCACCCTCCGCGACACGGGATCGCGCGCGGAAATTCAGGACCAGATCGATACCACCACCAAACTCGCTGCCATCGGGCGGCTGATGTCGGGCGTCGCGCACGAAGTCAAAAACCCGCTGAACGCCATGGTGCTGCAACTGGAAGTATTAAAGGCGCGATTGGGCGACCAAGGAAAAAAGGTCCAACCCCAGGTGGAAATCCTGGGGGAGGAAATTCGCCGCCTCGATCGCGTGGTCAAAACTTTTTTGGATTTCACCCGGCCCGTGGAGATGCATCCTGTCGATGCGGAAATCGCCCCCCTGGTGCGCGAAGTTTTCGCCCTGGCCGAACCGCAGGCGCGGGAGAATAACGTCCAACTGATTTTCGCGGGCGACGGCGCTGCGCCGCCGTTGCGCGTCGATCGCGACCTTATCAAGCAAGCGCTGCTGAATTTGGTCTTGAATGGATGCCAGGCCATGCCCCAAGGCGGCGAGCTAAAGATCACTCCCCACGCCGTGCCCAACGCCGTCGAACTCGAAATCCGCGATTCCGGCGTGGGCATTCCCCCCGATGCGCAGAAGAGAATCTTTTCCCTCTTTTACACCACCAAGCCCGGCGGCACCGGCGTCGGGCTCGCCATGGCGTTCCGTGTCGTGCAACTCCACAACGGCACGATCGACTTCTCGAGCGAAGTCAACCGTGGCACAACCTTCCGCGTCACCCTCCCAGCCGGCGCCCGGCAAAATGCTCAATCAGAGCCTCCGAAAGTGTAACGCGGACCGGGAAAACACCGGTGTCCCTTACGCTTGCGGATTTCTGGAAGCACCGCGCCGCCAGGGCAATTTGAGCTTGACTCGCTGGAACCCTTCAAGGAAACTGCTGGTATACCCGGGCTAAAAGGTGAAATTTCGTTCGAAGGGAGGTTCGAGTGGCACTGCTGAGAACCGCGAATCCGGCTCTGAGACCCAAGGCCTTCGATAGTGTTCGGACGGACGCCGATGCCGCGCTGGCGATGACTTTACAGGGGACGGTCAATAAAACCGGCATCCTGTTGACCCTGACCGCTATCTCGGCTGCGTATACCTGGAACACCTATCACACTAATCCCTCCGCTGCTCTTTCCTGGCTTTTTGTGGGATTGATCGGTGGGTTCATCGTCGCCATGGTGACGGTCTTCAAGAAGGAATGGGCCGTGGTGACCGCGCCCATCTATGCGGTACTCGAAGGGCTTCTGCTCGGAGCCCTCTCGGCAACCTTCGAAGCCAGCTACCCTGGAGTGGCCATCCAGGCCGTGGGCCTGACCTTTGGAACGCTCTTGGCGCTACTGATCGCTTATACCTCCGGCCTGGTGAAGGCGACCGCAAAATTCAAGCTGGGTGTGATCGCCGCAACTGGGGGCATTGCGCTGGTCTATCTGGCAACACTGGGTCTGGGTTTCTTCGGGGTTCAGGTCCCCTATATTTACGGAAGCGGCACCGTGGGCATCCTCTTCAGCCTGTTCGTTGTGGTGATTGCCGCTTTGAATCTGGTGCTCGACTTCGACCTGATTGAGAGCGGCGTAGCGAGCGGCGCGCCGAAGTTTATGGAATGGTATTGCGCCTTCGGCCTGCTCGTCACCCTGGTCTGGCTCTACATTGAGATCTTGCGTTTGCTCGTCAAATTGCGCCGCAGGTAGAGATGAATCAGGGCACGACCTTCCGAGTCACCCTGCCCGCCGGCGCCCACCAAGAAACAATCAGCAGAGGGTCAGGGGAGGTTGAGCAGCTTGGCGGGGTTCACTTTCGACATCTGATCAATCTGTTGCTGGGAGAAGCCCTGCGCGCGCAGTTCTTGAAAGAAGGTCAGCCAACCGTCCGGGTGCAGGGGATTACGGGGTTGTCCGAGATCGCTCGACAAGATGCAGTGCTCGATCCCAACGGCGCGGATGGCGTTGGCGTAATCATGGAAATTGCTGGGCTCTTCGGGCGCGATCGCCCCGCTGTACGTGAACTCGAGGTAAGCCCCCAAGGCGGCAGCTTGTTTCATTTCGTCAAGGCTCATCTTGACCGGCGGCGACATGGGGTGTGTCACCACGATGTTTTGGACGCCCGCGCTCTTGGCGGCTCGAATCAGCATGAGGTCTTCCGCGGGCGAAGAGTGGCCCGTGGCGAGGACGAGCCGATGCTGGGCGAGGATTTTCAGAACCTCCTTAACCTCCGGCAAAAGCTCTCCGTTGCGCGCCACCGGCACAAAAGGCCGATTCTTTTTCGAGTACCGCACTTGATTTTCCGCGTCCTCGGTCGGCATCCAGACCACCCGGCCCCAGCCTCCCTTTACGGCCACCAGATGCTCTACCGCCGCGGGGTTAATGCCTCCCACCGTCCGGTTGAGCACGATCCCACCGAAGACTTGAATTCCCGGCACCTCTTTGCGCACCAAATATGCCATGGAGGCGGTGGGGTCAAAGTGATTCTTCAGAACCAAGCCCCGCATTCCCCGATCCCGCGCCAGCCGGGCAAGATCGATCGCGTCAATCGAGCGCGGAACACTGTCGGGGTCGCAGTGGGCATGGATGTCAACGACTCCTGCCAGGATCTGTTCGGGTGACCCGCCGCCGGTGCTCCCCACGGACGATGCAGAAGAGAGTTTGGGAAAAAGTCCCAAGTCCGGTCCTGGGGTGGTTCCCCGTGCCGCGCTCAAGACGCTGTTGGCGCCCAATGAATCCCCACCGTCACTCCCTGCGATGTTATCCGTGGAAAAACCTAAATGCCGAATCAACCTGTATTGGGAGGTTTTCTGCGCGAAACAGAGGCAGCCGCAACTCAAGATCAAGCACGTAAACAGCTTCAGCATGCGAGACATCAGATCCTCCTTGGGGACTTGCCCCCCTGACACCCACCCGGGGGTACTTCAGCACGCTACCGTAACGCGGACCTGATTTTATTGCCAATTGCTACTGACCGTGGATTCCGGTGCCGTGCCGATTCGCGGACATCAACCTGGCCTAAGCTGTTGAGGTATCCACGGGGCCGCGTTCGAAAGAGAGGTTAAAATGTGAAAGTTTGCTCTTCGCCGATCAACAAGATCGGGGGGCCACCGCTCGAAATGGAAAAAGCATGGGCGGCCGTTTCCTGGCCTCCGGGTGATGCCAGGCACGCCTCTAGCGCTGCCATCGAAGGGAAATGAATTTCGGCGATGCGGTGATAAGGCACGGGGCTCTGTAGGCACTTCGAAACTTTGGTCACCACAATCTTTGTCTTGCCGGAGAGCTTTTCGACGGCCATGGGAACATGGACCTCGTTGTACTGCTTTTCGAAGGCGTCGATATCTTTGGGCACCGGATAAATCACCGTCAGCTTTACTGCTGCCATGCTATCCTCCTCGCGCCGCGCAGGGGCGCGGCTTATGTTTGGTTGCCAACCCGGATTCACTCAAAGTATACCCGACTGCCTCTGAATGCAAAGCAAGCATTGCGCGGACCGGCCTAAAGAGACCGTGGGCCGCATTCTGGCGCATAGGTCCATGGGGGGATTGAAAAGCCGTTAGTTGTCCGTGGTCAGTTGTCCGTTGCAAACGATCCGCGAAGTCGGAAGTCCGAAGCCACTGACGACGGACAACGGACCACGGACAGCTTTTAAAACGATCCGATAGTCCGATTATCCGGTAGCCCGATGCTCGCTCAACTTGCGCAAAATGTCTGGCTCTGTTAGATTCACCGCAAATCCATAAGACCGGGGAAAGCCTTGGGAAAAGTTATCGCGATAGCCAATCAGAAAGGCGGCGTCGGCAAGACCACCACGGCCATCAATTTAGGGGCAGCGCTGGCGAAGCAGGACATGTGGACTTTGGTCATCGACTGCGATCCTCAGGCGAACACGACCGGCGGGCTGGGATTCCCCCGCGACCCCGCACGCCGCTCGATTTATCATGCCTTGATGCACGATGTGCCTCTCAAGGACCTGATTCTGACCTGTGGGGTGGAAGGGTTGCACTTGATTCCCTCGGAGAAGAACCTGGTGGGCGCTCCTGTAGAACTCGTAGACCAACCGGAACGCGAACAGGTGCTGCGCAAGAAGATGGAGGGCCTTCGCGACCAGTTCAATTTTATTCTGCTCGACTGCCCGCCGGCGCTCGATCTGCTGACGCTCAACGCGCTAGTGGCGGCGGACACGGTGATTGTCCCGGTGCAGTGCGAATACTTCGCTCTGGAAGGCGTCTCCGAGCTGATCGACACGCTGATTCGCATTCGCCGTTCGCACAACCCGCGGCTGGCGGTGGAAGGAATCCTGCTGACCATGTTCGACGAGCGCACCAATCTTTCCCACCAGGTGCGCGACGACTTGCGCGACTTCTTTGGCGAGCAGGTTTTTTCCACCGTCATCCCGCGCAACGTTCGTCTGGCGGAGGCGCCGAGTTTTGGCAAACCGATTTTTCTTTACGACGAGGACTGCAAGGGCGCCAGCAGCTACCTGGAGTTAGCCAAGGAGGTCATCCATCATGACCAGAAAGGCGTTGGGGCGCGGGCTTAACGCGCTGCTACGCACCGTCGAGACCACCACGGCCGGACTGGCGGAAATTCCCGTTGACCAGATTGACGCCAACCCCTTCCAGCCCCGCCGCGCTTTTTCCGAGGACAAGCTGAAAGAGTTGGCGGATTCCATTCGCTCGAGCGGCCTGGTGCAGCCGGTGCTGCTGCGCCGCGCCGACGGACGCTATCAACTGATTGCCGGCGAGCGGCGCTGGCGGGCGGCGCGCCAGGCGGGGCTCACGGTGATTCCCGCCGTGGTGCGCGAAATCGGCGACCGCGACGCGCTGGAGCTGGCTCTGACCGAAAACCTGCTGCGCGAGGACCTGAATCCCCTGGAAGCGGCGCAGGGTTATGCGGCGCTGCAACAGAAGCACGGACTGAGCCACGAGGAAATCGCCGAGCACCTGGGACTCGACCGCTCCACCGTCACCAACACCCTGCGCTTGTTGCGCCTGCCTCCGGAAGTGCAGCAGATGATCGTGGAGGGGACAATTTCCGCGGGCCACGCGCGGGCGCTGCTGGGGCTCGATTCCGCCGCGGCGCAACTGCGGCTGGCGCAGTTGATCGTGAAGCAGGGCTTGTCCGTGCGGCAAGCGGAAAACTTCGTCGCCTTGCGCGGGTCGAAGCCGGCCAAGAAGAAAGAGACGAGTGAGGCTCCCAAGCTTGATGCCAACCTGCGCGCGGCGGTGCTGGAGATGGAACGCACCCTCGGCACGCGCGTCAAGGTGCAGGGGGATGAAAAGCGCGGGAAAATCGAAATCAGCTATTTTTCCGCGGAAGACCTGAATCGCATCTACGAATGGATTGTTAAAAGGCAGTGACTAGTGGTTTATGGTGGGGATTGAGTGGCTAACCACTAACCACTAACCACTAGTACTACTACGTTAAGTTAAGGTGGACGGTTTCGTTTGCGAATTACGCTGCCACAATACGCGCACGCTCCGCTCCAGGTAAACAACAGGCGTTGGATCTCACGGCGCGTCTGTGGCAGGG
>Ga0326728_10016080_pt1 | contig 15359 bp, 16 predicted proteins | sample MB3enrmetagenome_FD_207602 | JGI IMG/M metagenome (GOLD analysis project Ga0326728, IMG submission 207602) | Lab enriched peat soil microbial communities from McLean, Ithaca, NY, United States - MB31MN | ecosystem: Environmental > Terrestrial > Soil > Wetlands > Peat | place: USA: New York...
TTCAGACGGCTGGCTTCGCTCTCCAGAAGATCCATGGCTTGCCTCGCGGTAAGGGGCACGAATCTCCATCGTTTACGAAAGGCCGCTGATTCGGGGGAAGCTCGATTTTGCGACTCAGTAAGACTAACGCGTCGCGACGATGAACAACCTCGGGAACGGCAATAGCACAGACCCGTCCGGCAGCGCGGGATAGGCCAGCGCAATCCCGGCGCGGTAGTCAGCCAGATACGCAGAGGTTTCGTCCGCATCGAGCGGTGCGAGGAATGGCCGCAATCCGCTGCCCTTGAACCACTCCACCACGGCGTCCGGGCCGCCGGAAAGAACGTGGAAATAGGTGGTCCGCCACACATCCACCTTCGCCGCATGCGGCTTCAGCAGCGCGTAGTAATGCTCGGCCCCGCCCCTGGCCGTGCGCGCACCGGCCGCGCCCGAGAGCTTTTCCGCCCACGGTCCCCGCGCCGCGACTTCCCGCATCAGCCGATGCGCCGGTTCGTCCAGATTGTCCGGCATCTGCACCGCCAGGCTGCCTCCCGGTGCCAGCTTGCCCATAAGCCTTGGCATCAAGGTCTCGTGGTCCGGCACCCATTGCAGGACGGCGTTTGCCAGGATCACACCGAACGGGCCGGCTTCGTCCCAGGTGCTAAGGTCAGCGAGTTCGAACCGCACGCCGGGCATCCGGGTCCGGGCTGCTGCGATCATGTCCGGGGAACTATCCACGCCGCTAAGCTCGGCGAGGGGATAGAGCGCGCCCAGCACCTCGGTCGAATTACCTGGACCGCAGCCCAGATCCACCGCCCGTTGCACCTCAACCGCCGGCACGGCACTCAGCAAGTCCCGCACCGGCCGGGTGCGCTCCGCCTCGAAACTGCTGTATTGCCGCGCTGACCAGGTCATGGGCAAAGTTGTAAAGGAAGGCGCCGCCGCGAGCCAGCCATGCTGTCGCACGTCTATATCGGGATCTCCGACTTCGGGCGTTCCCTGTCGTTCTACACAGCGGTCCTCGACACCCTGGGGCTGACCCTGAAATTCTCGCAGCCGGAGAAATCCCGGGCCGGTTGGATGCAGCCGGGCGTGGCCCGGCCGCTGTTGCTGGTTGGCCAGCCATACAACGGCGAGCCCGCTGAGCCGGGAAACGGCCAAATGGTCGCCTTGCTCGCGCCAACGCGCGAAGCCGCCGATCGGTGTTACGCCGTCGCGCTTGACAATGGCGGCCGTTGCGAAGGGCCGCCCGGTCTACGCCCGCACTATCACCCCAACTACTACGGCGCGTATTTCCGCGATCCGGATGGCAACAAACTTTGCGTCTGCTGCCATGGCCCGGTCGCCGGCGCCTAGCCCGGCTGCTTGTCCTTGCCGCCGCTCTTGGACAGCGACAGCGGCACGTATTGCACACCGCCCTCGCGCTGGATCAGCATCAGCACGTTCTTCCGGTCCGCCTTGCGGGCGGCGTCGATCTGCTTCTGGATGTCGGCCGGCGCGCCGACTTCATTCTGCTGCACTTCCATGATCACATCGCCCGGCTTCAGGCCGCGTTCCGCCGCCGCCGAGTTCGGCGCCACATCGGTGATCACCACGCCCTTCTGATCGCCGCTGAGCTGGAACTTGTCCTTCAGGTCCTGGCTGATCGGCGCTACCTTCAGGCCCACCCCGGCGATATCCGTCGGCTGCGTGGCGTCCGGCTTGGCGCCGGCATCGACCGCCGCGAGCTGCGCATCGGCCGGACGCTCGGCCAGCGTGGTGTCCAGAGTGACCTCCTTGCCGTCGCGCCACAGTACCACCGGCACCTCCTTGCCGACAGCGGCATCGGCCACGATCCGGGGCAGGTTGTGCATCTCCTTCACGTCCTGCCCGTCGAACTTCAGGATGATATCGCCGGCGTGGATTTTCGCCTTGTCGGCCGGCCCGCCGTCGGTGATGCCGGCCACCATCGCGCCGGAGGCATCCTTCAGCCCCAGGCTCTCGGCGATATCCGGCGTCACCTGCTGAATCTTCACCCCCAGCCAGCCGCGCCGCGGATGGCCGTATGCCTTCAACTGGGCGACGATGTTCTTCGCCATGTTGGACGGGATGGAGAAGCCGATGCCGATGGACCCGCCGGAGGGGGAGAAGATCGCCGTGTTGATGCCGATGACCTGCCCGTCCATGTTGAACAGCGGACCGCCCGAGTTGCCGCGGTTGATCGCCGCGTCGGTCTGGATGAAGTCGTCGTACTGACCCTGATGGATGTCGCGGCCGCGGGCCGAGACGATGCCCGCGGTCACGGTGCCGCCCAGCCCGAACGGATTGCCGATGGCCAGCACCCAGTCGCCCACGCGCGATTGCGACGAATCGCCGAAATCCACCGTCGGCAGCGGCTTGTCGGAATTCACCTTCAGCAGCGCGATGTCGCCGCTCTCATCCCGGCCAACGATATCGGCTTTCAGGGTGGTGTTGTCCTGCAGCGTGACGGAAACCTCGTCGGCGCCCTCGATCACGTGGTTGTTGGTCACCACGTAGCCGGAGGCATCGATGATGAAGCCTGACCCGAGGCTTTGCGCCCGCCGCTCCGGCCTCGGCTGGTTGTCGGGCCCGCCCTGGCCCTGGTGGTTGCGGTTCAGGAAGTCCTTGAAGAATTGCTCGAACGGCGAGCCGGGCGGGAACATCGGGATTTCCGGCCCGGCGCCCGGGCCGCCGTTCTTCGCCGTGACGGTCTGCGTCGAGGACACGTTCACGACGGCCGGCAGCAACTTGGCCGCGAGATCGGCAAAACTGTCGGGGGCCGAACGGGCCGCGGCCGGTTGAACCAGCGGCGCCACCGGCAGCGGTGAAATCATCGCAAAAGAGACGCCGAGCAGAGCGGCACGGGCAACGGTCGAACGGAGCAGGCGCATGATCAGGTTTCCTGGCGTGTGGTACGCATATGGTCCGGAGAGTTCAGGGTAGCAACTTCTCTCGCAAAAGACATTACCGACAATTTGGGCCGACAAATCGGCAAGTCACTTTTCCCGGGCGCCGGACCGCGATGCCGTCATTGGGCCGGCATCGCCGGCGGGTTTTGCAGATAGCGCAGGTAATCGTTGTTCGGCGACACCACCATGCGGGCCGAACCGGTCGCGAAGATGTCGTGATACCCCTGCAAAGTCCGCCAGATCGAGAAGAACGCCGGATCCTGACCGAACGACTGGGCGTAGATACGGGTCGCCTCGGCCTCGCCTTCGCCGCGCAGGTTGTCGGCGGTGGCACGGGCATCCGCCACCAGCACGGTGCGATCCCGCTCGGCATCGGCCTTGATCCGCTGCGACGCCTCGGCGCCCTCGGCGCGCGCCTGGGCGGCGATCCGCTGGCGTTCCGACTGCATCCGCGACAGAATCGCCTGGGTGTTCTCCTGCGGCAGGTCCGCCCGCCGGATCCGCACGTCGACGATGGTGACGCCGAAGTTCTGCATCTCGGTGTTCACCTGCCCTCGGATCGCCGTCATGATCCGCTCGCGGTCCGCCGACAGCACGTCCAGCAACTTGTTGGTGCCCATCACCCGCCGCAGGCTGCCGGTCACCACCGAGTTCAGCCGCCCCCGGATGTTGTCGGAGATCGGCCCGATCGCCTGATAGAAACGCAGCGGATCGGTGATGCGGAACACCGTCACGGTATCGACGATCAGGCGGCGCTGGTCCCCCAGGATGACTTCCTCGCCGGGCAGTTCGACCGCCAGCAGGCGCTTGTCGAGGCTTATGATGTTCTGGATGATCGGCAGCTTGGCGTGCAGGCCGGGATCCTCGATGGGACGCACGACCTCACCGAACTGCACGACCAGCACCTGCTCGATCTGCGACACGGTGAACAGGCTCGCGCTGGCGAGGATCAGCAGGACGACCAGAAGCGCGCCACCCGCGATCAGGATGCGGTTCATCGGTTGGCTCCTACGCTGGCGGATGAGGCAGGCGGCAGCGCGGCCGGCGGCGCGGGCGGAGGCACGTTCAGCGGCAGGAACGGCACCAGGCCCCTGAGCTTGTCATCCACCACCAGCGGCTGCGAATGGCTCATCACGTCCTGCATGGTGTCGAGATACATCCGCCTCAAGGTCACGTCCTTGGCCGCCTGATAGGCCTTGAGCACGTTGTTGAACCGGTTTGTCTCACCGGTCGCCAGCGCCACCGAGGCGGCCTTGGCGCCCTGACCCTCGGCCACGATCCGGGCCGCGTCGCCGCGGGCGCGGGGGACGATGTCGTTGCGGTAGGACTCGGCCTCGTTCCGCATCCTTTCCGCGTCGGTGTTGGCGCGCTGGACATCGCGGAAGCTTTCGATCACCGCGGCGGGCGGATCGACCTTCTGGAGCTGGACCTGGGTAACTTCCACACCGGCCTGGTAGCGATCCAGGATCTCCTGCGTCTGCTTGAACACGTCGGCCTCGATCTGTGCGCGCAACTGGGTCAGGGCCGGCTGGATCGGCGTGCGGCCGATGACCTCGCGCATCGAGCTTTCAGCAACGACGCGCACGAGGGCTTCCGGGTTGGCGGTGTTGAACAGGAACGCCGAGGCGTCGCTGATGCGCCAGAACACGGTGAAGTCGATGTCGATGATGTTCTCGTCCCCGGTCAGCATCAGGCTTTCCGCCAGAACGTCGCGGCCGGAGGAATCCTGCCCGGCCTCGATCGCCCCGCCGGGAGCGGAGCGGAAGCCGATTTCGGTGCGGTTGATGCGGGTGACGGATGGAAGTTCCACTTCCTCGACCGGCCAGGGCAGGTGCCAGTGCAGCCCGGGCGGCGTCCAATAGCTATAAGCGCCGAAGCGCAGCACCACGCCTTGCTCGTCGGGCTGCACCCGGTAGAAGCCGCTGCCGATCCAGAGGGCGAGGATGGCGATCAGGATGATGGCGAGGCCGCGCCCGCCGGTGAAGCGGTTGAACCACTTGCCGCCTGAGCCGGGGCGCTGAGGGCCGCTCGGGCCGCCGCCCATCAGGCCGCGGATGAATTCCTGGGCCTGGGCGATCAGCTTGTCGATGTCCGGGCCGGCGCCGCTGCCACCGCCACCACCACCACCACCGCCGAAGGGGCCGCTGCCGAACGGGCCGCCGCCGAAGGGACCGCCGCCGCCGGGGCGCTGGTCGCGTCCATCGCCTTCGTTGGGTTTGTTCGGCTCGCCCCATGGCCCCTGGACGGGCTTGTTGGGGGGCTTCTTGTCGCCGTCGCCGCCTGAAGAACCTGGCGGGTTGCCCCATGGACCGGAGCCGCCGTTATTCCAAGGCATGTTCGAGGGTGGCTCCTGTAAGACCGCCCGGTGCGCGAGCCGTTGGCGGGAGCGGGTTTATGCGCCATATCGTATAGACAGGCGCTCGCGGCGCGGCTGCTTTATCCGCCGGGCGTGGAAGCTTTGCAAGATGAGGGTTTATTGAACCATGGCGGATGTTTCCTCGGATGCCCTGCGGGCGGCGTTGCAAGCGGTCAAGGACCCGGAGTCGGGGCGGGATATCGTCTCCGCCGGGCTGGTGGAGGGCATTGAGGTACGCGGCGGCCTGGTGCAGGTGGCGCTGCTGACCGACCGCGCAAGGGCGGCGGCGATGGAGCCGGTGCGGCGGGAGGCTGAGGCGCTGCTGATGCGCCAGCCGGGCGTGACCAATGCCGCGGTGGTGCTGACCGCGCATAAGGCGCCGGCCCCGGCGGCTGGCGGGCATACGCATGGCCACGGGGCGCCGAAGCCCGCGCTGCTGCCGCAGGTGAAGGCGATCGTCGCGGTGGCGTCCGGCAAGGGCGGCGTCGGCAAGTCCACCGTTGCGGTCAACATGGCGGTCGCGCTGGCGCGGCAGGGTCATAAGGTCGGCTTGCTCGATGCCGACATCTATGGCCCGAGCCTGCCTCGCATGCTCGGGCTGAACCGCCGGCCGGAGGTGCGCAACGACAAGATGATCCCGCTGCCGGCGTGGGGCCTGTCCGCCATGTCCATCGGGTTCCTGGTGGAGGAGGAGACCCCGATGATCTGGCGCGGCCCGATGGTGATGGGCGCGCTGGAGCAGATGATGGGGCAGGTCGAGTGGGGGCCGCTGGACATCCTGGTGGTGGACATGCCGCCGGGGACCGGGGACGCCCAGTTGACCATGGCGCAGCGGGTGGCTTTGACCGGGGCGGTGATCGTCTCCACGCCGCAGGACATCGCGCTGATCGACGCGCGGCGTGGGGTGCGGATGTTCGAGAAGACGAATGTGCCGGTGCTCGGGCTGGTGGAGAACATGAGCTTCTACTGCTGCCCGAACTGCGGGCATCGGGCGGACATCTTCGGGCATGGCGGCGCGAAGGCCGAGGCGGCGCGGTTGGGGACGGAGTTCCTGGGCGAGATCCCGCTGCTGCTGGACATCCGGCACGCGGCGGATGTGGGGACGCCGATTGCGGCCTCAGCGCCGGAGAGTGATGCGGCGAAGGCGTATGACGCGCTGGCGCGGCGGGTGTGGGAGAAGGTGTCGGGCGCGGTGGCGGGGGCGCGGAGCGGGCCGCGGATCGTCATTCAGTGAGCGATCACCGGTACCCGCATCGCGTCAGCGCCGCCAGCATATGCGCCGGCGGCGGGGCGGTGGCATCGACGGGCGGGTCGAGCGGCAGGTGGATGGCGCGCGCCAGCAGGTGCAGGCCTCCGCCGCCGGTGCCGTAGCGTTCGTCTCCCAGGATCGGGGTGCCGAGCATAGCGCAATGCACGCGGATCTGGTGGGTGCGGCCGGTCCGCGGCCGGAGTTCCAGCCAGGTGTGGCCGCCGCCGGTTCCGAGCACCCGCCAGTCCGTGATGGCCGGCTGGGCGGAACCGGGATCGGCAACCATCCGCCACCCCGTGCGGTCTATTGCCTTGCGCAGCGGCGCGGAGACGGTTCCGTCCGTGCCGCTTACGGCGCCTTCGACCACCGCCCAGTAGGTCTTGCGCACTGCCCCGGAGGCGAACAGCGCCTGGGCGGCGATCAATGCGGCCTTGCGTAATGCGATAACGAGGCAGCCGGAGGTGCCGGCGTCGAGGCGGTGGGCCAGCCAGGGGCCGTCCTTGCGGCGGGACAATTGGGCGAAAAGGTCCTCGACGCTGGGACCGCCGGAGGGGCCCGCGTGCACGGGCAGGCCAGGCGGCTTGTCGATGACGACAAAGCGCTGATCGTGGAACAGAAGTGCGGGGGCGGGGAGCGGCATACGAGGTGGGTTATGGATGTTTGGCGACGATGCGCAAGTTTGCGACGCTGCCAGCCGTCCGGGGCGTGAACCCGGCCCGCAGTCTCTTCTCGAGACCGTTACGTGCCCTGGCTAAAGGCGGCTTCGGCCGCCCGTAGGGTTTGCTTGTTAGTGACGGCTTTGAGAAGCCCCTGGAGTTCATCGACCGCAAAAGTTGGCAAAGCCGGCAGTGCAAATGCCTGATGAGCGAGACGCTAAGCCTCGTCCAGTTCGCCGGCCTTATAATACAGCGCCACGGCACTGACGGCCGTTATGCCAAGCGTCCTTGGTTTGTCTGAACCAAGAGTTGCCAGTGCGCTCGCCTCAGCCTGCGCGGCGCTCCCGAATAATTGGGCAGCAAGCGGCAGATCTCCGCGCCGCAGCGCCGCATCGGCATCGGCGGCCAGTCGTTCGCTTTCGCTATGGTGATCTGACCAGTTCATGTTCCCTCAGGGTCCGCGATTACGATCCTCAGGGCGTCAAATCCGACCACCGAAGCGACGGCAGGGAGGTTCGAATTCCCGCGGCGTGCCTGCTCCACTTTCTGACGCAGCCGGGCCTTTATCAAGATCTCGCTCCCCGCGTCGGTCCCGGAAACCTCCAGGCGCAACGTAGCCTCCAGGTCATCCGCCTGATCGCCCGGACGGCCAAGATAGTAATCCGCGCCCGTCAGCGTCTCGGCGCGTATCACTGCCACCAATCCCCTCATCAACTCAATCGCCGCAGGGCTTAAAGCGTAAGCTCCCGCCTCTGTCGCGTCGTCTTTATTGGCCCGGGCTTCCGTGGTTCGTTTCTCGGCCTTTCCCAGTCGGCTTTAAGCTTCTTGTTCCGGTCAATGTCGCTTACGAGGAAGCTTGCCGGTGACACATGGTGCCGGTCAAGACAAACCCTCGCTGCTTCGGAATATCCGCTCGCGATGTCGCCGGTCAGGCCAAGGTGGCGACGATCCAGGTCCAGAAATCGAAGCCGCTGTGCATTCATGATATCTCGACCTCGAAGTCGTAACTCAGGCTCGAGATATCATAACGACCAAGCAACAAACAACAAAGCATGCCGTTTTGATTTCTTTAACCAAGGCCAAGCGACCAACAAAAGCCACTAACCTACCCCGCCCTCGCCCGCCGGCTCTCCGTCCTTAACTGCCCGCACGCCGCCAGAATATCCTGCCCCCGCGGCATCCGTATCGGCGAGGCAAACCCTGCCGCATTCACAATCCCCGCGAACCGCTCCAGCGCCGCCTTGCCGCTCGGCTCGAACCGCGACCCCGGCCAGGCATTGAACGGGATCAGGTTCACCTTCGCCGGAAGCCCGGCGATCAGCCGCACCAGCTCCCGCGCCTCGGCCTCCGAGTCGTTCACGCCCTTCAGCATGATATACTCGAACGTGATCCGCCGCGCGTTGGAGGACCCCGGATACCGCCGGCACGCCGCCATCAGCTCGCGGATCGGATATTTCCGGTTCAGCGGCACCAGTTCATCCCGCAGGTCGTCGCGCACCGCATGCAGCGACACCGCCAAGTTTACCCCGAGTTCCGCCCCCGCGCGGTCCATCATCGGCACCACGCCCGCGGTGGACAGAGTGATCCGACGCCGCGACAGCCCAATGCCCTCGCCGTCCATGACGATCTTCATCGCCTTGGCGACGTTGGCGTAATTATACAGCGGCTCGCCCATCCCCATCAGCACGATGGTGGACAGCAGGCGGGGGATTTCGCCCTTCGGGGAGGGCCACTCACCATACGAATCCCGCGCCGCCATGAACTGCCCGACGATCTCCGCCGCACCCAAATTGCGCACCAGAGTCTGAGTCCCGGTATGGCAGAACCGGCACGACAGGGTGCAGCCGACCTGACTCGATATACAAACGGCTCCGCGGTCCTCGGCGGGGTCGGGGATGTAGACCGTCTCCGCCTCCTGCCCGTCGCGGAAGCGGAACAGCCACTTGCGGGTCTCGTCGCTGCTGGTCTGCTCCGTCGCGATGGCGGGGCGCCCGATGACGAACCGCTCCGCCAGCTTCGCCTGCAACGGCCGGGCGATCGAGGACATCCGGCTGAAATCGGTCACGCCCTGGTGGTAGATCCAGTGCCACAATTGCTTGACGCGGAAAGCCGGCTCCCCGATCGCGGCCATCTCCTGGCCCAGTTCGGCGCGGTCCATGCCCACCAGTTCCCGCCGCCCGTCGGCCAGCGCCGCCGCCGGCGGGTCGAACAGCGCTGATTTCGCCAGGATGCGGTCGCGGTCCGCGGCCGAGAGATCGCTCACTTCGCGGGGCACGCCTTGACGATGGCCGCATAGGCCGGGCCGAAGCCCTTCAGGCTGAACGTATCCGTCACCGAAACCTCCTTCGGGCCGGGAGACCGCGCGATCGCCCGGCCGCCTTTGTGCAACGCCGCCACCGCCGCCTTGCCGTCACGCGCGAACGCGGCCCTCTGGGCGGTATAGAACTCCAGCCCCGCCTGATCCACCTGCACCGTCACCGCAGCGTTCGGGGCATAGGTGAACCCCGCCTCGATCGCCACCGCATCGCGGCCGGAGGCGCGTTGCGTCACCGTCAGGATGACCGCCCCGCGGCCCGGCAGGGCGGGGGCGGAGCTTTGCGCCCTGGTGAATGCGTAGCACACGGTCTGCCCTCCCTCCTGATGCGTCGCCGCGGTCCAGTCATCGAACTTGCCGATAGACTTGGGGCCGGCGGCGGCCGGATGCGAGGGGGCCGATTTCTTGGTCTCTGCCGCGGCGGGCAGAGCCAGAACCAGCATGAGGGCGGGAATCCATAGCAGGTGTCTGATCATGCGGCGCAGCAATAGTGCCGGGTCCGGCTCCAAACAAGCATTACGCGCTCATGGCTTCTTCGCGTTCATGTCAGGCTGCGCCAGCCAGTCCGGGATCGTCCGCCGGAACCGCGGCGGTCCGTGCCCCGTCGGCAGCAACGGCTCGATCGGCCCGCGCGAACCGACGGGACGCTCGGCGAAGCGGCCGTGCTGGAGCAGGCGGTCATACAGCACCAGGGCGCCGGCCACCGCCAGGTTAAGGGAAAATCGCGTCGGGATTTTCACCACGTGGTCGCAGCGGGACAGCAGCGCCTCGGACAGGCCGGCGCGTTCCGGGCCGAGCACATACGCGGCGTTCAGCGGGTGGCGGAAGGACGGCAGATCGACGGCCTCCTCCACCCGTTCCACGCCGACAAGCACGCAGCCGCGCGGCAGGGTCATGTCGGCGATGGTGGCGTAGCGCCACATCGGCACGTGCAGCGGCGTGTCGGCAGTGTCGGCGGTGCGTCCCGCCCGCGCATCCCAACCGGTGCCTATGGTGAAGCAGAACGCCGCGCCGAAGGCATGCCCGGTCCGCAGCAGGGCGCCCACGTTGGCGGACTTCGAGACGCCCTCGGCGCCGATGCCAAAATAGCCGCGTGATCTGGCTTCAACCATGCGGGCGGTCTATGCGAGGGCCATGACAGACGCAACCGATCAGCACCTCGCCGAACAATACGAGGCGTATCCATATCCGAAGCGCGATCCGCGCGACGAGGCGAAGCGGCTGATCGTCGGCAGTCCTAGCCATATCCGGGAGATCGACCACTGGGTGTTCGGCGCCGCGCGCCCCGCCAGCGAGCCATTGCGCGCACTGATCGCCGGGGGCGGCACAGGCGATGGCACCATCATGCTGGCGCAACAGATGACCCGGCTCGGGCGGCCGGGGACGGTGACCTGGCTCGACCGCTCCGCCGCCGCCCTGGCGACCGCCCGCGGCCGCGCCGAGGTGCGTGGTCTTAGAAATATAATCTGGGATCGCCGGTCGCTGCTCGACCTGCCCCGATCGGGATTGGAGCCGTTCGACTACATCGATTGCTGCGGCGTGCTGCACCATCTGCCGGACCCGGCCGAGGGGCTGCGGGCGCTGCTGTCGGTGCTGGCTCCGGGAGGCGGGATGGGGCTGATGGTGTATGCGCCGCATGGGCGCACGGGCGTCTATATGATGCAGGATGTGATGCGCCGGCTGGCTCCGCCCTGGCAGCCGCCGCAGCAGCGGCTGGACATCGCGCGGCGGGTGATGAAGCACCTGCCGGAGACGCAATGGCTGCGCCACAACCGGTATTTCGACGACCACATCAATGGCGGCGATGCCGGGCTGTACGATCTGCTGCTGAACCCGCGCGACCGTTACTTTACCGTGCCGCAACTGGAGGACCTGCTGGGCGGGGCCGGACTGCGGGTGACGTGCTGGGTGGAGCCGATCCGTTACGATCCGGCGCCTCTGCTGCCCGACCCGAAGCTGCGCGCGCGGCTGGAGGGGATGGACGTGACGGAGCGTGCCGCTCTGGCCGAGAGCCTGGCCGGCAACATGGCGGTGCACATCCTGTATTGCGTGCGGGCAGACGATCCGGTGCTGCAACCCGACCCGGATGCGGCGGATGCCGTGCCGGTCTACCGGGAGATGGATGGCGAGACTCTGGTGCAGGGGATTCGGCCGGATGGGACGCTGATCGTCACGTTCGATGGGCTGCGAATACCGGTCGCGCTGCCACCGTTGGCCTCGGCGATCCTGCCGCTGATCGACGGGCAGCGGAACGTAAGTCAGATCGCGGCGGTGCTGGCCGGGCGGGGGATCAAGGCGGAGGCTTTCGGGAAGGCGTGGCAGCAGACGTTTGCGGCGCTGGAGCGGGTCAATCGGGTGCTGCTGGCGGCGCCGCCGGGGGGTTGATGGCGCGTCGCGCCGGGGGGCCGCGGGCCCAGGCGTCAATGCCTGCGGGTGATATCGTCGACGCGGGCCTGGACGGCCTTTAACTGGCGCCACATCACGGACATCTGCTCCCGCATCTGCTTCAGGTCCTAGCGGGTGTTGTCGTTGGCCTGGCGGGCGGAATCGACCGCGCCCATGTTCACCGCGATATCGTCCTGGATGGCCGTGACGGCGTTTTGCAAACGGTCGATGCGCTCCATGATGTCGGCACGCGTCTTGAGAAGCTCGTCGCGGAGGCTATCCTGCTTTCCATCAAGCCGGATCAGATCGTCGCGCATGCTGCCCAGACCGGCTTCGAGCCGGACCAGATCGTCGCGCATGCTCCCGTGACCGGCTTCGAGCCGGGCCAGTGTTGCCAGAATGCGGTTGGTCAGAGCCTCGTTCATGGTGTCTCCTGCGGACGGACAATGGGGGATGGCGGTGGCCCGACGCAACCGGCCTGGCGCGGTCGGCGCCTGTGCGCAGCCATTCCTGGCTGACCTCGCCGGCCGCGGCGAGGGCGACGAACGCGCCTAAGGGTTCAGCTCCGTACATTAGGGTCTTGAGGCATGGTCAATCAACTCATCTCCTCAGCAAATGCATAACCTTGTATGTTATTCTTTTTTACTTAATTCGACTGCGCTTGACAAGCGATACTATCCTGGCACGGCAGCTTTTTAACAAGGGCGAAGCCCTGGCCGAGAGTCCGGCCGGCAACGTGGCAGTGCACATTGTATATTGCGTGTCGCCGGACCACCCGGTGCGGCAGCCGATCCGGATGCGGAGAATGCCGTGCCGATCTAGCCGGAGTTGGATGGCGAGACGCTGGCGCAGGACCTTCGGCCGAACGAGAGGCTGATCGTGACGCTCGACGGGCTGCGCACGGGATCACGCCGTCACCGTCGGGCTCGGCGATCCTTCCGCTCACTAACGAACAGCGAATCATCCTGGCCGGGCGATGGACCAGGGCGGATGCGTGCGGGAAAGCGTGGCGCCAAACGTTTGCGGCGCTGGAGCGCGTGAACCTGTCGCGCTTCTGGCGGCGCCGCCGCGACTCAGTGCGTCGCGTAACCAGTATCCTCGGCCGGTGTGCCGAACAGCACGTCGGTATAAGGCTCGCCCGGCTGGTCCATCCACGGGGCTGCAACGCCCTTCGCCCCCGGCCGATCGACTGCCAATACGCCATCGACGCCGGGGACACGGTTTTCGCCCCGCGCATGAAGGCGCTCCTGCTGCGGGCGGTGGCGCTGGCGCGGCGGCGCAAGAGCCTGGCGGAGAGCACGCGGCGGATTTATCTGAGAAGGCTGGATCGTGACTTGAACACGATCATGGCGTTGGTTCCGAGAAATCCGCACGCCACGCGGCTGCGAAAACGTTACGGCAAAGTGCGAAACAGCTTGTTCACTTTCCTGGAGCATCCCGATGCGCCGCCGGACAACAACGGCAGTGAGCGGGAGTTGCGGCCGACCGCCACGTACCGCAAGGTTACGGGTGGGTTCCGCTCGAAGTGGGGCGCTGATCTGTTCGCCGGCGTTCGATCGGTGGTTGGCACGGCGGCACGTCGCGGACTCGATGCATATCAGGCGATTCGTGTCGTTCTGGGCGGGGATTCTGTCGTTCAGCCGGGTTGAGCAGTTACGCGATCCGCATCAAGACCAACCTTAATCGCGGGGGGACGATTGAGAATTTCTAAGTGCGTAACGTGACCCTGCCGAACGGCATCAATCTCGCGCCGAGCTTCTACTCGCCGCTGCCGGAGAGCCCGATCCCGGCTGGCACGGTATCGACCAATCAGGGCGGCGTTATACTTTCGACTGCGACAACTCTCCAGGGTCCGACAACGTCCGCGTTCGGCCGCCGGTGGTCAGGAATATCGTGATCGAAGACGTGACGGCAAGTCCGCCGCCCGGCGCGGCGGCGAGTTGCTATCAGGCGATTATCATCCAGGGACCAGTCGCCGCCGATTACAACGGGCTGACGCAGCCTCCGCCGACGGTTATGCCGGTTGCGGACATCAGCATCAGCAACTGCGGCCCTTCCGCCAACACTGCCGAGCCGATCTATCTTTACAACGTGCAAGACCTTGTGCTCAGCGACGTGACGATCGGAGACACGGTCTATAACGCCACGCTTTCAGCTTAACGTTCCATGCTTTATCAGCCAGTTCGTATTGGGACAACGTCAAATCCGCCAGGCAGGGATTTTCGTAGCAGGGCGGGGGCCGCCGGCACGCACTGACGCGTGCCGCAAAGGTTCGACGCCGTCTGCGCCGGGCGCGGCATTCCCCGTACTGACCTTGAAGCCGAGACGGGTGCGGATAGACTGCATGCGTCGTGATTGTTTGGCTGCGTCCGCATCGTCCGGAGCCAGCCGCGCTGCTGGTTGCTGCGCTGATCGACGCTGAACCGACGGGCGGAAATCAACGAGACCATACGTATCACGCATGATAACGCGCTTAACCATGCGCAACGGAGCGCCCTCCCCGGATGGACCCTGAATATCAGCATTCTTATCCCGTCAAGACTCCCAGCGTTCGGCGGAAGCGGCTTGAGATGCTGTCGCGCAGGTGGTGATGCCCTTGCGAGACAAGTCTTCTGCCTTGCAGCCAGACGCAATCCACCAGGCCGTGCCGGGCCGCGAAGATCCAACTGTCGAGCAAAGCGTCGCCGCGGCGTGCCGACATGGGAGCGACGCGGTTTCCGACTGGCCACTGCTCAATGCGTTGTTGAACTGCGCGAGCGGCGCCACCTGGGTGTCGTTCCATCACGGCGGCGGCGTCGGGATCGGGTTCAGCCAGCATGCCGGCATGGTCATCGTCGCCGATGGCACGCCAGCCGCTGCGAGACGTATCGAGCGCGTGCTTTGGAACGATCCGGCGACAGGGGTGATGCGCCATGCCGATGCCGGCTATGATGACGCCGTCACCTGCGCACGTGTTCATGGTCTGAATCTGCCAAGTATCGAATAAGAAGCCTTCGGCAGCATCCTCGTGCGTGCCGGGGTGCTTACGCCTGCCAGTGGCGAAGCCGACGGAGTTCGACCATCCAGCCGGGCAGCGTGTTACGAGAACGCACCGGCTTACGAGAACGCACCGGCCCGGCCCAAGATCGTTGCGCGGCATTATATCAGCCCGCGTTGAGTTTGACCCATCGGGCCCCTCCCCATCGTCATGGCCCGGCTTGTCCGGGCCATGAAGGTTTATAGGAAGAGTCGCTCTCAACACGGACTGGTATTACACGTCGAGGATCAGGCGGCCGCCCTGGCTTTCGCCGCCCGCCGGAACAGCACGGCAGATCAACGCTTCATCACTGCCGACAGAGGCGGACGGTGGCGTCGCATAGGCAACGGTCCCGGCGAGGATCTTTACCTTGCAGGTCCCGCAGGACCCGCTGCGGCAACCAAATTCAGGAGTCAAACCGCGCGCCTCGGCGAGGTCGAGCAACGTGCCCTCGCCAGGCCGCCACCGGGCTTCCTTGGCCGATTTGGCAAAGGT
>Ga0326728_10016081_pt1 | contig 15359 bp, 14 predicted proteins | sample MB3enrmetagenome_FD_207602 | JGI IMG/M metagenome (GOLD analysis project Ga0326728, IMG submission 207602) | Lab enriched peat soil microbial communities from McLean, Ithaca, NY, United States - MB31MN | ecosystem: Environmental > Terrestrial > Soil > Wetlands > Peat | place: USA: New York...
CCAGGAAATAACTGTTACATCTTGCATCTCATCTTCGTGCCATCTTTGACCGGTCTTCAATCGTCAAATCCTCGGCGTAGCCCTGCTACGCCTGCGGTTTGCCTCAATCAGGCCGGTCAAATCTGACTCAAATCTGAGCGCAATATTGCAACACTTATTTCCTGACAGGCCCTAAGGCTTTGTCGTGGGCTCCGCCGGCAGGTTCACTTCCTGCGAGAACAACAACTGGGGCGGGAAATCCTCGGCTCCGAGTATCCTTACAATCTCCCGCATACTTTCGGAGACATGGGAAAGCTTTTCTCCGGAAAGGGCTTCGAGCCCCTTGACCAGCATGCCTTGTGCAACCTCGGGTGCCTGGTCGACTACAACCCGTCCTTGCGCCGTAAGGTCGATTTCCACTACCCTCCGGTCTTCCGTTGATCTCGTTCGTTGCACCAATCCCTTTGATTCAAGTCGATCCAGTATTCCCACAACCGTTGCCGGATGCAGGTACATCCGGCGTGCCAAGTCGGATACCTTTATGGGCGCACTACAGGCGACTATCTTTATTGCCCAGAGCTGAGGCCCTGTCAACCCGGTTTCCTTCTCCGCATTTCTCGAATACTCATTTATCGCCTTTATGGAGCGCCTCAAATTGTCAATTACCTCGGATATTTCATCTGCGCTGTTCCCCATGCTCACACCTCGAAAAATAGATATTGACAAAAGTGATTTGCAATGCAAATAATTTATTCAGGAATAAATGGTATCACAAACATACTTGACAGTGAAATCATATTGTCACCCGAATCCTTGATACTTTCACGGCTCCTCTCGCTTAATATGCCTCAGTCCTGGCATTGCCGGCCGTATCTCCCGCATGGCGGAGGACGCACGGAAAAGTAGGCATGATGCTGCATGGGCGGCGTTGGACGAAGGCCAGTCGCTCGCTCCGCAGTTCAGGCGCCAAGGATTCAGGTGTCAGTATACGTGATCAAGCATGACCCGGCAAGATTGCCATGTTGATTAAGCAGGGAATTTGAGTACTGTGTATTTGCGGAACTGGGGCGTAGTAGCAGTAACATAACCATAAAAAAGGAGAAGAACATGAAGAGGATCGTTGGATTTTGTGTCGTTGGAGCTTTAGGAGCATTGGTTGTTGGCGGCTGCGCTAAAGAAAATGTCGTCAAAAAGGATGAGGCGATTGCCCCCTCCGCAACCACCCAGGCAAGACAAGAAGACGTTAATGCCGTGCAGAGTGCCCCCACCGTGACCACCACGGCCCCCGTGAAAACGGCTTCGAAAAGCGCCCAGATAGCGGTAGCGAAAGCCGAGCCCCAATCAAAGGAACAATTGGCATCGGAGTTGGAAAAGATCTACTTCGACTTCGATTCCTCTGCCCTTTCCGATCAGGCACGCAAGACACTGACGGAAAATGCCGGCTACCTGCGCAAGAGTGCTGCCGCCAAATTGCGCATCGAGGGGAATTGCGACGAGCGCGGCTCGGCCGAATATAATATCGCTCTCGGCGAAAAGCGGGCTGAAGCAGCCGAGAAATATCTCGTCACCATGGGCATCCCGGCGGATCGCCTGGCAACCGTCAGCTATGGCAAGGAAAAACCGGCGGATCCGGGCCACGATGAGTCTGCCTGGGCCAAAAACCGTCGCGACGAGTTCACGATCTTATCGAAGTAATCGCAACAACAGCCCCTCCTTCCCGGTTGGAAAAGACAGGAGGAGGGGCTTTCCATATTTCATGATATTTGGCATAAGGCTTCCATGCGGACAAAATGTATTGAACAACTTACCCTGCTCGCCAGTGTCATCAAGTGGACCTGTTACGCCTCCATCGTCGGGGTGCTGGTAGGGGTGGGAACCGCCGCGTTCCTTCGGACACTTGCCTGGACAACCGCCCAGTTTGCCCGATATCCGGATTACTACCTGCTGCTCCCGGTAACGCTGGCCGTATGCAGCATACTGGTCTCACGGCTCGCTCCGGACGCGGCCGGGCACGGGACCGAAAAGGTCATTGAGGCGGTTCATCAGAGGATGGGCAAGATTCCGCTGATGGTTGTTCCCGTGAAACTGGCAGCAACCGTCATCACCCTTGCGGGCGGCGGCTCGGCCGGGAAAGAAGGGCCATGCGCCCAGATCGGCGCCGGGCTCGCATCGGCATTCGGCGGTTTGCTGAGACTCAATGACATTGACCGGCGCAAACTGGTCATCTGCGGTATCAGTGCGGGATTCGCAACGGTTTTCGGCACGCCGATAGCAGGCGCCCTCTTTGGGGTCGAAGTTCTGGTGCTCGGTCAGATGATGTATGACGTCCTGTTCCCATCCTTTGTGGCCGGCATTATCGGTTTCCTCGTGGCATCCCGGCTTGAGGTCAGCTACCCACATCTGGCCGCAAGGATCATCCCTCCCGTGACCGGCTGGAGTTTTGTGGAAATGGTCATGCTGGGGATATGGTGCGGGGTGATCGCGCTGATCTTCATCGAGCTCATGAAGGCCTGTCATCGGCTGTTTGAACGACTCCCCTGGCCCCCTGCCGCAAAGGCCTTCCTGGGGGGCGGGCTGCTGGTGCTCATCGGCAAGGTGATATCGATACGATACCTGGGGCTTGGCCTCGACACGATAGAGGCCGGGCTCGGGGGGGCGATCTTGCCGGCAGGCGCATCGCTCATGAAGGCCATTGCCACGGCCATAACCCTGGGCAGCGGCGGAAGCGGCGGGGTTGTTACGCCGATCTTCTTCATCGGCACCGCTGCCGGCAACCTGTTTGCAAGCCTTTTTCACGAACCTCTGATTGCGACCTTTTCCGCCATCGGCATGGTGGCGCTTTTGGCAGGCGCGGCAAACACCCCGATTGCGGCATCCGTCATGGCCATGGAGCTGTTCGGCGCCGGTATCGCCCCCCATGCCGCCGTAGCCTGCATGGTCAGTTTCCTGATCGTTGGCTACCGCAGTATCTACCCGAGCCAGTTGCTCGGTATGCAGAAAAGCACCTCATTGAACGTGGAGACCGGCAAATCGCTTGCCGATTTCAGGCATGCCGCGGTCAAGTACAGCGCCCCATCATTCCCGGGTTTTAGTGCAAAAGTCATGAAGTGGGCAGGGCGGGGCAGGAGAGACAATAAAAATAACGGGCAAAAATGACAAGCATGGCATAAACTCGGCAAAGACATTTTGCTTCAGCCTGAGCCTCTCTCTCTGTCGGTAGTTGCATCCGGCAGGTGTTGATTTATATGGGCTCCGGCATGTTGCCCGCACCGCCGTTCAGGCGTTGCGGATTCAGATTGTATCCATGGATGGAAAAGGGGTGTACATGTTTTCGAGAAAAGAGGTACTAGTAATAGTTACGCTGATGCTGTCCGCACTAACCCTGAGTTCCTGTGCCGGCGTCAAACCGCTCACGGCAGAACGGCCGAGGGATGAAGCCTTTCGCACCGTGCTGAAAAAGGAAACTTCAATCCTCAACATACCGATTGAGGTGTCAACGGACGAACTTGCAAGGGTCCTGAACCAGGCGGTCCGCAAAGAGCTGTACAAGGGTTCGACCAAGACCCGCGGGCTGGCTGCGGATGTGGTACGCAACGGCCCGATTGTTGTCAGCGCCGCCGAAAACTACCTGTATGTCACCCTGCCGATCTCCATGTCGCTCAGCTACGGCATGTTCGAAATCCCGGCCATCCCCCTTACCTTGAAATTCAAGGCCACGGCCGGCATCACTCCCGACTGGCGGCTCCATGCGGAGATCTATTACCAGGGGCTGAGCGATCTATTGGCCGAGGAGGTCGGCATCGGCCCCCTGTCGCTCAAGCCGCGCAGCATTGTCGAGGGGATAACCCAGCCGGTTCAGAGGGTATTGTCGGATTTGATTGCGCAAAAGATCAATGACCTGCTTCCTTTGAAGGCCCAGGTCGCCAAGGTCTGGAACACGGCCCAGAAACCGGTACTGCTGGATAAAAACTATAATGCCTGGCTGAAGCTGACCCCCCGCGAGGTAGTTATGTACCCGCTGTCCGCTCGGAACAACCGGGTACGTTTGAGTGTGGGCATCAGCACGTATGCCGAATTGGTGGTCGGCCCGGAACCGGCAGCCCAGCCTCCACTCCCCCTGCCCAACCTCAAGCTGGCCACCACGTTCGACAAGACCTTCCGCATCGCCCTGAATGCCGATCTCTTCTACAAGGACCTGCGTGCCATTGCCGCACCCTTGCTGCTCAACAAGCCATTCGACTCCGACGGCAAAAGAATTGTCATCAAGAGTTTTGAACTTTATGGCAATGGGGACTCTCTCGTCATCAAACTGGAGACCCAAGGCTCGCTGGACGGTGTCTTCTACTTGACGGCCAGGCCGGTATACGACCCAAAGACCAACGTTTTTTCCGTGGAGGATGTGGATTTTGACATGCAGACCAAAAGCCTGCTGTTGACATCAGCCGATTGGTTTCTCCACGGCACCATCAGGGGGGTGATTCAGGACAAACTCAACATGAATCTGAACCGGCAATTGGAGCAATCCCGCCAGATGGCCGGGAAGGCGCTTGCCCGGGTGCCGCTGGTGGACCACGTGTTTTTGAAGGGCGACATCAAGGACCTGAAGTTCAACGATGCAATCGTACAACAGGATAGAATATCCATACAGGTCTATACCGAGGGAGAATCAGCCATTATCTTTCAATAGGCCAACGGCCCATCCCGCCGCCACTTCCAGCACGGCATCAGCCCGGTTGAGGGTGTAGAGGTGCACGCCAGGTGCGCCGCCTGCCAGCAACTCCTCCGCCTGTCCGCGGGCATGGGCCACTCCCAGTTTTTGCACCTCTGCCGCCCCCCCGTGACGGTCCGCCTCTTCCAACTGCGCCATGAAATCCTGCGGGATAACGGACCCGCACAGCGACACGATACGCTTGACCACCTTCAGGCTGACTACCGGCAGGATGCCGGGAATGATCGGTTTGGTGATGCCGAGATTGCGGGCATTCCGGACAAAATTGAAGTAGAGGCGGTTGTCGAAGAAGAGCTGGGTGATGGCAAAGTCGGCGCCATGGTTCAGCTTGAGCATGAGATAGGCCAGGTCTGCCTCAGGACTCTCGGCCTCGGGGTGGACTTCCGGATACGCGGCAACACCCAGGCCGATGTGGGGGTGGGAGTGGCGGATGATGGCCACCAGTTCCGAGGCGTACCGCAGGGGACGGTGGAGTGATGATACGGGCGAGGTGCCCTGGGGCAGATCGCCGCGCAGGGCCAGGACGTTGTCCACTCCCGCCCGCGTCAGCTCGTCCAGAAATGCGTGCACATCGCTGCCATGGGTTCCGATGCAGGTCAAATGTGCCATGGTTTCCAGTCCATGTTCCCGCTTGAGCCGGCTGACGATCTCCAGGCTGTCCCCATGGGTGCTCCCCCCCGCACCGTAGGTTACCGAGGCAAAGAGCGGGTTCAGCCCCCTCAGGCGTTCGACGGTATTGAAGAAAGCAGGCCATTCAGAACGCTCTTTCGGGGGGAAAAATTCTAGCGAGAGGAACGGCTTGCCCGGTGTCATGGTATCGATGATTTTCATGTGGCTGTCTTTAACTCCTGTAAAAATGTCGTGCCGGAAAGTGTCCTGTGCAGCGAACTAACCGACCTATAGGACTCATAGGATCCATAAGTCTCATACGTCCCGGAGAGCGAGGAAGGAGGGAGAACTTTCTTCACTGTTCGCCGGCTGCCATTGAAACCTGTCCAGCGGGATACGGCCGCGCTCGTCGAAGTTAACCCCCTCGCTTTCAAGACGAAGCCGCTGCACCGCGTCCGCTTGGCTGCCGCCGGAGCGCGGACTGATCCGTCCCTCCGCGTTCACGACACGGTGCCATGGGACCGGGACCCGGTCATGGAGTGAACTCAGGGCGTAGCCGACAAGCCGGGCCTGGCCGGGCATGCCTGCCAGGCGTGCAACCTGCCCGTAGGTCGCCACGCGTCCCTCGGGTATGGCCGATACAACAATGTAAATCCTTCGGTATGTGGTTGCAGACATCGGCATGACCCACGCCCCGGTTCATTTCTTTTCAGCGCGCCGCAGATGGGCCGGCGGCACGCCAACATTCAACTATAAAAACGGTATGCCAATCAACCCAAAAAAGAAATCTCTTTTCTCACATCTTCAGGCAAAACACAAATTCTGACACCGATCCCGGCGCTTCCGGACGTATCGGAACCGTGAAACCCCCTTTGACCATGCCCGGAAATCATGATATCCTCCCACTCTCTTCAACGGCGTCCCTTGTGACGTCTTCGCGGTACGGTCAGGCTCTGCTCGAACGTACCGGAGCAGGGCTGCTTTTTGTTTTGTTTTTTTGTGCGTTTATGGCTATATTTACTCTGCTCGAATACACATTCCCAGTGAGCGACTCTCGTTGAAATGATAGTAAGACGGAAGAGGAGGTGTCTTTTGAAAAAAGTGTGTGCGTGTGCGGCCGTATCCCTGGTACTGGCATTCTGCGGCACGGTGTTCGGAGCCGTAACTGAGGGGCAGTTCTCGGTCTCGCCGATGATCGGCGGATATACCTATGAAGGCGGCCAGCATCTCGAAACGGCACCCATGTATTCCCTCAAGGGAGGGTACAGTTTCACGGACAACATCGGGGTGGAAGCCGGCCTGGGTTACTCGATCACAAATTCCACGCTGGTGACGGACAAGAATGTTGCCATCTTCAAGTACGGGGTCGAGGGGTTGTACCACTTCATGCCGGACAAAAAGCTCGTGCCGTTCGTGGCGATCGGGCTCGGGGGGTACAACCTGTCCGGTCCTTCGGCCCTGGTTTCGCGGAAAGAAATGGGCTTCATCGACGTTGGCCTCGGCGTGAAATATTTTCTGAACGACAGATTGGCCCTGCGGGCGGATGTGCGTCAAATCCTGGCCAATGCCGATGCCATTGAGTACACCCTGGGCGTGACCATCCCCTTTGGCGGCTCGAAAGGCGTTACCGCGCCGGTGTCCGCGCCGGCCGCTCCCAAACCTGGCGTCGGGAAGCCGCAGGAAAAGGTTGTCCAGGAAGTCCCCGTGAAGAAGCCGGCTGACGAACAACCCGTGCAGAAAAAGGCACTCCCCCCCGCAATTCCGGCAATTCCGGAGGAAACGCCGGCATTGCAGCAACCTGTTGCCAAGGCGGCGGGAGAACCGGTTGTCAAGGCCATTCCGGCGCAGGCCGTCGTGACCCCTTCGGAGGTTGTGGACAACACGTTCAACTTGCAGCTTGTTTCCATTCCAAGCGCTTGTTATACGATGGGGGACTTATCCGACAAGACTCTGGCGGCCCACGAAGTCTGCCTCAGTGCCTTCGACATCTCCAAGTTCGAGATAACCCGCGAGCAGTTCCAGCGGTTTGTCGATAGCAGCAAATATGTCACCGATGCAGAAAAACACGGGGGATGCTACACGATCGTTGCCGGCAAGGAAGTTCTGAATTCTGTCGCTACCTGGAAAAACCCCGACTTTTATCAAAGCAGGAAGGACCCGGTGGTCTGCGTTTCCTGGAATGACGCCCAGGCATACACGGCGTGGCTTTCCGGCGGCAGCGGGAAAAGATACCGGCTTCCCACTGAGGCGGAATGGGAATTTGCTGCCCGGAGCGGGGGCAAGCAGGAGAAATATGCCGGAACAAATAATGACGCTGACCTCTATCGCTTTGCAAACTTCTGCGACATGAAATGCATCTATGATTGGAAGGACCAATCCCAGAACGACGGTTACTGGAGTACCGCGCCGGTTGGGAAATATATCCCCAACGGATTCGGCCTCTACGATATGTCCGGTAACGTGGCTGAATGGATGCAGGATTATTTTGCCGAAGACTACTATGCCAACAGTCCCAAAATGAACCCCAAAGGCCCAAATGCCGGAACCGACCATTCCGTGCGCGGCGGGTCATGGCGCAGCCTGAAGAACGCGCTGACCACCACGAACAGGGCTTCCGCTGCTACAAGCAACGCCTTCGACAATATCGGCTTCCGGGTCTGCCGGGAACCGTGACGCCAGCCGTTTGCCGGTTAAACGCATAAAAGAGGCGCATCGTTTGATGCGCCTCTTTTGTTATATAACATGGGGGAAAACGCACGGGATGCACTGTTGACAACGGGACCGAATTCAGGATAGAACTCATGTCAGATTTATTATAGTCTACCCGCCTTAGCGAGGAGAGATATGGATCCAGTGCCGGGAACCAACCCGCGCCGGGCTACAGCCCGGATCGTGGGGATTTATTTTGTTTTCGGTTGCCTGTGGATATTGTTCTCCGACAGCGCGCTGAAGGTGTTGTTTCATGATCCCGGCTTCTTGGTACGTATTTCCATGTTCAAGGGCCTCCTGTTCGTCGCGATCACCGCATGGTTGCTCTACAAACTTTTTAACCGTTATATCCAGACGATTGTCGAGGCAAACCGGCAGCTCCGGACGAGCGAAACCGAAATTCTGCACCTCTCCTCCTTCCCCAAGTTGAATCCGAATCCGGTTGTGGAAATCGACCGCACCGGACGACTCATCTATGCCAACCCCGCTGCACAGAACATATTTGCCCTGACCGGTCAATGCGATCCGCAAGCCTTTCTTCCACCGGATAGCGGCAGCCTGTTTTCCGCACCGGAAAACGGCGCCGGGGATAAGATCTACCGGGAGATTCAGTTCAACGGCCGGATGTGGGGGGTGAGCATCAGCTCCTCCTCTGAATTCGATACGGTCCGCCTGTATTATGCCGACATCACCGATCTGAAACACGTGGAAACCACGCTCCAGAAGAGCCGCCAGCGTTTCAGGAGCCTTTTCGATAACATGACCGAGGGGGTTGCGCTCCATAGTTTTATCCGGGATGAGGCGGGTGAGGCGACCGATTACCGGATTGCGGAGGTCAACCCGGCCTATCAGAAGGTCCTCGGCATATCCGGCGATGCGATTGTCGGCAAGTCAGCCTCGGAGGTTTACGGAACAGGCCGGCCACCCTATCTGGCTGAATACCTGTCAGTGCAGTGCTCAGGCCGGCCCCTGAATTTCGAAACATACTTCGAGCCGTTGAACAAATATTTTGCCATTTCGATCATTCCGTGGGGGGACGACGGCTTTGCCACCATCTTCTTCGATATCACCGAGCAGAAAAAGGTGGTGGAGTCCGGCAGGCGCTCGCTTGTCTTCATCGAAACCATGTTGGAGAACGCGCCGGTCGGCTTCAATGTGTTCGACGGCGAGACCGGGGCGTGCGTTCTGGCGAACCGGGCCATCGCCGATATGATCGGCGCGGGCGTTGAGGAGAGCCGCGCCCAGAATTTCAGGGATATAGAGTCCTGGCGCACCTCCGGGCTCAACGCTGTTGCCGAATCGGTGCTTCTCGACGGCATGACCAGACCCATGGCGGTTGAAATAACCACGAGTTTCGGGAAACAGGTGGCTCTTGACTGTTCATTGTCGCGGTTTGACGTGGAGGGCAGGCATCACCTACTGATCGTGTCCGTCGACACCACCGGAAAGAAACGTCTGGAGGAGCAACACCGGCGCATGGAAGAGCAGATGCTGCATGTACAAAAGCTCGAAAGCCTGGGTGTGCTTGCCGGGGGGATCGCCCACGACTTCAACAATATCCTGATGGTGATACTCGGAAATTCCGATCTGGCGAAGATGCGGCTCTCGCCTGCATCACCTGCCTGTGAGAATATAGATCAGATTGAAAAGGCCGCCCGGCGGGCCGCCGACCTGGCCCGCCAGATGTTGGCATACTCGGGCAAAGGGCATTTCGTTATCGAGGTTCTGAACGTCAACACTGTCATCCAAGAGATGACGCATATGCTGGAGGTTTCCATCTCCAAAAAAGTGCTGTTGCGCTTCAATCTGGCCCAGGATCTGCCGAATATCATGGTTGACGCCACCCAACTGCGCCAGGTCATTATGAACCTGGTCATCAATGCCTCGGAGGCGATCGGTGAACGAAGCGGTGTGATCGCCATCTCGACGGGCGCCGTGGACTGCGATCGGGCCTACCTTTCAGAGATGTGGATCGACGACTGTCTGCCGGAGGGGTTGTACATATACCTGGAGATAGCCGATACCGGCTGCGGCATGGATAAGGAAACCGTTTCCAAGATATTCGATCCTTTCTTCACCACCAAGTTTACGGGGCGCGGTCTCGGCATGGCGGCGGTTCTCGGCATCATCCGGGGACATCACGGCGCCATCAAGACCTATAGCGAAAAAGGGAAGGGCACAACCTTTAAAATACTGCTTCCCGCCTCCCTCTCACCCGAGTCCCGTCCGGCAGCGCTGCTGCATGACGGCGAACACCTGAAAGGAAGCGGAACCGTTCTGCTGGTGGACGACGAGGAGACCATCCGCGCACTGGGCAAGAATATGCTTCAGTTTCTGGGGTATCACGTCCTGACGGCGACGGACGGGCGCGAGTCGTTGGAGATCTTTCGCCAAAACAAGGACGACATCGTGTGTGTGATCCTGGATCTCACCATGCCCCACCTGGATGGGGAACAGACCTTCCGGGAGTTGCGCCGTATCAAGCCGGAGGTCAGGGTGCTGATGTCCAGCGGTTACAACGAGCAGGAGGTGACCCAGAAATTTCTCGGCAAGGGATTGGCCGGCTTCATTCAGAAACCCTACAAGGTTACCGAGCTTGGCCGCAAGCTCATGGGTGTCATAGCGCCGGAACGGCAACCTGATTAGTATTGACAATTCGTGCGCGTTGGAAGACAACTATTAAAGTTGTGTTATATTATATATAAGTACCGGTGCTCGATCACATGAGTATACTTGTAAAGCACAGGTATGCGAACCCGGCGGCATACTCCAGTATGTCGGGCCATGGGTATGACACTCTGATTGATGGCAACGTCTAAGGAGGCAACCATGAGAAGGGCAGTTTTCGTTGTATTGGTGCTGTTCGTAGGAGTGGGCTTTGCCTGGGCAAGCGGGACAAAAAAGAGAAGACTCCCCCCCTATGAATTCGGAAGCGTGACCATCAACAACTACTCCCAGCTAGCGGGGATGCCCCCGGTGGTATTCGACCATTGGGTGCATCGGCAACACTTCACCTGCCGACTCTGTCACGTAGATATCGGGTTCGGGATGACCGCCGGCGCAACCAAGGTCCGCGCCGTGGACAACATGAAGGGCTACTACTGCGGGACCTGCCACAATGGCAGGATGAACGTGAATAATAAGAAGGTCTTTGAGGCATGCGCCAAAGAATACAGCAGGGAAGAGTATAACCGTTGCGTGAAGTGTCATGCCTTGGAACGGGATGCGGCCAAGGAAGAGGAGTTCTACCGGTTTGCGGACAATCTGCCGAAGGAGCGGTTCGGCAACGGAATAAACTGGGAAAAGGCCGAGGAAGAGGGGCTGATCAAGCCGCTTGACCAACTGGAAGGGGTTTCGTCCATGAAAGGCAAGCTCAAAGTCCAACAGGATTTCTCGCTCAAGTCGAAGGTCGAAGGAATGCCCGATATCATCTTCTCCCACAAAAAACACACGGTCTGGAACGGTTGTGAGTTGTGCCATCCCGAGATCTTCGTAGGCATCAAAAAGGGGACCACGAAATACTCCATGGTGGAACTTTTTGACGGCAAGTATTGCGGTGTCTGTCACGACAAGGTAGCATTCCCCCAGACCGACTGCCAGCGCTGCCACACAAAACCGGTATAGTACCGTTAGCCGTGAGAAGCAATTCCGGGTTAACCACACGGAATGCTGGATAAAGGAGGTGGCCTGATGCGTACAACTGCGTTGGCGCGCATGGTTCTGGCGGCATGCCTCGTCCTGTCCGTTTACCTGTCAAAGGCGTATTGCGATGAAGCGTGGCGAGCGGAATTCGATGACGCCTGTGCAAAGACCATGGACTCCATGGCGCTTTCCGCAGGTGAACTGAAGGCCCTGATCGGCAGGTGCGAACGGTTGCAGAAGATTATCGAGCAACAGGACGAAACAGTCCGGAAGGTGTACCTGAAAAGGCTCCAGATGTGTAAAAATCTCTATGTCTACGTCCTGGAGGGCAAAAGTGGTGAAAAATTGCAGAAATAGGCTTGTGTGGCGCCGGTAAACCCGATGGCGAGGTGCGAGTGAACAAAAGGATACGTGTAACGCTGCTTCTCACCGCCGTGGCGTTGCTGTCGTGCCTGAGTGGCGGCTTGGCTATGGATCGAAGCGAGTTGGCCGATGTGATCAAGACCATTCCGCCCAACGGGCCGTTCTGGAAGTACGGTACCATTATCATGCGCCGCCGGACCAAAAAGGCGGGGATGGCTCCGGCTGTGTTTCCCCACTGGCGCCACCGGGCGCGCTACACATGCCGTGTCTGCCACCTTGACCTGGGTTTCAGCATGCGTGCGGGGGATACGGGCATTACCCGTGCACAATATACAACGGGAAAATACTGTGGAGCCTGCCATGATGAAGTAACAGCCTTCGGGGTGCAAGGCGGGGAGCCTTTCCAGTGCGCCCGGTGCCACATGGAAGATACGCGGGCATTGGAGGTTTCCTTTGAAACCTTTGCCGCTACGCTGCCCATGGCCGGCTTCGGAAACGGCATTGATTGGGCTAAGGCGCTCAAGAGCGGAAGGATCAGTCCGATGAATTCCCTCACTGCCGCTGCTCCGCCGATTCCGCTTCCGGATAAATTGCGTCTGCCGATGAAACTCGGTACACCGGCTCCCCGAAGCGACGTGACCTTCTCCCACGAAGACCATTGCACCGAGCTTGACTGTTCCAGTTGTCATCCGGATATTTTCAACATAAAAAAGAAAGGCACCGTCGATTTTTCAATGGACAGGAACGTTTTTGGCGACTATTGCGGTGTCTGCCATATGCGGGTTGCCTTTCCCATGAATGATTGCAAGCGCTGCCATCCCAGCATGAGCGGTTTTACAGGTATCTAGCGTTCCCGCGACTGATCGTGCGGAACACAGCCTGGATTTTCGCCGTCCGATGAAACCGTGTTCGAACACTCCTGCCATGATTGATGCCATTAACAACGATAACCACTGGGACAGCCTCTGCAAGCAGTGCGGCTTATGCTGCTTTGAAAAACTGGAGGATGAGCGGGGAACCATTTTTTACACCCAGACCCCTTGCCGTTACCTGGACGTGACCACCCGGCGCTGCAAGATTTTCGAACGACGCTTCGAGATCAATCCAAGTTGCGTGAAGCTGACGCCGGAACTGGTTTCGACTCTGCGCTGGCTCCCCGGCGATTGCGGCTACCGCCAAGCGGCCGCCGCCACCCTGCTGCCGGTTGAACCTCGCCGCATCAGGAGGAGGCGGGGAAAAGGGCGTAAGTAACACAAAAGCCCGCATTGCGCGGGCTTTTGTGTTATACAGTGTTCGGCGTACAGCTACTAAGGGATCATCTCCGATTCGGTTTCATGAAGGGCAAACCCCTGTGCTGCACAAGGTGTCATGCTGCACAAGGTGTCAGACCTGAATGGCGCTAGTTTAAGGGTTCGCTGCACGACATCTGTTCCGGTGTGGGACCGCTTTCATTTCATGTCTCGGCGCAGTCAGCAGCTGATAACTTTTGGGTCGTCGCTTAATGCAACGAGGTTCACTTCGCCCTGGCCGTTGCCTAATCGGTGTGTTGGTTATTGCATCATACAAGTCACTGACCAGTCTGAAACGCTCTGTCTGGCTGACCTTTGCTTGGTTTAAATGGGGTTCCCAATTACGAAGTGCCTGCAAGCTCCCTTTGAAGCTGACCAACCGAACTTCAAGGTCTGCTTCTTCGGCAGCCTCGTACATCAACCGCCGCACACAGTTGTAGGCTATGAAATTTCTTTTCTTATCATTTCGGGCGCTTGGCACCGTAGGATGTCCATCCCCATGGTCGTCTTGATGTCGCGAAAAAACAACTCGACATCCCACCGCTTGAAGTAAAGCTCGGCCAGTTCCGCTGCCGGATATTGAACAGCATCAAGCAAGGTAGTGATGATGTAAAATCCTTTAGTTCTGAACCCTGGAGTGTCCACTGATACCTTGATTTGTCTCAGGACCAGTTTTTTCGGGAGGCTTGCCCATTGCTCCTTTGAATATGCCGCGCTGGCGATATAGACTGGACGCTTCCACGCAATGAGCAGATCATCAGGCCCGAGAATTTTGTGGCAGTTTGTTGTGGTGTCCGGTGGTCTCCGAGCAAGTGTGATGACACTGTCAACGCCCTGTTTTCTCAGGTTTGCTATATCGAAATAGCTGCAGAACCCTTTGTCTCCAAGGAAGATGTCGCTTTGCTTGAATATATGCCACTGTTTGCGGAACAACGGCAGTTCGTTGTTCTTTTTATTGCCGATGGCGTAACTGAGCAATGCGCCACTTGCCAACGAAAAGCAGGCGCAGATACGGGCGGTGGGAAATCCGCATCCCGATTTCTGAGTAGACAGCTGTGGCCAGACAGCTTGGTTCAGCGGTGTATCCGGCATACTGATGCCCGTCCCGTCGACCACGATAACTCTTCGGTTATTCAGCATGCCGGTCTCCGGCATCAGTTCGAGCCGATCAGCCGTATGGGCAAGAATGTCAGAGAGCATCTGTTCCGGCAACTTCTTTCGGGCCGTGCAATAAGAAGCGGTTGATGATGAAGGAATCTTTATCCCCTTAATGGAGGCATACGATTGCAGCTTACGGATCACCTCCATGCAGCCGCCATCGGCATCCAGCACTTGGCTGAAGAAGGCCCAGAAGGTGTTCTCCTTGGAAAACAGCCTGCTTCGACTCATGGCTCCAGACGCTTCCTTCTTAAGCAGTCCGCGAGGGATGAATTTTTCAAAGACCTCACCGATTTGCTTGAAGGACTTCTGTTGCAGCAAGGCCAGCTTTGCTGCGAATTTCTGTTGAGCAGCACGGGGTTTCCGACACCGAATCTGCCGTTGGAAACCTGGGAACAATGGAGTAAAATATGCTGTGTTTTTCATGAGGTACTATAGCATATTTTAATTAATATTATATAACATTAAGCAGCTATTTTGGCACAATTTTGTAAGCTAATTTCCTTAAACTAGCGCCATTCAGGTCTGACACCAATTTGACCCGGGGATCAGAAGATAGTTTGCGTCGCGGGATCGGCGAGGCGCATCGACGCTACAGCCGCATGATTAACTTCCGGGAGAACTGGAGAGGCCATCTATGGCAAGGGCGATTTGCTTCTTTTCCAATGGATGAGGGCTACCTTCTCGCTGCTGCCCGCTATGTGGAAATGAATCCGGTGCGGGCGCGCCTTGCACCGGATGCAGTTTCCTGGCCGTGGAGCAGCGCTTGTGCTCATGTGGCAGGCACAGACGACGATTTGGTTAAGGTAGCTCCACTTCTGGAGATTTCAGGAGACTGGAGACTCTTTCTTGCGGGAGCGGAAGCAGAAGATCAGATGAAC
>Ga0326728_10016082_pt1 | contig 15359 bp, 12 predicted proteins | sample MB3enrmetagenome_FD_207602 | JGI IMG/M metagenome (GOLD analysis project Ga0326728, IMG submission 207602) | Lab enriched peat soil microbial communities from McLean, Ithaca, NY, United States - MB31MN | ecosystem: Environmental > Terrestrial > Soil > Wetlands > Peat | place: USA: New York...
AGATTGATCACTTGCGCCGGGGTTATCTCCATATCCCCGACCCAAGTCACCCTCAAGGATAGGCAAGTTCATCCTAATACGCTGACCTGCAAGCACTTGGCCGTCGTTCTAAAGTAGCCGCACCCATTACAAATGGCAATGAGACGGAACGCACAAGGCGAACATTAGCAATGGGTTAGAGAGTACACGCGCGGTAGACAAGCGCAGACTAGGGTTTACAGCGCACGGTGCGCGGGGCGGAACCCGGAGTTCATTTGGCGACATGCACCGCGATCCCGATGTGAAACGAAACCGGGTACGCGGCGTGGATCATCAATAGGTTGGCAGCTTGTGGCAATAGGCGCACAAGACCCGCCCATCGGGCATCTGTCGCCAGGATTTTTCCCCGCATTTCGGACATGGAGTCCGCGGTGATGTGTTGGCCTGTTCGTCAGTGCTGGCTGGCACCATGTCCGCTTTGGTTGCTGGCGGAGGCAGGTGAACCTCTGCGACGGTTGGCGGATCAGGATGAGGAACTTGGCCGCATTGCTCTTGTGCGGGTTCGCTTGCGGCTGGAGTCTGGCGGTTGAGATGGCGAGTCCGATGGCGGAAGAGTGCTACTGGGTTGGTTCCGAAACGCTGGGCAAGCGCTCGCAGTGACTCTGGTGATCGTAACGCGAGGTCGATCGCCGAACGATCTGCTCGGACGCAGATGGGGCAGCCACCAGGGATGATGGTCTCAGGTGGAGTGTTGGCCTGTTGGTCAGTGCTGGCCGGTGGCAGGTCCGCCTCGGTCACCGGCGGAGCAACATGATGCGCTGTGACGGCCGGCGAATCGGAATGATGCGATTGGCGGTTTTGCTCCTGTGCCGGTTCGGTTGCGGCTGGCGGTTCTTGAGGGCTCAGATGGCTAGCCCGATGCCGGAAGAGCGCTGCCGCGCTGGTTCCGAAACGCTGGGCCAGCGCTCGCAGGGTTTCTCCTGATCGCAGAGCGGTGTCGACCGCCGAACGATCTGGTCGAGCACAAGTGATACAGCCGCGCGGCATTCCTCCCCTATTATGAGGTCGAAAGCCTTTCAGCTCAAGAAAAAACGCCGCCTTGCACCATTACAGAACGAGCCAGCGTGGTTGGTGGCCATAAGCTTCGTCGATGAACTTAGCGCCTCAGTAGTCGTTCGGTTTCGAAACAAACTAAGTTTAAGGTTCAATATGGCTTCCACTAATCCATGAGGGTACCTTCTTGGACAACTCTGCGCAAGAATGAGCAAGGCGAGACAACGTTTCACTAATAGATAGAAGTCATCGCCGCTGGGCTGAATCATGAACGAGAGTTTCCTATCGGCTTGCTCGATCAGGCTGCTGCGGAATATCGGGAATTTACAAGGTGACAGGTACCGGGGGTTATCGAAACAAGTGGACGTCGTTAGTGATCTTGCGGTAGATTGTGTAGAAAAGGTCTACGACCGGGAGGACAAGCCGGACTAGGTCGCGTTTCGATACAGCACGTCGGAATGCCGGCAATTGACATTACCAGCGCTTACTATCACCAAAACCAGGGCCTAGACTACCCAAAACCACTCCTATATAGGAGTAAAACTCGCGTTTTTCACGGCTGTACTAGCCGAGCCGACCTTGGTCGGCTCGACGTATCTCAGCTTACAGGCAGATCTCCAACTTGTCAATAGTTTACTTACATTCGCTAAGACGATGCGTTTCGAGGTAGCGCAAGGTACGCGCGGTGGACCTTAAGTACCAACCCGGCTTTTTCGCAACGGTACCAACGCGATAGCGCGCTTTTTGGCCCTGTTTTACTTGCGTCTTTGCTACGATCGATTCACGTGGCGGTCTGTCTGGGGATAAGTCAAGACACGAATCGATATCGGGATCCTCTCCATCATCGTCATCGCCGTAGTCTTACTCTAGAAGCTACCCAAAATGTCAACTTAAAAAGGGAACTCACTCTCGCTTGCGAACTACCATGTAAGTCGCCGGGACAAGATGCATAGACCAGGACATCGAGACTTCGGGCGTCTTGTAAAATGCCCACCACGAGCGAATAGATCGCGTAGAAAAAATGTCAACGCATTTCCACCTCCTGGGGGTCAGAACGAGTCGCTGGACACGCCAGGGGCTTCTATTGAGCAAGAATCGAACGTTTGCTTTCCAGTCTACGATAAGCCCGTTTACCTGCCGCGTTGGCACGAGAGTACGCTCTAGGTTGCGAAAACGACCGCAGATTACCTGTGCAGAAGCCCGGAGGCACCGCACCCAGCTACGTTCAACAGTGGAAGTAATACTAACCATGGCACCCACCTTCTAAGCACCGCCGCTATTCCCACCGTGATCGGGTACGTCCAGATCGACCAAACAAAGGTATAAACTTCCGCAGTGGAGCCCGCATCAAAGGCCATTGCCGACAGGGGCGCAATCAGTAGCCAGGGAAGTAGCAGAACGAGCCAGAAGACGAATACGTATTTCGCCGCTTTTGGAGTCTGCCGGGTCGGATGGGTCTGCCCCCATTTCAAAAGAGCAGCGCCAAAATACAACGCCATTGACCATACGATGACATTCGTCAGCGCCCGCACGGGTTGTGAGGTACTTTGGACTGGCGTGCCGAACAGAAGCAACGTCACGAGCGCACCAGGAAGCGACAAGAACGATGCGGACGGAAAGGCCAGGGGCAAAAGGGAGGCGGAACTCGCCATCAGGATCGAGAACACCACTCGTTGGTCTTTCGACATTTGCGGTTCAATTCAGTTCTACCGCAAGCGGTCGTGAAGTGGGGTTTCCTTTCATCTCGAAGGGCTGGAGCGGTCCTCGGGCCGTCGAACTTGGTGATAAGCCCGTCTTTCGTCCACAAACCCTTGCTGTGTGTTGAAATGGGGCCTGAGTCCAGGCGCTGGATGGAACACCAACGACAAAAAGTTTGGCAGGCTGCAAGTTGTCTATTGTGCATGGCCGTCGCGTGTAAGTTTGATGTCCAACTGGACGGGACGGAATTTATGGGAGGAGTGGTCACCGGCCCCTTGTTGCAGATGCAGGACATCGGGTGCATCTCTTTTCTGCTTGCGGCGGCCCTGGCGTTTCGTTTCCGACGAGTTGCGGCGGCAGTTGCCCTCCTGGCGTGTCTCCTCTGTTTGCCCCTATATCTGCTGTTCACCGCCCCCGGCCCCTTCCGCTGGGTTGTTGGAGGCGAATGGAAAACTCCACTGATGGCGAGTTTTGTTTGGGACTGGTGGTCGATTGGCGGCCTACTCGCCGTCGCGTTTGCTACGCTCGTCGCAGTCAAAGTTTTCCCGGGACGAGTTGGGAACAGTCCGTAAGGGCCCTCTCATTCGTTTGCCGGGCGGCGGTGGCGTCGGTGGGTAGTTCGACAAAAGGCCGTGTTTTGCCCACAGGACCGAAGAACTACCAGCCTGTGTATTAATGTGGGGGCGGGGTCCTGCTCGTGTTCTCGCTGCAACGGTGCCGGACGCAGTTAGCGAGATCATAACCAAAGACGAGTATTGAGCCCAAAGACCAGAAGAGAGAAGACGCGCAAATTGGGACGAACCAGGGCCATCCAAAACGAGATGGAGAAAACACGAACGGATAGTCTCTGACCTCCTCCATGATTGACCACACAAGAAACACACCCACCGACACCAAAAGTAGATCAATCGATATCCGCATCCAAGCGCCGTTGAAGGGGAGGAGAGTCCCTCGCTCGCGGTACATCAGCATCCTCAGTGCGGCCCAATACCAGAACACGCCGATTGTGACGACCATCAGGGCGTCGAACCAGAGTGTCGGCAGACGGCCATAAAGAACCATTTTGACGGGTACGCTGACAGGGAGGTTGAGCACAAGTAACAGGACGAAACCGGGATGCACTCCGGGACTGTCGTCCAGTCGTGTCGCCACGTCGTGCAAAAACGACAGCCGCAGGAGCAGCGCCGCCAGCCCCATCTGGGTCAACGGGAGTACGAGCTTTAGTTTCATGCCAATATTGCACCTCTGTTACTCATCGACCTGGTCGGACTGACGAGCGGCGCCCCACCTGACCAGGAGCGATTAGCGTTCGCCCCATGGTAGCGCCTGGCATTCAGGTCGAATAGGCTCGGAGCGGTAAGCGGTCGTGAAGTGCGCTTCTCGGAAACATCACTGATCGCTTTGCCGCCGGATTGCTACTGGATCACACGCACCTGGAAACCATGAACCGATTCGGCAAGGGCGGTGGGGAGTTCACCAAATCCCGCACGGTCCCAATCCAGTCCACGAGTGTAGCGCTCGTCACCGCGCCGGGCTGTGCGTGAAAGCGTCGGATCTCGGAGAAGATAGTCAGAGAGCGACTGTCCCATATCCCGGGATTGCCGATGCTCGTGTTGGAGGCGCTTCTCCGAAATCAACGTCCAGAGCCTTCCGATGTTGGACGGTTTCGACGAATCGATACAGGCCAGGCACTCCGCATTCCGCCACTCACTGCCGTAACACTGGATCACTCCTATATAGGAGTAAACTCGCTTTGCGCTCGGCTAGTCGCGATTCACCCAAAATTTGGACCACCCGCGTTAAGCGGCTATCACTCCGCGTCGTCGCAGACAGAACACAACAACCACGGTTGGAGCGAGTTTAACCCAGGATTTCCATTTTCTCGTCTTGCGTGGTGGAGCCAACCGGGTGCTCGGTTGGTCTCCACACAATTTCTCGGACCACCTCAGCCTCTTAGTCCAAATTTCTCGGCGCGATGGCAAGGCTGGGAGGGAAAAGCACGGTCTGCAGCACCGTTATGGACCCGTTGCGGTGTAACTACATGTCGCCGGATGCATGTGTGCCGAATGACGCCGAGCTTTCCGGCCGGTGAGTCCGGCCTGCCGGGTTGGGAACAAACCATCCTCCGTCTGCGTTACTGTTCTCTTAAGGAGTGCCGTGCAGTTCTTCTGGCAAGACCTTCGGTACGGTTTCCGGACCCTGCTGAGGAATCCGGGCTTTTGCGCGGTAGCTATCCTGGCGCTCGCTTTGGGCATCGGCCCCAACACCGCTATTTTCACGATGGTCCACGCGGTGCTACTCAAACCGCTGCCGGTTCCCGAGCCTGACCGCGTGGTGATGATCTGGGGAACGGTGCTCAAATCGGGATTCGATCAACTGCCCGTCAGCGCCGCCGACTACCTGGATTAGAAGAAGCAAGCCACCTCATTTGACGAGATGGCGGCGGCCTTCGCCATTCCCGAATACGGCCTCAACGTGAGCGGCGCGGGTGAGCCCGAGCGCGTTCCAGCCGCCACAGCATCCAAGGAGTTTCTCCCAGCGCTCGGCATCAAGCCCATAGCCGGCCGTAATTTCCTGCCCCAGGAGGATCGTCCCGGCGGCGCGCCCGCCGTGCTTATCAGCAATGCGTTCTGGCAACGCCGTTTTCATTCCGATCCGTCGGCCATCGGGCGCACGCTGACGGTGGATGGCATCCCGCGGACTATCGTCGGCGTTGTTCCGCATGAACTCGGTGAGATGATAGCCGCAGACCTGTGGCTCCCCACGGCCATCGATCCCAATAACCCCGAGCGCAAAAATCACAATTACGGCATCGTGGCGCTTCTGAAGCCAGGAGTCACGGTGGCGCAGGCGCGCGCCGAGATGACCGTGATCGCGCAGCGGCTGGAGCGAGCGTATCCGGCCACCAACACCGGCTGGGGCATTACCCTGTCTCCCCTCGCGGAGATGTTTACCGGCCGCATCCGCCCGGTCCTGATGATCCTGCTCGGCGCTGTGGCTTTGCTGCTGCTGATCGCCTGCGCCAACCTAGCCAACCTGCTGTTGGCGCGCGCCGCCACTCGCGAGAAGGAGATCGCCATTCATGGCGCGCTGGGCGCGGGGCGCCGTCGCATCATTCGCCAGCTGCTCACCGAAAGTCTGGTGCTCGCCATGGCGGGCGGCGCGCTGGGCTTGCTGCTGGCTGTTTGGAGCGTGCGTGCGTTGCGCGGCGTGGTGCCCGACATGTTCCCCCTGCTGCAGCACATGAGCGTCAATCTGCCTGTGCTGGCTTTCACCCTGGGCCTCTCGATCCTGACCGGCCTGCTGTTTGGATTGGTTCCCGCCTGGAAATCTTCGCACACCGATCTCAACACCACTCTCAAGGAGGCCGCGGGCCGTTCGGAAAGCGCCGGCGGATCGCATCGCATCCGCGGTTTCTTGCTAGCGTCCGAGGTGGCGTTGGCGGTGCTTCTGTCCGTCAGCGCGGGCCTGCTGTTACGCAGCTTCGTGCGCGTGATCGCGGTCAACCCGGGCGTCCGCGTTGAGCATATTCTGACCATGGCCCTAAGCCTACCCCAAGTGAAGTACGACACGCCGGTGAAGCGCGGCAATTTCTACAAGAACCTCACCGAACGACTGCAAACGCTGCCCGGCGTGCGTTCCGCGGGCGCCGTGCTGTTCCTGCCTCTGCGCGTCTCGATCCTCTCGTTTCGTATTGGCGTGAACAGCTTCCAGATCGAAGGCCGCCCGCCCGTTCCGCAGGGCCAGGAGCCAATGGCGGATTACCGCATGGCCACACCGGGCTACTTCAGCACCATGGGAATCGCCCTGCGGCAGGGCCGCCTCTTTGACCCACATGACGACCTGGACGCGAAGCGCGTGGCGCTCATCAACGAGGCCATGGTCCGCAAACATTTTCTCCATGAGAACCCCCTCGGCCAGCACATCACCGCAGGTGGCAAGCCCATGGAAATCGTTGGCGTGGTTGCGGATGCCAAACTGTACGGTCTCGACGCCCCGATTGAGCCCGCCATTTACGTGCCCCACCTGCAGCACCCCGGCGATTCGATGGGACTGGCTGTCCGGACAGACGGCGATCCGACGGCCATCGCCTCAGCCGTACGGCGCGAAATATTGAAGCTCGATCCGGAGCAGCCCATCTCCAACGTGCGCACGATGGAGCAGGTGCTCTCGGATTCGCTGATGCTGCGCCGTGTCTCCATGCTGATGCTGACCGTGTTTGCCTCGCTCGCGCTGACGCTGGCCACCGTCGGAATCTATGGCCTGACGGCATATTCGGTGAGCCGCCGCACGCACGAGATCGGCCTGCGCGTGGCGTTGGGTGCGAGCCAGGCGCAGATTCTGCGGCTGGTAGTCGTCCGCGGATTGGTGATTTCCCTGATCGGCGCCGCCATCGGCTTGGCCGCCGCCTTTCAGTTGACGCGAGCGTTATCTGGCATGCTCTATGGCGTCACCGCCACCGATCCGCTGGTATTTGCGGGTGTACCACTGCTGCTCGTCGCTGTGTCAATCGTGGCCAGCTACGTCCCCGCGCGCAAGGCCACGCGCATCGATCCACTGGTGGCGCTGAGGTACGAGTAGCCCATGGTTCTGCGGCCAAGATCCCGATCTTATTGATAAGGCGGGACCTCAAGCGCCCCGACTCCGGGCTCGAGATAAAGAGCTTGGAAGACGCAGAGAGTCCTTGACCGATCCCGGTTCTTGGTGGAGACGCCCAGGAATGGGACGACTTCCTGGACATTGCCATCTTCCTTCGAAACGGCGTTGCTCGTTGTTCCTCTGGACTGGTGAGGGCCAAAGTCGCTTGGAGGGCAGCGGTGGCTGGGGCGCGGAAGTTATCGCGTTTTAGGCGACTCGCGGGTAACCGGGCGAATCGGCAGCATGAGCTCCCGCAACTTGTCCATCGTCGCGTACAATCTTGGTGATTTTCGAAATTAGGAGGTGAGCCTTGTACAACATGAGTAACCTGATGAGTAACCTGGGGAAACTCAAGACTCTGGACGCCAACGCCCCGGCCGCGATGCAAGCTTTCTGGGCTTTTGACAAAGCCGCCATGGCCGACGGCGCGATTCCAGCCAAGTACAAAGAACTGATGGCACTCGCCGTCGCGTTCACGACGCAATGCCCCTACTGCATAGAGATCCACTCGGGCAAAGCGCGGCAGGCCGGTGCAACTGATCCAGAGATCGCCGAAGTGGTGACCATCGCCGCAGCGCTTAGGGCGGGTGCCGCCATCACTCACGGCACTCATGCGTTCCCCGGACCATAACAGGCCGACACCAGCGAGACGCAAAATCCACGCGCTCCAACGGCGAAGTCCGGCATCTCCTGTCGGCGCGGCCGTGCCGGACGACACCGCACCCGGAAGTCGAGGCGGCCCGAGGCATCGGCGTGCAATATCAATCCTGACGCCGCAACGTTTACGGACCCCGAATACCTCGGATGTCGGGAGCAGTTTACCATCGACGTGGTGCATCGTTGTTCATATTCGTTTGAGCCTGAACCGGTCGCCGACGCTATGATCTACTCGATCGCCGATCGGAGGAACTTGGCATTGGCATTGGCGCAGCCATCTGAAATACTTCCAGGTTGCCGACTGGCCATCCGGCACAAAGCCGGATCGGTCAGCGTTCTCGCAGTCTGGAGGTGAAGAGATTAGATGAAGTCGATTTGGAAGATCCAGCCTGCCGTTGGACTATCGTTGTTGGGCCAGCCCGGATGGATGCCGGCATCGCAACTGATCAGCTTGTCGTCGTGCATCGCAAGCCCGTGCGGGTCGCAGGAGTTCGGAACAAAGTCTACCGTCTCGAGCACCTTGCCGGTCGCGGCTTCGTACCTCACCAGACCAGGCCGGTACTCGCTAGACCGCTTACTGTCGTTACCGACGACCTGCCAGATGGTCTCGTTGTCCCATGCAATGCCGTGATAACGCACCCTATCGGGAGCCTGGTAGAACGGGATCAAGAACTCTGGTTGCCAGGTCTCGGGGTCGACGCGAAGATTGCCGCGAAGCCGCAACGACGCGATCCACAGCTTGCCGTCGTGCCAGAGGGCGCCGTGGCAACCGCCACCATCGTTGGGCGGACCGAGCGGGATCTGACGGTGGCTGACCAGTTGTGAGTTCATGTCAACCTGGAAAACGCCTTCCGGAGGAGCGTTCGCGACCATCCAGATATAACCACCCCCCACGGCCATTCCGCTGGTGTTTCTGGAAGGAGTCGTCACCGTCTTCAGCAGTTTGCCATTCCAATCGACAAGCCAGGCGTCTTCAGTAAGAGATTTCGGCTCGGGCACGTGATACGCTGCGGCTTCAGCCCCAGACAATTTTTGCTCGCCAATCCACAACCCCTCCGACGTGACGGCAATCGCGTTGGGAAATCCTTGGGGACTTTTGAACAGCTTGGTCGTTTTCGCCATCCGGGACGGAACCGGCCGCTTCGATTGCCCGACGTCCCTTCGCGTAGCGACCGACGATTGCTGCGAGAATGCAGCGGTACCTTTTGTCAGGGCCAAGCCGGCGCCGATGCCGCTCGTGAGGAATTCCCGTTTGGTCACAATGCCGCCTCAACCTGCTGTGCCTGCAATTGCCAGATTGCTCTGTGCCAACCCAGTAGACGACGTGGCGGATTATACAACATTTGTTACCCACGAACCTTTCAAGAAATTGTCAAAGGTGAACGCGAGACTTCGGCGGCCACTGATTCCGCTTTCGTCTGATCGTCGGGCATAGTCCGGCCGGTTCTCCTGATCCCGCAGGCATGATCTACTCGAACGCCGTATCTCGGGTTTTGGCCGAGGTTAGTCAACTCTTCGCGACTCCCCAGGGGGTCATCGCCGGGCAGGCACAGGTCGCAGGCACTTCAACGAGTCACAGACCCTTTAGAGGGATGTCTTGGGAACAACATTGGTAACGAGCTTCGACTAGGGCCTAGTTTCAGGCTTAACGTCGATCGTCGCAGTCTCGCCTTCGCCGATCGTGATTTCATGTCCGCCTTCTTCCGGCGTCGGATCGCCCATATCTCCCACCGTGACGCGATATCTTCCCGGAGCCAGATACGGGAGCGTGAATTGGCCGTTCGAATCGGCCTGTGCGGCCCTCCAGCCTTGGGACGGGTCGTCATCATCGAGGCGTGCCGCAAACACCGTTTGTCCGGGTGGCGCGGTTCCCCGTATGGTCGCGGTGCTGGTGCCGACCAAAACTCGGAGCGGTGCAGCGGAGCCCGCAGTCAGATCCAGCACCCCGTGGGTGACATCAGTGGTCCCGAGCCACGCCGATTTCAAAAACCCAGACGGCGCCATTAACGTGATTCGCCACTCGCCTGGGAGCACGGATTTGATAGTGAAGCTTCCGTCGTCGTTGACCCGCGCTGGCGCAGGCGGCGCTCCGATCTGGTTCTCGGATCTCAGTTGAATGTTGACCTGGCTGGGCGTTACTTGGCGGGCCGAGTCGTTGCTACGCTCGATCTCAACTCTTCCCGAGATGTCCATGGCGGGGTGAAGCTGCAGCGAAACCTCGACTGGTTTATCGGCAACGTCCACTCGCATAATCCCGCCAAGCCGATTACTCGCATCGGGCTGGGAGGCTCGCGCTGAGAAGTCTTGCGCAAACGCGATCAGCCGGTAGGAACCGGGGAATACCCGGCGCAACTCGAAAGAGCCGTCCTTCGGGTTGATCTCTCCGCCACCCAATCCGAAAGCGAGAGGGTTGTGCGCATCGAGCGGGACTAGCTGAACCCGCAGATCCGTTCGCCCCCGCCAATCCGCGCTTCCGGCGCCAACTGTGCCGTGAACAAATGTGACCGTCACGGGGCGCATCTGAAAGTCGACGCCCGATTTCTCCGATCCGGGCGAAAGATCCACAACCTCGGCAGCATTCACATCATTAGCCGCCGGATAGAACAGCGTCGGATAAGCGGCAGTGGGCGGTGGATCGGGACCTTCCGAGAGGGGCCGCGGTTGAAAAACGCTCTCGGAACAGTGGGCGCTGATCGTGTACTTCCCTGGCGGGATACCGTAGATTCGGTAGGAGCCGTCTTCGTGCGTCGTGGGCATGCGCATCATCGGAACGCCCTGATTGAAATTCTTGGCAGGGTGAGGTTGCACAATGCATCCGCTCAGCGGATCACCGTCTTCGTCGACCACGCGCCCTGAGACCGTCGCTCCGGGGGTCAACTCCACAGTGACGCTCGGGGCGGTTTCGCCAGCGACTACCTGTACGGTTTTCCGCACTCCCCTCATGCGTGTCTGGGGATAGTTTTGGTGATCAATAATGACCTCATATTGCCCAGCCGCGAGGTTGCTAAACGCGAACGCACCGCTGGCATCGGTCGTCACGGTTGGCGGGGCTTGATTGTGAGCATCGGCGGGCTGAGGACCAAAGAAGTTGATAAAAACCGTGGCTTTCTTGACTGGCTGACGTGAGACTGCGTCGATCACGACCCCTTCAATTCGCCCTCCCTGGTCCTGTGCCATTGCAGCGGCGATCGCGAGCAAGCTAAGCAGCGCGGCTTTCATTGCAACGCCTGCGTCGCGCGCTCCGCGGGGATTAGCTTCGGATGCGCTTCGACCGTCGCTCCTTCCGCGACCTCGATTTCTTCACCAAGTTCGTCGAGCTGGTCCGCCGCTTCAGGATTGCGAAAGTTTGCAGCAGCCATTTTCTCGATGGCGAAAATCTTGTATTTGCCGGGGGCGATCCCGCCGATATGGAACTTTCCATTCGTGCCCGTCGTGCCCCCGTAATAAAAGCGCGCCAGGTTGTGGTATGGCCCCACGGGCGCAATGACGATCCCGGCGCGTGCGGAATCCGGCGATGCGCCGTCAACTTCGCCCTTGATGACGGCGGTATGCATGCTCACGACGATGTTCAACGGGACGCTGCTCGATCCGGCTTCGAAGGTCGTAAAGCGAACGTCCTTGTCTCCAAAACTCGCGGATTTGAGAAATCCGGGCGCCACGGGTGTAACCGATAACTCCCATTCGCCTGGAAGAACTTGTTCGAGAATAAAGCGGCCATCGGCCCCCGCCTCGGCTGAGACATTGCGCTGCCTTGTCTCTGGCCTCACTAACTGGACGCGAAGAGTACTGCCGCCCGGACGCGACGCGGCCGGGACATCGGTACGCGGTGCCTGTCCCTCCACGCGAAGAGTTCCGTGGATATCTACCGCCGGAGCCAGCATAAGCAGAATCTCGCCGGACCCAGGATGGAGATCGATGATCTGCGACGCCCCGTACGCTTTGCTTCCTGTGTGAAGTTCCGCCTCGATACGGTAGCGGCCGGCCGGCACCGGGGCAGTTTCAAAGCGATGCTCGGGACCTTGCGCGCCAACACCGAACGTCCATCTTTGAGAACCCGAGTCCGCCGGGCTGATCCTGACCTGGACTCCCGGATCACCCATACTGAAGCCGACGCTGCCAATTGTGCCGCCGTTCATCTCGTCTATCTCCTCTGAGTGCGACGGCTGCGCTTGAGCCGGTCCGGGTTCCGCTGGAACACCCAGTACCTGCCCTCGAACTTCTACGGCCGGTTCTGCAATCAGGTGGAAATCGAAGCCGGACAGGCTTTCGCCACCACCCACGTGGACCGCGGCCGCGTCCTTTGCATCTCGCGCGCCGCCGTAGAATTGATCGACCAGCATCGCCTGCCGTCCTGTGTTCGGCCCTCCAAAGCCTCCCGCTCCAGCCGGGGACACCCGAATGTAATATCGCCCTGGACTGACGTTCGAAAAGCGGTATTCGCCGCGATCGTCCGTGCTGGCCACGCGATACTGCGCCAGGACTGGCGCGCCGAGATTGCGGCCTGGCCGAAGAAGAGACACACGCGCGCTACCCGCGGGTTCGCCGTCGGAGTCATACACGTGCCCGGAGATCGATGCCGAGTGAAGAAAGCGAAGCGTGATAGCACCGCGTGTTTCTCCATCGCCGAGCGTGATGACATCGCCAAGCTCCTGAAGATGGTTTGCGCCGTAAGTCGCTGTGCCTTCGTTCACTTTTGTGGCGCGCAGATCATATCTTCCTGCGGGAAGGCCTGTAAATTGGAAGCGGCCGGAACCATCAGTACGCACTGTCGCCCAACGGCGAGGAGTACCTTCGAGAGTCAGTGTAACAACCGCTTTTCGAACCGGGCCGGCACTTTCACTGTCCACCACGATGCCGGAAATCGCACCCGTGCCGAGAGGTTGGGCCAAAGTGGAGGCGAGGAAAAGGCCCGCACAAACAACCATCGAAGGAAGTCTGTTGACGCTCAATTCTCCTCCAAGAACAGGCTAACAGAACGGGTAGCTCAGAATCTTCGAAGGAACAAAACGCCCCGATTGTCGGGTTTTGTTCGTTAGAGCCCTTAACCAGTCGCCGGCGCCCATAATCTCCGCGAACGCCGTCTGGGGACTCCGTGCCCGGCATTGGTCCTAGACATGCCAACTATGCGTCCGCGTGGCGGGAAACACTGCGAGGCGATGGCGGCCTATTTAGTTGAGTTGCGCAACTATCGCGTAGACGTCGAGTCCCATATCAGCGCAGTTTCCGGAAGCAAGATTGTCATCTCACTGCTGCGAGCGTAAAATTCACATCCACTTGCGTCACGACTTCGACGGGTTCTCCATTGAGCAGGGTAGGCTTATAGGCCCATTGACGCACCGCATCGCTAGCAGCGGCGACCAATAGAGGATGGCCATTGACCAGCTCTGTATTAGACACTCGTCCATCCTTCCCAATGACGATCGTGAAGCGCACCACTCCCTGGATGCGAGCCTGCATCGCGAGAGGAGGGTAAATCGGATCGACTTGGGTGATCAAATTCCGTGCTTGTACACTGGCTCCGACGCGGATGCGATCCGGCCCTGGCTTCATCCGACCATCAGAAACGATTCGCGGCGCGAGTGTAGCCGGAGCGATTGCAGTATTCGCGGGGAGCGGATTGAGCGTCAGGCGGTATTCCCCGTTGAGCTGCGGGTCTGTGAAATTGAATGTGACATCGTCGCCGACTCCCTCAATGTGCCGGTAGATCCAGTCCTCAAATGGGATAGGCGTCCCTTGGCCGCCCGAGGGGTGGGCATCGATTTCGTCCGGCGGCCCCCAGGTGATGTAAATGCGCCCGCGGTCGGTCTTCCAACCGGGGATCCCGGATCCGTAGTGCTCGTTGGCGAAGGCAATACGGCGGTAATGTTCTTCTTGGAACTCGTTCTCAGGCGTGCCGGGAGTCGGATCGCGCTGCTGCCAGAATTGTTCGATGAACTTCTTGCGATCTTCATCGGTAGTCAGTTTCTTGAACGCGACTCGCTCTTGATCACTGATGATGTAGACCACATCCTCATTCAGCCATTTGAAATACGGAGATGTTTCGGTAGCGTCTGACTGCGACTGCGCAGCGGCGGAACTTTGCTGGGGCGCCGCGGATTGCAAGCCCGCCAGAGTCACCGCCGCGGTCGCCATGAGGATCACCGTTCCGAATAGCGGAGTCCAGCCGCCACTCGGACCTTCGGGATAGAGCAGACGACGGATACGTTTCACGAGATTTCCTCCTGTGGCAGCCACGGCCGGCTCGCGACCGGGCCAACGGTTCTGTTCCAATACGGCCAGCGCAGCGGCGTATTCATGCGCGTTACCGCTGATTGCGACAGCCACATCATCACAGCAGTTTTCGCGCTCGGCGCGGATCACTCGGGAGATCCACCAGAGCGCCGGGTTGTAAAACAACAGCCCTTCGACCGAACGCTGCAATACGTTGACCAGGTAGTCGAAGCGCCGGATATGCGCTAGCTCATGCAGCAGGATGGCTTCGATATGTTCCGAGGTCAACCCGGCGAGGAGTCCGATGGGCATCAGAATAATAGGACGGAAATGACCAAGGACCATCGGCGTGTCCGCCAAGCAGGACTCCAGCAACTGGATTGGCCGGGAGAGGCGCAATTGGGCGCTTAAGTAGGTAAGCTGCTTCTGCCACTCATCGGACGCACAGCACACGCCGCGCCGGCGGAGGCGGCAAACCGAGATCCAACTGGCCACGTGCCCAAGGTAGAAACTGCAGACGCCTGCGATCCAGAACGGGGCAAGCCAGGGTACGGCCGCAGCAAGGCCCGTATTCGAAGGGCTCGTAACGTCCGTGGCGCTTTGAAAATTCCAGGTGGGGAAGGCGGCCGTTCGCACGGTCCGCAGGCTGTGTACCCCTCCCGGCACCAGGCGGGTCAAGGTGACAGCGAATCCGCCCAGCATGAGAAGCATCGCCAAACATGCCGCGGCGTAGCGCGTGCGTGGCGATCGCATCACCATTAACGCCGCACCGAGTGCAGCCGAGATGATGGCACCTTGCCACAGGGAATGGAGTAGCGTCCAACCGACCGCTCCGGCCAGCGGAGTGGCAACCAAGGCTTCGAGAAGGCTCATTTCTCCCCCTTCCGGTACTCATCAAGCAGCTTTCGCATCTCAGCGAGATCTTCCTTGGTAGCCTTCCGCGCAGAGAGCGCGCCGATCAGAAGTGCCTTGGCCGACCCCGCGAAACCGCGCTCCTGAAGGTCTCCGGCAAGCTGCCGCTGGGTCCACTCGCGCGGCCGCGTGGTTTCGTAGATGTGTGCACGCTGGTTCTCGTCGCGGCGGACCAATCCCTTTTCCGCCATGATCTGCATGAATTTCAGCAC
>Ga0326728_10016083_pt1 | contig 15359 bp, 14 predicted proteins | sample MB3enrmetagenome_FD_207602 | JGI IMG/M metagenome (GOLD analysis project Ga0326728, IMG submission 207602) | Lab enriched peat soil microbial communities from McLean, Ithaca, NY, United States - MB31MN | ecosystem: Environmental > Terrestrial > Soil > Wetlands > Peat | place: USA: New York...
GGCCTTCAGCCTGTCCTCATAGGCACGCAGTCGCGCATCCTGCGTGTCGGAGTTCAGTCCCGAGCTCTGGAGCCGCTGCCGCTCAGCAGCGAGGGAGGAGGCCATCTGCGCTGAGAGCTCCTCTTCGCGCTTCCGGATAGTCTCGGCGGTTTGATTTTGGAGACGCGTGCTCTCCGCACTCGCCTCCTGGAGCCTTTTTTGGACGGCGACGATTTCCTGGTCCTTTTGACCGAGCTGCGCGGCCGATTCCTGTCGCAGGGCCTCGACCACCTGGTTTTCGGCGCCCTTTATCTCTCTCGCGCCCGACGTGAGCTGCCGTTCCTCTCCGTTGAGAGTCCGCGTGAACAGGAATACAGCCGCGGCAATGGTTACTATGATGATCAGGTTGACTATGATGGGCAGGCCGATACCGGGTTTCCCTTCTTTCGGATACTGCGTATCGCTGACAATTCTGTTTTTTGAGAGGACGAGGTCGATTTCGCGAAGGATATTCTCCCGCTCCTCGGCAGGGATATCCTCCATTGCCCCGTCCGGCTCCCCCTGCGAGACGAGGCGGAGCGGTTTTTCTTGCCGATATATCTGCAGGGCCCGTTGATATAGTCCGTTCATTGTTTCACCGACATTTATTTATCGACAGAATATGGACGATCACGATCTAGGTCTAGCCCTTTATTATCGATATTATATCAAGTGAGCTATTTGGCGAAAAACCATGAACATACGAACCAAGATAATCTTGACCGTCCTTCCTCTGATCGTGGGGCCCCTCGTGATAACGGGGTACGTCGCCTCTTTGACGGCGAGGAACGGCATCACCCGCGTAGTCACGAGCCTCCTCCAGTTCAAGGAGGAGGAGCTCCTTTCCTATGCCGATAGCCAATGGTCCCTCCTGGTAGACAATAACCTCGTGGGGAACGCCAAATTCCTCGGCGCTACCAAGTCGGCGATCGAATCCTTCGCGCACAATATGGTACGAAGCGACACGGAGCTCATCCTGGCGGTCGACGGAAATGCCGATATCACGATGCGAACGGCCAGTTTGACCTTAAGTCCCGATGAACGCTCCGCGCTCTCCCAGCTTATAGCCAGCAAGAGCATGGGGTGGCGTCCCCTGAGATTGGGGGGAGTGGACCGCGTCTGTCAGATCGCGTCTTTCCAACCCCTCGGCTGGTACTTCCTCGTGACTGAACAGCGCACCATATTCTACGCGGCCGTCAACGACCTGTATTGGCAGACTGGCATAATTCTGGTCGTGTCCCTCGCGGTATCGATCGCTCTCCTTCTCGCCTTTTCCTTTATTCTGATCCATCCCCTGCGGAGCATGGTCGGGACGATAAAGGAAATCATGGCAACCAGCGATCTCAGCAAGAAAGTCGAAGTGAGGTACCGGGACGAGATCGGCGAGCTCGGGCACACCTTCAACCTGATGACGGAGCAGCTGGGTAAGGCCGATGAGCTCGTTAAAGGTTTCGCCCTCCAGGCGGTCGTCGCGCAGCATAAGGAACAGAAGATCCGGAACATCTTCCAGAAATATGTGCCCAAGAACGTCATCGATCAGCTTTTCGCCCACCCTGAAAGTCTTCTCGTCGGCGAGGACCGGGTCCTGGCTCTCCTCTTTTCGGACATCAGGGGCTTTACGACTATTTCCGAGAAAATGCAGCCTAACGAAGTGGTCGAATCCCTTAATGCCTATTTTCGCCTCATGGTCGACGTCATCATGAGCAACGCAGGCATCGTGGACAAGTACATGGGGGATGCGATTATGGCCTTCTATGGCGCGCCAGTCATGACTGGAGACGAAGCACACCAGGCCGTCAAATCCGCCTTCGAGATGATCGACGCTCTCAGAGACTTCAATGTCTGGCAGGCCAATCGCGGAAGGCCCGAATTTCGGACCGGTATCGGAATTAATTATGGTTTGGTCACGGTAGGCAATATTGGCTCGGAAAGGAAGATGGACTATACCGTCATCGGGGACATGGTCAACGTGGCCTCCAGGCTCGAAGGGCTGACCAAGCTCTACAAGCAGTCGCTCATTTTCTCCGAGTCGGTGGCCCAGAAGGTGTCGGGGACCTTCCGGTGCAGACTTCTCGATCGGGTCGTAGTCAAGGGGAAGTCGAGCGGGGCCGGCATCTATACTGCGAAGCGGACACTAACTGACGAAGAAGAGAAGGCATGGCAGGCAAGCGAAGAAGGGATGAATTTATACTTTGCCCGGGACTTTCCCGGCGCCGTCGCCCGTTACCGCTCTGTCCTGGATGTTCTCCCCGATGACGTTCCTGCCGCGCTATTGCTCCAGCGCTGCACGGATTTCATAAAGACCCCTCCCCCCGCCGATTGGACTGGCGCAGCAGTAATGAAAGAAAAATAATGAACCGTCGTCCGCCCACGTTAGCGGATGTATACGTTTGGGTTAGGTTTATAGGCTGAGTATAAAATATTTCAAGACTGAAAATGTTAGTTTATTTAGCTGTGGTATTTTGTCAAGTATGTATTATAATATATGACTTTATGGACAAAATGTTACGGCTGACAACAGTAGGCCCTGAGCTCGATTTCCTTCGCCTCGAAGGACTTTTCTGCGAGACAGCGAACATCCGTGACAAGGTGCGCCGCCTCATGAAGGCAGGGCAACTCGTAGGTATTGTGCGGGGCATCTATGTCACTGCGCCTGAGCTACAAAAACGCCCGGCCTCACGCGAGATCCTAGCGAACATGATCTTCGGGCCGTCATATGTTTCATTCGAGGCTGTGCTCTCTGCTGCAGGGCTCATCCCTGAAGCGACGGTGGCGATCACCTCGGCGACGCCTAAGCGCAACCGCGACTTCGACACGCCCCTCGGGCGCTTCTCATATCGTCACCTACCGCTCGCGGTCTATCGATTCGGTTATAGGCGTGAGGCGCTTCCTGATGGGGCCGGTTATCTCATCGCACATCCCGAGAAGGCACTCCTCGACCTTCTCTATGTTGGTGGTGCGTTGCGGTCTTTGCGCAGCCTCGGGGAACGCCTTTTCGAGGATCTGCGCCTCGATGAAGACGCCTTCGCAGGGCTCAACCGCGATCGCCTTTTATCATACTCTGCGCTTATGCCTGGAAACACCTTCAAGGTTTTCCTGCCGAGGCTTGTAGAGAAACTGCATGGATGACGTTATTCTCGCGATGATCGATAAGCGCCGACCTCGGGACGAGGCAGAGTGGGATCGCGCTCTCAGGGAAGTTCTTCAGGAAGCGGCCCTCGCTGGGCTGTGGCGGCGGGGCTTTTTCGAAAAGGCTGCTTTCTACGGCGGCACAGCGCTCAGGCTCTTCCACGGTCTCGATCGCTTTTCCGAAGACCTCGACTTCAGCCTCCTCAAAGCCGACCCTGCCTGGAAGCTTACCGAGCGTCTCGAGGGGCTTAAGGACGAGATAGAGGCTTTTGGTTTCTCGGTCGATATCGCAACCAAGCACGAGGGCGGCATCGAATCGGCATTCATCATACGCATAGCTGCACCTGAAAGCATCGCAGGGCGGACGGTGAGTAATCGGTCTATCAAGGTGAAGCTCGAGACGGACACCGTCCCGCCTAGGGGCATCAAGACCGAGATGAAGACGCTCCTCGAACCCTTTCCGTTTACGGTTCGCGTCGTGACCCCACCCTGCCTTTTCGCAGGCAAGCTCCACGCCTGCATCGCGCGGGCATGGAAGACTCGGGTGAAAGGGCGCGATTGGTACGATCTCCTGTTTTTCATCGCAAGAGGCGTTCCCGTTGACCTCGGCCATCTCGAGGCACGTCTGCGACAGAGCGGGCAATGGAGTGAGGAGAGAGCGCTTGAGTTGGGGAACGTTAGGCGACTGCTTTTGGAGAGAATCGAAGCCATAGACTGGAGGCAGGCGAGAGATGATATGCTGCCCTTCGTACGGGATGCGCGGGCGGTGGAGGCGTGGGATGCAGCGCTGTTCAGAGATGTTGTTGTCCGGGTGCAATGCGAACACCCAAGCTTATGACAGACCTTCTTCTAGGACATATCGGATAAGGTCGGCACAGGTATGGTAACGCTTTCCCGCCGTTTCACTGTGACTTTCGTGGCGCTCGTAGCGATTCCGAGCTTGTTCGTTTCGGTTGCCCTGTCGCAGATATACCTAACCGCCCTCTATGCCACGCTCGCCAAGCAGACCGAGGCGACGGCCGCCCAGGTGTCGCACTCCGTGCAGAGGGAAATCGATTCGGCCTCTATCCTGGCGGCCTCCCTCGCAAACGACGACGAACTCGACTCGCTCGTCGAAACCTATGTATCGTCATCCGGCGTCGAGAGGCTCATGGCCTATCGCGCCATCGATGCCAAGATATCGAGCCTCCTGCTTTATTCGAATCGAATCGGGGCGGTCGAGCTTTTTTTCATCGACGGGTCGAGGTACTTCGCATCGAATACGCCGAGTATCTGGCCGGTGGCGAGCTTCGACGGCGCGCTCTTCTCGGGCGCGCTGGCGGCACCGGGAAAGGTATACCTTCTCGACACGTTGCGGGGGCCTGCGGGCAACCAAGGCGCGAAAAACATACTATCCGCGGTCGTGTGCCCGACGAAGGACTCGAGGACGCGGCTGAGCGCCATCCTTGTGATGGCTCGCGTCCCGTACTTCGACGAGTTGCTCGTAAAAGCAGGCCCCGGCGATAGCGACATCGTTATCTTCGGCAGGGATGGCGAGCCCCTTCTCTCGAGCCTTTCGCAGGAGATTTCCGTCGCATTGGGGCGTCGCTTATCGGCGTTGAGCTCTGGGCGTCTGCCCGAGATACGCGTGGCGGGCAGGGATTGGCTTCTCACGCGTTCTTCCCTCGACTCGGCCTCGTGGGAAGTGTACCTATTGGCGGACAAGGCATCGATCTCGAGCCAAATCGCCGGTTATAGCTTGTATGTCATCCCGGCGCTGGCGATCATCGCGATCGTTTCCCTCGCTTTCGTCAAGGTTTTCCTGTCGAGTATAGCGAACCCCATCAGGGGACTCATCGAATCGATGGCCAAGGTCGGGAAGGGCGACTATCGCGTCCGGGCGAGTCCCGCGGGCATCGCCGAGCTCGAGACCTTGACGCAGGGTTTCAACTCGATGGTCGTCGAGATCGGCGAACTTATCGAGCAGCGCGAGGCCGAACAGCGCGAGAAGCTAGCCTCGGAGCTCGAGGCCTTGCGCTATCAGATCAACCCCCATTTTATAGCGAACACGCTCAACTCGATACGATTGATGGCGCGAGCGGCCAGGGCCGACGCCATAGCCGATATGAGCGGCGACTTGATGCACGTGCTCGCCGACAGCTACGCGGGGGCGAGCCCCTTTATCGACCTCGAGAAGGAACTCGAGAGCGTCAAGAGCTACATCGCGATAATGAAGATGCGCTTCGGTCGGCGCTTCGACGTCTCCTTCTCGGTCCAGGCCGAGGCCTCGAGATGCGTTACGCTCAGGATGATGCTTCAGCCTATCGTGGAGAACTCGATACTCCACGGCTTCGACGAGCCTGACGAAGCGGACTCGGCCCGCCCGCCCTTCCGCAAAGGGCATATTTGCATCACTGCTCGAGTCGACGACTACAACGGGCCGGCGCCGAGCATCGATGACCCGGAGATCGGCGCCGTCGAAGGGCGGGGTCTGTTTCTGGAGGTGATCGATGACGGGGCTGGCATGGACGAGGCGCAGGCCGCATCCCTGCTCCGGCATGGAGGGCGCGGAGACGGCCTGTATCGGATCGGTATCGAGAATGTCCGGAAGCGCATCGAGCTGAATTTCGGGAGTCCCTTCGGGCTTGAGATCTCGAGCGAGGCGGGGAAGGGGACTTCGGTCAAGTACACGCTTCCCTTCCTCGTGCGCCGCGAGAGGAAGGGGCTCGATGCATAGCGTCATGGTCGTGGACGACGAACCTTTCGTGCGGCTTTCCATCGCGAGCCTCGCCGACTGGGAGAGCGAGGGCTACGACTTCGCCTTCGAGGCCGCGAATGGCGAGGACGCGCTCAAGCTGATCGCCCTCGAGCCGGGAATTGACATTGTCTTCCTCGATCTTTCTATGCCGGTCATGGACGGGCTCGAATTCCTGAGATGCCTGGATCCTCGATCGAGGCGCGGCCAGTCTCCCGCCGTGATCGTCCTTTCCGCCCACGATGACTTCAGCCTCGTGCGCGAGGCCTTCAACCTCGGCGCGAGCGGCTACGTCCTCAAGTCCGAGCTCGAGGCCGGACCGATCAAGATCGCGCTGGCCAAGGCGGTGGCGGGGTCCTCGTCCACCGTCGAATATAGGAATGCGGAGTCACTTAAATCGCTGGTACTACGCGACCTCCTCGCGGGGCCCGTTCCCGACGACATAGAGGAAAGCCTTGCCTGCCTCGGCCTGTCCTTCCCTTTCCCCCTCGCCGTCATAGCGGTTTGGATAGAAGACTTTGACGCGGTCGAGCAGCGCTGGAAGGGCGAGGGCCTCGCCCGCCACGCCGACATGCTCTATCGCTCCTTCAGGCAGCTTCTGTCGGAGAGGTATCGCGGGGAAGTCGTGCTCCTGCGGCCCTCGCATGCCGTCGTGTTCCTGCACTGCGAATCCTGCGCCTCCTTCTGCGACGACGCCCGCGACTACCTCTATCGCTATCTTTCGCTCAAGGCCTCGTTCAGCATCGGCCCGGCTTGCGCCGATATCGCCGCCGTCCCCGATGCATACCGCGAGTGCTGCCGCTCCCGGTCCATGGAGTCGCGCGTCGTGCTCGCGGCGAAGCGAGCGATACGGGAGAGGTTCTCCGACCCCGCCTTCTCGCTCGAGGATGCCGCCTCTCGAGCAGGGGTCTCGCCTAACCACCTCAGCTTCGAATTCTCGAAGGAGACGGGCGAGACCTTCAGTTCCTTCCTGTCAGGCGTCAGAATGGACGAGGCGAAACGGCTCCTCGCCTCCACGGACCTTATGGTGTATGAGGTTGCCGAGCGCATCGGTTACGCGAGCGTCGAGCATTTCTCTCGAATATTCAAGCGCTTAGTCGGCGATACTCCGGCGCACTATAAAGCCTCGGAAGAGGACTAGCCCGCAACTCTCCGTAAAAAACATCAAGTCGTCGTAATTCCCGTCATGTACGGATCCTCGGACCGGCCTGATACTTTCTCCGAAGGACACAAGGATCCTTCGCTAGTTTCAGAGGAGGTTATATGAAGAAGTTTGTACCATTTGCGGCCGTCATGGCGCTCGCGGCGGCGTTTTCGCTCGCGGCCCAAAGCGCCATAACGCTCAAGATGGCCGACAACTTGCCTGATCGCACTACGACGTGGGGCGCCGTGGTAGAGAAGATCAACGCCGAGTTCAAGGCCGCCAATCCGGGCGTCGAGATCGTTACGGAGAGCTATCAAGACCAGCCCTACCAACAGAAAATGAAAATTTACGCAACGGCAAAGCAGCTGCCCGATGTGTTCAAGTACTGGAGTTTCAGCACGCTCCTCAAGCCCCTCGTGGACGGCGGTTTCGTGCTGCCTTTGAACATGAGCGACTTCTCAAAGTACGGTTATATGCCGGGCTCGCTCGAGTCCAATGTCTGGGGCGGCAAGCTCTACGGTATTCCCGTTTCCGCCGATATGTGGGTCGTCTATTACAATAAAAAACTCTTCAAGGACGCCGGCATCGACAAGGTCCCGGGTACCATCGAGGAGCTCAAGGCTCTCGCCCCGAAGTTCAAGGCCAAGGGCATCATCCCGATCGTTACCGACGGCAAGGACGCGTGGCCTCTCTCCGAGACCTTCGATCAGCTCGCCTGGAGGATTTCCGGCGATTCGACGCTTCCGCAAAAGGCCCTCGATCGGAAGATCAAGTTCACGGAGCCCGTCTTCGTGCAGGCGGCTAGCGAGCTGCAGAACTTGACTTCGGACAAAACCGGCCTGTTCCAGGAGGACCTGATGGTCTCGGACTACGGTGCCTCCCGCAACCTCTTCGGGCAGGGCAAAGCTGCGATGTACCTCATGGGGTCGTGGGAGCTGGGCTTGGCCTCAGATACCAACTTCTCCGATGAGTTCCGCTCCAACGTCGAGGTCTTCAAATTCCCCCTCGTAAAGGGAGGAAAAGGCAAAATCGACGATCTGTTCGCGTGGTTCGGGGGCAACTATGTCATAAGCGCCTCGAGCAAGAACAAGGACCTCGACGTGAAGTACCTGCAGTACTACGCCCAGCGCTTCCCCGCTCTTGCCTGGGAGGCTCAGGCATGCTTCCCCGCTCAGAAAGTCCAGCCTAGGGCCAACGACACGGTCCTCGCAAAGCACCTCTTGCAGATCGCGGCGGACGCCAAGGCTACCTCCGGAGCAGCCTGTCTCGACCGCTCTACGGCTCAGTTCAAGGACGACAATCAGAACTTGATGCGCGATCTCTGCTCAGGCCTCGTCACACCGGAGGACTTCTGCAAGAAACTCGACGCTGCGGCCGAGAAGGCAGCTAAGCAGCAGTAATCCGTTAGCAATCGCGAGATCCGCGGGAACGCCGGCGCTCGTCGGCGTTCCCGCCCTAGGAGCGCTTGAGCATGAAGGGCCTTTTTTCGAATCGTCTTGTCATCGCCGCCTTGGCCTTGCCCGCCATAGCGATCATCGTCTTCGCCATGATCATTCCGATCGGCTTCAGCGCCTATTACAGCTTCACCGATTGGGCCGGCTTCGGCAAATACCGCATGATCGGAGCGGAGAACTACGTGACGATCCTGACACAGGATCCGGTATTCTGGCGCTCGCTCCTGAATGCGCTCATCCTGATGCTAGCGACCGTTTTCTTGCAGAATCCCGTGGCATTCGCGCTCGCCGCCCTGCTCGCTCATATCAGCGAGCGGTTTTCCCGGAGCATGCGAACTATATACTTCATCCCCGCCGCGCTCTCCCTCGTGGTGATCGCCAAGCTTTGGGTCAGCATATTCAATCCTACCTATGGAATACTCAACAAGGTACTGGGCTTTATCGGCCTTGGCGAGCTTTCGACATCCTGGCTCTCGAACCCCCACACGGCCCTCGGCGCCGTGATATGGATCATCGTATGGCAAGGATTCGGATGGGCCCTCTTGTTCTACTATACCGGCTTGATGACGGTGCCTGACGAGATCGAGGAGGCCGCTCGAGTCGACGGCGCCGGCTGGTTCGCGACATATACGAAAATAATCATCCCCTACCTCTTTCCCGTCATATCCGCGGTCATCGTCATCGACGTGATCTCTTCCCTCAAGCAGATGGAGCTGATCTTCCTCTCCACCGAAGGCGGGCCCGGGCAGCTTACCCAGTTCATCGCGGTCTACCTCTATCAGAAAGCTTTCGTGGCGGGACAATACGGATATGGCAACGCCCTATCGGTCCTCTTTGTCGTGATCGCCATATGCTTGACGATCATGGTCCAGCGCCTGCTAAGGCAGAAGGGGGAAGAATGAGCACTGCAGCCATCGATACCCCTGCTGATGCCGCTAAGAAGCTCGGTAAGGGCGCTCTCTACGCGTTGCTCGTGCTTCTGGCCTTTTTGCAGATATTCCCCCTCATATGGGTCTTCGACTATTCGCTCCAGAAATCCGGGGACCTGTTCGGCCCGGACATCTTGAAGCTCAGCTTCGCGCCGCAATGGTCGAATTACTCCCGGGCTTTCTTCGACGGACACATTCCGAGATATTTCCTCAACAGCGTGATCGTCGTGTCCGTGTCGAGCGTCTTCTCCATAGTCCTTTCATTCTGCCTCGCCTACGCGATCACGAGAATGCAGTGGAAGCTGAAAGCAGTCGCAGTCCTGTGTGTGACGATCGGCATGGTCGTGCCCATCCACACGACTCTTCTGCCCAACTTCATCTGGTTCGGGTACTTCAAGCTGATCGACACGCACCTAGGACTCATCATTCCGTACATCGCCTTTACCCTCTCCTTCAATACGTTGATTTATATCGGGCAGATAAAGACGATCCCGACATCGATGGAGGAGTCTGCCTTCATCGACGGCGCGTCATGGCCGCGGATACTCGCGATCATCGTAGCGCCGATGGCGGCTCCTGCGACCGTCACGGTCGGCGTGATGACGTTCCTCAACAACTGGAACGAGTTCATTATGGCCAATACCTACTTGGCTACGGACGATCTGCGGACGCTGCCCTTCTCGATAATAAAATTTCAGGGACAGTACAGCTCGGACTATGCGGTCCAGTTCGCGTGCATGTTCCTGGTGGCGCTGCCGCCCCTGCTCCTGTACTTCATCTTCAGCAAGCAGATCATGGCGGGTGCGATAGCGGGGGCCGTGAAGGGCTGACGCAGAGAGGATCGAACTTATGAACACCGATGATTTTCTGTCTTTTCCCTCCGATTTCATTTGGGGCACTGCCACCGCGGCGTATCAGGTGGAAGGATCTCCACGGGCCGACGGGAAGGGAGAATCGGTCTGGGACCGCTTCTCCGGTATCCGCGGCCACATCGACGATCTCGGCGATCCGCGAGTCGCCAACGATGGAAGCGTCGCCTGCGACCAATACCGGCGCTGGGAGTCCGACTTGGACCTGATGGCCTCGCTCGGGCTCAAGGCGTACCGTTTCTCGCTCGCGTGGACGCGGATCGTCCCTGACGGCTCAGGCCCGGCTAACGCGACCGGCCTCGACTTCTACGATAGACTCGTCGACGGCATGCTCGCGCGTGGAATTGAACCCTACGTCACCCTCTTCCATTGGGACCTTCCTCAGGCTCTCCAGGACTCAGGCGGCTGGGCGAATCGCGGGACGATCGACGCCTACCTGCGCTACGTCGACATCGCTACCGGGCGGCTCGGCGACAGGGTGAAGCGATGGATGACGCACAACGAGCCCTGGGTCTATTCCTTCTGTGGGCATTTGTTTGGCGCGCACGCCCCCGGCCTCAAGGACCTGCGAGCCACTCTCGCGGTTGCCCATAACCTTCTCGTCTCCCACGGGAAGGCTGTACCGATTATCCGCGCCAATAGCGAAGGCGCACTGGTGGGCATCGTGAACAACCTCGAGTGGGTCGACAGCGCGACCGACAGCGAGGAGGACGTCGCCGCGGCCTCGCGCCACGACGGGGCCTTCAACCGCTGGTTCCTCGATCCGCTCTTCGGGAAGGGCTATCCCAAGGATATGCTCGCCTGGTACGGCGCGGCCGCCCCGCGCGTCGAGAGCGGCGACCTCGCAGCCATGGCGGTGCCGACCGATTTCCTCGGCGTCAATTACTACACCCGCCGCGTGATCGCGGCCTGTCCCCGGGGCGACGAGGGCCGCGATGTTCTCGCCGCGCAGCAGGTGCGTTGGCCCTTTGCCCGGAAGGCCTTCTTCGAGGAATGGGAGATCGCACCCGAAGGCCTGTATCGGACGCTGATGCGTGTATGGAAGGAATATAAACCCTCGGCCATCATCGTGACCGAGAACGGGACGACCTTGCCCGACGCGCCGAACGCCGCCGGGGAGGTTCACGATCCCGAACGACTCGAGTACGTCGCCCGGCACCTCGCGGCCGCGCGACAAGCTATCGCCGACGGGGCGAACGTGAAGGGCTACTTCCTTTGGTCGTTCATGGACAATTTCGAGTGGGCCTTCGGATACACCAAGCGATTCGGCATGATCTACGTGGACTATCCGACGCAGCGGAGGATCGTTAAGGATTCCGGCTACTGGTACGCCAAGGCCGCAGCCGCGGGCGGATTTCCCATGGAGGACGCCATGGGATCGTTCAAACTATGAGTCGCGAAGTAAAGACATGGATCGAGACGACTCCCGAGTCGCCTTGGAAAGACAAGTCGCAAGAGCTTGGCTCGGCGCTGATCTCCGAGAGCGCCAAGGCTGCCCCGCTCGAGATCGAGGACAGCTACGATCAATTCATAGATGGATTCGGCGGCTGCTTCAACGAACTCGGCATGGTAGCCCTGCGCAAGCTCCCGGAGCCCAGGAGAAAGCGGGCGCTGGCGGCTCTCTTCGGCCCCGCCGAAGGCTGCGGCTTCAGCCTCTGCCGGCTTCCGATCGGCGCGAGCGACTACTCCGAGGGCTGGTACAGCTACGATGAGCACCCGGGCGACTTCGACATGGAAAGCTTCTCTATCGAACGGGACCGCGAGAGCCTTATTCCCTTCGTTAAGGCGGCTCAGGCGCTATGCCCCGGCCTGAGGTTCTTTGCCTCGCCTTGGAGCCCACCGACCTGGATGAAGAGCCCCGCCGTCTATAATTACGGGCGCCTCAGGATGGAAAGCGACGTGCTCGAGGCCTATGCGCTCTACCTGTGGCGCTACCTGCGCGCCTACCGCGAGGAAGGGATCGACGTCGAGCGGCTTCATATTCAGAACGAACCCTTCGCCGACCAGAAATTCCCCTCTTGTCTCTGGTCCGCCGAGCAGTTCATCGTGTTCATCCGGGATTACCTGGGCCCGCTCTTCGAGCGCGAAAAGGAGAAAGTCGGAATTTGGCTCGGAACCCTAAACGGTCCCGAGCTCATGAGCTTCATGCCCGACGGCTCGATGCGGCTCTCGAGCTATGACGACTTCGTCGATAGGATCCTGCTGGACGAGGGGGCTCGCAAGCGCATCGCGGGCATCGGCTTTCAATGGGCAGGCCGCGCCAATGTCCAGCGCACGCACCAAGCATGGCCCGAGCTTCCCATCATGCAGACCGAGAATGAGTGCGGCGACGGGCGCAACAGCTGGGAATACGCCTTCTATATCTTCAATCTCATGCAGCATTACTTCGTCAACGGCGCGAGCTCGTATGCGTACTGGAACATGATCCTCGAGCCGGAGGGAAAGAGCAGTTGGGGGTGGCGGCAGAATTCGATGGTCACTGTCGATCCGGAGGCTGGTGACTTCCGCCTGAATCCCGAGTACTACGTGATGAAGCATTTCTCCCGTTTTGTCGCCCCTGGAGCTAGACGCAAGGAGGCTATGGGCCGGTGGTGCGGCTCTTCTATCGCCTTCGAGAATCCCGATGGCGCCTTGGTCGTCATTGCGGCGAACCTCCAGCCGATGGCTCGCCCGATGTCGATCAACGAAGGGGGGCGGTTTTGCTCCTGCGTCTCCCTGGCGCCGAGATCGATAAATACGCTGGTGGTTGAGTAAACCGGCAAAGCGATCCATCGAAGATTTTTCTCATGAAAGGGATGAAAACCGTAGTTTAAAGATTACGACATATATTAATGACGACAGTATTGAAATGGACCGAACTGAACCTACACTTACATCAAGAACGAATTACTGAATCATCATTAATCCTGGTGGCCTCGGACACAAGGAGGAAATTATGTCGAGTGGCATTGATAACATTTATGACAGTATTTTCCACGAGCTAAACAATATCGAGAACATTCTAGTCACTCTGAGGGGTGACAACTTGGAACTCGACGATGTAAATAAAACGCGGATCCAGTACATCGAAGAGAAGAAATCCGAGCTATATCGGCTCTATAATTCTGTGTACAAGGATAGTTCAACGACCATTATAAATAAGCTCCGGACTATCGAAACCGATGTGAACAATATCGCCGGCATCGCCGTGGGTATCGCATCATGACCATCACGTATGCCGGGAAGGCGAGTTATGACCCTTTAGCTAGTGCCATCCTCTATGACGTAAGCATCGACGGTGCCGTCGTTCATTGTTCTTTCGCCAAGGAGTTTCTCGCTTTCTGTGTCGATGATTTTGGCGATCCCCTCGATATTTTTAATTCTTGCCGCCTTTTGATGCTCGAGTACACAAAGTACTGCTTTAGAAAATGTGGGTTTCGAGCCGATGGCCAGAACTCGTTCGAGCTGGAAAGCGCCAATGGAGTTACAGCAATCGACTGCCCAGCCGTTTTAAATGTCGTGCCGAGATACGAAGACAATGTCAGTATTAATGCGGACTGCATATCGCCCGCGGTTCCTGCTGGCCTGTATATGCATTCCTGATAGACGCTTCGATGCCGAGGCGCGCTATCGCGCGCACGTCAATCCCTTCCATTCGGCAAACGGAGCGTAGCGACGCAGACCCCTCCCCGGCTTCAAAAACAATGCCGGGGACCGGTCTCGAACCGGCACGCCGCTTGCGCAGCAAGGGATTTTAAGAGCCGCCCCAACGCATGACGTTATGCGACAATATATATCACTAGAAAGGAATTATCAATAGCAATGTGAACATATTATCATGTGCCGATATGCCGTGATATGCCATGTTTTCCTACAGATTCCGTACTACAGTCTCCGTTTTCCCGCCGTTTTATGGCGTCCGAAAATGACTTATAACCGTTATCAGTCGAACGCTCTGACCGCCTGTCTCCGCCTCGCGTGCGCGGGCGGGCGCGTGGGCACCTTTAGCCCTGAGCGTGTAGCCTGTCTCGTTTAGCTCTCATTTTCTAGCGTTAGCTTTTGCAAGCATTTTGACGTTAACTTTTGTAAACATGCCTTAGCATTCCTTAGCATTTTCTATCATTTCCGCGTGCAATAATTCACGCGTAAAGGGCTATAGGCGCGTCGTTTAGCGTTTAATTACCGGATAATAAATAAGGCCCTCAGGATTGAACCTAGGGCCTATTCGAGTTATTGCATGGCATATGTTCGCCGTTCAATTCGGTTTTTAATGCGTCAAACGTCGCCTTGAAGTGGGTTTACCGTCCGTGGCGTGATGGACGCAATGGCGTCTCTTGGTTTATCACTCGCAACATCTGTTTTATTCGGAGGGTAATGTCACTATTCCCTAATAATGTCGTTTAATTTCAGGCCTAAGGCTCGGCAAATATTCAACAGCTCAATAACATCAAGGCGGCGTACGCAGTTTTCGGCTTTGCTAATGATTGTGTTATCAAGGCTTAGTTTGTTAGCTAATTCCTTTTGCGTAATGCCTTTACTTTTTCTAGCAATAATGAGTCGCTTTATCATTGCCCTATACTCTTCATCATAAATGCTTTTCACGCGGACGAGTATGGTTTTGCTTGACGATATTGCGAAAATCGCAAATAATTGATGGGAAAGACTTATAAGATAAGAAGATGAAAAGGGAAGAAATGAAAAGAATTCTATTCCTACTAGTCATTTCCTTTGTCGTTCTCGCATGTAGCAATCCATTATCGAGCCCTTCGAGCGGCGGGTCATCGACAGTTTCGGTATCAAGCGTTTCCTTGAGCGCTTCGACCATGAACTTGGCGGTCGGTGGGGCTTCTGGCTCCTTGACAGCGACGATCACGCCGAGTAACGCCACCAACACGAATGTAACGTGGACGAGCAGCAACACAGCGATAGCTACAGTGAACAGCTCAGGTGTGATCTTGCCGGTTGCGGTCGGAGCAAGCACTATCACGGTGACGACAGCCGACGGAGCCAAGACGGCTACCTGCGCGGTGACGGTTTCCGCCGCCAGCGTGGCGGTGACCGGCGTTTCCTTGAGCGCTTCGACATTGACGCTTGCGTATGGAG
>Ga0326728_10016084_pt1 | contig 15358 bp, 11 predicted proteins | sample MB3enrmetagenome_FD_207602 | JGI IMG/M metagenome (GOLD analysis project Ga0326728, IMG submission 207602) | Lab enriched peat soil microbial communities from McLean, Ithaca, NY, United States - MB31MN | ecosystem: Environmental > Terrestrial > Soil > Wetlands > Peat | place: USA: New York...
CGTCGGCTAGAAAGGTGTTTTTCTCCGGCGCCTCATAATCCCAGCGCATTTTGCCCGGGTGCAGGAAATAGGACTTGCCCGCCTCTTTGCGGGTTACCTTGCCGTTTTCCCAGTATTCCTGCAGGAACGTCGCGGAGAGCGACCTGGCCTCCCGGTAACGCGCCTCAAATTGCCCCAGCACAGTATCTCGTTGTGGCGCGCCGAAAAGCACCTCATTTTTTTGGGAAGTCCAACCCAGCAAGGAAAGAGCCAAGATTACAGGGAACATCCAACCCATTGCGGTTAGAAAAGGGGCCAGGCGCTCAGCTTGGAGGAAGCGTGAGGTCACCCGTCAATTGTACAGCAGCCTCGCTGCACGCAATCAAATGCCGGGATCATTCGCAGTCGACGGGCCGGTTGTATTATAGCGAATCACAAAGGTCTCGTCGGTGAAGAACCAGCGGCGTCCCGTGGTGTTGGGCGTAGTGGGATTCGCGTTGACAGTGTAATTTGACGGTGTCCCTCCGGGCCCGCTATTTCCGGTGACTACATAGTTAAAGGTGAAGCCGTCCTTCTGATTGGTTTGTGCGACGGGATCGGGTATCAAAAGAGCGCTGGTGGAAGTGGGGCTACCACTGGTACCGCCCAACGACACCAAGTCTGGCGAAAAACCTCCGCCGAATTGCACGAGATACACGGACTCTGCTGTGTTGATATCGCGCAGGGTTTGCACCGCGGACGCTTCGTTTGCTGTCATCTTCGATTGGATCAGGTTTGGGATCGCGATGGCGGCAAGGATTAGAATGATTGCCACTACAATCAGCAGTTCAATTAGCGAAAACCCCTTTTGCTTATGTTTCATGGCACCTGGACTCTAATCACGTGTTCCCCTGAGTATACAAAAAGACCGACTACTGTAGATAGAGCAAGCCACTAGCCAAATCCGCCGCTCAAGATAACCCCAATGCTCCCTCTAATTAGCCTCTTCCGGGCCTCCCACCCGCCCAAATGGCCGACTCTGTGACCGAAACTGTCATCCCGCGGACAGAACTTGTCAGGCAAGTGAACCACTATAATTTCCTCATCGGAAGAGACGGGTCAATAAAAAAAAACGGAGCAGGATGCAAATCCTGCTCCGTTTAGTTCCTGCGGGTTCGTAACCCGCCGGTGAATTTACTACTACAGAGCCGTGGGGCTGTTCGCTACCACGCACGCGCCTGAACCAGTGCCAACTGCCACATAGTACAGCACGAGATTCTGGTCGGAGCAGAAGCCACGTGTGCCGGTGGAACCTTGAGTCATTGGTTCTGCTTCGGAAGTATAGGTCGTGACAAGGCCTCCACCAATGATGAAGTAGTAACCGCTCTTCCCAACGGTGCTTGACGTTGCCTTTGAGAGCAAGAGGTCGATCAAACAAGCGGCACTCGAGCTGGGAGTCCCGCAAACCGCGGTGCTGCCAGGGCCCAGAGACCCCAGATTCGCGAACGCGCCGGGATAGGTGTTGTTGTAAGTCACTTCGCCCGTGTTAATTGTACGTAGGGAAGCGACCGCCGAAGCCTCGTTCGCCGCCATCTTGGAGCGGATGAGGTTCGGAATTGCGATGGCCGCGATGATCAGAATGATCGCCACGACGATCAGCAGTTCGATAAGACTGAAACCCTTTTGCTTCTTCATGAAATCTCCTTGAGGGAATGTATGGTGCCAGAGCACGACCTAAGAGGTGCACGGGGGATGCCAATGCTAGGAGAGCCGGTACGGAAGTACCAGAATATTTCCAAGCAACTGATTCGTAATGATTTATAAATAGTGTCCGGGGCCACTGCGCAAGATCTTGCCAGAGTTCAAGCACCTCCCGTTTGGAACCTGACACTTTGTGTCACCTGAGGACGCCATAAACCGTCATTGTCCGCAGCCCTGCCAACTCCTCTTGAACAGCTCCTGTTGCCCATCGAGAATCCAGCGCCTGGGCGATTTTGGGAACCTCCCAGCACCGATCACACCGACCTTCAGGCCGCTTCTGCTGTGCCTTCGCGGCGCGAATCTTTTTCGCTCCGCTCTTGCTGCGCTTTTGATTCCTCCCAATCCACAAGCAAGTTATTCCTTTGAGCAAGATCTTCGGCAAACTACGCGGCGTTCATTGACGCCGGGCGGAAATAAAAGTTAACTTGAATTTTCGGAGGGTCCAGGTTGGAAGAGGCTTCCCCTATGTCTTTGCGCCGCTCCGGCATCTCCTGGGCCATGGTGCTTCGTTCGCCTACCGCCGCGGTCACTGCTGCCTTCCTGTTGCGTTTCTTCTTTCTCTGGCTTTCGCACCATAACGAGGACACGGTTCACAATCATTTTGTGAGCTGGGGCCTGGAAGCCTTGATGATTGCGAATTCACTCGCTGTCGGACACGGTTTTGCAGAACCGTTCCCACACTACGTCTTCACTACGGCATGGCTCGCCCCCGTGTACCCCTGGCTGGTCTCTTTTGGCGAGCTGCTCTTCCATTTGAAAGACCATGCGCTTGCCATCTTTGCCCAGGCTCTCAACATCATTTTTTCTTCACTGACCTGCTACCCCATCTATTCCCTCGCCAAGAGAATCTGCGGCGCGAGCATTGGCCTGGGTGCGACCTGGCTCTGGGCCTTTCTCCCCACTGCGATTCTCATGCCCATTGAATGGACTTGGGATCAAAGTCTTTCGGCATTGTTGCTCTGCCTCCTGCTGTGCTTCACCTATTATCTTCGTGAATGTTCACGCCCTGAGCACTGGGCAGCATACGGTCTGCTCTGGGGCGTTGCGGCACTGACCAATCCCACGCTTTCTGTCTTGCTGCCGTTCCTCGCCGCATGGCTGTGGTCCCAACGTGCCAAGCGTGCCATGCCTTCGGGGGTTTTTCTCGCCCGCGCGGCGCTTTTCTTCATTCTAGCCCTGCTTCCCTGGACGATACGCAATCATTTCGAAATCGGCGGCCTCTTCTTCGTTAAATCAAACTTTGGCGTGGAATTCTGGCTGGGGAATAATCCAGAGGTAAAGGACACCTTCACTCCTCAGCTTCATCCCATGCGGAATTATCGCGAGTACACGTTGCTCGCCTTGAACTCCGAACCCGTCTACAGCCGCCTGAAACAACGGGAAGCCCTGGCTTTCATCGAAGCCCATCCCAGGACTTTTTTAAAGTTCTGCTATAACCGCCTCGTGGACACTTGGACCGGGAAATACGACTCGCGCCTGGACACCTACATCCAGCCCCTGGGCGCAGGTCGAATCTACGTTTGGTACAACACCATCTTTTCGGTTCTTGCTTTTGCCGGCCTGCTGGCTGGCCTGTGGACCAGAGCGCGGGAGTGGCTCCCCCTCGCATTCTGCCTGCTACTTTTTCCCATTCCCTACTACATCACGCATAGCTCGCTGCGCTATCGCCACCCAATCGATCCGATGCTGACGGTACTTGCCGTGTGGGGGGTATCCCGTCTCTGGGTGTTTTTGAGCAAGTATGCGCAGGCTTTCTCGTCCACAACTACAGAAGGCAAACGTCAAGAATCAGCCACTGCCTAGGCGCTCCTGCCTTCAGTTCGCCGCATTCCTCGGCGGAGGCCGCGGGACAGCCCAACGTATTGGTCCGCGTGTCCTGACAGCCAGCTCATCCCATTGAACAAATATCCCCTCTTGACTCCGCACTGGACTGCTGGCCCGAACGTGAAATCATGGCAGACTACTCTCGCAGGTCCCCCGCGAGCACACCGACCAACAAGGTCTTCGCGCTCCCCTTGCGTTCACGCTCGAGCAACAGCAGTTTTTTCCCCTCCCATAGCGACACCACTACCGTCAAGATGCACGCGGCCCAAGGAATAATGGGCGATATCCAGAAAGTCCGGATTGCAAACCGCAAAGCAACCAGCCATCCCATTGTCGTCACAAGTCCTGCCAGGAAGGGAACAACCAAAGCGCCTCGCCTCCCGCCCAGCAGCAGATTCGTCAGAGCGAGGATGAACAGCGCATACGGAACGGCTACCACCAAATCAATAAAGTAGTGCTCGCCTGTGCCCATCGTCGCGAAGACAGTAAAAACAAGGACGACAGCCGCCACTACTCTTTCCAGGACCGAAAGTCCGCGGGCGTACCAAAAGACCAAGTAGGCCCAGGCCGCATGCAGGGAAGGCATGGCATTTCTCAGACCGGGAAGGGCGACCGGTTCCACAAAAAGCCGGCGCAACTGGTCGTAAGCCAGCGGGTGCCAAGGAAAGCGATCTGCATAGATGTACGCGGGGCCCAAGGCGGGAAACAAATTATAGAAGAGAATGCCAATGGGGCCAGTAATCAAGAACGCGATGAACGCAGGCAAGGCATTCTTCCGATCGTTCATCAGACAGCCGGCGTAGGTCAGCCCCAGCGCTACGGGAAGGCCGATATAAACAACGAGGCTAACGATATAGAAGGGCCAGAAACGCGCGAAGAGCTGACCGAGCAAGAACGGAAGCTGCACATGAAGGCTGCCGTCAAACGAGACAAGATAAAGATCGAGAACGGAGGGATGAGCCCTGAAGGTCCAATGCAGGAAGGTTGCAGCGCACCATCCCGAGGCAACGAACGAGAAGGCCGGAACCGCTGTGAAAGCAGCGAGGCGCCGCTGATTCCCATCCGACCAGATCACGCGTAGGGTCAGAACACCAAGGCTCGCAAGGCCAATCACGGAGACCGCACCCTGCCAACAGGCGGGATAGCCCAAGAAGCGTATGTCGATCCCAAAGATGGAGAGCGAGAGCGCCAGGACGGCAACCAGTTCGCGCCCGGAGCGGCGGGTCCGCAGGAGAATCAGAAAGATACTGGAGGCAGAAATCGCGAAAAGCGTCAGGACAAAAACCCGGTACCGCTCCGGGCGGCTCCCGAACCAGAAAAGAGCGTCAAGGACAACCAGGGTTAAGGTCGAGCGCAGGTAAAGCGAGAGCTTCATTTCAACCGCTCAACCTCCCGGAGTAGAGTAAGGGACGTGTCTTGCCGCTCCAATTGTAGGCAGCGGACGGAACTCTGGACAACGTTCCTCCCCGCGCGGGTTGCCTAAACAGGCAAGGCAAAACGCCAGGACTAGAAACCTGCAGGCCAAATGGGCCTCTCGAAAGCGGAAACCCATTCATAGATCGTGTTTTTTGGCGTAGTGCCGGAAGGACCGTAACTGATCTTTAGAAGGTCTGCCGCGCGCGTGCACACTCCGTCCGCTTTTTCCAGCGCGACCTTCAGGTAGCGCTTTTCGATATCCGCCATGACGCTCTCGAAGTTCACGGCTTCCGGGGGAAACGCCAGGCTCTCCAATTGTCCCCCCGCCGCCGAGGAACCGGCGACCTTAACCGCTTTCCATTTCCACTCGGCGATCCAAATCGTTAAGTGAATAGTATTGGGTCTAAACCGGTATGCGCAAAACAGAGGGATGACCTAAGCTCATCGTCTCGATGGTCAACGTCTCGGCCACTCGCCGATTGCGAGCCCCGCCCTCGTTACTAGACAGAACCATCAGACTGTCCGATGGATGTTCGGTTCCCAAACCCGGTACATACTTACACTATTATGGCTTGGGAATCTTGGAATTCTTCGCATGTGGATCGCAAACTGTTGAAGCTTGTCTGCAGCGCCTTTTGGTTGGCCGCGCTCTTGCTGGCAGCCCGCAACCTCGATCTGACGGTCCCCTACCTGCCGTTGGCTATTGCCGGCGGGCTGGTTTTCTATCTGCGCATCTGGCCGCCGGTTCCGGAGTTCGTCATCTGGGTTCTGTTGTCGGCGGCGTTGGGAACGATCGTCCGTTTTCCCCTTGACCATAACTGGATTAATACGGCATGCGGGGTCCTTGCCTTGTTCGGGCTGAGCGCGTTCATGATGCTTGGATTGCGATGGCTCTGGTCGGCCGGCTCCGAGCGCAAGAAAGCCTATGCTATGCTGGCTCCAGCCGCCGCCATGGTGTTTTTCGTGCTCTCGGCGCAGCATCTCTTGAGCCTGGCCAATGTGCTTTATCCGAAAACATTGGATCTTTACTTGTATTTATTCGACGGGAGTTTTGGGTTTCAACCCAGCTTTCTTATGGGCCGGGCGATGGCGGCATCTGCCATCTTGCGAATCGCCTGTCTTCTGACTTACGTTTCACTGCCTTTCATCATGGCACTGGTTTATGCGCTGCACATGCCTAAAGGTGCAGAGAAGCCATCATGGGACATGGTGACACTGTTCATGCTGGCCGGACTCGGTGGTTGGGCGCTCTACAACGTGGTTCCCGCAACCGGGCCTATCTACATTCTTGCCACAGACTTTCCCTGGCGCGCCTTGCCGTACACCCTGCTACACAAGCTTTTCCTCCAGGCGATCCCTGTGAGCCCCGACGTCCCCCGTAACGCTATTCCTTCGCTGCACATGGCGTGGGTTCTCTTGCTCTCGTGGAATGCCAAGGGACTCTCCCGAGTACTTAGGATCTTCATCGCCGTTTACCTTGCCTTGACCGTGGTATCAACATTGGGAACCGGTGAGCATTACTTTGTCGATCTCGTGGCGGCAATCCCCTTCGCGCTGTCAGTACAGGCAGTGGTTTCTCCGAATACGATTGCCACTGTCTCCCGCCGAGCGCTCGTTGGCGCGTCGGGCCTGGTCATGACTCTGGGTTGGCTTCTGCTCGTGCGCTTTGGGGGAAAGGCGATGCTTCTATCGCCCGTCTTGCCGTGGGGCCTTGTGGTGCTGACCGGAATCCTCGTGTGGAAGATCAAATCCTGGTTTGAGTCCAGCGCGGATAGCCGGGTTCCCCAGCCTCCGCGCGAGCAACTGGATCTTGAAGTTCTCTCGTAAGGGGCGATATCCACAAGGTCCGGATTGCAAACCGCGAAGCATCCGGCCGTGCCATTGTCGTCCCAAGTCCAGCGAGGAGGGGAACAACCAGAGCGCCTCGTCTCCCGCCCAGCAGCAAATTCCTCAGCGCCCCTCATTTGCCGTTGTTACAGACCATGTCTTTTGGCGTAGTGCCGGAGGGACCGGTAACTGCTGTTTAGAAGCTCCGCCGCTCCACGCGCCCCTCCTTTCCACTCTTATTCCCTTTTCGTCGTTAGGCTTTAGCAACTGCGCCGCAATTCCCTGGCCTTTGATCCTTCACACCTCGCTATCATTGAACTCGAGAAATCACTCGGTGGTGGTGGATGAGAACAACTCTGACCGCACTCATCTTAGGCTTGCTGTCCTTGGGATTTTTCTTGCGCGATATCGGCAATCCACCCCGTTACGTTTTTGACGAATTCGAGTACATCCCCGCCGCCAACGCGCTCCTGACGCATTCTCCTTATACCAATCCCGAGGCGCCCCCCATGGGGAAACTCATGATTGCCGCCGGCATAGCATTCTTCGGAGACAATGCGTTCGGTTGGCGCATCATGAGCGCCGTTTCCGGTGTCTTTACCCTGGTGGGAATTTTTCTTTGGGTGCTTCTCCTTACGGGCCAGCATTCCGTCGCCCTGATCGCTTCCCTGCTGACGCTTCTGAATAATTTCCTGTTCGTCTTCTCTCGAACCGCAATGATGGATATATATCTGGTCTGTTTCATGGTTTGGGCGCTGCTTGCTTTCACCGCCGCCCTCAAGCTGAGCGGCACGCGGCCGACAATTCGCCGCGCCCTTTTCCTTGGCAGCGGCGTGCTGTTTGGTTTCTCCAGCGCCTCGAAGTGGAATGGCGTGGATACGCTCGGCATCGCCATTGCCGCCGCCGTCTTCCTTCTCTGGTTTTCCGCGCGATCCTCAAATCCGGAAATTTCCGCCTATGCGGACCGCCTTCGGCAGGCCGGCGTTCTATGGGTGGTCGCCTCTCTTCTCATCGTCCCCGTGCTGGCGTACTCCATTACATTCTTGCCGGTAATGCACAATCTCGGTCATCCCTTCCGCTTCCGTGAACTCATTTCCATGAACGTGTTTATCTGGCACTTTCGCCAAGTGGTGGTGGCAAATCGATGCATGGTCACGCGCTGGTACCAGTGGCCGGTACAGTTCCAACCGCTGCGTAATCTCTCCTATCTAGTCGGCAATTGGTACGTCATGTGGGGCGGGTTGGCGGCTCTTCTGCTTTGCGCCCGGCGGTTTGGAAGATGCGTTCCGGAAACTCTGGTGATTGTGCTCTATGCAGGGAATCTGCTGCAGTGGGCCATTACCCCGCAGAACGGCTTTTTCTACTACTACTATTATTTCCCTGCGGCGCTTTTCCTGGGAGTGGCAATGGCGCTGGCCTTGCGTCAGCTTCCCGAACGCCTCTTTGGGGTGCGACTCAGCATTCTTTGCGCCCTGCCGGCCGTCGTGGTTTTTGCCTACTGTTTCCCACGCATGGCTAACCTGCCGCCACCCTTTGATTGCACCCTGGGATGCTGGCCCTAGAGGTTGTGCTTTTTGGCGTAGTGCCGGAAGGACCGGTAACTGATCTTCAGAAGCTCTGCTGCGTGCGTGCGCACTCCATCGGCCTTCTCTAGCGCGGCCTTCAGGTAGCGCTTTTCGGTTTCCGCCATGACGCACTCGAAGTTCACGCCATCAGGCGGAAACGCCGGGCTCTCCAATTGTCCTCCGGCCGCCGTCGTGGAACTCCCCAGCCCCGTCATGCGATCCGGCAGAACCCCCATGGAAATCTCCGGCCCGGTCTCCAGCGCCACTGCCCGCTCGATGGTGTTCTCCAACTCGCGCACGTTGCCGGGCCAATCGTACGATTCCAGCCGCTGCATCGCTTGCGGCGATATGCCTTCAACCGGCTTTTCCATCGATTTCCGGAAGCGCTCCAGAAAATGGCGCGCCAGCAGCGGAATGTCATCCCGGCGTTCCCGCAATGCGGGCACGTGAATCGGTATCACGCTCAAGCGGTAGAACAAATCCTCACGGAACTCGCCGGCGGCAATGGCCTTCTCCAAATCCCTGTTGGTTGCCGCAATCACGCGGACATCCACGTCCGCTTCTTCCGTGCTTCCCAGCGGCCGCACCTTGCCTTCCTGCAGCACGCGGTAGAGCTTCACCTGCATGGCCTGGCCCATGTTGCCGATCTCATCCATGAAAAGCGTGCCGCCGTGCGCCGCCTGGAACAATCCGCGCCGGTTTTCGTTGGCGCCCGTGAATGCGCCCTTGGTATAGCCGAACAGTTCGGACTCCAGCAGCGTCTCCGGAAACGCCCCGCAGTTGATGGTAATGAACGGCGTGTGCGCCCGCGCGCTGTTCTCGTGAATGGCCCGCGCCACCAGTTCCTTGCCCGTGCCGCTCTCCCCCGTAATCAGCACGCGGCTCGTCTGGGGCGCCACGGTCTGGATCAGATCGAAGATCGCGCGCATATTCGGGCTTTGCCCGATGATGTTGTCCAGGCCGGTCAGCCGGCGCAATTCCCGCCGCAGGTATCCGGCTTCATTCTTCCATTTCAGGTTTTCCGCGACTTCGCGCACGGCCGCGCGCAACTGCTCCACCAGGTCGTGGTCCTTGATGACGTACCGGTTGGCGCCTTCATTCGTGGCGGCAATCGCCGTTTCCAGCGTCGGCACGCCAGTGATCAGCACGAAATAGGCATCGGGCGCAACCTCTCGCGTGAAGCGCAGAAGTTCCACGCCCGTCTCGCCCGGCATGCGCACATCGGAAATAATCACGTCGTAGAGCGAACCTTCCAACTTCCGCTTGGCGGCCTCCACGCTGTTGGCGACCTCCACGCGGTGGCCTTCCTTGCGGAAAGTGATCTCCAGCAGTTCGCAGATGGACTTCTCGTCATCCACGACGAGGATATGCACCATCTCGCGGCCCGCTTCTTTCGGGGCGCTTTTTGTCGCTTGCATTAGGTCCTCACTCCACCAGCGGAAGCTCAACCACGAACTCCGCGCCTTTGTCTTTTTCGCTGATCACCGAAATCCGCCCGCTATGCGCCTGCACGATCTGGTAAACGATCGCCAGCCCCAGCCCCGTGCCCCCCTCAAAATTGGATTGCAGCGGCTCAAATATCTTGGTGCGCTGTTGCGGGTCCAGGCCAATGCCGGTGTCCCGGAAGGAGATGCGCAGCCAATCCGGAATCCCCTCCATTCCCACGGTTAAAGTTCCACCCTCGGGCATCGCGCGCAAGGCGTTGTCGCAGAGGTTCCAGAACACCTGTTTGATCTTGTCGGGATCCACCAGCACCTTGCGCGCTTCCCCGTTGAACGCGCGCAGAATGTGAAATTTATCCCCGACGCCGGGCTTCCTTTCCATCAGCATCAGCGTTTCGTCCAGCAGCGTGCGCACATCCGCTTCCTGAAAGACGTAGGACTTTTCCCGGGAGTAATTCAGGAAGTCCGTGATGATGTGATTGAGGCGCTCCGATTCCCGGCTGACAATGCTCACCAGGCGCTTCTCGTCTTCTTCAAGCGGCACCAGGCGCCCCAACTCCTTCACCGCTCCCGCCATGGCCGTCAGCGGTTGGCGTATCTCGTGTGCAATTGCCGCGGAGAGCCGCCCTACCGCCGCCAGGCGCTCCTTCGTGGCCACTTCCTTTTCCAGGCGCCGCAATTCCGTCAGGTCCTGAAAGTTGAATACATAGCCGCTCCGCGCTGCATCCCGTGTTCGCAGCGGTGAAACGGAGATACCCAGAAATCTGCGCTGCCCGCCGGCCGTACGCACCTCAATCTCCCGCCGCAGGGATAGCTTTTCCGGAAGCGCCGTCATGTCCTGCAGCCAGAATTCCTCGCTGACCTCCCGCAGGTCCCGTCCGCGCAGTTCCGCAAACGTCCGCCCCAGAATTTCTTCCCCGGTGCGGTTAATCAGCACCACGCGTCCTTCCATATCCGTGGTGACCAGCCCGCCACGCATGGAATGGATGATGTCCGCGGTGAAATCCTGCAGTTCCAGCAACTCTTCGCGTTTCTGTTCCAGTTCCGTACTTTTGCGACGTAGCGAATACGCCAGCAGGCTCGCCAGATACGCTACCGCGAGGAATCCAAACGTATTACTCAGGAACCACAGCCGCAGCGTCTCGACCGAAGGGGCCGCGATCGAAGTGCGTGGCAACTTCCCCGCATCCACAAGAAAAAGCGCCAGCGCGAGCGACGCCAGGCACAGGATCGCGGTTACGAACGCCATTCGCCGCGTAAAAAGGATGCTGGCGACGATGATCACCAGGAGATAAAGCGAGGTGAAATTGCTGTCCTGCAATCCCGTAGCGTAAACGATGCCGGTAATCATCGCCACATCGCAGAACACCTGGACCGCGCCAAACCAGAGCGTCGCCGGCAGCAAACGCACCAGTATGAGGTGCAGGATGCTGATGGTGATCCACAGAATGATGATGGGCAGGAAGTAGCGCGGCGACCCGCTGGATGGCACATACTGCGGCCACACCACGCCCACGCCCAGAATCAGCGCGATCATCAACAGGCGGACGCGCGTCAGCCATTCCAGCCACTCTCGCCGATTGAACGTCTGTTCCATGAATGTGCGCTTGGAAAGCGCCCCCCCCCCCGCCTTCCTCATCCCTATCTTAAACAGAAAAAGGAGGACCGGGGCGAACCTCCCGTCCTCCTTTTCTGAAGAAGCACTCCGCTCAGTGAGCCGAGGCCAGTTTGCCGATCAGCGAGAAGAGCGGCAGGTACATGGAAATGACCACGCCGCCGACCACGGTGCCGAGGAACACAATCATGATCGGTTCAAGAGCGGTCAGCAGGTCTTTCACCGCCGCGTCCACTTCTTCCTCGTAGAAGTCCGCGATCTTTTGCAGCATCGCGTCCATCGCGCCGGTCTGTTCGCCGACCGCGATCATCTGCGTCACCATCCCCGGAAATACTTCCGATTCCTTCAGCGGTTCGGTGAGCGACTTTCCTTCTTCCAGCGATTTCCGGACCTTGTTCAAGGCCCTTTCGACCACCGCGTTTCCGGAGGTCTTCGCGGTAATGTCCAAGCCTTCCAGAATGGGCACGCCGCTGGAGATCAATGTACCCAACGTTCGTGTGAACCGCCCGACGGCGATCTTCCGCATCAGCATGCCCAACACCGGCAGCTTCAGGATCACCGTATCAATGGCCAGGCGTCCCTGCGCTGTGCCGTACCACACCTTCAGACCGACGATGATGGCCACGGCCCCCACCACGATCAACAGCCCAAAAATGCTGCCGACGAAATGGCTAAGGGCAATCACGATCTTCGTGGGCAGCGGCAAATCCACGCCCATGCCGGCAAAGAGGTTGGCGAAAACGGGCACCACTTTCCACAACAGGAGGATGATGACGCCCGCCGCGATGGTCAAAACACCGATCGGGTAGACCATGGCGGACTTCACCGCTCGCTGCAATTTCACGTTCTTTTCGATGTACGTCGAGAGGCGCTGCAGAATGGTGTCCAGAATACCGCCCGTCTCGCCGGCCTCCACCATGTTGCTGTACAGCGCATCGAAGACCTTGGGGTATTGCTTCATGGCCGTGGAGAGCGTGCTGCCGCTTTCCACCGCCGAGCGCGTGCCTGTCAGCACCTTCTGGAAGGTCTTGTTCTCCTGCTGGCTCGAGAGGATTTCCAGACACTGCACCAGCGGCAAGCCGGCATCAATCATGACCGAGAACTGGCGCGTAAAAACGGCCAGTTCCTTCGGACTGACGCCTCCGCCGAAGGTGGGCAGGTTGAACTCCTTGCCCTTCTCCGACATCTTCGTCGGCGTGATTTGCTGGCGCCGCAACAGACCCTGTAACTCCGTCTTGTTGCTGGCCGCCATTTCGCCCGCGACCGATGCACCCGTTCTATTTGTTCCCCGATAAGTAAAGACCGGCATAGTATCTCCTCCTCAGCGGCCAAAACATTTTCCAACTCTCGAAACCCGATTCACCGATACAATCCCTTAGTGCTTAGCCCCAACCGGCGTCTTTCCAAAGGTCGTCTTGCCTGCCGTCGGCGTTGATGCGACACCGCGGTTAATCATGTCCTGCAACTCGTCCGGATTCGACGAACGCGACAACGCCATATCCAGAGTGATGAGTTTCGCGAAATACGCGTTAGCCAGACCCTGGTTGAATGTCTGCATCCCAGTCTGCCCGGTGCCCGTCTGCATCGCCGAATAGATCTGGTGAATCTTGTCTTCGCGAACCAGGTTGCGGATCGCCGCTGTCGGTATCAGCACCTCCATCACCATCACCCGCCCCCGCCCGTCGGAACGCGGCAATAGGGCCTGGCAAAGGATCCCTTCCAGCACCATAGAGAGCTGCGCGCGAATCTGCGGCTGCTGGTGCGATGGGAACACGTCAATAATACGGTTGATGGTGGAGGCCGCGGAATTGGTGTGCAGCGTTGCGAAGGTCAAGTGGCCGGTTTCCGCGATGCGCAGCGCCGATTCAATCGTTTCCAGGTCGCGCATTTCTCCGATCAGCACAACGTCCGGGTCTTCGCGCAGGGCGGCGCGCAGCGAGTTGGCGAACGAATGCGTATCGGAGTGCACCTCGCGTTGGTTCACCAGGCACTTCTTGTGGTTGTGCAGAAACTCGATGGGGTCCTCGATGGTGATCATGTGCTCTTCACGCTCGGCGTTGATCTTGTCGAGCATGGCGGCCAGCGTCGTGGACTTGCCGGATCCCGTCGGGCCGGTCACCAGCACCAGCCCGCGCGGCTTGTCACACAGGCCCTTGACCACCGGCGGCAATCCCAGCGCGTCGAAGCCCTTTATCTCCCAGGGAATTGTCCGGAAGACCGCCCCCACCGCCCCGCGCTGATTGAAAACGTTGCCGCGAAAGCGCGCCAGGTTCTTCAACCCGAACGAGAAGTCCAGCTCCAGGTTTTCCTCGAAGCGGTGCTTTTGCGCATCCGTCAGCACGCTGTAGGCCAGCGATTTCGTGTCCGCCGCCGTCAGCGGAGGCATGTCCAGCGGACGCAGCCTGCCGTGCACGCGCACGCGTGGCGAGCTGTTTGTCGTGATGTGGAGGTCGCTGCCTCCCATTTCGATCATCTTCTTGAGCAATTCGCTCAGTGTTATGCCTGCCATGGTCGCATCCTCTCCGCACTATAAAACTGTTTCTCTCAGGACCTCTTCCATCGTGGTCATGCCTGCCGCGACTTTGATCAACCCGCTTCGCCGCAACGTGATCATCCCTTGTTCGATGGCTTTCTTCTTCAATTCCAGGGCCGAAGCGCCTACCAGGATCAGCTCGCGCAGTTCGTCGTTGATCTCCATCACTTCGTACAAGCCCGTGCGTCCTTTGTACCCGCCCTTATTGCACGTGGAGCATCCCTTGCCATGATAAATCTTGGTTGTTTTGGCCTCCTCGGGCGAATACCCGGCGTCAATCAGCGCTTGTTCCGGCACTTCCAGCTCTTCCTTGCAATTCACGCAGATGCGCCGCACCAGCCGCTGCGCGCAAATCAGGTTGACGGAAGTGGCCACGAGGAAGGGCTCGATGCCCATGTTCATCAAACGGCTGATGGTGGAGGGCGCGTCATTGGTGTGCAGCGTGGAGAGCACCAAGTGCCCGGTCAACGCCGCTTTTACGCCAATTTCCGCCGTCTCGAAGTCGCGAATCTCTCCCACCAGGATGATGTTGGGGTCCTGACGGAGGAAGGCGCGCAACGCGGCCGCGAAGTTCAGCCCGATCTGCTCCTTCATCTGCACCTGGTTGATCCCCGCCAACTGGAACTCCACGGGGTCCTCCGCGGTCATGATGTTCGTCTCCACTTGATTCAGCCGGGACACCGAGGAGTACAGCGTGTTCGTCTTGCCGGAACCTGTGGGGCCGGTCACCAGCACCATGCCATACGGCCGCAGAATGTTGCGCTCGAATTTTTTAAGCGACTCCGGCTCGAAACCCAGCTTGGTCATGTCCAGCCGCAGGTTTTCCTTGTCCAGCAACCGCAGCACGATCTTTTCGCCGTACAGCGTGGGCACCGAGGACACGCGGAAGTCCAGTTCCTTCTTCTTGCCCTCCGCTTTGTACTTGATCATGATGCGGCCGTCTTGCGGCAGCCGCTTTTCCGCGATGTCCAGCTTCGCCATGATCTTCAAGCGGCTGGTCATGGCATCACGCAGCTTCAGCGGCGGGTTCATCACCGTCTGCAGCACGCCATCGACGCGGAACCTCACGCGCATCTCGTTCTCGTACGGCTCCACGTGAATATCGCTCGCGCCCCGCTTCACGGAATCCGTCAGGATCAGGTTCACCAATTTGATGATGGGCGCCTCTTCGGCCGCCCTTTCCAGCGCCGTCGCGTCCAACTCCTGCTCTTCGGTAGCCAGCTCCAGTTCCTGGTCTTCGTCCACCAGGTCCTTCATCAGGTTGCTGAGTTCTTCGTGGCTGGAGGCGCCGCCGCCGTAGAACCGCGTGATGGCTTCGCCGATCGCCGATTCCGACGCCACCACGGGTTCCACGTTGAACCCGGTCATGAACTTGATGTCGTCCATCGCGAACACGTTTGTGGGATCCGTCATCGCG
>Ga0326728_10016086_pt1 | contig 15358 bp, 15 predicted proteins | sample MB3enrmetagenome_FD_207602 | JGI IMG/M metagenome (GOLD analysis project Ga0326728, IMG submission 207602) | Lab enriched peat soil microbial communities from McLean, Ithaca, NY, United States - MB31MN | ecosystem: Environmental > Terrestrial > Soil > Wetlands > Peat | place: USA: New York...
GCGGAAATCAACGCCGCTCCAGTTGTCCACCGGTGGAAGAAGTTCGAAGCTCTGACAAGTGGCTAATATGTATATGTTTTACTGAAACGATCTACTAGTGCTTAACCGGGAACGTGGAGTCCAGCGCCAAGTTGAGTTTCAGTACATTAACCCTCGGCTCTCCCAGGAAACCGAGCTGGCGGGACGCGACATGCCGGTCCACCAGTTCCCGAATCTGTGTGGCGGCGACGCCACGGGCTTTTGCCACTCGCGCCACCTGCGCCGCGGCAGATGCCGGGCTCAGATCAGGATCCAGGCCGCTGGCAGAGGAGGTCAGAAGGTCCGCGGGAATCGGTCCCGTGAATTCGGGATTCTCTTTGCGAAACTTCTCGGCGTCGGCCTTGATCCGGTCAATGAGCTTCTGATTCGTCGGTCCCAGATTCGAGCCACCGGAATTCGCGGCATCGTATCCATCGCCCGCTGCCGAAGGACGTCCTTGAAAGTATTCCGGCTTAGTGAACTTCTGCCCGATGAGCTCCGAGCCCACCACTTTTCCGTTCACTTCCACCAGACTTCCATTAGCCTGGTGCGGGAAGATCACTTGCACGATTCCCGTCACCAGCGCCGGATACAGCATGCCGGTCAGGATCGTCAGCACCAGCGTGATTCGCACTGCGGGTAATATCTGTTCCAACATCTTCTGTCTCCTCGTTTACGCCAGGTGCAGCCATCCCAGCAGCACGTCAATGATCCAAATTCCGGGGAAGGGCGCAATAATGCCGCCGACGCCATACACCAGAATGTTCCGGCGCAGCAGTGACGCCGCGCTCATGGGCTTGTAGGCAACTCCGCGCAACGCCAGCGGGATCAGCGTGATGATGATGAGCGCATTAAAGATCACGGCCGCGAGCACCGCGCTCTCCGGGCTGTGCAGCCGCATCACGTTCAGCGCGGCAATCGCCGGATAGGTTACCGAAAACATCGCCGGCAGGATCGCGAAGTATTTCGCGACGTCATTAGCAATGGAAAATGTAGTTAGCGCGCCGCGCGTCATCAGCAGTTGTTTGCCGATCGCCACAACCTCGATGAGCTTGGTCGGATTACTGTCCAGATCCACCATGTTGCCGGCTTCTTTTGCGGCCATGGTGCCTGTGTTCATCGCTACCCCGACATCGGCCTGCGCCAGCGCCGGGGCGTCGTTGGTGCCGTCGCCCGTCATGGCTACCAGGCGCCCGCCCGCCTGCTCTTTCTTGATGAGATCCATCTTCTGCTTGGGCGTCGCCTGCGCCAGAAAATCGTCGACGCCGGCTTCCGCGGCAATGGCCGCGGCGGTGAGCGGGTTGTCGCCGGTGATCATGACGGTGCGGATGCCGATCGCGCGAAGCTGATCGAAGCGCTCGCGCATTCCGCCCTTGACGACGTCCTTTAGATGAATCACGCCCAGGACTCTTGGCCCGTCGGCCACCACGAGCGGTGTTCCGCCCGATCGCGCGATCTGATCCGTCACTTCGGTAAGACGTGCCGGAATCGTCCCGCCGTGCCCCTTCACGAACTCGATGACCGCGTCAGTGGCGCCCTTGCGAACGCTGCGGTGGTCCAGGTCCACTCCGCTCATGCGCGTCTGCGCGGAGAACTCGATGAATTTGGCTTCGTGTTCCGAAACCTCGCGCCCGCGAAGCTGGTACTTCTCCTTCGCCAGCACGACAATCGAACGGCCCTCCGGCGTCTCGTCAGCGAGGCTCGAAAGCTGCGCGGCGTCGGCGAGCTCAGCGGGCGAAACGCCATCCACCGGAATAAACTCCACGGCCTGGCGGTTGCCGAGTGTGATGGTACCGGTCTTGTCGAGCAGTAGCGTGTTGACGTCGCCCGCGGCCTCCACTGCCTTGCCGCTCATGGCCAGTACGTTGTGCTGCATCACACGATCCATGCCTGCGATACCGATCGCCGACAGCAAGCCTCCGATCGTGGTGGGAATCAGGCAGACTAACAGCGAGATCAATACTGCGATGCTGGGCACCTTCCCCGCGCCAGTTGTGGTCACACTGTATTGCGCGAACGGCGGCAGCGTCACGACTGCCAGCAGGAACACCAGCGTCAGCCCGGCAATCACAATATTGAGCGCGATTTCGTTGGGCGTCTTCTGCCGCTGTGCGCCCTCCACCAGGGCGATCATGCGATCCAGGAACGTTTCGCCGGGGTTCGACGTGATCTTGATCTTGATCCCGTCCGACAGTACCTTGGTCCCACCGGTGACAGCGCTGCGGTCGCCGCCCGATTCACGGATCACGGGCGCACTTTCGCCGGTGATGGCGGATTCGTCCACGCTCGCGATGCCCTCGATGACTTCCCCGTCGCCGGGAATGATGTCGCCGGGGTTGCACACCACGATGTCGCCCTGCCGGAGCTGGCTCGCGGCGACGTCCTCGAGCTTATTCCCGTTCTTCAGCCGGTGCCCCACCGTTTCGGTCTTGGTCTTGCGCAGCGTGTCGGCCTGCGCCTTGCCGCGCCCTTCTGCCATGGCTTCCGCGAAGTTCGCGAACAGAACCGTGAACCAGAGCCAGAGTGTGATCTGGAAGGTAAAGCCCAGATCGGGAGCTGCCGCCCGCCAGTCGCGCAAAACCAGAACCGTGGTCAACGCGGCGCCCACTTCCACCACGAACATCACCGGGTTCTTCATCATGGTGACGGGGTTCAGTTTAACCACCGAGTCCCAGACGGCTCGTTTGACTATGGGCGGATCGAACAGCGGACGGGCCCGCCGCCGCTTGGTGGGCAGAATGTTAACCGTCGGGTTTTGACTCTCCACGAGCATGTTTTAACTCCAGACCGGCAGAATCAGCATGGAAAAGAGCTGGTGCCGCATCATCAGGAAATGTTCGACTACTGGACCCAGTGTCAGCGCCGGGAAGAACGTCAGTGCCCCGACGATCAGCACCACGCCGACCAGCAGTCCGACGAACAGCGGGCCACTCGTCGGCAGCGTACCGGCTGACGCAGGCACCAGTTTCTTTTGCGCGAGGCTACCGGCTACAGCGAGCAACGGGATGATCATGAGGAACCGGCCGATCAGCATGGCCATGCCGGTGGTGATGTTGTACCAGGGCGTGTTGGCATTCAGGCCCACGAACGCGCTGCCGTTGTTTCCGGTGCTGCTGGTGTAGGCGTAGAGGATCTCGGAAAGGCCGTGAGGGCCGTTGTTGCCCAGGTTGGCTGTCGCGGGCCCCGGCGGATTGATCCAGCTATCCTTGGCGAGGTGAATGACTGCGCCTGTCCCCGAAAACAGCAAAATGCTGCCGGCAAGCACCAGTACCGCCAGCATCACCATCTTGACTTCCTTCTGCTCGATTTTTTTGCCCAGATATTCGGGTGTCCGGCCGACCATCAATCCGGCGATGAACACAGAGAGTATGGCAAACATGAGCATGCCGTAGAGCCCGGCGCCAACACCTCCGAAGACGACTTCACCGAGCTCGATGTTCACGAGCGGCACGAGGCCGCCAAGCGGCGTAAAGCTATCGTGCATGCTGTTCACGGCGCCGCAGCTCGCGTCCGTCGTAACCGTGGCGAACAGCGCCGAGTTGGTGATGCCGAAGCGCACATCCTTGCCTTCCATATTGCCGCCAGGCTGCGTTGCTGTGGCCGAGTCCTGTATGCCCAAAGCCGTCACGATCGGGTTTCCAGCCTGTTCCGACCAATACACGACGGACACGCCCGCAAAGAACAGGAAGCTCATGGCAGCGAAAATCGCCCAGCCTTGCTTGGAATCCTTCACCATCTTTCCAAACGTGTATGTCAGGCCCGCCGGAATCACAAAGATGGCGAGCATTTGGAGGAAATTCGAAAGCGGCGTGGGATTTTCGAACGGATGCGCCGAGTTGGCATTGAAAAAGCCGCCGCCATTGGTGCCCAGCATCTTAATGGCTTCCTGCGAGGCCGTCGGCCCTTGTGCGATGATCTGGGTTCCGCCCTCCAGCGTGGTGACTTTCGTGTAGCCGCTCAGATTCTGGATCGCTCCCTGCGACGCGAGCAGAAGGGCGATGACAACCGACAGCGGCAGTAGCACGTAAACCGTGGCGCGCGTCATATCGACCCAGAAGTTGCCGATCTTCTCGCTCGAATGCCGCGCAAAGCCGCGAACCAGGGCAATGGCGATCGCGATTCCCGCGGCGGCCGAGAAGAAGTTGTGCGTGGCGAGACCGGCCATCTGCGTCACGTAGCTCATCGTGGTCTCTGGCGTGTAGGCCTGCCAGTTTGTGTTGGTGGTGAAGCTGACGGCGGTATTGAAGGCCAGGTCGGGCGTCATCGTCGTTGCACCCTGGGCGGCATGGGCGGTTCCGAACCCCTGCGGGTTGAACGGCAGCAAACCTTGGATGCGCTGGATCAGGTAGGTGAGCAGCAGGCTCGCCAGGCTGAACATCAGCAAGGAAGCGGCGTATCCGGTCCAGCGCTGTTCCTGATCTTCTTTGATCCCGCAGAGCTTGTATATGCCGCTCTCTAGCGGCCGCGCCACACGATGTAGCCAGGTGCGCTCGCCCGCGAAAACACGGGCCATAAACGTACCCAGCGGTTTGGTGAGCGCGAGAATCACCAGGAAGAACGCGCCAATCTGAAGCAGTCCATTAACAGTCATGAGGCCCCTTCGTTCAGAATTTCTCCGGGCGCAACAGCGCGTATACCAGGTACACGGCCAACGCCAACGAAATCGCAGCAGCAATTAGATAATCCATGGAGCACCTCTAGAGACGGTCACATCCGCGAACGTAAGCCCAGCTCACGAAGAAAAAGAGAACAGCAATAGCGATAAATAGCAAATCCAGCATCTGATCCTTTCAGACTCCCAGTAATGCCACACTATGGCCGGCTCGCGCCAGTGCCCTGGCCAGTTTCACTTCAGCCGTGGGCCACCAGCGCCTCTTTGTGGCCATCACCACGAGCGAGTTAGGCGGCAGAATCTGCTCGCTGCCGAAGTCCCGATCTCTTGCGAATCCGATACGAATGTCCGCCCCCACGCCGGTGTCCCGTACCACCGCAGCCAGCCTTCGCTCCAAAAATGCCGCCGAAACGTCCGGCCTGTCCAGCGGCACAGGAAACGGTATCACATGCACGAGGAACAGTGTAATATGCGCGCTCAGGTTTCTGGTGAGCACCGCGGCTTCGGCTAATGCGGTTCTCGTCAGATCCGGTGACGTGTAGGGCACAAACACTCGAAGCTCGCCGTCGCCGCGCCGCAGCTTTGCGAATCCGCGCAGACTGCGTTCGTCGAGTCGCAGTACGAGCTGCTCCGGCAAAGTTCGGTTGGTCGGCATATGGTCTGTCTTGCTACCAGCCTAGGTGTGGCGCCATTAAGAAGTCGTTAACAAAGCGTTGAAAATTTCTTAGCGCGTAGAATCTGTAAGATAGGCGTGTTGGATGTGGTTTCCAGTCGAAGGTTTCCGAGTTTATTCGGCTACGTGCTTTAGACAACAATTGTGCACTTTCTTCGCAACAGGTCCAGCGCCATTTGTGCGGCGAAGGCGCGGATGCGTGCGCGGTCGCCTAGGAATACGCGGTGCACCACCTGGCAGCCCGTGGCGTCGGCCAGGCCCACATATGCCGTGCCAACGGGAACGTTCTCGCTGGGCTCGGGGCCGGCCTCGCCGGTAATGGAGAGCGCGAAGGTGGCACCCGTTCGGCGGCGCCCACCGGTGGCCATGGCCTCAGCCGTCTCCTTGCTCACGGCGCCGTGCCGTTCGAGGATTTCCTCGCTCACGCCCAGCAGCTTGGTTTTCATCTTGTTCGAGTAGGCCAGGAACCCGCCCAGAAAATATTGCGAACTGCCGGGCACCGAGGTAATGCGTTGTGCCAGCAGCCCTCCGGTCATGCTTTCCGCCACAGCAAGCGAGGCGCCCTGTTTCTTGAGCAATTCGCCGACGACAGCTTCTAGTGAATCGCCATTGCGCGAATAGATGCGGTCGCCGAGCAGCATCTCGATCGGAGCCGCGACCTCGGCCAGCAGCGCCAGGACATCAGCTTCGGCCTCACCATGCGCGCGCAGATGCACCTGAATGTCCCCCTCGCCGGCCAAAATGGTCGTCACTGGGTTCTCGTACTTTTTGTAGACGGGCGAGATGGCCTGGTCGAGATCGGACTCGGGCATGCCTGCTACGCGGAATACAAAAGTGCGGATCACCTGTTTCGGGACCACACGGGCGAGCCGTGGCAGGCACTGCCGGGTAAACATAGCCTTCAGTTCGTGCGGTGGGCCGGGAAGGAGAACGATAGAGGTGTGCGACTCATCGATCCACTGTCCAGGCGCTGTGCCGCGGTCGTTGGGCAGGATGTCGGCCCCTTCGATGACCAACGCCTGCCGCCGGTTCACTTCCGCCATTTTGCGGTTCGTCTGGCGGAACCGCTGCTCGATCTGGTCGGAGATCTCGGGGTGAAAGACCAGTTTGCGATCGATGGCGACGGCGACGGCGTCGCGGGTGACGTCGTCTTCGGTGGGACCCAGGCCGCCGGAAAGGATCACAATTTCGGCGCGGGACATGGCGCGGCGTACGGCGTCGGCGACGTGGTCGCGATTGTCCCCCACGACATACTTGGTTGTAACCTCAACGCCCAAGTTATTCAACTGTTCTGTCAGGAAAAGTGAATTCGTGTCAAGCCGTCGCGGCGTTAGAAGCTCCGAACCGACGGCAATAATCTCCGCGTTCATCCCTTAGGAGAGCAGACGCCCTTGAATGCCGACATCCACACGGTACAAGGCGTTGGTGGTAGCCACTACCAAGGAACGGGAAGGCGTGAAAGCCAGGCCCACGACGCCGGGACCGGAAAGGAACAGCTCGGGCTCGCGATTCTGGTTGAAACGGACCACGCCTTTGCGGCCCCCGAACGAGGCCGCGACGTAGAGCCGGTCTTCCGCGTCGAACGCGATCCCCTGCGGACGGCCGAGGCCGCGGTAAAACACCTCGACTTCCCCGGTATGCGAAATGCGATAGACGGAATCGAAACTCGAAGTGGTAGGTCCGGAAACGTACAGATACTGATCGGGGCCGAACGCCAGGTGGTAGGCGGCGATGGATGGCTCGAGTGTGGCGAAAACAAAGATTTGCCGGTTGGGAGCGATCTTGAAAATGGTGCCGGAGCGGTCACCGACGTAGAGATTGTTGTCCTGGTCAAAGGCCAGCCCAGTGGCCACGCCCATGCCCTCGACGAACACCGACATGTTGCCGGTAGGCGTTACCTGGTACACGACGCCGTCAAAGCGGCTGGAGATGTACAGGAGGCCTTGTGCGTCGAAGGTCATGGCGGTGGCGTTCATCAGGTCGTTAATGAACGGCTTGACGTTATAGTTCAGGTCAATCTTATAGACAGCAACCGGAACCTTCTGCCCGCGCGATCCGCTGAAGGTGGTGTAAACATTGCCAAAAGTGTCGACCGCCGGGTTGGCCACCGGGTGCAAGCTCTCGGCGATCTGAATGCCGATATCGCAGGTCCACACCTGGCTGGCTTGCTCTCCGTTTTGCACCACGAGCTCACCCTCGGAAACACCGTCCGGGACGCGCACGATCATGAAAGAATCCGAGCCAATGATTACGGGCGCCGTGACCTCGCCGATGGTAACGCGTGGCCGGCTCGATTTGGCAAAGCCTCGCCCCTGAATCTGAAATTCCCCGCCCGCAATGGCCGCAACGGGCGAAACCTGCGCGATTTGGGGCCGTCCGTTGCTCTCTTTCCGAATACCCATCTTTAATAAAGATTGAAACACCCCGCCAGCAATAAGACAAGTGCGGCGTAGATTCCGGCCATTAGATCATCGGCCACAATGCCCGCGCCACCTGGAATTTTTTCCAACTGGCGGACCGGCGGGGGTTTCCAGATATCGAAGAGCCGAAACAGGACGAATGCGCCGATCCACGACCTGTAATTCGGGGGCCCGGCCGCAGCCAGGGCCAGCCACTGGCCGACCACTTCGTCGACCACCACCCGCTGCGGATCCTTTTGACCGAGTTCGCGCGCTGTGACGCCGGCGGCCCAAATGGCGGGCCCAGTACTGGCTATGGCGAGCGGTGCGAGCCACATGGCGTGCCAGCCGGCGTAACGCACCAGGAGCCAGGCGATGGCGAGCGCGGCAAGTGACCCCGCGGTTCCCGGCCCGAAAGGCGCATAGCCGCAGCCGAACCAGGTCGAGATGAGATTCGCGGCCTTACTCTTCATCCTCATTGTCCGGCTGGTTCACGGGCGTGGAAATGACGTACTTACCCGAGGCCCAGTTTCCCAGATCGAGAAGGCGGCAGCGCTCACTGCAGAAAGGGAACTCGGGATTCCCTTGCGCAACCTCCTTCCGGCAAATGGGGCATGTCATAAAACGGGCGTGGGGATTCGGGGGTTGGGATTTGGCTCGATTTGGAGCAGAGGAAAGGGCGGGGGCGGCTGCACTGGTTCCACCGGCCCCGGCAGCAGTGTCCCGACCAGGTCGTAGTCGTGCGCGTCGGTGACGCGGAGGCGGCGCAGCTCGCCCGGCCTAGGCTCGGCGCCTTCGAAATCGTTGACTAAAGTTACGCCATCGATTTCCGGGGCTTGCGTGGACATGCGAGCTTCCCACAGGAGATCGGTTTCTTTCGAAACACCCTCGACCAAGACCGTTACTTCGCTGCCGATGAGCTGGCGATTACGCGCTTGGGCTATCTTGCGCTGCGCGGCCATCAGGTGGCGCTTGCGGGTGTAGATCGTCCGGCGGTCGAGCTTTCCATCGAGATGAAAGCTGGCGCTCGAGTCCTCATCGGAATAGGAGAAGACGCCAAGGCGGTCGAAGCGCGCGGCTTGGATGAACTGGCAAAGCTCCTCGAAATCCCGTGCCGTCTCGCCAGGAAAGCCGACGATCATACTGGTGCGAATGGCGACGCCGGGGATGGTGCGGCGAATGCGTTCGATTAACTTGAGAAAAATGTCGCCCGACGCACCGCGCTTCATGCGCTTCAACACGCGTGCGCTCGAGTGCTGGAGCGGTATATCGATATATTTGACCAGCGTTGGATGCTCAGCGATGGTGTCCAGCAGCCGCTGGGTCACTTTATTCGGATAGGCGTAGAGAAAGCGAATCCAGTTTTCGCCGGAGGTTTCGATCTGCGCCAGGCGAGCCAGCAGGGCGGCCAGCCCATCTTTGAGACCGAGATCTTCGCCGTAGCAGGTGGTGTCCTGGCCGATGAGGTTGATCTCGCGCACACCCTGTTGAAACAGGCGTTTCGCCTCAGCGATGACGGATTCGAAGCGCCGGCTGCGGAACTTGCCGCGATACTGCGGGATGACGCAGAAGGTGCAGGGATGGTCGCAGCCCTCGGCGATTTTCATGTACGCATAGTGGCGCGGCGTGGCGAGAACGCGAGGCGTGAGGTCGTGATAAAGATACGGCTCGGTGGGATTTGCCGACTCAATACCCTCACACAAGGGAACGATCTGCTCGATCTCGTTGGTGCCGATTACGGCGTCGACTTCCGGCATCTCCTTGCGGATCTGGTCGCGGTAACGCTCGACCAGGCAACCGGCGACGATCAGCTTCTTGGCGCGGCCGATTTTCTTGTACTCGGCCATTTCGAGAATGGTGTCGACGGATTCTTTCTTGGCGGGGTCGATGAAGCTACAGGTGTTGACGACGAGCACGTCAGCCTGATCAGGACGCGGCGTCAGCTCGTGCCCGTGCGAGGCGAGCTGCCCCATCATGACTTCGCTGTCTACCAGGTTTTTAGGACAGCCCAGGCTAACAAAACCGACTTTCAAGTGTTGATTTCCTTGGAGGGTGCCGTTCTTAGTTAGGATATCACGCGAGAACGGTAGGAGCTTTTCAGTGACCTGCCCTTTTCTCGATTGCCGCAATCGCTTCCGCGGCCCATTTCCGTATTGAATCACCGTTGGCCGCTGGTGCCGCCGGGTCACTTTGAGCAACCTGTCTCAGTGCCGGGATCATGTCCTCTCCTCCGAAGCTTTTTAGGGCCTCAATCGTATTGATCCTATCGGCTTCCTCCGGATCGTGCAGAGCCTTCAAAATCAGACCTTTTGCCGCTTGAATGGTCTTTTCGTCCAGACCGGTGGTTCTAGCCAGCGCCTGAACAATTACTGGTGCAACCTCAGCTCGAACCAGTCCGACATCACTGCCGAACATCTGCATGAGGCAGGGGAGGGCGATCTTCCCGTGGGCCGCAATCTCGGCCGCAAAGCGCGATTCTGGATCGTAACCTTGGTGAACGAGGAGGCAGACTTGACTCGGATCGTTCCAATCGGCTAGGGACTCGACTGTACCCGCTAAAAATCCAATATACTCGGCAAATGCTTCGTCTTCTTCATCAGGAATGTCGTCCGGCTCCGGATCTCCCGCCTTCGGGCGAATGTAACCCGTTTCCCTACCCAGTAAATTCAGGAGTTCTTCCTGCACTCGATGATCACTCAGGACCTTCGAATCGGAGCTAAGTTTTTCATAAGCCTCCGCCCTGTCTGTCCATTGGGCATGGTGAAGCTGCCTCAGCAGTTCGTCCACGCTGGGTTTGCCGGCAGGTTCTTGCTGCGCTACGCAGATTGCCGCAAAAAGAACTCCCGCTGCGATAAAGAGCTTGTGCACATGTGCACCCATGCGGAGACCCACGTGAGCCGGTAGCCCTACTCTACCAGGCGTGATCGATCGTGTTCTTCTGGTACGACTGTGTGAAGTACAAGTTCACGGCGCGCTGCAGGTCGTCCCTGGTCATCTGCGGGGGGCGCTTTTCGTATTCACTGATCGACACAATGATGTTGCAGAGATCCAGCGGATAACAGGCGCGCAGTTCGCTACGGCCGTCGGAGAGCACCAGGCTGCGCACGTAGTCCACGATTTCAGGGTCGTAGGGCAGCTTTTTCATGATGGCCACACGGCGCCAGATTTCATTGAATGTGGGAACATCCACAGGCTCGACGAACACCTTGTTCTGGATGCGCCGCAGGAACGTGGCATCGGCGAGATCATCCGGATTCAGGTTAGTGGAAAAGACGACCATCATTTCAAACGGAATCTGGAACTTGATGCCGTAGGAGAGTGTAAGGTAATCGACGCGCCGGTCGAGCGGCACGATCCAGCGGTTCAGCAGCTCGCGAGGGGACAACACCTGGCGGCCGAAGTCGTCGATCAGGAAGATGCCGTTATTGGCCTTCATTTGCATGGGCGCAGCGAATACGCCACCGGCCTCATCGTAGTGCAGCTCTAACATGCTGGCCACCAGTTCACCGCCCACCATGATGAACGGGCGTTTGCAAGGCACCCAGCGCGGGTCGAGTTCCGCGTCTTCGCGGTCAATGGTCTGGTGAACGACCGGATCATAGAGCACGATGATTTTGCCGTCGACCTCGACCGCGTGTGGAATCAGAATGGAATCACGGTAGATACGCAACAGGCGTTCGGCGAGACTTGTTTTGCCGTTGCCGGAGGGTCCATAGAGAAACAGTGACCGCTGCGAAATAACCGCTGGACCGAGCTGGTCGAGCATACGATCGGAGAGCACCAGGTCGCTCAGCGCGTCACGAAGTAGGTTCCGGTCAATGTCGATGCTGGCTGACTGCGCTTTTGTGGCCAGGTGATAATCGCGAATAGATATCGGCGCCGGCCCGACATAGCGGCAAATGCGGAAGCGCTCGGAGGCGAGTTCACGGCCGGCACTGGTTAAAATGAACGCGTAATCTTCCCCAACCGAGCCTTTGACCTCAACGAGATGCTGCTGGCGCAATTCGCGGAACAGCAAATCGAGAATCGGGATCGAGACTTTGATGGTGCGGCTGGTGACCTCGAGACTGGTCATGCCATCGAGATGGAGATGCCGCAAGATCAGGTCCATCACCACCGATTTCGGAATCCGCAGATCAGCGAGACGCATGGGAAGGGCGGGCCAAAACGCGGGACGCCGCGGAGCCGCACCGGCCTTTTGCGTGACACCATGGGAAGCGAGCTGTTGGATCACGGAGGAAACTCCGAAATCAGATTAACATAATTTGCACAAAATACAGTTTATTTCGGGATAAATAAAGATATTTAGAAGGATCAATATGTTGTGAGCGACATCAGTAAGCCGGCCGATCTCAATAGTCAACGCGGCATTTGCTACCTAAGTTAATATGAAGTGGAGATGAGCCCGCAACAGCCCAATCAACCCCCGAAACTTCCTATTCCCGGTGTGCAGAATTTGATTGCCGTGGGATCCGGGAAAGGAGGCGTCGGCAAGACCACAGTGGCGGTGAACCTGGCCGTAGCGTTGGCAGCGCTAGGGCATCGAGTGGGCTTAATGGACGCGGATGTCTACGGACCCAACGTGCCCATGATGATGGGCATCAATAAGGCGCCCATGGCGTATGGGGAACGTATCCAGCCATTGGAGAATCTTGGCGTCAAACTCATGTCCATGGGGTTTCTCAGTCCGGGAGATAAGCCGCTAGTGTGGCGTGGCCCCATGCTGCACAGTGTGATTCAGCAGTTTCTGCGCGGTGTGGACTGGGGCGATCTCGAGTATCTCGTGATCGATCTGCCGCCGGGCACCGGTGACGTGCAGCTCACACTCATTCAAACAGCGCCGGTGACAGGCGCCGTGGTGGTGACCACGCCGTCAGATGTTTCGCTCGAGGACGCGCGCAAGGCAGTCCACATGTTTGACCAAGTGAAGGTTCCGATCCTGGGTATCGTCGAAAACATGAGCTATCTGATCTGCCCGCATTGTAATGAGCGCGTGGATGTTTTCTCTACCGGCGGCGGTGAGCGCACCGCGCGTGAGATGAACGTGCAGTTTCTGGGCGCATTGCCGCTTGATCCCGCGGTTCGCATGGGCGGCGATTCCGGCCGACCGGTGGCGTACAACGGGGACAATCCGCACGGCGCTGTGTTCCGCGCGCTGGCTCAAAGGACGATGCAGAGAATTGGGGAAGTGGGACCGCCCACGGGTCCGAAGATTGAAATCTCGGAGTAAGCGCCGCTCCTACAACTTAGGTTTTGGCGGCGGGAGTTCGCGCGCGGTGACTGTATCCTGAAAACCCAATTTGCCGTGACTACCGTCGCAAAACGGCTTGTTCTGCGAGTGCCCACACCGGCACAGAGAAATCAGGGTGCGGCCAGCCAGACCGAACTCACGGCCTTCCGGATCGACAATCGAAAAATCGCCTTCAACGCGTATCGGGCCGTTGCTCACGACCGTGATTTTTGTCATGGCACGATCGTAGCAGATGCCGCGATTACTTCGGCGGAATCGGATTTTGCGCCGGCGGCTGGCCCTTTTGTTCTTTGTTTTGCTCGTCGACCGCGTTGCCGAACTGGATGTTTACATCGCTCTTGAACTGCTTGTAATCCTCGTACTTCACGATCATACGCATGCGAATCGCTTCGGCCCGGAAGTGCAAAGTGTCGTCGGCATCGGTATAAACCGGGAACCAGTACTTGCCATCGACCTGTTCGCGCAGCGTTTCAAACTTCGGAAACTGCTGATCCTCTCCACGCCGGAGCATACCCACAGCCTTGCCGTACGTCTTGACTATCTGAAAGTCCCGGTCATCCACCCAAATTTGACCTTCGAAGTAGCGATGGCCCTTTTCTAACTTTTTCGGCTTTACGGAAAACACGTAGCAAGGAATCTCGTCTGCCTTCTGCGGACCGAGGTACCGGATATCGTACTGTGGAATTTCGTTGGTCGTTAGCACAAAGGGCTGGACGTTGCGCAAATCCTCCAAGTCTTCCGGCGTCAGCAAAAGCCTGGTCAGCGTCGAGACCGGGGCACGGACCACTTTCTCGGTGCGCTTGCCTTCCGGTGAAAAGATGATGTCCTCAACGATTTCGTAGCGGCCATCGACTACGCCGGAATCCGACAGTGTCTGGATTTTAACGGTCTGCCGGTACGTGTAGTTCTCCCGCGCGAGGGCAAACGCCGCTTCCTTGGCGGCGAACTTCTGGATGATCTCGTCGGGGTTGACGTTCTTCACATCATCCGCCCACAGTGGCGCGGACAAGACTGCAAGGAGCAACGGAAGAATACGAGAAAACATGTCTACTTCTCCATCAGTTTCTTGGCGATCGTCACTAGTTGTATGTTGCTGGTGCCTTCATAGATTCGGCCGATCTTGGCGTCGCGATAGAGTTTCTCCACCGGGTAATCCTTCGTGATGCCCACGCCGCCGAAGATCTCGATGGCTTTGGATGCCACTTGCTCAGCAATTTCGGAACTGTAATATTTTGCCATGGCGGCTTCGGTGACGAAAGGCAAGCCGGCGTCCCGCAATCGCGCCGCGTTGTAGACCAGAAGGCGTGCCGCCTCGACTTCGGTCGCCATCTTCGCCAACTGAAACTGCACGCCCTGAAATTCACCAATCGCCTTGCCAAATTGCTTGCGCTGCTTCGCGTAGGCCAACGCGTGATCGAGCGCGCCACGCGCCAAGCCGATCATCTGCGCGCCGATGGCGATGCGCCCCTCGTTCAGCGTTTCGATGGCGATCTTGTACCCTTTGCCAACCTCGCCTATGACATTTTCGCGCGGCACGCGGCAATTATCCAGAATCAGCTCACAGGTGGACGAGGCGCGGATGCCGAGCTTGTCTTCCTTCTTGCCGACCTGAAATCCAGGGAAGCTACGTTCCACCAGGAATGCTGTGATGCCGCGATAACCCGCACTGGGATTGGCGTTGGCGAAGAGCAGGAAAAGGTCCGATTCCGCGGCGTTGGTGATCCACAGTTTGCGGCCGTTCAGTAGATAGTGATCGCCTTGGTTCAGTGCCTGCGTCGCCAGGGCGAACGCATCAGAACCGGAACCGGCTTCCGAGAGAGCATAGGACGCCACCGTGTCGGCAGCGAGCTTTGGCAGATACTTCTGCTTCTGTTCCGCGTTCGCCCAACGCAGGATCGCGTTATTGACGATAGTGTTCTGCACGTCGACAATTACGCCGGCCGAAGGATCAACCGCGGAAAGCTCTTCTACCACCAGTATGGACTGGAAAAAACTGCCGCCCTGCCCACCATATTCCTCAGGGATCTCGATGCCCATCAGGCCGAGCTCAAAGAACTGGCGGATGATGTCCTTGCGAAACACGCCAGCCTCGTCCATCTCCCGCACGTGCGGGCCAATCTGTTCGCGCGCAAAGCGGCGCACAGTGGATTGGAACAGCTTTTCTTCTTCGCTGAGTTGGGTGAGCGGGGAGACGTGAGTCTCCGCCCCGGCCGAGGCGAACATCCTACCTCGAAGCATAGCGCGCCGGACCCGCTGTTGTCAGCTATCCGGGTCGCCGCGCAATAGCTTCGGAAGTTCCGCAAAGTAGGGCTCGGTGCAGTGGAGCGGATTTGAGTTGAGCGGTAGGCAGCGTTGCTGGTCGCCGTTGAGCGACGGCGGGGCTCGGCGGGGTATCACTCCACGGA
>Ga0326728_10016088_pt1 | contig 15357 bp, 19 predicted proteins | sample MB3enrmetagenome_FD_207602 | JGI IMG/M metagenome (GOLD analysis project Ga0326728, IMG submission 207602) | Lab enriched peat soil microbial communities from McLean, Ithaca, NY, United States - MB31MN | ecosystem: Environmental > Terrestrial > Soil > Wetlands > Peat | place: USA: New York...
TTCAATTGCCGCCTTACTGGCCGCAGTTGAACGCGACCGAACGCATCTGGCATCACACGCGTATGGCAGCAACTCACAATCGCTACTTCGAGCGGCCGGAGACGTTACGCGATACCTTGTTGCGCACTTTGGAAGATATTTGTCGACACCCAGCCCAGATTCGCAACCTCCTGGTGCCCTTCTTTTGACCCATTATGTCGAATTACTTATGCGCGGCTATATAGCTGGATGAAGGCGGACTGCGGCCTGCTGATAAATTTGGAGGGCGATTGTGACACGGTGTTGAGAATCGCTGCCGAGAATGAAACCTTTGCCGTCTCTTTTGCGGAGTTGATTTCCGGCACCCAGAACGGCTTCTTTCCTTTTGCCTATAAGTTAATGGATCTATTCCCAGCGAGCAAAATTGTCCGCTCTGCTCTGCTCTCAGCGGCAAGCCATCAATTTGGTGCTGTCGTTAATCTCGATCCTTACCAGAAAGTTTTGACCGACATCGAAGCTGAGAAGAGTAATCCAGCAACGCCCAGCCGCTTCGTGCCATGGTTGGAAGAAGTAAAACAACGAATTCAAGAAGAATTAAGACCGTGGCGGTCCATGGATTCTGGAGAAGAGTTTTTGGGATGGGATTAACCTGCGCGGCACAGCCTTATCAGGCACGCCTTCGCGTTGATTCGCGGTACCCAATTTCTCGAGCCACTTCCTCGTTCCAGTGATCGTATGCGGTGGCGACTGGCAAACGAGCCGGATTCCGATATTTTTCTTCAGCATGGCAGAGCCGGGGGCCATTCAAATCGAGGAGACGAAGACGGAGGAATAACTCGACGTTCCGTGGAATGTCATCGTCTTCAACTAACTCCTGTGCGATCGTGTTGCGTTGCTCGGTAAGTTCAAACCCCTGCAACAGGCGTTCAGCTTTGGACTGGAAGTCGGCAAATCTCCGAGCCGATGGCTACCGCACGCGTTTCGCGTCGCCCCAGAGTTGCTCGAGGGCGTAGTGCTCGCGCAGAGTGGGATGAAAGATGTGGATCATCACGTCGTTGTAATCCATCACGATCCAGCGGCTGGGCGGATAACCGTCGCGGTGATGGGGGCGCACGCCCGACTCGCGGAGCCGCCGAGCGATCTCGTCGGCAATCGCTTTCAGGTGCGGCTCTGAGTTGCCCGAGCAAATCAGAAGATAGTCGGCCACGGAGGAAATCTTCCTCACGTCGAGAATCATGGCGTCTTCCGCCTTTTTGTCGAGGGCGACGGTGCGGCAGAGTTTGGCCAGTTTGCGGGCTTCGATGTGAGTTAACCTCCCTTACCGATACAACTGGTGGCGCTCAATATAATGAAGCACGGCATCCGGCACAAGATACCTTATCGGCTCCCCGCCCGCAACTCGGTCGCGAATGTCGCGCGACGCGATCTCGCAGGCGTGCCCCCGCAACGCGTGTTGCCGGAGCCGCCGCCGCTCTGCCGCGTCCAAGCGCGGATCGACCACGGGACGCGCGACGAATCCCGGTCGCGCCACCGTCACGAACGCGCACAATCGCACCAGCCGTCCGACCTCTCGCCATCGGTGCAATTCCCGAAGCGAATCCGCGCCGATAATGAAGTAAAGCGCCGCGCGCGGATTGCGCCGCCGCAGTTCCGCGAGCGTATCGACGGTGTACGATGCGCCGCCGCGCCGAATTTCAATGTCGTCCACCTCGAACTGTGGATTGCCGCGTACCGCCAGCCGCACCATGGCCAGCCGTTGCGCCGCGGTCGCGTTGCCTTCGTACCGCTTGTGCGGAGGCGTGGCGGTCGGAATGAACTTCACGCGATCGAGACCGAGCTGCACCATCGCATCCTGCGCGATGATGAGATGGCCGATGTGAATCGGGTTGAACGTGCCGCCGAGAATACCGATCTTGCGCGCGCGCTTCACTCCATGTCTTCGCTCCTGGATTTCCCTCGCGCGAGTCTTGTACGGGTCATGGCACCATGATACAAAAACCACGGATGTTATCCACGCTAAAACTTCGTTCCCGCTCTCACCGTCGTGCATCTAGACAGCACTAGCAGGCGACCGCTTTTGTACACGCAGGGCTTGCCGCTGACGACCAACGCGATACGACCGTTCGTGTTCATCTCCAGTTGGGGCACGGCGGCCATTGTGAGCAACAAACATGATCACCTCATTTGGGTTGAAAGCGTACAACGCCGACATCGCCATCCTCGACACGAACGACGTACCGCTGCCCAACCAGCGCGCGGCATTGGCGGCGCATCGGAGGGAATTGGTCGCCGCGATGTAAGCAATGCGCCAGTTCAGAAAGTGACGTGGGCATCGTAGCCCGTCGCCATTGCCACGCGGACTTTTAGGTGGACAGATTCAAGCCGGCAACAGAAACTCAGCGGTCGATATGTTTGCTCGAGACAAAATCGTTATCGCGCCGGAATGGCAATCGCTGCTTCGCGCCAACCGCTGGGACAACGTGGAAGGAGTTTACGCTTTTTCTGGAGGAACCGTCCTCAAGTGCGGGGCCGCCACCGAACTGCGTCGGGTCGAACTGCCTGAAGCAGAGCGGAGCTGTGTGCTCTTCGTCAAAAAGTACTGCTACCTGACTTCCCGTCTGCGGTGGAGCGGCTTTTATCGCGGCACGTTCCTTGGAATCTCCAAAGTGCGGTGCGAGTTCGAGAACCTAGCGCGGCTCCGGCAATGGGGCTTGAATGCACCGGCTGCCGTTGCCTATGGCGAAGAGCGGCGGGGGCGCTGGTTGCACCGGTCATTCTTGATCAGCGAAGGCGTGCCGAACCCGTTGCCACTCGATTTGTTCATCCGCGATTATCTGCCGAGCCTGGAGCGCGATGAACAGCGGAGATTGCAGAGAGAAATGATCGAACGGCTGGCGGATTACACGCGGAGAATGCACGAACATCGGTTCGTTCATCACGATTACTTTTGGCGGAATATTCTGCTCAGCGGCGGCGCGTTGGCGCATTTTTACCTGGTCGACTCGCACAAGGGCCGTTGCTGGAAGCCGTGGATGGAGAAGCGGAGCCGGGCGAAGGACCTGGCGACTTTGGACGCCCCTGCCCCTCTGTTTTTCCGGCGGAGCGAGCGTCTCCGTTTTTTCCTCCGTTACCGCTGCGGCTCGAAGCTAAAGCAAGCCGACAAGAAACTGATTCGTCTCGTGCTGCGCCTAGCGGAATCGATGCGCAAGGAGCAGCAACACAGGGTGCAGCAGGCTCGTGCGCACCCCGAACCAGCCAAGGGCATCGCGTGAGCCTGAAGCGAAAACCTCCTTCGTTTTGGAAACACTGCCGTCACCGCCTCGAAGCGGCGGTCTTGGAATCGCTGGCCGTCGTCCTTCCCCTGCTCTCACGCAAGGCGTTGGTCCGCCTTGCCAACGCGCTGGGCTGGCTGGCCTACCGCGTCTTGGCCAAGGAGCGGCGTGTCGCCCTCACCAATCTTGATATCGCTTTTGGCGAAGGCAAGTCCGCCCAAGAAAAGAAGCGTATCGCCTGCGCCTCGTTTCAGAACTTCGCCAGAACCTTCCTCGGTTTGTTTTGGGCGCAGCGGCTGAACCGCGACACGCTGGACAAACTCGTGGTCCTTGACACGGGAATTCTTGAGCGCTTCCGCGAAATCAACTCACGCGGGAAAGGCGTCCTTTTCATCACCCTGCATTACGGTGACTGGGAATTGCTCGGACTGGCCACAGCGTATTATGGAATCCTGATGACTGTCGTGGCGGAACAAACCCGGAATCCGCACGTGGAGAGAATTTTCGACCGCTTACGCGGGCACTCGGGAAACCGCTCAATCCAGCAGCGGTTCGCTGCGGTCAAGCTGTTCAAGGCGCTCAAACGCGGAGGATGCGCCGCCATGCTGATTGATCTGAACGCGCCGCAGGGCCGTGGAGGAATCTGGTTGGATTTCTTTGGGATGCCTGTCTTTAACAACTCGACTGCAGCCGCCCTTGCGTTGCACACCGGCGCAGTGATCGTGCGGAGCGTGGCTTATCCGTTGCCGGATGGACGCGTGAAGCTTGCGTACGGTCCCGAAATCCCTTTTACGCCAACAGGCAACCATGTGAATGACCTGCGCTCCATCAGTCAGTTATGTCTCAGTTATTGCGAACAAGTGATTCGTGAGCGGCCAGAACACTGGATGTGGTTTTACAGACGATGGAAATTCCGCCCGTCCGAAGCGCGCGGAGTTTTTCCCTACTACTCAATCTATTTCAAAGGGTTGCGGCTGCCCCGCGCGCGGACAACCGACGCCGGCCAAAGCCCCAGCATTCCCCAGCAAAGCGGGCCGTGAATCTGCGCAGCACGGCTACCGGCCGATCCAGCATGGGTACAGCGGATACTGGGGAGTCGGGCCAGATCGCCAGAAAAGGACTGTGAGCGAGTGGTTGGTGAGAAATCCTTGCTTAATCGAAGAAGCGATAACGGAAGATGAACCAGAGAGCAGCCACGCCGTCTTTCCAGCCGATTTTCTTTCCTTCAGTGTAATCACGTCCGGAATAACTGATGGCGGTTTCGTAAAAACGAAAACGCCGGCGCGCCAGTTTCGCGGTCAACTCCGGTTCAATGCCGAAACGCTCGGCGTTAAGATTGAGTCCTTCCGCGCACTTCCGGCGGAAAACCTTGTAGCCGACCTCCATGTCGCTGAGGTTCAGGTTGCAGACCATGTTGCAAAGCAGCGTCAGGAGTCTGTTCGCGGCAAAGTGCCAGAACAACAGTACGCGATGCGTGCTGCCGAGAAACCGTGACCCATAGACGACATCGGCACGACCGTCGAGAATCGGACGGAGAAGACTCGGATAGTCACCCGGATCGTATTCGAGGTCGGCGTCTTGAATGAGCAGGATCTCTCCGGTCGAGTGTTCGATGGCGGTGCGGACAGCCGCGCCTTTGCCGCGGTTGTGCGGATGAGAAAACAATTTCACCCCGTCCTTCTCAGCGAGTGTCTTGAGGACTTGCCCCGTACCATCCGTGGAAGCGTCGTCGACCAGAATGATTTCCTTTTCCAAGCCGCAACTGTCGGCCTCGTGAACACGATCGACGAGTTGCTCCACCGTGCGGGCCTCGTTGAAAACGGGAATCAGGATGGATAGCCGTTTAAATTCGTCAGTCATTCGATGCGCAGTATAAGTCAAAGCAAAACTGGCTCAATAGAAAAACAAACGCAAGTCCTGCTTCACAAGCAATCGATTGATTGTCGAGAGCAACGCACAGCCGGCCCGTGCAATTGTTTGCCGCTTGACCGAGAATGCCGGCGCTTCTATCCTCGCCGCACAAATGGCAACGAATGGCAAACCAATGAGAATTGTTGCGATCGCCGTCGTCGCATTGATCTTGATCGCGGCGATTGGGAAATCCATCGAGCAGCTCAATCATTGGTACCGCAAGACCTGGCGGTTTCATCCGCCCGTGGCTTCCATGCAGGACCTGCCGCCGGTGGATCGGTCTCGCTGGCCGAAACCGCCCGTGAGTTGGTCGAATGAAACGGTCGAGGTGAAAGCGGCGACTCCCGAAGGCATCAAGCAGATCCACGTGACGTACTATGTGAACTCTATCGGTATGAAACTTGTGCGAATCGAGCCAGGCACGTTCACGATGGGCTTGACGGACGCGTTGGCGAAAGAGGTCGGCCCCGACCGGCCCCTCGGCGGCCCGATGTATGTCCAGCATCGGGTGACACTCACCAAGGCGTATTTCATCGGAGCATTCGAAGTGACAAACAGGCAGTACGACCTGTTTGACACCGACCACAGACATCACCGGCCCGATTACCAGTCCGGACATGATTCAGACACCGAACCTGTCGAACCCATTAAGTGGCGGGAGGCGCAACTGTTTTGCCGTTGGCTCTCCGATAAGGAAGGACGCCGGTATCGGTTGCCGACCGAAGCCGAATGGGAATACGCCTGCCGCGCAGGCACTACCAATCGCACGTACTGGGGAGACAATTCTTCGGATCGGACCAAGGCCAACGTGGGCGGAACCGGCTTGAAAAAAAACCACCTCGGATGGGCGGATGACGGGTTCGAGTACACTGCGCCGGTTGGATCGTACCCGGCCAACGGATGGGGCTTGTACGACATGATTGGCAACTCGTTTGAGTTTGTGCAGGACTGGTATTCCGTGTTCGGCACGAACGACGCGACGGATCCGCAAGGGCCGCCCACGGGCCATTGCCGCGTCGGCAAAGGCGGTTCCTGGAACACGGCTTTGCCCTACATCTGCAGCGCCCTGCGCGACGGCGACGATCCCGGTGACGTGAAGGACATGCGCGGTTTTCGCGTCGTGTGCGATGGCGACTGACGCGCCGACACGATTCACGGACAGGCAAAACAATTTATGACTTCCGACAAAGCAGCTTACCCAGCCAAGAGCAAGTACGACAGCCGACAATCGTGCGGTTACCAGCAGCGCAAACCGGCGAAGCACCGCGCCGAGATGCGCCTGATCGACCGTGCGTTTGCCCTAGTTCCGAAATCGCACCGGGTGCTGGATGTGCCCTGCGGCGGCGGACGCGTGCTGCTCCACTTGGCCGCGCAGGGCTACGCCGTGGCCGGTGCCGATTTTTCCGAGGCGATGTTGGCCACCGCCCGCGAAAACGCGGCCAAGAACGGTGTGGCCTGCGCCATAGAACGCCAAGACATCGAACGGATGACGTTCGCCGATCGGAGCTACGACGCAGTGGTCTGTTTCCGACTGTTTCACCATTTCCCCACCGCAGCGATTCGCCAGCAGGTCATCGGCGAGTTGTGCCGCGTGACCGCGCACGAGGTCGTGCTATCCTACTTCAATCCGTACTCGCCCACGTCCTTGAAACGGAAGCTGACCGGTGCCGACCCCGATCGGTTCGCTACGCCGGTCACAGAGTTGAAAGGCTACTTTGCCACAAACGGGTTCCGGTTGGTCAAAGACTTTGCGCAATTACCTTTGGTGCACACCTTGCATCTGGCTGTTTTTGCGCGGACGAAACCGTAGCCGCAGGCTTTATACCTGTGCAACTCGGCGCACCTGTCAAGGCTGCGGGTAAACGGGCACAAGTCTTGAAATCGATGCTCAGAGCGTGTTTTGAAAATCGAAACTCCAACGACTGTCATTCCGAGCGAAGCGAAGAATCTCTGTTGTTCGTGGGAGTCACCAGTACCCAGAGACCCTTCGCCTCGCAAAAGGTGACAACACAGGCGATTCTCAAAACACGCGCTAACAGGCCGGTTAAGGTGTCAGGACCGCGGCTCGCAGAAAATGTCGAAACCACGGGCGGCGGTAAAGTCGTTCTCGGCCAGCAGCGGGCCGCGGTAATGCGCATCGTCGTCGAACCGATGCACGTGATAACCTAAAATGGTAACCGTCCGATACAATTGCAGATGCTGCGCGAGACTGCTATGATTGAACACTTCGGTGCGCAGGTACGGCTTTTCAGCAGAAACCAACTCTGCCAGCGATTCGAGAATTTCGCAGTCGTATCCTTCAGCATCAATCTTGATATACCGGATGCGCGGGAGAAAATCGGGATGTTCACGGCGGAGATAAGCCACTAGATTCCTTCCTTGGACTTTGAGCTTGAAGGCATGCGCATGTTGCCAGCTACATTGACCTTTAATAAATCCGCCATTGCAAAATCCGGGATCGGAGTACTCGAACTCGTACTCACCGTCAGCCACGGTCGCAGCGAACGGCAGTGGCACGATGTTGGTCTTGTGCGGATTCAACCCGGCGTTTTGTTGGAGCACGGCGAACACATACGGATTCGGCTCCAACGCAAGCACACAACCGCCACAACCGACCGCCAACGCCATCGGCAGGGTGGTGTCACCAGTGTGCGCGCCGATGTCGATGGCTGCGTCGCCGGGGGACAGAAGTGCGCGCAAGGCGTCAATGCCGGCTTGCGTAATCATCTTCTCACGTTCTTTCGGATGCAGTCAGCGGGCGTATTGGACGTGCCCCTCGCCGCGCAGGTCAAATTCGCGGACTTGCGTGCCGTAAACCCGTGGAGCGGGCTTGAAGCCGAGCAAGTACAAAATTTCTCGCGGTTTCATTGAATGTCTTTTCTACGAGGTTGTCGCGATTCCAACCGTTCTGCCACAAAATAATCGCAGACGCAGAGCCCCAGCCATCGCTTTTCACCGACTGCGACCGGCCGCAGGCCGGTATCGCCAAGCAGTTCTTGATAAAAAGCCCGCCGATAGGCCCGCCGCGCGGCGTGGAACGAGAACTCACGGCGCTCGATTATGTAATTGTTCCCCGCGGAAGTCGCGTCCGGTCGGGCAAGGACTTCGTTGAGGCGCGAGGTGTGGGCGGTGCGGCGCACCAGCCAACGCAGGTCACCCACTCGCACCACTTCTATTTCGTGGGCGTGCCGCAGACAACGACGCGCCCAGCCAGCCTGATAGCGCCGGCGAACCGCCGCTGCGCGCCGGGCGATTTCCGCGGCTGGTTCAGGCAAGGCGCCGTAGCCGTCATGGAAGGACGGGGTGATAAGCGTCCACGCTTGCAGCATAGCGAGGTTCTCCGCCCGACACTCCTTGTTCAAGCCGCGGCTCAGCCGGACTTTGTCGAGATCCATGAGACAGAACATCCGGTCATGCGGCGAATACAGGAGATTGTGAGGATGAAAATCCGGTTGGAGCACGCCGAGTTCGTGCAACTGCCTCACAAAACGCCCGAACGCGTGCTGAAGTTCGGGCGCTTGTAGATTCGCCGCTTCAGCCAACGGCGCGTATCCGCTGGGACCTTCGGTGATGAGCACGCTCTTCAGCAGCCCGCGCCACACCCACTGCTCCCCGTGGGCCAGGTGTGGCACCACGGGAACGCCGTGGGCCAGCAGTTGAACCGCTCGGCGCCACTCGCGGCGGCTCTTGGGAGCACGAACCGAATATTTTATTGGGGCCAATGGATGCACTCCATGATGGTAACACTTCACGTAAAACACACGCCCCGCGACACGATGCCGGGTCACGGTCGTGCCGGATCGTTTGACCAGTTCCCCTTCGCTGTCGAGCACCGGTGCCAGCAGTGCCGCGAACTCGGGCGTGATTATCCATTTCATCCCGTGATGTGAGCGGTGGAGCATGGGGAGACTCACGAAGGTTTCAGCACCTCACGATAAATCTGCACGTACTTCGCGACCATCGACGGTACGGCGAATTTGCTTTCTACACAGGCGCGCGCTGACGCCACGAGCCGTTGCGCTAGCGCTTGGTCACCCAGCAGCCGGAGGATGGCGTCTGCCAGCGCAGCGTCATCGCCCACCGGCACTAACAACCCAGTTTCACCGTCCCTGACCAATTCCGGCAGTCCCCCGCCGGCCGTGGCGGCAACCGGAACGCCGGCGGCAAACGCGTCCAATACGATGCTGCCCAATCCTTCCATGTGAGAACTCATGACAAAGACATCGAAGGCGGGCAAAAATCTTTCCGCCTCCGCCACGAATCCCAGAAATCGCACGGATTCATCCAGACCGAGTTCATGTTGCTGCCGCCCCAAGTTGTCGCGCAGGTCGCCGTCGCCGATCATGAGGAACAACACATCCGGCCGATGCCGGGTCACGGCCCGGGCCGCCCGCAACAGCGTGGCGTGATCCTTGCCCTCCTCCAACGCGGCAATATTGCCGACGACCTTCCTCCCAACCGGCACCTGCAGTTCCTCGCGCCACGTCCGGACTTGGTCGGCCGTGGCGAGTGGTCGTGATGGGACAGCGTCGCGAATCACCGCGAGCTTCGCGGCGGGGACGCCCCAGTCGCGCAACAGGTCCGCGATGTGTGCGGAAACACAAACGACGTGACTTGCCAGTGAATACTTGTACCGATTGAACCACGTCGGTGGCACCGCGAAACCCACCCGCCGTGTTACCAGGACCGGTTTGCGAGACCAGGCCGCAGTCAACGTCGCCAAGCTGTGTGTTCGAGCGGTGTGACAATGCAGTAAATCATATCGCGACGCCGCCCGACCAAGATCGACCAGCGCGCCGAACGGATTCGCCGCCAGCGGGAGTGTCGGCACCCCTTGTTGCCGGGCGCAACCCTCCAACGGGGCATCAGGGCGACAGGCGATCGCCGTCTCAACTCCGCGGCCATGCAGCGCCTTGGCCAAAAGCAGCGTTTGCCGTTCGCCGCCACGCCATGTCTTTTCGTTGTTGAGGTGAAGGATCTTCACGCGGTTGCAAAACGTAGCAGTGCCACCGGGCGTTGTCACGTGTTCTTGCGGCAGCAATAAGGTTGTGACTTCCGGTGCGGCAGTCGGTATACATTCTGATGTGAGCAATTCATTACCCCTGTCTGTAGCGATCATTACGCTGAACGAAGAAGCCGACTTGCCGCGATGCTTGGCGAGCGTACAGCCGTTGGCGGCGGAAATTGTCGTCGTTGACTCCGGCTCGCGAGACCGTACCGCGGAGATCGCGCGCCAGTTTGGTGCGTTGTTCACGGTCCAACCGTGGCAAGGACATGTGGCGCAGAAAAACATCGCGCTCCAACGCTGTCAGCAACCATGGGTGTTGTGTCTCGATGCAGATGAGGTGTTGTCGTCCGAGCTGGCGGCAGCGGTTCGTGCCGCCTTCACGCACGGTGAACCAACGGTTAATGGATTTTGGCTGAATCGGCGTAATTTTTTCCTCGGCGACTGGATTCGGCACGCGTGGTATCCCGAATGGCGGCTGCGGCTGGTGCGCCGCAGCGCGGCCAAGTGGCAGGGGCGCGACCCCCACGACCGGCTGGAAGTCATCGGCGTCGTTGCCCGTTTGAACGGTGATTTATTGCATTACTCCTACGGCGATTTACAAGACACGTTTCAACGCATAATCAAGTACTCGCGCGTCATCGCGGACGGTTACGCGACCGAAGGCCGGCGGTTCCACTGGTATCACCTGGTATTGTTGCCATGGCTGGCCTTCGCGAAACGGCTGGTCTTGAAACAAGCATGGCGCGACGGCTGGCGGGGTTGGATGATCGCCTTTTGCGATCTCATGGGCGTGTTCGTCAAATACGCGTTCTTGCTGGAAAAACGACTCACCCAAGCCCAACGCGGATAAGCCCTGCGGGCGGGTGATCGCCGCTCAGCGCGGCGTCAGATAAAGCCACGACTGGCGCACGCCGCGAAACTGCGCTTCGTTCATCGCCCACAGCGCCTCGGACGCCGGCAACGAGATGCCGGCAGGCAGATCCGACAACGTCCGCGGGCGGTCATCGATTTTTGCGATGGCATGCGTCGCTTGAAACCGCCGGTACATTTCCGCCGTCACACCCGGCACGAAATTCTCGTGCAATTCCAGCAAAATGGTCGCGCGCCGCAACGCCGGCACCGCCACCGGATCCACGAGTGTGATTTCATAACCTTCCACGTCGCTGACCAACGCCGGCCGCGCCGCCGGTTGCAGCACCCGCTCCAACTCCGCCGGCGTCACCAAGCCGCCAATCCGCACGCGGTCGGCCAGGTGATTGCGGGCGGCCATCTGCCCCAACAAATGCCGGGCCCAGCGGAGGCCGTCGTACGCGAAGACCGTCGCCGCCGGCAGACGTCGCGCCAATCCCACGGCATAGTACCCTTCCGCGGCGCCGGCGATCGCGATCCGGTCGGGGCGGCGGGTGCACAGGTCTTCGACCGCGGCATGCAGTTCACATTCGTACGTGCCCAGCAATCGCGGCAGCAGCGCCTTGTCCGCCGAGTGTCGCGCGTACACCATGCCGTGAAATGGCCCGCCCATCACAGCCCGCGGACCCTGCAGCGCGCGCAAGACCGCCGCGCGGTGCCGATAAAACCGCGACGGCCCCACGTGCAGTTGCAGCCAGACAAAGGCTTCGGTCACCGCACCGGGCAGCCGGGCTTTGTAAAAGCGGGAAAAAGCGCTCATTCAATGTTCCTCAGCCCTGCGTTCGCTGTCCCTATATGTACTATCGTATCGTGAGTATTCCTGTTCTGTCCATGAACTTGCCGCAAATTGTCGGAGCGTGCGGTACTGTATCAGTCTGAGAAGAAGTAAATAAAAAGGCCAACGGGAGATGGCCCGTTGGCCTCCGTGCATTACCTTGCCTTACCGCGCAACCGTTCCTCTGGCGTGATCACTTCCGTCTAAGGATCATTCGTGCGCCGCCACGGATAATCACGTTCACCAAATACGCCTTCTTGCTGGAGAAGAACCTTACGCTCCATGCGTCCAGCGGAGCCGTCGTTGCCAGCAACGCACGGCGGATCGCAGGTGAGAGCGTGCGATTCAGCCTGCTGACCTCGCGCTAGGACGAACTGCCGGCTCATCCAGCGCGTCTCCGTCTGAGAAGCTCCTCGAACAAGGCAAGGAACTCTCCGGCCACGCTCGCACAAGAATAGCCGTTCGCCGTCTCGCGAGCCTGGGACCGCATGCGCCGCAGTCCGTCAACGTCATTCAGCAGGTCGCACAAGCTGCGCGCGAGAGCATTTGCGTCACCCACATCCACCAACATTCCATTCTTGCCCGGTTGAACGAGCTCGGCGATGCCGCCCACCCTGCTGGCGAGCACCGGAGTCCCGCAGGCGAAGGACTCCACGACTACCACGCCGAATGTCTCGAACCGGGAGGGCAGCACAAGACACAGGGCGTTCTGAAGCAACCAGGTCTTCTCGTCGTCCAGGACCGTGCCGACAAAACGGATGTGATTCGTCAGATCGGCCGCCCTGACTTGTTGCTGCAGGTTGCTCATTTCCGACCCATCGCCCGCGATGATCAGTAAAACGTCCGGGTTCGTCCGTGCAACGATCCGAAATGCCTCGATCAACACGTCCACCCGTTTTATACGGGCCAACCTGCCTAGGAAAAGTAGATACCTCCCTTTGACGCAGCTGTACCGTTGGGCCATCTGACCAGAAGCACCCGCCGGCTGCGCCAGTCGTTGCACGTCCACGATATTCGGGATCACATGGAGATGGTTGACGCACCTTGGACAAAGGCCGATGAGGTATTTTCGCATCGACTCATTCATGGCCGTGACCGCATCCGCTTCTTCAAGTGCCTGGCAGGCCCTCCTTCGCGCTCCCTCATTCAGGCGGGTGCGCAGCGAGGAAAACAAGCCGACGCGCGCGGCAGTTGGAGCGACCGACCACGTATCATGGAGTGTGATCACCAAGCAGCTCCGGCACGTTTTTGCCGCTTGCAGAGCCGCAACGGCAGTCGGGTAAAGTTTGTGGCAATCGATCACGTCGAACGGCCACTCCCGATACAGCCGCAGAAGCGCCCGGTGTAGAAACGGAACCGCCCAATGTCGTGACCGAGCCTTGCGGTACCTCACCAGCTTGTAGGGAACGTCCAATTTCCCTGGTGTTCCCAGTAGGGACGAATGCTGCACGAGCACCACCACGTCGTGCCCCTCGTTTACATACTGCCGGGCACGCAGATCCAGCCCCAGTTCTTCGCCCCCGATCTTCGGCAGGAAGGACTGACCTAACACGCAGATTCTCAAGTCTCTTCGTTATCCCCTTTTATAGCGTGGAACACCCGGTTCGTGCTGAAGCATCCGGTCGGTACTGAACGGAACCACCACGGTGATCCCATATAAAAAATCTGGTGCCAGGGGGGAGAGTTGAACTCCCGACCAAGGGCTTATGAGTCCCCTGCTCTACCACTGAGCTACCCTGGCATAATTTACTACTAATAAATTAGTTACAACTATTTCATTCAAATCGAATTTTGTTGTTGTAACCAAATGTTGTAACCCTGTATACTGCAAACATGAAAACCAAGTCGGCAACTCGGTTTGACCTGCAGTACGTTGGAGAGAACCTCTACCGCAACAAATCATCGGGTATTTATTATGCCCTTTTCAAACGCGACGGCAAGCAGATTCGCAAATCCCTCAAGACCGCCGATAGGGCCATGGCCCGCCGGTATCTGGGCGATTTGCGAGGCCAAGTCCAACGGCTGACGACCGCCGAAGCGAGGTCCCTTCCCTTCACCGAGTATGAAAAGAGCGACGAAGGACAAAACACGCGACTCGTGGGCGGTCTTGCGGGGCGCTGGCTCAACACCGCCGCCGTTAGCTTGAAGCCCTCATCTCTTGACCGCCGTTTGCGGACCATCCACAGCCTTACGCCGTTCTTTAAGAACAAGACAGTCGGCAGTATCGGCAAGCTCGATGTCGAGCGGTGGGCGGCACAACGAGTGACACAGTGCAAGCCACGTACTTTCAACATGGAACTTGAGACCCTGAATCTCTGCTTCAAGTACGCCATGGAGCACGGCATTCTCCTGGAGAATCCCGCCGCACACATCCGCCGCCGCAAAGTGAGCAAACCGCGCCTAACGGTCCCAACCCGGCAGCAATTCAAAGAACTGTTAACCACGATTCGACAATGCCGCACCATGACCCAGCCCTGCGCCGAAGATGAAGCAGCCGCCAATCTAATCGAGTTTCTTGCGTACAGCGGTTGCCGCTTGGCTGAGGCTGTCGGCGACCGCAAATTCGACAAAGACCCGATAACGTGGGGCGATATTGACTTCGACTTGCACACATTCACCGTGACGGGAAAGGGTTCGGACGGAGGCAAGACCCGAACCGTCCCGTTGTTCCCACCGCTTGAGCGGCTGTTGTTGAACATCAAGGCGAAGCTGGCGACTCCGCTCCGCCCCGCCGATCCCATCTTCACCATCCAGTCCGCGAAAAAGGCAATTGAGACTGCCTGTCGCCGGTTGGGCCTGCCGCACTATCACCACCACACCTTCCGTCATTTCTTCGCCAGCAACGCCATTGAGCACGGCATCGACTTCAAGGTGATCGCTGAATGGCTTGGGCATGCCGACGGCGGCGTGCTGGTTGCCCGAACCTACGGCCATCTCCGCGCCGAACATTCGGCAGCAATGGCAAAACGTATGGTGTTTGATGCGGTCGCCGAGCTTCCCGACAACGTCGTGGAACTGCCCAAGGCCACGACTCGGTGAGGCCAGTCGGCTGCATCTCGAATTCATCCCGGATTTGCGGGGACTGGACGCGTCCGTCGAAATAACAGCGGCTGAATATGAAGTGGCCATGCCAATTGTTCCAGTGCCATGAAGACACTGGCTAAGAGCGCCTAACAAAACCCGTAGCCGCAGGGCTTTAGCCTGCGCCAAGGGCATGATTCACGCACCCTAAAGGGTGCGGCTACAGAAAAAAGTCAAGTTATGTTATGCGCTCTAAGGAGGGATTTGACCACGAACGCCCTTGCGAAGTTGTTCCCGTTTGGGAACAAAATGATCCTTGTGACGGTCGGCGTGACGTTGCTCCACCGTGAAACCCTAGAAGCCAGGCCGTTGGCGAAATGTTGAGTTTTCAAAAATGTGAAGCCGATACGAAAGACCCCGTAGTCAGGCGGCAAACACGCGAGCGGACTCAACATTTATGCAACGCCTGGCAAGTCTTCGCG
>Ga0326728_10016089_pt1 | contig 15356 bp, 18 predicted proteins | sample MB3enrmetagenome_FD_207602 | JGI IMG/M metagenome (GOLD analysis project Ga0326728, IMG submission 207602) | Lab enriched peat soil microbial communities from McLean, Ithaca, NY, United States - MB31MN | ecosystem: Environmental > Terrestrial > Soil > Wetlands > Peat | place: USA: New York...
TGCCTCCGGGTGAAGAGAACCACCTAACCTTCAAAGGCACTTTCCCGACCAGCCACCTCCACCCCGCCCGGCTCTGGTGCGACCTCATCGAACCCAAGGAGTGCCAGGTCATCGCCACCTACGCCAAAGACTTCTACTCCGGGCGTCCCGCCATGACGATGAACACCTTCGGCCTGGGCAAGGCCATTTACATCGGCACCCTGAGCCATCAGCATTTCTACGCCGACCTTGTGGTCTGGCTGCGCCAGCTTTGCAATCTCCATCCTCTGCTCAAGGTCCCCGAGTCGGTCGAGGTGAGCATGCGCCAGCGGCCCGGCACCCAGGTGTTTTTCCTGCTCAACCATCAGACCTCTCCCTTGCGCATCCAATTCTATAAACCGATGCACGACTTCCTGACCGGCAGCACCTTCTCCGGCAACTACGACCTCCAGCCCCATAGCGTGCTGGTTCTGGACGAACACCAGGCAAAAGGTCAATGAATCTTCTCACCGGATAAGCGCCCGTGTTCCTCCCCCCGCCCAGGCACATCCCGCCGCTTGGCCCTGCAAAAGTCGGCTCGCGTCAACGTGTGCTGGCCCAGTGGCGGGGAATCGATGTCGCCCCTTTGGAGAAGGCCCAGGGCCTGCGCGCCCAGGCCGTGGGCGCCCTCCTGCCCAAGGTCATGGGGGATTTGCGGCTGGACCGCCGCCGCACCCAGGCCGAGATGGTCCAGGTCTGGAACAACCTGCTGGACCCGAACATCGTCGCGCACGCCCAGCCGACCGGTTTGCTCAAAGGCACCCTCTTCGTCACCGTCGACAGCAGTGTCTGGCTCAGTGAAATTGTGCGCTATCGCCGCAAAGAAATCCTCGAACGCCTCCGGCACAGCTTCGGCGCGGACCTCATCGCCCGAATCTCCTTCCGCGTGGGGTGAACCGGCACTCCTGTGCACAACCAGGAAAGATTCGCCTGGCTCCGCTTCCGCGCGGGCCGCCGCGGGGGTCAAGCGAAGCGACCGAGAGAAGGGTCTTGCGCCCTATACAGCCGTCACAGCCATCCAAAGACCAGGGCCGAACTTGGCTTTGAATTTCTCAGCGAGGGCTTGGGCGGCGGCCGGGTTGTCGAGGACGGCGAAGGTTGTGGAGCCGCTGCCGGACATCAGGGTGGCGGCGGCGCCGTTGGCGCGAAGGAACTCCTGGTACAGAGCCAGGATAGGATACTTCTCGAGAGCGGGGGCTTCCAGGGAATTGTAGAACTCCGCCCCGGCGGACTTGAGGTCCTCGGTCTGCAGAAGGGCGACGAGTTTCCGGGCGCGTCCGGGGCGGCCATGCAGGGCCTCCGGGAAGCGCGCAAGCTGCTGATACGCCCAGGCGGTCGCAATGCCAAAACCGGGGCGGATGAGCAGGAGCGCCGTCCCTTCCAGTGCCGGAAAGGCCCCCAACTCCTGTATTTGCTCCCCGCGGCCCGTGGCCAGGGCTGGCGTCGAGTGGAGGAAAAACGGGACATCCGAGCCGCAACGCGCCGCCAGTGAATGCAGGGCCTCGGGGCCGAGAGGGCCGCCAAAAAGTTCGTTCAAACCCAAAAGAGTCGCGGCCGCATTGCCGCTCCCGCCGCCCAAACCCGCCGCCAGGGGAATTCGTTTCTCGATGTGCAAGCGGACGCCCTCGCGGATGCGCGTGGCCTGGAGAAACAACTGGGCGGCGCGATAGGCCAGGTTGCGCGAGTCCGTCGGCAGAGCGGCCTCGGCGCAAGTGATTTCAAGGCCCTGGCCGGCCCGGCTGAACGTGAGCCGGTCGTTCACCCTGACGGGCTGCATGACGGTTTCCAGTTCATGAAACCCATCGGGGCGCCTGCCAAGGATGTTAAGCAGCAGGTTGACCTTGCAGGGGGACTCTCTTTCAAGGGTTGTAGGCCGGCCTTCCTTCCGCGTATTGCGTGCAGTGCATCCTGGTTGCTTCGTCTTCATGACCACTTAGGCTGCGGCCACCCGCCGTCTTTGTCGGCGGTTGGCGGGGGGGCTGCGAAAAAAAGGCGCCAGCACCGGGGTGCTGGCGCCGTCAAATCAGGCACGGCCTTTAGTGGGTTTCGAAAACCCGGAAACGGCTGTTGGGCACGAACGGGGCAATGTCGCCTCCGCTGAAACCCAGGTTGGTGTCGGTGGACAGGGCCGGGTCCTCGATAAGACTGGGCGTGTAATTATCCGGAAACACAGGACCGGCGGCGAAATAATCGGTGAATATCGGGTCGTAGGACGGGAATGGAAAGGTCAGCACCTCGTAAAGGCCGATGCCGGTCCTGCACAACGAGCGGTTGAACCCGTGAATCACTCCGGTAGTGTAGCCGACGCTGGGGCCGTCAAACAAACAAGACTGCTCGACCGTGCGACGGAATTCGCCCATGCGGACGATTTCGTATGTATTGCTCATGCCGCGCCCAAGTTTCTTCTCGGCATTGGCGCAGCCGCCGGCCAGGATGCACGTCAGCAAAAGAGCGGCCAGGACAGGGATTCGATTTTGCATAAATGATTCAGTTCTGCACCGGACAATAAAGCCCCGCGGCATGTCTTGTAAAGCATAATATTGCATTTGCGAGGCGCAAATGCAACGCTGCAAGAAATGGCAAGGTGGAGGCAGGCAGGGCCTGCACCCTGGGCCAAGTGTGCGGGGCAGACGTGTCACATGCAGCAGCAATCTCAATCTCAATCGAGCCGCTTTAAGCGGGCCGGGACCGGGCTGATCGTGGTGGACATTCAGGAACGGCTCCTGCCTGCCATCTTCGAGAAGGACCGCGTGACCCAAAATGCCGTGCGCCTGGCCAAAGGCGCAGCCATCCTCGGAGTGCCGGCCTTTGCCACCGAGCAGTACCGCCAGGGCCTGGGAGCCACGGTGGCGGAAGTGGCGGCGGCTATTGCCCATTTTGCCCCAATCGAGAAGCTCGCCTTCAGCGCCTGCGGCGCGCCGGCCTTCATGGCGGCGCTTGGAGACGAGCGGATTTCCAGCGCCTTGCTCTGCGGCATCGAGGCCCATGTCTGCGTCACCCAGACCTGCCTGGACCTGCTCGAACAGGGAATTCGGGTCTTCGTAGCGGCCGACGCCGTCTCATCGCGCACGCCCGAAAACTACCGCCTGGGCCTGGACCGCATGCGCCAGGCCGGAGCAGTCATCGTGTCCACGGAAATGGCGCTCTTCGAATGGCTCGGGCAGGCAGGCACCGACGAGTTTCGGCGCATCCTGCCGCTGGTCAGGTGACAAGGGAAGTGCGGAGTCCGAAGGTCGAAGGTCGAGGTGCGGGACCCAAGGCATTAGCCCTTCCAGCAAATCGCTTCTGGCGGTCTGGTAAACGACGGCTCGCTGGCAAATACTAATTTTAAATTAATTAGTAGAGAACTAGTAGAGCCGCGGAATCGCTGCCAAGAGCGCTAAAGCGCATTGCGCAGGATGGCGGTCAATTCATCGGGGGTCAGGGAGATCGGGTTGGCTTTCATGCTGCTGGCCTTGCCGGCCTTGCCGACCAGACCCGGGATGTGTCGGGCGGTCAGTCCGTAGGCGGCGAGGCCCGGGATGCCCAGGTCAGCCACCAGGCGCCGGACCCATTGGACCCCCTGGCCGGCATTGGCAGTGGCGGCGTGGGTCAGGAGGCGCGCGATCTGGTCGTAGCGATGCAGTATCGGGCTGGCCGCCTGGCGTTGGCGCAAGGCGCGAAGGTTGGCCTCCATGACATGGGGCAACAGGGCCGCGCAGACGGCCCCGTGGGGGGCTGGGAACAGCCCGCCTATCGGCCCCGCAAAGCCGTGGACCGCCCCCAGACCCGCATTAGCCAGGGCCAGCCCCCCGAACAGGCTGGCGAGGGCCATGTCCTGGCGAGCGGCGGTGTCCCTGCCATTTTCAAAGGCGGCCCGCAGGGAATTGGCGGCGCGGCCCAGGCCCTCGACACAGAGAGCATCGGTCATTGGGTTGGCGCGGGAGCAGACATAAGGCTCGATGAGCTGGGTCAGGGCGTCCAGGCCGGTGCTGGCCGTGAGGGCCGGGCTTAGAGCGTACGTCAACTCCGGGTCAACCAGGGCCAGCTTCGCCAGCATCCCGACGCCGCGGAGGCTCACTTTCACCCGGTGCCCGGGCGAAGCCAGCACGGCGTTGCGCGTCACTTCCGAGCCGGTGCCCGCCGTGGTGGGAATCGCAATGAAAGGGACCGACGGCCGGCTCAGGGCCTTGCCGCGGCCCACGACTTCCAGATAATCGAGCAACTCCCCTTCGTTGGCCAGCATCGCGGCAACGGCCTTGCCGGCATCGATCACGCTGCCCCCGCCCAGGCTGATCACAAACTGACAGCCCTCTTGCCGGGCCAGGGCGACGCCGCCCTCGACGGTTTGGACTTCCGGCTCGCCCGCGACGGCGAACACGACGGGCTGCACGCCGTGCTGGCGTAGCGCAGCCAGCAACGGTTCTGCCCGGCCTGGGTCGCGGCCGGTCACCACCAGGGCCCGCGAGCCATACTGCCGCGCCAAAGGGCCGATCTCGCCAAGGGCGCCGGCGGCGAAGAGGACCCGTGTGGCCGTCGCGAATTCAAACCGGAGCATAATGGAATTATGAATTATGAATTACGAATTATTCATGCTTCACACTTCGCACCTCTCGTACTTCACGCTGGTTCGCGGCTCGGCCATCATCGGCGCCACGGCGTCGCGCCAGATTTGATAGTGTTGGGTTTCCTTGTGGGCAGCGGGGGCTTGGGGGCTGCGGTATGCCTCGACCAGCACAAACCGGGTCGGGTCGTCCTGCTGCTGCACGACATCGAACCCGGCGATGCCCGGCTCCTGGAGGCTCCGCCGGGCGTTCTCGATGCTCGCCCGTTTGAAGGCCTCGACCGACTCAGGCTTCACGTGGATATGAACATGGACCACCAGCATAGGCATTCCTTTCGCATTGAGTTTCACGGCTGCTTTAACGTCAGGACCAGTGTTGGGTCCAGCGGGTAACGGCCGAAGCGTTCCCCGTAGAGGGCCAGGCCGCCGGGCAGCGAGGGGTCAACCTCGAGGCGGATGAGGAATGCCTTGGCGGCGGCGGCGGCGCGCAGCGACTCGGCCGGGACGGCGGCGTTGATGAGATAGCCGTAGGAGCCGGCCTCACAGAGTCTGCGGTCGCGTTTTTGGGCGTGCCAGGAGAGGATGCCGCGATGGTCGGCGGGGTCATTGGGCAGATCGAATTGGCCGAGAGACACCCCGGCCAGACGGACCCGCACGGCGCTGGGGAAGCGGCGGGTATCGGTCATTGGATAGGCGTTGGGATTGCGGCTGGGGTCGTGGGTGCCTCGGCCCAGCATGAAATCGCCTTCCTGCCGGGCCGCCCCTTCCTGGTCTTTGCCGAAGAGTTGCTTGGCGGAGGCCTCGAACACCAGTGAGGCGCCGGCGATAGCTTCGGGCGCCAGCCCTTCCGGCCAGGGCAGCCGAAACTCGAAGTAGCCGGCGCCCGCCCCGTTGACCTTGAGGCCGTCCAGGACGTTCCATTGCTTGAGCGACCATTGGGCGGCGGTGAAGGCGGACGGAGCGAAGCGAAGCAGGCGGACCCGGACCCCGTTGAGTTCGACCTGCTCGTCGCGCGGGGCGGGGCCGTTGGCGACCAGGAACGTCGTGAAGTTGCGATGCAGCACCACGCCGGCCGGGTCTTCGAGCACCAGACTGAGCACCACCAGGGCCGGATGATCGGGCAGCGTGACCCGCAGCGGCTCCAGGTCCATCGAGAGCCAGGGCCGAAACTCGATGGCGCGGACGCTTTGCGAGTACCACTCCGCGTGGCCCAACGTGTCCCAGCCGCTGAGAGTGGCGCGCAGGCGCAGGCGCGTCGAGGGCGCGCGGTCGGTCAAAAACGAGGCCCAGAGCGGGACGCTGACCTCTTGGCCCGGCCGGGCGTCCCGGCACAGGTCGCTGCCCGTGGAGAGGTAGAACGGGCTGTGCAGGTCGCGCAGGCTCATGCCAGGGACGATCTCGTCCAGACCCGTGAACTTCTCGGACCGGTCAAAGCGGTAGTAGCCGTTCCATTCGTTGATGACGTCGTGGTGCTCCGTGTAGAGCCAGCCGCAGACCTTGGGGTGGCGGCGGAATTCGTTCATCATCGCATGATAGTCCCAGCTCCAGTCGCAGTCGCCCGTGCTGCCGTCGTAGCCCCAGACATTGCCGCATTCGCTGTTGAGCAAAGGCTGGTTGGCCTGGGCGCGCACGCCGATGAAATTCCATTTCGAGCCGGGAAAGGTGTCGCGGGTGACCTGGTCGAGGTGCTCGCGCCAGGCGTAGCCCGGCAGATACGCATGCCAGGAATTGATGTCGGTGGCGACGTGATCGAGGTTGCAGGGCGAGTTGTCTTCCACCAGCCGTGCAGGATCGAGCTGTTTGGCCAGACGATACATCGAGGCGACCCATTCCTGGGTTTCGGGCTGGTAACGCCGGTCGCGGCCCTTGCCGCTCATCAGCCCCCACGTCTCGTTGAAAAGGACCCAGGAAAAAATGGCAGGGTGGTTGAAATCCCGGCCCAGCATCCCGCGCAGGGTCATCTCGATTTCCCCGCGCATGTCCGCGTCCGGTTCCCCCCAACTGTTGGGCACGTCGGCCATGAGCAGCAGGCCCAGGCGGTCGGCCCAATAGAGCTTGCGGGGCACGTCCACTTTCACATGCAACCGGTTGGCGTTGAGTCCCAGCCGGCGCGAACGCAGAATCTCATCCCGCATGAAACCATCGCTCGGGAAGGTGTAGAACCCCTCGGGATGATAGGACTGATCGAGAGTCATCCGCAGGTAAATCGGCTCGTCGTTCAGCGCGATGTAGGGAAAGCCAAGGCCCGGCACACTGACGACGCTGATTTTCCTCATGCCGAAGTAGGAGCCGACACGGTCTTCGGCGCCGCCCGCGCGCAAGACGGCCTCGACCTCGTAAAGAAACGGGTCGTCCAGCGACCAGTGCCGGGCGCTGGGTATCGAAACCGCAAACTGGACTTGAGTGCCGCCCGCAGGCACGGGCTGAATGGCCTCGGGCAAACCGCCCGTCTTGAACTCGATCTTCACCTCCGCCCCCGCCGGCGCCGGGGCGCTCAAGCCGGCCGTCACGATGACCTTCGACTGGTCCAGGTCGGGAGTGAAATGGAGGCTCTCGAGCCAGGTCTGGGGGCGGGCCTCGATATAGACCGTCTGCCAGATGCCCCGGGCGTTGCCGTAGCCCTGTTTGCCCTCCAGCTTGAAGGCCCGAGCCGTATCGTCCACCCGCAGCACCAGCCGATGGCCCTGACCCGGCTTGAGCCGCCGCGTCAGCTCGAACTCGAATGGGATGTAGCCCCCGCGGTGAGTGCCCACCGGCTCTCCGTCCAGCCATGCCCGCGTCTCCCAGTCGCACGCCCCGATGACCAGGAACACCCGCCGGCCTTGCCACTCCTCGGGCAGCCGCACCTCCCGCGCATACCAGGCCACGGGCGCCTCATCCCGGACCTCGGACAAAGCCGAACCCCACGGGAACGGCACCAGGATCGTCTGGGGAAAAGCGGCCGCCCCCTCGAACCACTTCTCGCCCAACCCACGGTCTTCCTTGTCAAACCGGAATTGCCAGGGACCGTTCAGGTTCAACCACGCCGCCCGTTGAAAGTCAGGCCGGGGATGCTCCGGCAGAGGAATCGAGCCATCGACCGCCCGAATCGTGAGATTCCAGACGACACTGAACCAAACCGCCAGCAGAACTCTGAGCAAGCGAATTGTCATAGATGAAGCCCATGATAAGCGCAGACTGCATGGGACGGAAGCCGGAAGTCGAAAGATCGAGCGCCGAGGGGCCGGAGCAACCCACGGATGAACATGGACACGGAATACGGCTAAAACCCGGACTATTCATCGTATTCCGGATGTTTCAGAAATTATCGAAAAACGATAAAATAATTGTTGACGTTTTTCGATAATAGTTTATTGTTCTTCAATAAACAGTGATGTCTGATATTATGAAACCGACCAATCGCTTACCCAAAATCATCCGTTGGATGTTCTTCGCATTCGAGCTTCTCGCGCTTCTCGGTGTCGCCGGGGCATTCATTTTAACCTTGATAACGGTTGCGTTGCCGGGCGTCGCAGCCAATATCCAATGGGGGCTGCCTCCGGTGGGCCTCGTACCGCAAACCGGCGCGTTGTCGAGCGGCCCAACGACAGGATTGACGATTTCGCTCCCTCCTGTGAGCGGCACGCCGGAATCCGGCGCACTGGCCGTGCAGTTGGACCCTCCCCTGAAGGAGGAGATTGCCATCGTGGGTCTTCAAGGCTCCGTGGTAGTGAAAAACTCGAGCGGCATTGGCGGCGTTCTCTCCTCAATCTCCGAGTGGTATGGTCCGCCTTTGCTCCTGATCTGGTCAGCCTTTCTTGCCGTCTTGTTCGATCTGTTGCGCCGATTATTCCGGCACGTGGAACAAGGCGACAGTTTCACGGAGCGAAATATCCGTCTGGTGCACATAATCGGCCTGTCCATTATTGCTTTCACCCTCATTTCATCGGCGGTCAACGGCATAATCGCGCTGACGATGTGCTCTTGCTTGAATCACAACCCGACGGTTGAGGGCATTCGCATGACTTTCATTCCTGCCGGCAACATCACGATGGGTTCCGACTCCCATCATTTTGTGTTTCAGTTTGGTTTTTCCGGCATCCTGGCGGGCCTTCTGGTCCTGGCCTTGGGAGAGGTCTTTCGCCAGGGGCTGCTGCTGAAACAGGAAAACGAACTCACCATCTAGTCCACCTCGCTATGTCCATCAGGTTAAATCTGGATCGTGTGATGTTCGAACGGCGGGTCAGCCTCACGGAGTTGGCTGATCGTATCGGAATCACACTGGCCAATCTCTCGATTCTCAAGACCAACAAGGCGCGGGCGGTGCGTTTCAGCACGCTGGAGGCGCTCTGCCGTGAGTTGAAGTGCCAGCCTGGCGATCTGCTGGAATACGTGGAGGAGGTCCCCCATCAGACCAACAAATGTATCGCCATCCCAGGGCCGTCAGACTAGTTTGTTCCGCCGTTGGAAGGGTTGCAGTGTTGCAACGCGAGATGTCCTCGTGCAAACCGTGGAACAACATGACTGGGACGCGCGCAAGATGCCGGCGCCTGGGGCTTGGACGTTCTCAGTTACGCTGAGCGTCCTCTGCGCCGCTCTCTGCTCGTCCGGAGCGGGCGAGTCCCAAACTGCCCCCGAAGAGCCCTGGCTCAAACAAAGGCTCGAACAATTCCAGGACCTCAAGTTCGGTTTCCTGATGCACTGGGGGGCCTACAGCCAGTGGGGCTGCATCGAATCGTGGCCCCTGGTCGAAGAGGACAAATGGGCGCGCCCCGATGACCTGCCGGCCTGGACCGAACGCGGCAAAGACCTGAAACGCTTCCAGGCAGATTACTGGGCCCTGCCCAAGACCTTCAATCCCGTCAAGTTCGACCCGCGTCCGTGGGCAAAACTGGCCAAAACCGCCGGCATGAAATACCTCGTCTTCACCGCCAAACACCATGACGGCTTCTGCATGTTCGACACCCGCCTCACCGATTACCGGGTCACTGCCCCCGACGTCCCCTTTCACACCAACGCCCGCTCCAATGTCGTGCTGGAGGTCTTCAATGCCTTCCGCCGCCAGCACTTTGTCATCGGCGTGAAGCAATCGCTGGCCTGGCGGACAGACGCCGCCGGAACAACCACGATTGAAGTCCCCCCCTGGGCGCAACAGACCCCGCCCTGCCGCCATGCCTTTGTGGTCAAACTTCAACTCTAATATGGACACCACGCTAGCCGGCAAACAGGGAATCGTCTTTGGCGTAGCCAACCGGCGCTCGATTGCCTGGGCCATCGCCCAGGCCTGGCATCAGGCAGGGGCCAGGCTCGCCTTCGGTTACCAGGGCCAACGGCTCAAAGACAACGTCCAGGAACTCGCCGGGGCGTTTGGCCAGGACACGCTCATCCTGCCGTGCGATGTAACCAAGGACGAGGAGATTGCCGGCATCTTCAAGGCCCTTGGCCAAAAGGCGGGCCGGCTGGACCTGCTCCTTCATTGCGTGGCGTTCGCGCCCAAGGAAGCCCTGGAAGGCGACTTCCTGGACACCAGCCGGGAGGCCTTCCGCATAGCCCACGATGTCAGCGCCTACTCGCTGGTGGCCCTGGCGCGCGCCGCCGTCCCGCTCATGTCCGCCGGAGGCAGCATCCTGGCCATGAGCTATTATGGGGCTGAGAAGGTCGTGCCGCATTACAATGTGATGGGTGTGGCCAAAGCCGCCCTCGAAGCTGCCACGCGCTACCTGGCTTACGACCTCGGCCCCAGGAAAATCCGCGTCAATTGCATCAGCGCCGGCCCCGTCAATACCCTCGCGGCGCGCGGCATTTCCGGCTTCACCGAGATGCTCAAGCAATACGAAGCCCGTGCCCCGCTCAAACGCAACGTCCTGCCCGAGGAACTGGGCGCCACCGGCCTGTTCCTCGCCGGCGACGGCGCCGCCGCCATCACCGGCCAGGTCATCTACGTCGATTGCGGCTACCAGATCATGGGGATGTGAGCCGCCCATCCCCCGCTTGCCCGCGCGGCGGCAACATGTGAAGTTTTACTGCAAATGGGAAAAGCATCGCCTTCAAGACGAGAGCGGAGAATGGTCCGGATGGCCGATTGAGTCGGCAGAAATGCGTCTGCCCCATGGGCGCCGATGGATATTGCCAATCCGCGCCGCCTGGGATTACCTTGAACGCGCGTGGGGTGGCCGGCGCTGGAATTGCAGCACTGCACGGCCAGCCCCGCGGACTTTGGGCCATGTTTGAAAACGTCGGCGAAATGGTAGTCCTGTTCTGGCGCGCCCTGCTGGCCATGCCTTTGGCGTGGCGGCAGCGTCAGAAGGTATTCGACCAGTTTTTCGAGATTGGCAATGCCAGCCTGCTCATGGTGAGCATCCTCTCGTTTTTTATCGGAGGTGTCATTGCCCTGCAAACGGCCCCGGTGCTTGTCGAGCACGGCCTGGCCGGCACGGTCGGCGGCGTCGTCGGCATTGCTATCTGCCGCGAGTTGGCCCCGGTCATGATGTCGATCCTCATCGCCGGGCGCATCGGCTCGGCCATGGCGGCGGAAATCGGTTCCATGCGGGTCTATCAGGAAATCGATGCCCTCCGCACCATGAACATCAACCCCATCCATTGCCTGGTCATGCCCCGCCTGCTGGCGATTGTGATTGCCCTGCCCCTGCTGGTCGTCTTTTCCATCCTGGTGAGCTGGTTTGGCGGGGCGCTGGTCTGCATGGTCAATCACCGCATCGAGATTTCCTTCCCCTCCTTTCTGTCCACCTTCCAGGAGGTGGTCGAGCTCAAGGACGTGCTCAACGGCGTGTTCAAGAGCTTCGTTTTTGCCAACGTCGTCGGAGTCGTGTCCTGTCACCAGGGCCTCATCACGCGCGGCGGGCCGCGCGGCATCGGCCGCTCCGTCACCAAGGCGGTGGTCAACTCGATCGTCCTAATCGTCATTTTGGATTACCTGCTGACCCGCCTGTTGATGACCTGATCCTCCTATGAACTCCCCCGCCACCGACCATCGCGGCGTCCGGCTCGACGTGCGCGGCCTCCGCAAGAGTTTCGGGAACCAGGAAGTCCTCAAGGGCCTCGATTTCGAGGTGAACCCGGGAGAGATCTTCATCATCATGGGCCCCAGCGGCAGCGGCAAGACCGTCCTGCTCAAGCATCTCATCGGGCTCGAACAACCCGATGCGGGCCAAATCCTCGTCGAGGGCCGTCCCATAGATTCCCCCGAAATCATGGACCGCTACCGCATGGCCATGGTCTTCCAGTCCGGCGCCTTGCTCAACTCCCTGTCCGTCGGCGAAAACGTCGGCCTCTATCTCTCCGAGCATCGCCTCAACCCCCCCGGGGAAATCGCCCGCATCGTCACCGAAAAACTCGAAGTCGTCGGCCTCAAGGACACCGAAAACAAAATGCCCAGCGACCTCTCCGGCGGCATGGTAAAGCGCGTCGCCATCGCCCGCGCGCTGGTCATGGACCCGCAGCTAATCCTCTACGACGAGCCCACCAGCGAACTGGACCCGCTCTCGGCCGTCGCCGTTGCCCAGGAAATCCTCCGCCTCCAGCAGCGCACCCATCTGACCTCGCTCATCGTCACGCACGATCGCGACCTGGCATTCGGCCTCGCCAACCGCATCGCCGTCATCAACGACGGGCGCATCCTGGCCATCGGCGCTCCGGAAGAGGTCAGACGCGACCCCAACACCCTGGTCCAAGCATTCCTCCAGGCCTCCTTCCGGCGTCTGGATTGACGTGCCGTTGCCTTTGGAACCTATGCCGACATCCCCGTTGCCTCAACTTCGGATCAACCGAGAGAAAGCCTATGAAAAACACCCTTGAAACCCGCCTGGGCGTCTTTGTCGCCCTGGTCATTATCGCCTTCATTCTGATCCTCGAATTCCTCGGCGGCCCCCAGCGTTTCCGCCGCGGCACCCATTACTGCGCCCTGTTCGACAACGTCCAGGACCTTAAGGTGGGCGACCGCGTAAAGATGGCCGGCAAAGAAGTCGGGCTCGTGGACAGCCTCGCCCTGAACTACACCAACAACAAAGTCCTGGTCACAATCAGGGTGGACTCCGGAGTGATCATCCGCACCGACAGCACTGCCAGCATCAAGCTCACCGGCCTGATGGGCCAGAATTTCGTCTCGCTGGACTTCGGGTCCCCCAACTCGCCCCGCCTCGCCGAGGGCATGCTTCTCGCCTCCGTCGAAACCCCCGACATGAACGCGATCGTTGCCAAAATTGACAACGTCGCCGGCAACGTCGAGAACCTCACCAAAAGCTTCTCCGGCGAGAAAATCGAGAACCTCCTCGGCCCCCTGACCGACTTCCTGAAGGCCAATCGGGCCCCGCTCACCGCCACCATCGCCAACATCCAGGCTATCTCCAGCCGGATCACCGAAGGCAAAGGCACTGTCGGCAAGCTCGTCAACGACCCCGCTCTCTACAACTCCACCCTCTCCGCTGTCAGCAATTTCCAGGACACTGCCACAGAAGTCAAAACGACTGTCGCCGACGCCCGCAAAGTCGTTGAGCGCGTCAACCAGACTGTCGCCCAGGTCAATGCCGGCCAGGGCACCGTCGGCAAACTCTTCAAGGACGACACGCTCTACCGCGAAACTACGGCCTCCATGACCCATCTCAAGGAAATCCTCCGGAAGATCAACCAGGGCCAGGGCTCCATCGGCAAGATCGTCAACGACCGCGACCTCTACGACAATGCCAAACTGACCTTGCAGAAAGTCGATAAAGCCGCCGAGGGCCTCGAAGACCAGGGCCCTCTGACCGTCATGGGTATGCTGCTCAATAACCTGTTCTGACCTCGAAACCGTCAATTGAACCGAGCAATAGCCGCCACAAACTGGGGTTGATGCCTGTCTGCAGCTTGACCGTGAGGCTCTGAGTTGGGCCGATTGAATCCGTGAAATCAGGGTTCCCGGACCTGTCCGCCAGCAGCTCAACGGCACACCCCGCCTGGTGCGCCATCACGCCTTAGGCTTTGGGCCCGCCAAGCGCGGCTCGATCGCCCCGCAGGTCGTGCATTCCAGACACCGGATGCAGCCCGAGACGTTGACCTTCCGGTCCACCTTCACGCCCATCGAGCAACGGCTGCGGCAAAGATTGCACTCGACGCATTCCTTCGGATTGAACCGGAGATGAAACAGGCTGAAGCGGTTGAACAGGGCCAGCAATCCGCCCAGCGGACAAAACAGCCGGCACCAGGGACGGTGAATGAACAGCGCGGCCGCCACAAAGGCCAGCAGCAGCGCGGACTTGAACCAGCTCATCATCCACCCATGGCCGGTGAGGAGGCCCTGCACGGAATAGGGCAGGCCCGCCTCGAGGGCGCCCGCCGGGCAAAGCCGGCAGATCGAAACCGTCTGGTTGTCGAAGCGAACGCCCTTGGAGCCGAGGATCAGCGGCAATAGAATCACCAGGCCCGCCAGCACTGCATAACGGGTGTGCCCGGTCCAGGCCGGCAGCGTGATTTTTCCGGGCGTAAGCTTGCCCAGGAGGTCCTGGAGAAAACCGAACGGGCAAGACCATCCGCAGACCAGCGACCCGCTGGCAGCGGCCACGACCAGGAGCACCCCCAGGAGAAGACAAGGCGCCTCAGGGGCCACCGGCAAAAGCGCCGCATAATTGGCCAGCACCCCCACCGGGCAGGCGAATGCCGAGAGGGGGCATGAATAACAGTGGAACACGCAGCCCGGAATGCCGTGCAGCCACTGGCCCGCCGGCGCCAGCCACAAACCCAGAAACCCCGCCTGCACCCACGGCCGGCTCCGCGAAAGCTTCCGCCCCAGGACCGTGCCCTCCCTCTGCCGCCCTTCGGCCCCACAGGCAGCGCAGCCATCCGGCGCGCCCGGAGGTCCCGTGGCCGGCGCTTTCGGTTTCGGTTCTAAACTGTCCATTTCGGACCTCTTACCCGGAGAGGCCACGCCACGTGGCCAAGGTTCACTTCACTCACGTCGGACACGGCGTAGTCGCGCCGGCATCCACGCGGACCTTCCAGGTCGGCCGGGAGTACTGTGCCCTTTGCCTGGCCCACCGTTCAAGGGCGGCTGGATCATCGCCCCTGGGCGGCGGAGCCAAGGCGAGTTGCTCGGGGAATTGCAGGCCGCCGGAGGAAAAAGCCTTGACCAACTGCGTTTCCCACGCAGTGCCGCCCTCGACCGTCTCGATGGCAGTCAGGTGCCTCGCCCCGCAGACGATCAGGACGATTCCGGCCAAGGCAATCGCAAACCCGGTCCAGAAATCATGCCGCTCGGGGTCGCGCAAGGCGGGATTGACTGGCGGTTGTGGGACGCGTTCCATCACGACCCGGAGCCTATTACACCTGCCAGCCTCGCGGCAAGAGCTTTAAGTACCGACATTGAGTCGAGAGTTTGCTCTCGACAAATCCTGCCTCCATGAGGCATACTGTCTCCATCGCCAGAAAAGCATATTATGAAAGTCATTTCTCAAAAGCAGACAAAGTTGGCGATTGAACACATCGCCGAGTTGCTCAAGAAGGACGGGGCAAACCAGACCCTGACAGTGTACGAATGGCTCGATGTTGCCGAGGTGCGACCGGCCCAGTTCAACTCCTCCGCCGGCGCCTTGCAGGTTCTGGGGCTGCTCGGTTTTGGAGATGAGATTGTGCGGGCCCAACCCGTGGGCTGAACCCAGCGAGGCGCCGCCTCAGACCGCGGCTTGGGCATCTTGCCCGAGCCTACACGGGCAAGATGCCCGTGCCCTGGAGTTTGGACCTCTTGCGGCACCGCGAAGCGGTGATTTGAAGGTAGCCGTGTGGCTTCAGCCCACGGAATCAGCGGCCCGTAGCCGTCGCGTCGCGC
>Ga0326728_10016090_pt1 | contig 15356 bp, 12 predicted proteins | sample MB3enrmetagenome_FD_207602 | JGI IMG/M metagenome (GOLD analysis project Ga0326728, IMG submission 207602) | Lab enriched peat soil microbial communities from McLean, Ithaca, NY, United States - MB31MN | ecosystem: Environmental > Terrestrial > Soil > Wetlands > Peat | place: USA: New York...
TTGTGGACTTGGAGGAAGCCTTGTTTGAAGGAGGAGGGCGCCCGCAAGAGGAAAGCATCAGTACTGTTCATTTTCAGTACGCATTCCTGTTAATCGCGCCGGAAAACATGGTCATCAGAATGATTCGCAAATCGAAGACAAAACTCCAGTTCTGCAAATAGTACAAGTCGTACTCGATACGCTTTTCGATGGACGTGTCGCCGCGCCAGCCGTTGACTTGTGCCCACCCTGTAATTCCCACTCGGAGGGCGTGACGATTGTTATACCGTGTGATTTCCCGCAGAAACTTGTGCACGAAGTGGGGCCTCTCCGGCCTTGGACCGACGATGCTCATGTCCCCTTTTAGAACGTTGATGAACTGTGGCAGCTCATCCAGGCTTGTTTTCCTAAGGAGAGTTCCGAAAGGTGTTCTACGAGAGTCTCCTTCCGTGGTCCAGCGTTTATCACTATCCGATTGAGCGGAAGTCTGCATAGTTCGGAATTTATACATCCGGAAAGGCTTGCCGTTGAGACCCACCCTTTCCTGGACAAAGAACACCGGACCTCGCGAGGTGCACTTAACCAATGCTGCAATCAAGGCAAGCAGAGGTGAAGCCAGCAAAAGCACCGAGAATGAAAAGCAAGCATCAAAAGCCCGTTTCAGCAGAGCGTAATCCAGCAATTCCGCCGGCGTTGACATGAGGTCCAGCATCTGTATATTGCCCAGTTGAAACAGCTTTTCCCTGACAACGACGCCTTCCCCAAGGTCCACAATCGCACGCGCGGGAAGACAAAGATGGTTGAGCGCGAGGATGATCTGGGGAATTTCGGAAAACTGCGCAGGGTGAATGGCAATTACCGCCTCATCAATTCCATGCCCGGAGTTCAATACTGCAAGTTGCTCAATTTCGTAGACTCGGTGACCCGTAACGCAGACCTCCTGCCCTGGCAATCGAACGAATCCGGCGACTTCGCAGTGAGCGAACTTCAATCGCTGCAACCGCGCCGCGGCAGTGCATGCAAATTGGTCTGCTCCGATAATCAGCAAACGGGTGGGTTTGGCCAAGTCGGCTCTGCTTCTGCAAAGAATCCGGAAGGCCGCGTGCAGAACGAGTGTCAGCACCAGCAGAGCAAGGATGTCACAAACCAGCAATCCCCTGGGGAGGACCTGGTTTCTGCTGAAATAAAGCGCCACCAGCAGAACGAAGGACGTGGCGATGCAGGCGGACCAAGCGGCGCGCACTCCCGTCCTTTCCCGAAAGATCTCGTCGCAGCTTGTAACTCGATAGTGCTCCGCGACCAATGCCCAAACAAACATTCCGAACAAAATCTGGCTGAGATACCCATGAGGAGAGTAAAGAAAGGGTCGATTCAAAGTCCTGCAAAGCCCCATCCATATCCACCACCCCAATTTGAAGGCAAAAATGGGGAGCAAGTAAGTCCCTATTTTCAGGAACAACCGATACAACTTAAGGCGCAGGATCATGGGGGCGCTTCCTTCCTTAAAGATCTGCCTGGGCTTTCGTTTGAAGGATGCTGATTGAAAACCCTCGGAATCGGACGAGTTGACTTCCGTCCGCCAGATTGTCTTTGGGATTGACAGCTCGGGACCGTTCGCCCTGCTCGTACACCCGAAACGCACTCATCCGCCGATTTACCGCACGCGGATCAAACCGTCGCAACCATCTGCGCGGGCAGAGTCCCCGCTGTCCGCTCCACGACGCTCGCGATCACTCGTTCCGTCTTTCTCGACATCGCTTCCCAGTGGCCCTCCGCGATCACCCATCATCGCGCACGCCTGCACTCGTCAGGGTGAAGGCGGTTGGCGATAGTCCTCCAGCTTTTCCGCCACAAAACCACCCATCTTCTTGAGGAAGTGTTTCTTATCGAATTGCTCCGCGTGAGCCCGGATGAAGGGCGGTGAAAAGTGATGCTCCACTGCCTCAAACTTCAGAATCGCCTCCACGAGCGAATCCGCTCTCTGCTCTCCGAAGAACACCCCTGTCGAGAGCTTTGGAGCCGCCGGCCCGTCTTGATCCGCACAGATTAAAGTGTCCCGCGCCCCGCCCTTGCCAAACGCAATCACTGGCCGGCCGGATGCCTGCGCCTCCACGGGCACGATCCCGAAGTCCTCTTCTCCCGGAAACAGCAGCGCCCGGCACCGTGCGTACTGTTCCCGCACCTCCTCGTCCGAAAGCGGCCCGAGAAAGCTCACGGTTTTCCCCGCAATCCGCCGCAGCCACTGGTATTCTTCTCCTGCACCCACAACTCTCAGCGGCCGCCCGAGCTTGTTACAGGCTTCAATGGCCAGGTCAACTCGTTTGTAGTTCACCAACTGGCCCACGACGAGGTAATAATCCTCGATGTGTTCGCAAAGTCGCGCTCCGCTCACATCCACGGGCGGGTAGATCACTTCGGCTTCCCGCCGATAGTACTTTCTGACTCGCGCGGCCACATTGCGGGAGTTCGCCGCAAAATAATCCACTCGTGCCGCGCTCGACTGGTCCCACAGCCGCGCATAATGGGCCGTTAGTCCAAAGACCAGCTTTCTCACCGGCCCCAGGCCGCTTCCGTTCTTGTATTCCTGGTAGAAATTCCAGAGGTACCTCATCGGTGTGTGGCAATAACAGATGTGGCAGGTCTCCGGCGCCGTAAGCACTCCTTTCGCCGGGCCCGACTCCGACGAAACAACCAGGTCGTACCCTCGCAAGTCGAATTGCTCCACCGCCAGCGGGCATAGCGGAAGCATGTGCCTGTGCCACTTCCGGCTTCCCGGTAACTTTTGCAAAAACGACGTGGTCAGCTTGTGCTTCTGAAGCTCAGGAGAAAGTGTTTTGCGGTCCGCCACCAGCGCAAAGAGATCGGCCTGCGGAAACAGATCGCACAACGCCTCGACAACCTGCTCGCCGCCGCGGCGATTTACAAACCAGTAATGCACAATCGCTACGCGCATTTCACACCAAAGGGATCTGTTCGTCGGGGAAAACGTGCCTGCAAAGCCGTTCGCACCAGCCGCTCGGTAGTGTCCTGGTTTCGAGGGTAGCGCCGCCCTTCAGGGCGGCACATGCCGGGCTAAAGCCCGGCGCTACGCAAAACAGGACACTACCAGCCGCTCCAAACGCTTGACCTGAAGGCTGCAAAGGAACAGCAACCGCTCAGAGCCGTTGATAAACTGACCGTGTTTGCTCGGCCATCCTCCGAAAGCTGAAGCGGGCGGCACGGGCCAATGACGCATGGCGCAGATCGCGTTGCAGGTCGGGATTATTCGCAACCTTCTCCATCGCCGTGGCTATCGACGAGACGCTGTAAGGATCGACGAGCAATGCAGCGTCTCCTGCAATCTCCTCCAACGACGAACCCGACGATGTGATGACCGGCGTGCTGCAAGCCATCGCCTCTACGACCGGCAGCCCAAAACCCTCGTAAAGCGATGGGTAGATCATGAGCGATGCGGCGTTATAGAAGAGCGGAAGATCGTTCGCGGGAATGTAACCTGTAAGGATAACTTCTTCACCCAGTGAATGATTCCTGATCGTTTCGAAAACTCCATCGTAGAACCACGCCTTCTGGCCGACAATCACGAACTTGTGGACCATCAGTTCCTTCCGCTTTAGCTCGGCGAAGGCCTCCAGCAGTCGGGAAAGATTCTTTCTGGGCTCGAGATTTCCTACGTAAAGGATAAAGGGGGCCGCAATTCCGTAAGCCTGCCGCAGGCGGTCCCTCGCTTGCCCGGAATCCATCGGCTTGCAGTTTTCAGCAGGCCCTGGATAGGTCACCGTAATCCGCTCGGGATCGAGCCCGTAGATCTCTACCAGGTCCCGCTTACTCGACTCGGAAATGGTGATAATGTGATCCGCGCGCCGGCACGACCACGGCACCAGAAGCTTCATTTGGGCAAGAATCCTGCGGTGAAAGAACTGGGGAAACCACTCGTAACTGAGATCGTAAACCGTCAGCACAGAGCGGCTGCGCAAGAGTGGCGGCAAGGAGAATTGGGCATGGAAGACGTCGAAGCGTTTACCCCAACTTTGAAGAGGATAAAAGAAGGCGTACCTGACGGGAGTGATGGACGACGGAATACTTCTGCATTCAAAGTCCGGATTCGACTCCAGGCCTTCCACACCTTGACCTGAGCTCAAGTAAACGGCGTACTTATCCCCGTCAGGGTCCAGCAGCGCCAGGTGCTTCACGAGGTTGTACACGTAGGTTTCAGCGCCGGTCCTCCGGCCGCCGATCTGGTGAGCGTCAATCGCGATTTGCATGGGTGGCAATGAGTTGCTGATAGAGGGCGATATGGGATCGAGCAATGCTTTCCCAGGAAAATTTCCCGGCATACTGCCGGCCTCTGGCAGCAAGCTCCTCTCTTAGAACCGGCGCCTGGATCAGAGCCTGAGCAGCAGCCACGGCCTCGCCCGGAGATGAGCAAAACCATACCGCGCCCTCGAGCCCGGGCGGTGTGAACCTCCCCTTGGTTGTGATCACCGGAAGGCCGTTCGCGAGTGCCGCTAGAAGCGTGGTGCGTCTCTCGGAGGCGCCGTCCGGAAACGGCAGGTAGGCAACGGTGGCTCGCGCCAATCTATCCGCGATAGCTTCAGCGCTCAGGTCCGGATCCCAAATCACCGGAAGCGCGGCCGCCTGCCCCTGAACGCCTGGAAGGTAAGCGGCTTGCTGCGCTGGCGATCTTCCCACGATTCGGACTCTTAGAGGAAAACGCTCAGCACAGGCGATCCTCGCAAATTCCAGAACGTCTTCGATCCCCTTATTCGGCCTTATGAGTCCGAAGTGAATCACCTCCGCAGGCGCGCGTTCGTTCTGCCCGTTTGGCCGCGCCGGGATGTTGCTCGCGAGCGGGACAACGGAACTCATGCTTCGCAACCAGGGAGCCCACAGCAGAGAGTATTTCCGGTTTGACTCGCAGGTGAATATGACATAACGCGCGCGAACCCAAAGCGGATAGAACGACAGCCTCCGCAGTAAATGAGCGCCCTCCAGTTCGTGCACCGTCAGCACGAAACGCGTCAGCAACGAGAGGACCTGGGGCGTCAGCCCTTTCCCAAAACCCGCAGTGGGATACTGTACGTGCGTCACGTCCGGCCGAAAGGCTCTGATCGCAGCCTTTAGATGAAAGGGGTGAAACGCACCCCGCCCCGGACCTTCGAAGACTTCCACCCGGACTGCTTTGGACTCCAAAGCGGCCGCCAGGAGCTGCGTGTAGTCTCCCACCCCGCACCTTCCGCGCGGGCAGGGCCCAATCACCAGCGCCAGCCTCATGCGACAGCACCTCGACCGATCAAGGATCCCTTTGTCCGGAGGGCCGCCTCGGGTTTCCGCGACAATCGCCATACGGCGCCAACCATCAGCCAGAAATAAACATTTATCGGAAATACGTCCAAGTACGGAACAAAGAAAGAGGCGGAGAGGACGGATACGATCCCTGCCCTCAAGAAGGGGTGCGTTGAACGAACGAGCGTCGCGGCCAACAGCAGGGCAAGCAGGCCCAATCCCAAAAAGCCAGCGCGCAATAGGATGGCAAGATAGAAGTTCTCCACGAAGAGATGCCTCCAACTGCCGAATACCAAGCTGGAAATGCCCCACCCGCCAATCTCGGATTTAACCTGATCCAGCTGATCAAGCCTCGCCATCGCGGTTTCATCAGTGGCTCTCATCGTCAAATCACCCATTACATCAATGTCCCGAAATGCGAACATGAGAAACATACAGCCAACAACGGCAACGATCCCAATCACACCCAGCCACCTTTTCGACCTGGGCCAAAGTGAAATGAGTCCAGCCACCAGCCCCACCATTGAACTTCTCGAACCAGTGAGAACCAGCGCGATAGAGAGACTCAGGACCAGCAAGGCTCTGGTTGCCTCCGGGATCCGATCAGAAAACACGAGCAGACACAGCAACATCAGCACCACAAAAACACCCAACTCGTTAGGCGAACCGAAGATCGATCCGTACCGGGTATACAGTCCCCCTTTTGCAAAACCGCTGACACGGCCTGAGAGGACTTCCATCCCGAGGAAGCCTATGACGATCCAGCACAATCCCACAATGAAGCGTTGTAACCCTTCGAACTCTTCATCAAAATTCATGAAGCAAAGAGGCATATATTCCAGCGGCATCCGCCAATAGAACAGCACGGCATGCGAGTCCTGCAACGCGAGCAGTTTCATATAACTGCATAGGCTGAACCACGCGACGATTGGCCCCACGTACCAGATGATCGGAGAACTGCTGAATTTCCTTTTCCATAAACCCAATAAGACGAATCCGACAAATACCAGATCCTTTATGATTCGGACGTATCCAGGCGCATCACCCTCGTAAAGTGTCGTCTCCGGCGTTCCCCATTGGAAAATCCAGCGATACGAGTAGAACACCACGGTGAACAGGAGGTACCCTTGAAGGAAACTCGCCGGCTTCAACGTCCAGTCACGCCGAGTACGGAAAAGAGCCACAGCCAATGCGGCCAAAAACACAAGGAGCATGAGCAATTAGGGTCCCCAGTCAATCTCTTTCATGAAGCAGCGGATGTCTCGGCAAAAATGCGCATCGTTTCCCGCGCGCAGCGTTCCCAGCTAAATTCCGCGACCCGGGCCAAGCCCGCGCGCCTCAAGCGATCCCGCACGCAGGAATCCTCAAGCGCGAGTCGAATGGTCTCTGCCATCTCCTCGACAGAATGAGGGTCGAAATACTCCAGGACTCCGCCGGAAACTTCAGGAATACAGGAACTGTTCGAGGCCACGGTGGGTATCCCGCAGGCCATGGCTTCCACCATCGGCAGGCAAAAACCCTCGTAGAGAGAGGGGATAACGCACAGAGATGCATTCTTGACGAGAGTCGCCAGCTCGGCGTCGGGGAGTGCGCCGGTCAGAATTATCTGATTGCGGTTTGGTGATGCTTCCCGAACCTTCAAGATCTGCTCGTGCCCGTGGCCCATCGGTCCGGCCAGGACCAACTGCACGTCGAAGCTCTTGTTCCGCTGCATCACACGGTCACAGGCCTGGATCAGGCGGTGGACGTTCTTCCGCAGTTGCACCATTCCATGGTGCAAAATGAAGGGGCGTCGGATACCCAAGCGGTCCAGAAGCGCGGCGCCGGCCTCGGGGTCCGAGAGAGTGTCGTTATAGAGACGCTTGTCGTAACCGAGGTACGTCACTCCCACTTTCGCCGGATCCAGACCGTACACCTCTACTAAATCTCGCTTCGACCACTCTGAAATAGTAATGACCCTATTCGCAAGCTTGGCGCTGATCCGGGTCATGCAGGGTGCTAGCGTGCCTGCCTCGACCAACTCGGGAGGAAGCCGGTTCGGGATTGTGTCCAGGATCGTGCTCAACAAGGGGAAAAACGGACCTGGAATCGAACTCAGCACACTGGGCTGAAACACGAGATCCGGACGGATTCGCGCCGTATGGATCACCATCCCTCCTAAAAGCCAGAGCCGCCTAAGCCCCAAGGCCCGGACCTGGTGGACGTGCAGAAATGGTGAAACAAGACCGTTACAGGCCCAATCGTCATTCGGAGCACTGAAGCCATGGAATTCAATACGGGGAAGTTCGCTCCCGGTGATCCTCAGACACTCGGATAGGAGGTTGTATAGGTAGACGCCTGTACCGGTATGCCTGAAACGCTTCGATAGAAACAGCGTATCAACCGCGATTATCATGCTTGACGGCCCGATGAGAATCTCTTCCGATAAAACTAGCGGAGATTTCTCACCACGGAAGGGCGGGGCTTTAGAGGCTGCGGAAAAACTCCCTCAGGCTGTCATCCTGAGGAGCCGCAGGCGACAAAGGATCTCGCATCGTCTTGATAACACTCAGAGCGAGATTCTTCGCTTCGCTCAGAATGACAGCAAGAAAGCCGTTTCCCGCAGCCTTTTTAGCCCCGCCGCCGTTACGTGACTTTCCTGATTACTACAAGAGAACATTCAATCCAGCGTTGCATACCCGGCAAGAACAGATCGCCTCTTCAACCGGACTTGGGCGGCTTAAATCTCTCGGGATAAACGGTCGGAACGCCCCCAACATTTAGAAATCCTTCAAAAATGCCAATTTGAAGCTGCAGTCTGCAGCGGTGGAAGAGCCTGTGCTGCTGGGCCCCGGAGAGCAAATATGCAATGGAACGCAGCAGCCCCAGGCTGGCCCGGACCAGCACGCGCGCCTTTCTCAAAAAACCGTGGCGGACGTGCTTCTGCATTAGGCCTTCAGCGTGGTGACGTGCTAAAACCCATTCGACAGTGCACCTCGCGGCTGGAACAAAATGACTGACGCGCATGGCCGGGACATAAAGGTAGGTATACCCATTCGCAGTAAGGCGATTGAATAACTCTGATTCCTCACACATAATTACGCGCTCATCCCAAGGATGATCCTGGAGGATTTCGCGGCGGAAAGCCATGTTGGCGCCTATGGGAGACGAACCCCGCGGGAAGGATCGCAATGCCTGCCCGAGGTCAAGCGTCGCATAGTACTGTTGCAGTTCCGCGGTGAGCCAGGACGGCCTATCGGCCTCGAACACTAGCTCGATTGGGCCCCCCAAGGCGGCGACTCTCCCGGAGCGAGCTTCCGCATTCTGTTCGAACGCTTTGCAAATCGCGGCACACCATCCCGGATGAGCTGTAACGTCGTCGTCGAGATATGCTATGTAACGACCCTTTGCGGCCCGGGCTCCCGTCCTCCTAGCCCGTGAGACGCCCTTTTGGCCTTCATACACGTAGCGAACTTTCCCAGTCTCGCGCGAAAAGCCAAGGACCACGTCCTTTGTAGCGTCAGTCGACGCGTTGTCGACAACTACGACCTCAAACGTCCACGGGTCGCATTTCTGACTTAAGACGCTTTCCAGGCAGGTTGGCAGCAACCTACATCTGTTGTGTGTACAAATGACGACGCTAAGCGTTGTGCTCATACGCAAGACTCCACAGAAAGCAACACCCTCTCCGCGAGGCCCTGCACGGCAAACGCCAAGTCAGAGATGTTGTCCAGGGCAACCCCCTAGCCTTTTAATATAGTGTTTTGAATTTCACGGAGAGCACTCAGAACACGAGCTTTGCGCCCAAACCGTTTTGTTATGAATGGCTGCATGTGCCATGCGATATCATGGATGGACATGGAAAGCTTTCTAAATGCCACAGCATGTCTTCCAAAGCACGTGAGAAGCTTCCAATGAGGATCTTCATACATGAAGTCCTTCAGGATAGCCACGGAAGACATTTCAGCATCATCTAAAATAAGAATGCCTCCTTCCCTCAGCTTATCTGCTGTGTAAAACCAGTCAATAATGGGCCAAGGGAAGGCATGCTTACCGTCTATAAGCACAAGGTCCAAATTATGACTAACACAACGAGGCAGGTAGCTATCCGATGGTTCGACAACAAAGTCCACACGAGTCAATGAAATCTGATTCTGGCCTGCGTAATCCCTTATAGCCTCGACTTCATTTACGTTGGGAGTTATGGCGATATGCGTGGACATCTTGAGCGCGAAGACGATCGTGGAGATCCCTGCGCCTGTTTCGAGGGTCTTGCTTTGCTCAGAGACTGACTCATAGATGAACCTGGCCAGGGCTGGCTCGATTCCACAGCACGCGGGCAGATTCTTATTGATCCTTTCCAACTCACGGCCATGTAAGATGGTATCACCAGGAGCGATCACACCTCCTGTCTCAGTTTCTCCGCTATGGAACTTTGGTCGTTCAGCAAGTATTTTTTCAAGCATGGCAGCGTTCATAATAAGCTCCCGATTCTTCACGCCCGATTAAGGCGAATTCCTAATTTGCTATGAAAAACGCCGACCCGACGACGGCTTGCTCACCTCTCACAGTCCGTAATCGGCCAGTAAGCTCCCACCGAGAGCTGGACGCTTTTGGTTGCAAAGCAAGCTCATGGGCATTTCTATCTGTCCTGAATTTTCGTTTTCGGACTCGTGACTAGCTGGAAGTGCGCACAAGTAGCCCGGCGTTGTGTGTCAAGCCTTAGGCGACTGGCAAGCCCTTGGATTGAACCATTGAGGCGGCAATGCGGAAGTCCTCCTTTTTCAAACCACCAAGCAAGGCGACAGCCACAAGGTATACCAGGGCACCCAACAGTACCTGCCAGGCGAGCGCCATGTTTCGGCTTAAAGCAAGAGCCAGCATCATTGGAAAACAGGCCAAAAGCGGCCGCCAGAGACTCGTCAGCACCCGCACTCGTATCAGCTGGTTTGCGCCATGGTAAAGGAGAGCCGACAAAATCAATTCACATAGCACAGTGGCAGCGGCTGCTCCCTTGATGCCCATCCACGGAATCAGGAAAAGGTTGGCGCCTACATTCACTAGCGCGGCTATCATGGCGGCCACCATAAAGACCTTCTCCCGACCGCAAAAGATTACCAAGGAACCCATGGGAAGGTTTACATAAATGATCGCCACCGCGACGAACACGATCTGGAGGCATACGGCTGACTGTTCGTACCGTATTCCGTAAAGGAAGTAGATGATCTTCCTCGCCAGGAATATGCCCCCAGCCATGATCGGCACCGCGAGGAAGGCCATCAACCGGATCGACTCCGCAATTAGGCGCTCAAGCCTGGGAAGCGATTGTACAAAGAAACCCGAGATGGAGGGGACCATGGCTTGGTTGTACAGTTGCGGAACGACCAGCACGACCATGACAATTTTGATGGCGGCGTTGTACCAGCCGACTTGCGCATTTCCTTTTAGGAAGCCAAGAAGAACGCTGCCGGTGTTCCAATACACGACCACCATAGCAATGGAAAAGCCCATGGGCAGAGATGTTCTGAGGTCGGAGCGCAGGCTGTGAGGGTCAAAGGACGGCAGGAAGATGCCAAAGCGACGGAAAATAGAGGTTGTAAGGAGCACATCCTGGACGACCGTTCCTATAAGAAACGCCACAGGGACCCAGATGACCGCCTCGGAGCTGTGTACTTTCCAGATCACTAAAGATACATAGACGGCGCCTTGTATAAATGTGATTGCCGCCAGCAAGCCCATCCGCTCAATCCCCTGAAGCACCCAGTCGAGTTGGAACGGGTAAAGCAAGAGGGGAATACTGAAGAGAATAAGTATCTCTTTTTCGAGTCGTGAGCGCGGCGCCAGGAAAGCGACACCCAGCATCAGGAGAAACGCCAGAACCGACTGGACGATTTGCAGCCCCTGAATGTGCCGCACATAATGGGCTGCTCTCCGGGGTTCCCGAGAAACCTCCCGAACGCCCAAAAGCGGCAATCCGCCCTGCGCCAGCACGATGAAATAAGACATCAGCGCTAGCGCAAAGGATATGAGCCCGAACCCTTCAGGCCTTAACTTCCGGGCCAGCCAGGTGACAACCAGAAAGCTCAGGAGCAGGTTGCCGGCCTTGCCGGCGCCCAGGAACAGGAAGTTCCGCACAATGCGCCCCGCTGAGCCACGAGTGGGTCGCAAAGCCTCGGACGTAACCAGGCTGGAGCTTTGGACGGCGTTGCTCATAGGGCAGGACTGACAGGCACATTGGCAAACGCCGCCTGACGGGAACACCTTTCCTGCACCCTCGACCGCATCTGATTCACCCAGTAGCTACTCCTGAGCTTCTCGTGAGTTGCACCATCGTTGGAGTACAGCGACAGCCATTTTTCTAAATTCTCCGGTGTGATTTCATTCCAACTCTTCAGGGGAACAACCGGCAAATCAACATAGAGGCTATCGACCGATGACGAGGGCGCCAGCACGATGTGGCCCAGAGCCAAGGCCTCCCAGGTTCTCTGAGAGTCCAGCCCCATATGCCCGTGAGGACTCAGGACGAACGCGTACTCCCCCTGTCTCCGCCACATCTCACGCCTGGGGAGCGGCCCGGGCTGACAGTACACCAACTCATTCCTGCGCAGCTCCTTCAAGAGCTGGCGTCTGCTTTCATGGAAACTTGTACCCTCAAGAGGGTGAAAACGACGGTAAACACCAAAATCGCGGTAGCAGCCGTAGCGGCCAAAACCCCGTTGCCAGCCAAAGTCGGCATAAACTCTCTGGAGACGCGCCTGAAGCGGAGGGAAACTCTTGCCAATCGACACAAGCGTTCGCTCCTGTTCCAGGGCGGACGCCTCGGCCTCGCCCCAGAAAGGCCTTTCACTTATCATGTGAAAGTCGATGCCAATCGGTACCGGCGAGATTCTCTCCAAAGGCCCCGAGCCATCATAGTCTTGGGTGTACCAATGCACGACCTTAGAACAATCCAAAACCGCACGAGCTTCCGGGCCGAGTTCCGACGGCACACAGCTATCAGAGTCTCCGGTGACCAGGACGAAGTTGGCTTTCACGAGTGGAAGAACCTGCCGGACAAAGGACCTCAACCAGGAAAGCCTGACCCATACGAGATCGCCATCCTCAATCTTGCGGCAAGCCGACGGGTCCGAAATCAAGCTGTCGGGCAAATCAAAAGACCACAGCGCTCCGGCGTATTCTGGAACTGGCGAGTAGCTTTTCCCATCCGGGAACTCATCCGGAAATCTCCAATCACACAATGCCGCAATACCTTTGTTCCAGACCAACTCAACTTTTTGACCAATGAACTGTCCCATCCGGAAACTTCCCTTTCACAGAGCAGGAACTCAGCATAGGGTCAAGGCGTGTCCGAGTAAGACTTTCAGACAATGATACGCTGTTGCGCACCGAGGGCACGTGCGCGTGCCCGTTCTCAGCCCGGCGGACCGCTTCCAGATCGGCTTCTACCATCATCTTGATCAGTTCCTCGAAGCTGACTTCAGGTTTCCAGCCCAGCTTTTCCCGCGCTTTCGTAGCGTCCCCGCAAAGATGGTCCACTTCGGCGGGGCGGATCAGCTTGGGATCGATTTCGACGTATTTCTCCCAGTCCAGCCCCACGCTATCAAATGCCACCTCCAGCATCTCCCGGACGCTGTGCGTCCTTCCCGTTGCCAGCACGTAATCGTCCGGTTCCGGCTGTTGCAGCATCATCCACATGGCCCGCACATAGTCTCCCGCGAAACCCCAGTCGCGCTTCGCCTCCAGGTTCCCCATCAAGAGGTTCTTGGCCAGGCCACACTTGATCCTCGCCACCTGGTACGTCACCTTTCTCGTAACGAATTCCAGCCCTCGCCGAGGTGACTCATGATTGAACCCCATCGCCGAACATGCGAACATCCCATAGCTTTCCCGGTAATTCACCGTAATGTAGTGGCCAAACACCTTGGCTGCTCCATACGGACTGCGCGGATAAAAAGCAGTTTTCTCCGTTTGTGGCACTTGCCGCACTTTGCCGAACATCTCCGAGCTGGACGCCTGCACGAACTTTGCCTGCGGATGGTGCTTACGGATCGCTTCCAGGATGCGGATCACTCCCAGCCCTGTTACGTCGCCCGTGAGCACCGGCTGGTTCCAGGAGACCGGCACGAAACTCTGCGCTGCAAGGTTGTACACCTCGTCAGGCTGCACGGATTGAATGACGCTATCGAGAGACGATTGGTCCGTCAGGTCCCCTTCCAGCAGCTTGATCTTGTCCATCAAGGGCTCGATTCGGTCGAATTTCTTCACGCTGCTTCGCCGCACGACTCCGAAGACCTCGTAGCCCTTGTCCAGCAAGAGTTCCGCCACGTACGAACCGTCCTGGCCGGTGATGCCTGTAATCAAAGCGCGCATTCTTTCTCCTTTTCCGTTGAACCGATGAAATTGGCCATTTTCGCCGCGGTTCGTCTTAGGCCTGCCAGTCCGACACTGGCTCCGCCGATAAGGCATCGATGTCAAGGCGGATCGAGCACTGAATCAGGTCCAGCGAAATAACAAAACGCAACGCGTTTTTTTTTCGGATCACGATTCCCTCAAGTCCCTCAAGCGGCCCGGTGGTGATGCGCACGCGCCGGCCGACCCTTAGGTAGGGGTGCGGCGCCGCCCGTACGCTGCGTTCGAGGCCAGCCTTCAGGGCCTCGATTTCTGCCTCGGGCAGCACCACGGGAGTGCCGTTGAAGCCGACCAGCCTTGCCACACTGGGGATTTCCAGGACCGGCAATCGGTTGCACAAGGCGATTCGCACGAAGATGTACCCGGGGAAAAGCGGCAACTGGAGGTGCACCCGCCGGTCCTTCCAACGGCGGACTGATTCATAAAGGGGAAGAAAGTGCTCGACCGATCGCACGGAGAGCTGTTCGGCGACACATTTCTCGTGGTTTGCGCGCGTGCAGGCGGCGTACCAGTGTGGTCGCGAGTTATCCGTTGGCAGGCCCAGGGTGTTCCGCCGATCGAGGACGTTCACCGTTTCCGCTGGCATCCCGGTTGCGTTCATGGTCTGTCTACAGCTTCGCCTCGTCACCCACAGAGGCATTTTTGAAGTAACTACCAACAGCTCAGATAGATACAGGAGATTCTCGTGCTACTTACCGACTTCCTTCTCGACGTCCGGTGGGCCCGCAAGCCCCCCGGAATTCCTGCTCAGCGCACGGACCCGAGAGCCATTTCGAGAAGCCCGAGTCATCGCAGCCTTCACGGTATCGAAAACCTCTTGCGCGAGTAGTTTCCCAGGACTCGTCGGGTCCGATTGGTCCCACACCTTACGGCCAAGCACCCATGTCACTCCGCACGAAAGCGCCAGCATTGTCCCCAGTAGGATGAACAGCCGCCGTGGAGGAAATGACTTCTTCTCCGGAAGGTTCGGAGGGTCGAGCACCTTGACGGTCGGGATCTCCTTTGCTTCTTGCATTTTTGCGAGCTCGTACTGCTGAGTCAGCGTCTCGAGCACTGCTTCCTGAACCTTGACCTTGCGGTACAGGTCGGCGTAAGGGACGCCGAGCAAGGGGAGTTTCCTGATCGAGGGATAGAGCGAATCGCTCTGCGTCGCTTTCCCGAAAGAAGTACTATCGTCTTTACCGCCAACTTTCTTGAGTTGATTCTCCAGTTCGGCGACGCGCGCTTGCACGGAGCGCACCCGGACGTTGCTGTCCGCGTAGAGCTGCCGGAGCCCTTCGAGTTCTGATCGCGCGGCAATGAGTTCTCCTTGCAAGGTCGCCGCCGCGTCGACCATTGCCTTACCCTGTTCATGGATATCAATCGCCGAGTTCTTGCTCGCAAACTGGCTGAATTCTCTCTCGGCAGCTTCCAAATCCTCGTTGACGGCTTGCAAACGTCCTTCCAGGAAGATCCGTTCGCGGCGCGCTGAAGACATGCTGACCTCTGCCACCGTGCGGTTCAATTCCTCCACGTAGACTTGAGCTATAGCCGCCGCTCTCCGGGGGCTTCTATCAGTCACATCAATCGTGATGATCTGGCTTTTGCGATCTACCAAAATGTCGGTCCGCGACGTCAGATGCTCGCGCGCATCCTCCATCCGGCGGACTCCATAGACTTTTCGCAAGTCGAGCTTCTGGATGACCTTGTCTTTCACGGTGCGGCTG
>Ga0326728_10016091_pt1 | contig 15356 bp, 16 predicted proteins | sample MB3enrmetagenome_FD_207602 | JGI IMG/M metagenome (GOLD analysis project Ga0326728, IMG submission 207602) | Lab enriched peat soil microbial communities from McLean, Ithaca, NY, United States - MB31MN | ecosystem: Environmental > Terrestrial > Soil > Wetlands > Peat | place: USA: New York...
AAGAAAGCGCGTCAACAGACATCTCATCTAAACTGGATGTCGATGGTCTTTCCCGTTGCGGCAACAAGCAGGCAAATATTCGTCGTCTAGTTCTTCGTTGTTTGCTGCCGGTTTTTCTTCTACCACGAAGCCCTCTCTAGTGTAGCTTTGGATCACATTAAAGCATTTGGGCCTGTCCAGCAGAGTATGTCTCTCGCATCTCTAACCTCGTGTGTTGAAGGTGAATCACCTTTTGCTGCGAATGGATTTCTGAAGTTAAATTTCTTGGGCTTTCATTGGTGTTTTGGGAGTTTCTCTTGTTACATAGACGAGAAGTCGGCCCTTCTTGTGTCTCCAATCGGTTATCTTGTAGAGGCGGTCATCCAGTTTAGCGGTGGACATGATGCTCAAGAGCCCTTCATGCACGTAGTTGTGATATTTGGTGCCAGTAAGATACCAGTACCCAGTAATCCCTAGAAGGAGAATGCCTAAGACATCCAATTTGCCCACAAAAACCAGCTTGTCTCTGTAGCGTTTTATGAGCAGAAACTGTCCGGTCCTGATTTTCTCATAGACCAAGACGGGCATGCGATTGTTGAATTGGGTCAGTTGCTCAAAAGTGGGCGACTATTTTTCCTCTCTAACCATTATTCAGGTTCCGGACGAAATAAAGTCTACCCAAAGGAGCCTGTGGCTTGGGGGCTCTATAAGCTGCCGCGCCGAAAATTTGAATGTCAACTGAGATACGTTGCTTGTAACATATAGCCGTGTTATGGTCAACTAGATGGTGGTCTATCTAAATGTCGACGATGTCCGGAAAGCTTGCCATGGTGACGGGAGCCAGTGGGGCGATTGGACGCGCCACCGCCTTGGAATTCGCGAGAGAGGGTGCAGACCTAGTTCTCCAATACCATTCCAATAGGGGTGCGGTTGAGAATGTTGCACGTGAAATAAACTCCCGCGGCCACGAGGCCCTGTTGGCGCAAGTCAACTTCACAGACGTGAAGGAGTCTCCACGCCAAGTTCAGGATATGATTGAAGCTGCGGTTAGCAGGTTCGGAAAGGTGGATTTTCTGTTAAACTTAGCCGGTTACCCTGCAAGGGGCGAGTGGAATAGGCGTTTCTTGGAGGTGTCACCTGACGACTTCTTCAAGCCCATAAACGTGGACCTGTTCGGGTCCTTCCTCTGTGCACGCGCTGTTGCGCCGCAATTTCTGAAACAAAAGAAGGGAGTGATCGTGAACGTTAGCTCAACGCCTGCTTTAGGTGGGCACGATAGAGGGTTTGCATTTACCGTAGCTAAGGCGGGCGTTATTGGTTTGACGAAGGCTCTCGCCGTTGAACTCGCACCCTACGTTCGGGTAAATACTGTAGCACTTGGGAACGTTGAAACCGAATGGGTAGAAGAGTTGACAGGAGAAGAGTTGAAGAAGGAAAAGGGCGAGAATCTCATAAAACGATTCGGTAAACCTGAGGAAATCGCCAAGATTCTCCTGTTCCTTTGTTCAGACGATTCAACATTCATAAACGGACAAACGATCGTGCTGGACGGCGGCAGTATACTTCACTAGTTCCCATAGACATATTCGCAAAACGTCTGACATTACATCACCTTGATGAGATGGGGGCGAGTGTGACTTCGGAATCCTTAAAGGAGCATTTTTCGTTCTCGTAGAATGGGCTCCATGTCAAAGACGCCTGCCGAACCCAACATTTTTCCGGGCAATTGGACTGTTAAGACGCAACAGTTGCTTCGCACCTATGAGCAATCCTTCGTTCAGGACTGGAACCCAGTCACACTATCCTGGGACACACTCGACCCCACTGGCCTAGACGCAAAGGAACGCGTCGCACAGGCTTATTGGATGGCCAAGCTCGCATTATTCGAGAAATCAGGAATCGGGGCGTTCGGGACAGCGATGTTGAAAGCGGCGATGAACGATATGGAGGATCCAACCAAGAAATTTCTCGCGGCTGTGACCTTCGACGAATGTAGGCATGACGAAGTTTGCAGGCGTGCTTGCAATAAGCTCTGCCCGAATTTCCCTTACAAGTACAACGCCACAACAGACTTCGAGAAGAGGGCGTTGAAGAACATCACTGCTCTTTATGATAACGGGAGAAGGTATTGGGATGGCTTCATGAAAGCCTGGGACAAATATCCGCTGGAGCTAATATTCTCAAGTTTCTTTTTCGCGGAGATAGGGGCCCAACTGATCTTCAACACAGTCAGCGAACTCTCAAACATCAGACTCTACAAAGAAGCATTCCAAAACGTGACTGTGGACGAATCACGACATCTAGCTGGAACATTATCGCTCCTGGATAACCTCGCCAAAGATTTTCAATCAGAACAGAAGTTGATGATAACACGACAGATGAAGCACGGCTTCATCTTCCTCTCTCCCCTACTCTACCGCCCGATGCCGATATTCTGGCACTTGCCTAAAGACTTCGACGAGATCGACAAGGAAATGGAGGAAGTTGCGAGAGACTCAGGCCTAGGAGTGCCTTCTATGGAGGAAAAATCGAAGGGCTGGCTTAAGGCAATTCAGAGGCGCAGAGAACAAATCGAGAAACTAGGCATACCGGTTCCCGCTATTCCTGAAATAGATCTGGAAGGCGCCGAGGTCGACGTACGCGCAGACGAACCCATTGCCACCCCATTCTAGGCTTCAACAGAATGCCTAGCCGATATTGTAGTTGGACTCGCTGGGATAATAGTGACTAAAATTGCCCAAACGTGTATCCATAGAGAGAGAAGCATGACTTATCCGGATGAGTTGAGTATTAGTCTCAGCGGATTCCAAAACTCTGAATGGTCAGCTGCCCAGTCGAGGATGAGTTTAGGCGGCGATTGGAAAAACTGCTTCGTAACTGTTGAGTAACTACTTCCCTTTGAAAACCGGTTTTCTCTTTTCGAAGAAAGCTCGGACAGCTTCAAGATGATCGGACGTTGCACCTGCGATTTCTTGCAAATAACTCTCATACTCGAGAACCGTTTCTAAGTCGGAAGAGATTGATTTGTTCAATGCCCGCTTTGTGAGGCCGATCGCTCTGGTGGGGCCTTGGGACAGTTTAGCGGCGAGCTCCCTCGTGATTATCATCAATTGGTCTGTTGGAACCACTTTGGAAACCAACCCTAGGCGTTCCGCGTCTTTGCTCGTCAGCTCGTTTCCTGTTAAGGACAATTCGATTGCTTTCGCAAATCCCACCAGCCTCGGAAGGAAGAAACTCGTTCCCGAGTCCGGCGCAAGGCCGACGCGAATGAATGCTTGAATGAACTTGGCGTTCTCTGCAGCTACTCGAAAGTCGCACGAGTATGCGATTCCTGCACCGGCGCCCGCAGCCGCGCCATTGACGGCGGCGATGACTGGCTTGGGCATTTGGCGAATGCGTCGAATTATGGGGTTGTACTTGTAATGCAGCCTCTCACCTAGCCTAGGATTTTCTCCTCTCTCATACTGTCCTCGCAGGTCTTGGATGTCCTCTCCGGCGCAGAAGGCTCTGTCTTTACCTGTAATGATGATTGAACGTACGTCATCGTCCTTGTCGGCCTCCTTCAGGGCCTCCAAGAGTTCCCGTCCCATTCTTTCGTTAACAGCGTTGAGCACTTCAGGCCTGTTCAACGTTATTGTAGCGATGTTCTCAGATTTTTCGTAAATGATTGTCTGGTAAGGTTGGCTCGTTTACGATTCCCCAATCTCTGGTCAGGAGCGGTTCTGATGCTTGTTGAGATGTGGATGAATAAGTGTGGCGAGTACTGGCCCAAGCAGCAAAGCGACAAAGAGAAGAAACACAGCAGTAGCGCCTAGCTTTATCGCCAAATCATTTGATGTTAGCGCATAGCTGCATTTCAGACCCCCTAGAAAAGGGGTCCCTTGAAGGCAATTCAGTAGACCAACCAAACTAACTAAGGCAATCGCTAAACAAATAAACGCGATTTCAAAAATCCGGCGCTTCATTCTATTTCCCTTTGAAAATTGGTTTCCTCTTCTCAACGAAGGCCTTCATGCCTTCCTTTCCATCCTCGGTGGCGAATAGCATGTAGAACGCCTTTCGTTCAAACTCCAGTCCAACTTCAAGCGTAGTGTCCTGTGCCTTCAAGATCGCTTCTTTCGCGAATCGGATTGAAATTGGAGGTTTTGACGCAATATCGGTAGCGATCTTCTTAGCTTCCTCCATCAAGCTTTCAGGAGGAACTACATGATTAACTAGACCAATCCTATGCGCTTCATCCGCCGAAATAGGTTTGCCCGTAAGGATCATCTCCATCGCCTTATATTTTCCAACAATGCGCGGAAGACGCTGCGTGCCGCCGGCGCCCGGAATAATTCCGACGTTTACTTCTGGTTGACCGAACGTCGCAGTCTCGGACGCGACAATGAGGTCACAATTCATAGCTAGCTCGATTCCGCCTCCTACGCAGTAGCCGTTAACGGCTGCTATAATGGGCTTCGAAATCTTCCTGATTCGATCCCACAACTCAAACCTTCTGCCAAGCACTAGGTCAACAGGCGTGGCCTGCGATATCTCCGCAAGGTCGGCCCCAGCTGCGAACGCTCTTTCACCGCCCGTCAGAATTATCACCCTCACGCCCGCGTCTCTATCCAATTCCTCAAGACCACTTACCAGTTCCGACATAACCTCAAAACTGAGCGCGTTCAAAACCTTCGGCCGATTCAACTGGACTACGCCTATAGCTCCCTCCCTCGTAACCAAGACGTTCCGGTAACTCAAAACACATCCCAGACCAAGACCTAACGATGTCTAGACTTAAGCTTCACGAATATACCTAGGCTGGAAGCTTCGAAATCCGAGCCTAGCTCCTCTGGAACTGAAAAGCCTAATAACAATTAATTTAGGGCGCATATAACGAACGTTAAATAGAGCAGTAGAACAACCAGGAAAAAATTAGCTTCCCCAATTGCGAGTGTGAGGACTTGAGTTCCATCCGACCTCCTTGGACAATGAGAGCGGATCTTTCCGAGGCACCCGTATTCGTTTGCTGGGAGACCACCAAGGCCTGCCTCCTTTCCTGTAGACATTGTAGGGCGAGAGCGATCAGGAGTAAGATGCCCGGTGAACTGGACCATCAGAAGGGCCTAGCACTGATCGATCAACTCATGGAATTCGGCGAACCTTACCCAGCGCTTCTTCTTACGGGCGGCGACCCACTCATGCGCGACGACTTTTTCGACCTAATCGAGTACGCCAAAGAAAGGGGAGTCTATGTGGCTGTGGCGGCTAGCGTGACGCCAAAACTGAATGAAACGACAATTGCAAGAATGAAAGAGATGGGCGTCGACATCATGTCTCTTAGCCTTGACGGAGCATTGCCGGAAACCCATGACAAACTCCGGGGCGTCAAGGGCACTTGGGAAAAGACGATTCACGCGATGCAGTTGGCTAAGGAGATGGGGTTGCGGGCACAAATCAATACCACGGTCATGAGGAGCAACGTCAACGAGTTAGCCGACATCTTTCACATTGTCAGGCAGAGCGAAGCGGTCGCATGGGAGGTATTTTTCTTAATTCGAACAGGCCGCGGGGCGTCACTTGAAAGCCTTGAGGCTACGGAATGTGAGGAAGTAATGCATTTCCTCTTTAACGCCGCACAGTATTCGATGCCTGTACGTACTGCCGAGGGGCCGCACTTCAGAAGAGTGTGTGCTGAACGAAAGAACAACCACGCTTCACCACGCGGTAACCTATACGAGGGTCTAGCCGCCAAATTACTAACCGTTGAAGGAGAACCGACAAGTTCGCTCTCGCTGAAATCTACTCCAACTAGAGATGGCAGGGGAATTCTCTTTGTCACGTACGACGGGGAGGTTTATCCAAGCGGTTTTCTACCCATAAGCTCCGGCAAAGTTCCGAACGAGAACCTCAGCTCAATCTACCGATCAAACTCATTATTCGTCGCGTTGAGGGACTCTTCGAAGCTGAAGGGACGCTGTGGCGTTTGCGGTTACAGGGAGATTTGCGGCGGTTCACGGTCGAGGGCCTTCGCTGAGTATGGTGACCCGTTCGAAGAAGATCCCGCTTGCCCTTACATTCCACAGGCAGACCGGCTGACGTCACCGGCAACGAATGTTCTGAGTTGACTTCGATGTCTACGGTTACTCAAGAGCAACGGATACTCGGCGTAGCGAAAGAACTCTTCACTCAGCGTGGATTCTCAAATGTCGCTATGCGTGACATTTGCAAGGCCGCCGATGTTAGCCCCCCTACAGTCTACTATTACTTCAAGAACAAAGAGGCCCTGTTCGATGCGGTCGTACGTGAAAGCGTGAGCCTGGCAGGTTTCATCACGAAACTAAGCGATGAATGCGAGGAAGCAACAGGACCGAAGGCACAGATAGAAGCCTTCGCACGCACCTACCTTGCCCACTTTCCCAAGGATCACTTGAACGTCGGCCTGTACGTTCGGCACTCGACGGAGGAACTTGATTCAGTTGGACGAAAGACATTAGCTGCCGATCTAGCAAGGATTCAATCTGCCCTTAGCGCCATCATTGAGAAAGGAATCGAGTCACGAGCCTTTCGTCAAACCGATCCGAGAATGGCGGCTGAATGCCTTCTAGGTATGATGAATCGTTTTGTTTTTCAACAGATACATTTCAGACGCAATTACAAACCGTCAGAAGCTGCGTCATACCTGTCCGAATTCTTCCTCCTAGCCATGAAACCAACATAATTGTTCGATAGAGGTGAGTACACTGTCGAATTCTTCGAATCGCCAGCTTACAATGGTGGGCATCAACCACAAACACGCACCCATAAGTGTGCGGGAGCGCGTCTGGTGTCCCCCAGAGAAGTTGCCAGACCGGCTCAGGTCAACTATTAATCAGGCCAATATTCGGGAAGCAGTGATAATCTCAACCTGCAACAGAACAGAAGTCTACGCCGTATCTTCCCTAGACCGTGATGTTTCAAGGGACATAAAGAAAACAATGAGTGAGTGGAGTGGCATTCAACCTGCGGAGATCGAACAGTACACATATGCTGTGACTGGCGAGGAGGCTGTACACCACTTGATCTCTGTAGCCTCAGGCCTTGACTCTTTAGCTGTAGGAGAGCAGCAGATCCAGGAGCAGGTAAAGCAAGCTTCCAGAATTGCGAATCAGGCGCAAACCAGCGGGCCTTTCCTGTCGGAACTCTTCCGCCATGCCTACAGAGCCGCAAACGACGTCAGAAAGCAAAGCGGCCTAGGCACAGAGCGAGTGTCAGTAAGTTCCGCGGTTACTCTGATGTTGAGAGAGTTATCGAAAAAACAACAGATTCAAACAATCCTACTAGTCGGTGCGGGCAAGATGATCTCTCTCGCAGCCGAAGATTTGTCAGAGTTTCCAGGACTCGAGGTTTGGGTTGCCAACAGGACCATACAACGGGCTAAGGATCTTGCCGCGCCGATTTCAGGTAAAGCCATCGAACTAGAAGATATTCCTGACGCGCTTGAGAAGGTCGATGTCGTTCTAACCTGCATATCGTCTACCGATTACGTGATAGGCGCCGAAGAACTTCAGAAAGCTTTAGCCAAACGAAACGGCAAGGACCTTACCGTTATCGATGTCGGCGTACCACGCAATGTAAACCCGGCCTCAAATCTCATCCCTGGGCTGCAGGTCTACAACATCGATGACCTAGCACCCTTCATGGAGGATCAGAAGAAACTATACGAGGCGAAGATTGTGAAAGCTGAGCGGCTTGCGTGCGAACAAGCTCAGAATTTCGGTGCTCGTATGCGAGCCTACGAAGCTAACGATCTACTAAAGGATCTAAGGAGATTCGCCGAGGATATTCGTGAGGAGGAGCTATCGAGAGCGCTAAGAAAACTCGGAGATACTCCGAACCGCGAGAAAACAATTGTTGACTTACTGACACGTAGAATTGTAAACAAGCTCTTATACGAACCGACCATTCGGCTGAAGGAACATGCGTCGAACGGCGACGGTGAAAACTTCGAAACTATAATTCGAGAACTCTTCGGTATAGGACGGCAGAGCGAAGAGTGAGGAATTCCATTATCGTGGGCACCAGAGGAAGTGCCCTTGCCCTTGCTCAGACGAAGCAAATAATTCAGGCATTAGCGGAACTCAAATTGAACCTTCGCTTCGAAGTAGCTGAAATCAAGACGAAAGGCGACAATTTACGGGACTTTGGAGAGGGTGCTTTCGACGGTAAGCGATTATTCACAAAAGAGATCGAGGAATCACTAATCAACAAACAAATTCGTATCGCAGTTCACAGTATGAAGGACCTAGCAACCGAACTACCAACAGGTCTGAGGATAGCGGCCGTTCCACAACGCGCCGACCATAGGGACGCCCTGATTTCGCGTAACAAACGGAAGTTTGAGCAGCTTTCTGGTGGAGCCCGAGTTGGCACGAGCAGTCCCCGTAGGAAGACGCAACTGTTAGCTGCACGCAACGATTTGCACATTGTAGACATGCGCGGAAATGTTGACACGCGTCTTCGTAAACTTGAGGCGGGAGAGTACGATGCAATAATTGTCGCGGCCGCGGGGCTCTCCAGGCTGGGTATGGAAAAGCGCGCTACTGAACTACTCTCAACTCGTGTTATGCTTCCTGCAATCGGTCAAGGAGCGCTTGCCGTTGAAGCTAGGGAGGATGATGAAGAAATGTTGAAACTGCTTTCCTGCATAAATCATGAACCCACGCGCAGAGCCGTTGACGCTGAGAGAGCCTTCGCGACAAAACTCAGAGCCAATTGTAAAACACCAATCGCTGCATTCGCGACCGTGCACGAGACGAAATTGAAGATAGATGGCATGGTCGCTTCGTCGGATGGAAGAATGCTTTTGCGCACTCAACTCATTTCAGATAAATTAAACCCGAAGAAGAGTGGGGAAGAATTAGCGGAATTCCTCCTCAGTAAGGGCGCGCAGCTAATATTGGAGGCAACCTGATGCAATCTTCAACCCTGAAACGCCTCGAAGGCGTAAAGATTCTGATTACGCGCCCAGAAAAGCAAAATCTCACTCTCTCGACGAAACTCCAAAACCTAGGAGCAACAACCATAGAACTCCCAACCGTCACCATTCTCCCTCCAAAAAGCACGGGCCGTTTGGACAAATCGATTCTCAGAATCTTGCAGTATGATTGGGTGATCTTTACCAGCGTTCACGGAGTTCAATTCTTCAGCCAACGCCTGAAGGAATTCGGCGAGCCATCCGATAAGTTGAGACACATTAAGGTCGCTGCCATAGGGCCGGCGACTGCGGCTGCCTTGGAACGCCTCGGTAAGGAACCTGATTATGTGCCGACACAATATCTGTCTGAGAAGATAGCCGTCGGTTTAGGTGACGTCAGTAGGAAGCGGATCTTGTTGCCTCGAGCAGACATCGCGTCAAAGAAACTGCCTGAACTCTTGAGGCAGCAAGGAGCCGAAGTAGAAGAGATCGTCGCATATAGGACCGTCATGCCAGGAGATTTGTCAGCTGATCGAGTCGAGTCGGTTTTGAATCAAGGTATAGATGTGGTGGCTTTCACTAGTCCGTCGACGGTGAGAAATCTTGCTAAAATCGTGGGTGCAAACGAGTTGGAAGTTTTGTTGAAGGGAGTTAAGGTCGCATGCATAGGCCCTGTTACGGCTGAGGCGACGAAGAAATTGGGAATCCATGTCGACGTTGAGGCGAGGACTCACACAATTGATGGTCTCGTAGAGGCGATAGAGAATGACGTCAGAGCTGTATGAGGTTCCAGAGAAAATACGCCTTACCAATCGGTTCCGGAGATTAAGGGAGCAGGGATCTCTGAGGACCCTCCTGAAGGAAACTCGGCTCTCGAGTTCCGACTTCATGTATCCTATCTTCGTAGATCAACGTCTCTCAGTGCGAGAAGAAATACCATCGATGCCAGGTATCTATCGGCTTTCATTGTCTGAACTGGACAAGGAACTGGCCGAGGTCGCAGGCTTGAAGATACCTGCCGTGTTGGTGTTCGGTCTTCCTAATCGCAAAGACAGCTCGGGGAGTGAGGCTTACGCAACCGACGGCATAGTCCAACAAGCCGTACGGGCAATCAAGAAATCAGCTCCGCAACTTGTCGTCGCCACGGATGTGTGTCTCTGCCAGTATACCGATCACGGACACTGCGGTGTAATTCGTAATCGAAGAATAGATAACGATGAGACGCTGGAATTGCTCTCGCGAATCGCAGTCTCACAGGCCGAAGCGGGCGCGGACATCGTCGGACCTAGTGCAATGATGGACGGTCAAGTTCAAGCGATCAGGGAGGCCCTAGATAGACGAGGTTTCCAAGAAACCGCAATTATGGCATATTCGGCTAAGTTCGCTTCCGCCTTCTATGGGCCTTTCCGTGAAGCGGCCGAATCATCTCCGCTGTGGGGCGACAGACGAAGTTACCAAATGGACCCGCCGAACCGGAGGGAGGCGATGCGCGAGATAGAAGTAGACATCAGAGAAGGAGCCGACATTGTAATGGTCAAACCAGCACTCAGCTACCTAGACGTAATCAGGGACGCACGAAACCGATTCCGTCATCCGCTGGCTGCCTATAACGTGAGTGGGGAGTACGCCATGATAAAGGCAGCCGGAAAGAACGGCTGGCTTGACGACAAACAGGTAGCATTAGAGACACTGACAGCAATAAAGCGAGCGGGGGCAAACATCATAATCACATATTTCGCGAAGGACGCCGCCAAATGGTTACGGGAGGTTAACTAGTGAAAACACAGATTTCCACAGGCGTCGAACCAGTTCAAACTGCCGAACGGCAATTTCTCAAGTATACCTTCTTCAAGGTTGACCCACAGTGGCGACGGCTTAGCACGGAGGAAAAATCATCATCGAAGCATGAGTTCGCGTCAATAGTCAAAGGCTTCGCGAAAGATAATGCTCTCAAGAGTTATTCCTTGGTGGGCATCCGTGGCGACACCGATTTCATGCTATGGACGATTGCAGGGCAGCTTGAACAATTTCAAGACTTCACTTCAGACTTGCTAGCATCTAATCTTGGAAAGTATCTAGAGATTTCCTACTCCTACCTCGCCATGACTAAGAAATCCGAGTACCTGGGTGGCCACCACCATGAAGGGCAGGAGGGCGCCTCTCTGACTAGCTCAGCGAGCAACTCGAGGTACCTCTTCGTTTATCCATTCATCAAGAAACGTGAATGGTATTTCCTTCCACACGAGGAGAGAACCAGAATGATGGCACAACATTTCAAAATAGGACATAAGTACCCTTCAGTCCAAATTCACACCGGCTATTCTTTCGGCTTGGACGATCAAGAATTCGTTCTTGCCTTTGAAACGGATCAACCTGCCGACTTTTCAGACTTGGTTATGGAGTTAAGGGGCAGCGAGGCGAGTCGCTACACAGAATTAGAAACTCCCATCTTCACATGCATAGCCACGTCAATTGACGAAATTCTAACTCTTCTTGGATAAGCCTCCGCGCTCCCTCGTGAACTCAGTTGAAGGTTGAAGCATCGAGAACCCTTTACGAGCAAGCTAGCATGGTTCTCGTTGGTGGGGTGGACAGTCCAGTCCGAGCTTTCAAAGCTGTGGGCGGAAGTCCACGTTTCATTAAAAGAGCGCGGGGCTCAAAGATACAAGACGAAGACGGTAACTGCTACATCGACTATGTTTGTTCTTGGGGAGCGTTAATCTTAGGATCGGCGCACCCTGAGGTTGTAAGGGTTCTGCGTGTCGCGTTATCTCGAGGAACCAGCTATGGGGCTCCGACTAGGCTTGAGACTGAGCTTGCAAACCTGGTTATGAGCGCCTTTCCTTCGATCGCGAAGTTACGTTTTGTGAATTCCGGGACGGAAGCAGTGATGTCAGCGCTTAGGGTTGCCCGCGCATACACGAAGCGCAACAGGATTTTGAAGTTCGAAGGTTGCTACCATGGGCATTCTGATGCGATGCTCGTGAAGGGAGGTTCGGGCATGGCGACCTTCGGTATCCCAGACTCAGCAGGTGTTACAGCTGGAGCAACATCAGACACGATCGTAGCGCCCTACAATAACCCAAACGCCGTGAAAGCAGTCTTCGAAGAACATGGCGACGAAATCGCTTCAGTGATTGTTGAACCAATTGCCGCAAATATGGGGCTCGTTCCTCCAAAATCAGATTATCTGCGGGACCTCAGAGAAATCACCCGGAAATATGGAGCACTCTTGATCTTTGATGAGGTCGTTACAGGATTCCGAGTCTCCCTCGGGGGAGCTCAGGAACTCTACAGAATCCAACCGGACCTTACATGCCTAGGGAAAATCATCGGGGGTGGGCTACCCGTCGGCGCATACGGTGGATCTCAGGAGATAATGGATCTTGTAGCCCCGAACGGCCCTGTATACCAAGCGGGAACCCTGTCTGGAAACCCATTAGCAATGACTGCAGGAATCGTAACTTTGAGGGAGATCAAGACGCGAGGTTTCTACAAGAAATTAGAAAGGGTTTCAGGCTGGTTGGGAGAGGGGCTAGTCCAAGCCGCGGAAGAGACGGGCTGCGACGTGTGTTTGAATAGGGTTGGGTCAATGCTAGGGCTGTTCTTCACGGAAGGTGATGTCTGGGACTACAGTTCGGCATCGTCCAGTAACACATCTGCCTACAAAGTCGTTTTCAATTCAATGCTCGAGCATGGCGTTTATCTTCCTCCGTCTCCGTTCGAGACAATTTTCGTTTCAGCCGCTCACTCTCAACGAGATTTAACGAAGACTATTGATGCTGCTAAGCGAGCCTTCCAGCAGTTAAGAAAGCGACAAGAGGTTGATGCGAGAGATGGATCATCGACTCATTAGGGCTTGTAGGCGTCAGCCAGTCGATGCGACGCCTGTCTGGTTCATGCGTCAAGCGGGTCGTTTCCTGCCCGAATATAGGAAGATCAGAGAGAAGCACGACATTATTTCAATTTGTAAGAATCCCGAACTGTGCGCCAAGGTTACAACATTACCTGTGGACATTTTGGGAGTCGATGCCGCAATAATGTTCGCCGACATCATGCTACCAATCGAAGGCATGGGGGTTAGATTCAAGATTGAGGAAGGTGTCGGCCCAATCATCAAAGAGCCAATCTCCGACGCCCGTTCCGCGACATCCTTGGAAGCGCTTGACCCTGAAAGCGATGTACCATTTGTTCTAGAGGCAATAGGGCTAGCAAGGAAAATGCTAGATGCAAGAGTACCTCTAATCGGATTCTGCGGCGCACCTTTCACACTCGCGAGTTATCTAATAGAGGGACGACCGACCAGGAATTTCATCAAGGTGAAGACGCTCATGTATCGTGATCCAAAGACTTGGCACGCGCTGATGGACCAGCTCTCGGGCTCGATGGCCAGCTATCTGCGATCCCAAATAAAGGCTGGAGTTGAGTTGGTTCAGGTTTTCGACAGCTGGGTTGGGTGCCTCAGTCCACAAGATTATCACAATTACGTGCTTCCGTACTCACAACGTATCTTCAAGGAACTAGCGGATACTGGAGTGCCCAGAATTCACTTCGGAACGGGCACAGCTAATCTTCTTGAAGAAATGAAAACAGCTGGGGGAGACGTTTTCGGCGTCGACTGGAGGATCCCCATCGATAACGCATGGGAACGATTGGGTTACGATGTGGGTATTCAAGGAAACCTCGATCCCGCGACATTGTTAGCTGAGATGGAACTAATCAAATTCGCGTCGGCGGACATTCTCAGAAGAGTAGGAGCTAGAAGAGGGCACATCTTTAACTTGGGCCATGGGATGTTGCCTGAAACTTCCGTTGCGAATGTTGCTGAACTCGTCAAATTCGTTCATGATGCAACCTCAAACTCCGCACTCAACGCAACGAGGTGACAAGCGTGGCAGAGTTGGCCGTTCTCCTGATGGCATACGGTACGCCAAGTTCACCGGAGGATATCGAGCCCTACCTCACCGACATTAGGGGAGGCCACAAGCCGACTTTAGACGCTGTTGAGGATCTTAAGCGCCGATACCGCAGGATAGGGGGACGCTCGCCGTTGCTGGACATAACCAGATCGCAAGCGTCGGTTCTCGAACAAAAGCTGGGCGCGGAGGGTTTGCAGACTCGCGTCTACATTGGGATGAAACATTGGCATCCATACATCCGGGAAGTCATTCCGCAAATTATTGACGATGGCTTCGAAAGAATAATCGCGCTAGTCCTAGCTCCTCATTACTCACAAATGAGCGTAGGAGGATACAAGCAGGCGTTAGAGGCAGTTGCCGATTCGGCCCGCCTGGATGTGGACTTTGTCGAGAGCTGGTACGACCACCCGCTGTTCCACCGGGCCCTCCAAGAGCAGATCCAGACTGTTCTCAATCAGTTTTCAACGCCTGCAAAGGTTGAATTGCTATTCACCGCTCACAGCTTACCCGAACGAATACTTCAGATGAACGATCCGTATCCAATTCAACTTCAAAGCTCCTGTCAATCAGTCGCAAATCTCTTGCAGCGTGAAGAATGGTCATTCGCGTACCAAAGCGCAGGGCAGACTAATGAAAAATGGCTTGGTCCAGACCTCATAGACTTCTTACGCGAACTCGTGCATCGCAGAGGCCTCACCGACGTTCTTGTAGTGCCCATCGGTTTCGTAGCCGACCATCTTGAGATACTCTTCGACATCGATGTGGAAGCTCAGGAGTTTGCTCGAAACAACCATATTGACCTGAAAAGAACCGAATCTATGAACTCAAACCCTACATTCATTTCCGCCTTAGCTGACATCATTCAGAAACGGGCGAAACGAAAGACCAGATAGGCAATCAACCTGAAGGCTGAAGAGAGACGACGCCCCCGGCGTCATACCATTGAGCATTCATATCGATCTGGAAGCTTTGGCTTGCATACCCCGGAGCCGAAAACGTGATTGTTCCTAGTGTTCCATATGGGTAGGACAGTTGCCAAGAGCCGTCCGGTGCTGTAGAAGTAGTTTGTGAGTCAGAGCATCTGCTCGTCGTGATCGTTGCTGCGAGTGGACCACCAGTAGTCGCGCTGTATACTGTTCCGTAGAGTATTCTAGATTGAGCGTTTGCGAAAGGAAGACTTGTTGACGAGATGGTTAGGACGAGTACGCCTAGTACAACTAGTGCCCAACTAGTTCTCCGCATGCGAGCTTCCCGAACCTACTTTCTGAATCTTGAGCTATAAAGATGGCCGCTCGATTAACTCGTCCGACGTTTTCTTTGCTTCAACCTGAAGGCAACGACACCTACACACGTCACCGCAATTACTCCCGCGACCACCAACCAAATCCAACTGTTTTGTTGCTGTACAGCGGCTCCTGGGACGCTTAATGCGAATTCGCCCTGTTCCTCACGTTCTAGGTTGCTTAAGGTCAGGAATCTGATTTTGATTAAGAGAATGGCCTCTGGTGTCCCGTTTGTCAGGT
>Ga0326728_10016093_pt1 | contig 15354 bp, 13 predicted proteins | sample MB3enrmetagenome_FD_207602 | JGI IMG/M metagenome (GOLD analysis project Ga0326728, IMG submission 207602) | Lab enriched peat soil microbial communities from McLean, Ithaca, NY, United States - MB31MN | ecosystem: Environmental > Terrestrial > Soil > Wetlands > Peat | place: USA: New York...
CAGCTGCTCCAGGCCCATCGGCTCGTCCTCGCCCAGGCCGTCCTGGGTGCCGTTCACCCACACCCCGCGCCGGGCCAGCTTCTGCCAGGTCTTGAGGCCCGCGGCCCAGACCAGGCCCTCAAAATGGAGGTGCTCCGGCCAGGCGTCCTCCTTGGCCACCAGCAGGCCCTGCCATTCGCCAGGCTTGAGCTTGAGCTCCAGCGGCTGGCGCTGGGCCATGAAGAAGTCGCGGGCCGCGTCCAGGCCCTTGAGCCCCTTGAGCCCAGGGTCCACCGCGGGCTCGAGGCTGCGCTGGTCGAGCACAAGGCCCGCGTCGGTCCTGCCCCGCAGGCTCAAGAGCGTGCCATAGGGCCTCGCTTGCACGCTCACGCCGATGGCCTGGTGGCAGCCGCCGCCATGGCTGGCCAGGATGGCCCGCTCGCGCCGGGCCTCCTCAAAGCTCTGCGCGTGGTTGATGCCCTGGAGCAGGGCGAGCAGGTCAGCCCGGTCGCGGCGCGCCTCGATGGCCAGCGCGCCCTGGGCCGCGGCCGTGGGGTTGAGGCTCAAGGGCAGCACCATCCAATCCAGGCTGGCCAGGGCCTTGGCCAAGAAGGCCCGGCCCTCGGCGAGCTCCTCGCGCTCGGCGGCCAGCAGGCGGTCGAGCGCGGCCTTGGCCACGATCAGCGCATCCGCCCCCTCGGCCTCCAGGAGCTTGCGCACCCGGGTCTGGATGTTGCCGCGCACCGGGGTGAAGCGGGTCTCGCGCACGGCAAAGGGGAAGTAGCGCTGGGCGAAGCCCTGCAGGTTGAGGCTGCGGCGGGGCGATGAGCTGAGCACCTCCAGGCGGCCGCCATGGGCCACCCGCGCCCTGGCGCTGCGCTTGAAGAGCAGCAGGTCGCGACTGTCGGCCCGCTGAAGGCAGGCGGCCACCACGGTGCCGGGCTTCTCCTCCACCGGCAGGTCCTTCCAGGAATGCACCACCAGGTCGGCCGCGCCCTCCACCAGGTCGCGGTGGAAGTCCTCGGTGAAGACCCCCTTCTCCGGGGCCTGCCAGAGCGGGTCGGTGAGGTTCTTGTCGCCCAGCGACTCGCGGAAGCGGTATTCCACCTGAAGCCCGGGATCCTGCGCCTGCAGGGCGTCTCCCACCAGGTAGGCCTGCAGGCGGGCCAGGTCGCTCTTGCGGCTGGCGATGGTCAGGCGCACAGATCCTCCCAGCCCTGGGGGCGGAAGCGGGGGCGGTCAAAGCGGGCGCGGGTGCGCTCCTGGATGAGGGCGCGGATCTCCTGCACCTTGCCCTCCCGCTCCAGGGCTTCGCTGCTCAGGGTGTCGGTGAGATCCTTCAGGCTGACAAAGCGCCGGGCCCTGGCCTTGAGCAGGCCACCGGCGAAGAGCTGGGCCTCGCCCCGGCAGTCGATGATGGCCTCGAGCGGCCCTGTGAGCAGGGGGGCCAGGTCCTGGTCATCCAGCGGCGCGGCCACGATGAGCGCCTGGTTGGCGTTGGCCGCCGAGGCGTCCTCCAGGCCATGGATGCCCAGGCCGGGCAGGATCTCGCGGAAGGGCTCGGCCTTGCGCATGCTGCGGCACCAGACATCCACCCGCGCCTTGTCCTTGAGCCAGGGCAGCACCTCGCCCGCCAGATGGCCGCTGCCCAGCACGGTGACCGTGCCGATGTCGCGCAGCTCCTTGCGGATGAGGCTGCCATAGCTCTTGCTGCCCAGGTGGCTGATGTGCTTGTCGCGCAGGGCCTTGACCTCGGTCAGCACGAACTGGTGCCAGGGCGAATCCGGGCTCAGCAGGGGATGCTTGGGCTCGCTGAGCCCGGCCAAGAAGTTCTTGAACTGGCCCAGCACCTCGGTCTCGCCCACCACCGGCGACTCCAAGCCGCACAGCACATTGATGAGAAAGGCCACGGCCCGGTCGTCCTCGAAGAGGGCCTCATGGGGGGAAGGGCGCGGCTCGGGCCCGCCGGGGTCAAGGAACACGATCTGGCGCAGGCAGGTTTGCCAAACCACCCCGCTTGTGGCAGAATGGCTGAAAGCTTGGCCCGGCTTCCGGTTGAGAAGGCTGAAGGTTTCCATGGCCCTACTTTACCCCAAAAGCGGCCCAAAAAGTGTCATGGCTTTGTCATCATGGGAGCAAAATGGAGCCCCGATTGGACCTGCCCATCCGCCCGCGCCGCAACCGCCGCAACGCCAGCATCAGGGACATCATCGCCGAGGCCAGCCTCGGCGCGCAGCACCTGGTGATGCCCCTCTTTGTGATGGAGGGAAGCCAAAAGCGCCAGGCCGTCAAGAGCATGCCGGGCATCTTCCGCACCAGCCTGGACCCGGCCCTGCGCCAAGTGGAGCAGCTGCAAAAGCTGGGCGTGCGCGGCATCGCGCTCTTCCCATACATCGAGCCCCGGCTCCGCGACAGCCGCGCTAGCGAGGCCCTCAACCGCCAGGGCCTGTCCCCGCGGGTCATCAAGGCCATCAAGCGGCGCTTCCCCGATATGGTCATCTTCAGCGATGTGGCCCTGGACCCCTTCAGCAGCGACGGCCACGACGGCATCGTGCGCCAGGGCCAGATCGTCAACGATGAGAGCGTGGCCGTGCTGGCCCAGATGGCCGTGCTGCAAGCCGAGGCCGGCGCCGACTACGTGGCGCCCAGCGACATGATGGACGGCCGGGTGGCCGCCATCCGCCAGGCCCTGGATGAGGCCGGCTTCACCAGCACCGGCATCATGAGCTATGCCGCCAAGTACGCCAGCAGCTTCTACGGGCCCTTCCGCGACGCGCTCGATTCCAGCCCCAAGGCCGGCGACAAGAAGACCTACCAGATGGACCCCCGCAACCAGCGCGAGGCCCTGCGCGAGGCGGCGCTGGACGAGGCCGAGGGCGCCGACATGCTGATGGTGAAGCCGGCCCTGGCCTACCTGGATGTCATCGCCGCCGTGCGCCAGCACACCACCCTGCCCGTGGCCGCCTACAATGTCAGCGGCGAGTACAGCATGCTGAAGGCAGCGGCCAAGGCCGGCTTCTTGGACCACGACCAGGCCATGGCCGAGAGCCTGCTCGCCATCCGCCGCGCCGGGGCTGGCATCATCTTCACCTACTTCGCGCAGGAGATGGCGGAACTATTGAAGAAGATCTGAGCCGACCTCACCCCTACCCCCGCCGTGGTAGCCTAAAAGCAGCCACCCCCTTCCCCTCTCCACTGTGGAGAGGGGAAGGGGGTGTGTTCGTTTATAGGCTTGTGCGAAGGGGGATGGGGTGAGGTCATGAAAAGAGCCCCTCTGCTTCCCAGCAGAGGGGCTCTTTGTTTTGCTTCCCTTCCCTTCCCTTTCCTTTCTTCTCTTCTAGCGCGAGCTACGGCTGCTGTGGCTCGGCCCTTGGCCGTGGCTGCGCGCAGGATGCTGCGAGCGGTCAGGCCGGTTGCCGATGCCAGCCGGCGCGCTCAGGCGCTCGCCGTTGGCATCCGCCGGGCCGCGATGGGCCTCTGGCCGGGGGCCGCTTGAGCGCGGCTGGCCATGGCCGCCGCCCTGGCCGCGCCCGCCGCCGGAGCGGTTGCGCATGTTGGGCGGCCGGCTGGGGCCGCCCTGCCCCATGGGCGCGATCTCCAGATGGAAGGGCTGGCTGCTGTCCACCGGGATGCGCATGCCGATGATCTTCTCGATGTCGCGCAGCTGCTCGCGCTCATCCGGGCTGCACAGGGCGATGGCCACGCCTTCGCGGCCCGCGCGGGCCGTGCGGCCGATGCGGTGCACGTAGCTCTCAGGCTCGTCGGGCAGCTCATAGTTGATGACATGGCTGACGCCCGGGATGTCCAGCCCGCGCGCCGCGATGTCGGTGGCCACCAGCACCTTGAGGGCGCCGCTGCGGAACAGCGCCAGGGCCCGCTCGCGCTGGCCCTGCGACTTGTTGCCATGGATGGCGGCGGCGTCGATCTTGTGCTTGCCCAGCTCCTCGGTCACCCGGTCCGCCCCGCGCTTGGTGCGGGTGAAGACCAGGGCCTGGTAGATGCCGTCATCGGCCAGCAGATGGCAGAGCAGCTGGCGCTTGGCGCTGGCGCTCACGGTCATCAGCTTCTGCTCCACGCGCTCCACCGTGGTGGCCTGGGGCGTGATGGCCACCCGCACCGGGTCGCTGAGCAGGCTGGCGGCCAGCCCGGCGATGGCCTCGGGCATGGTGGCGGAGAAGAGCAGGGTCTGGCGCTTGGCCGGGATCTTGGAGGTGATCTTGCGGATGGGCACGATGAAGCCCATGTCCAGCATGCGGTCGGCCTCGTCCAGCACCAGCACCTCCACCTGGTCCAAGTGGGCGTGACGCTGCTCCATCAGGTCGAGCAGCCGGCCGGGCGTGGCGATCAGCACATCCAGGCCGCGGCGCAGGGCTTCCACCTGCTTGCCCTGGCCCACGCCGCCAAAGATGACCGCGGTGCTCAGGCGCAGGTGCTTGCCATAGCGCTTGAAGCTGTCCTCGATCTGGGCGGCCAATTCGCGGGTGGGGGTCAGCACCAGCACCTTGGCGCGGCCCGGTGAGGGACGCTTGGCGCTGGCGCCCAGGCGCTCCAGGATGGGCAGGGCGAAGGCGGCCGTCTTGCCGGTGCCGGTCTGGGCGATGCCCAGCAGGTCGCGGCCGGCGAGGACAGGGGCTATGGCTTGGGCTTGGATGGGGGTGGGGGCGGTGTAGCCAGTCTCCTTGAGCGCCTTGACGAGCGCAGGCCCAAGGCCGAGCTTGGTGAATTCAGGCACGTGTTTCCTTTTCCAATGAAGAACGGTCCTTCAAGCGTTGAGACAAGTCGCAACTCAGAAGCGGGGGCAGGGCCCCCAGGCCCGGAAGAACCAGGGATGGTGATGTGAGCCCATTGTGGGGGCTTTGCCCCCTGCTGGGAAGCACAAACTTCGGGCGCAAGAAAAAAGGCCCCTCCGCATGCCTGCGAGAGGGGCCCTTTCATTCCAAAAGCCAAGCCTTACTTGTCGTCCTGATCCGGCGCCGGCGCGGGCTGGTCGCCCTTGTCATCGCCGGGCTTGGGGCCCTTGCCATCCTTGCTGGCGCAAGCTTTGCCCTTGCCCCAGCCGCCATGGCCGCGGCCCATGCGCAGCGCCATCTTGGCCTGCTGCAGCGGGGTGAGGATGCCAGCGATGGCCTCGCGGTGCTTGGCCTGCTCCTTGCGGATGGCCTCGCCATCCTTCTTCAGCTTGTCCAAGGCCTGGGTCAGTGCCTCGTCCTTGGCCTTCTTGTCCACCAGGGCCTTCAGGTCCTCCCTGTCGTTCTGCATCTGGCTGATCAGCGGGGCCATGGCCGTGCGGTTGGCCTTGTTGGCCTCGCGCATCTGGTCCTTCTGGTCCTCGGTCAGGCCCAGGTCCTTCTGGAACCAGCCCCCTTTGAAGCCGCCGTCAGGCCCGCGGCCCTCTTCCATGGCCTGGCCGCCCTGCCCGTCATCCCTCGGCTCTGCCTTCAGGCAGGGCGATCCCAGCAGCACCACGCCCAGGGTCAGGGCGTAGAGCGCGCGCGTTGTCATCCTCATAGAGCCTCCCAAGAGTTGGACATTCCCTCCATGCATGGTGGCACTATAGCGCAGGCGCGGAAGGAATGCCTCTCAAGGGTGTAATAAAGTGTACCTAACTCTATCGCGGCCAGCGCCGGCCTAGGCCTTCTCCGCCACCAGCACCGCCAGGTCCTTCTTGGCCTTGGCGTGGCCGTGGTCGCGCGCCAGGCGCATCCATTGGATGGCCTTGGCCAGGTCCTGCTTGACGCCCTCGCCCTCATAGTAGCACAGGGCCAGGTTGCGCTCGGCCGAGGCCAGGCCGGCCTTGGCGGCCTTGGCATACCACTTGGCCGCCTGGGCCAGGTCCTTCTTGGCGCCCTCGCCCTCATGGAAGGAGTAGCCCACCCAGTTCTGGGCCCCAGCATCGCCGGCCTCGGCTGCCTTGAGGAACCACTTGAAGGCCTGGGACAGGCTCTTGGCCACGCCGCGCCCCTTCTCATAGGCCTCGCCCAGCTCCAGGCAGGCATCCAGGCTGCCCAGGGCCGCGGACTGCTTGCGCAGGGCCAGGGCCTTCTTGGCATCCTTGGCCACCCCGCTGCCCTTCTCGTACAGGAAGGCCAGGTTGAGCATGGCCACCGCGTCCTTCTGCTTGGCGGCCTGCGCGTACCAGGCCGCGGCCTCCTTGGGGTTCTTCTTGATGCCATCGCCGTTGTCGTAGCAATAGGCCAGGTTGTTCTGGGCCAGGGCATGCCCGGCCGCGGCCGCGGTGGCGTAGAGCGCCGCGGCGGCCTGCACATCGCGGGCCACGCCGATGCCGTCGTGGAAGAGGATGGCCATCTGGTACTGCGATTCCGCGTCGCCAGCTTCAGCCTTCTTCATCAAGCTGCGCACCTTGGTCTGGGATATGGGGGCTGTCATGGGCATGGGCTCCTGGAAGGCTGTGGGGGAGTGGTGCTCAAGACCGTTCGCTGGCTGCACTATACACCCGCGGCGCGGGGGAGCGTCAGGGCTTTTCGCATTATCGCTCAGCTTTCAGCTCGGCCAAGAGGGCTGGCAAAGAGGCATGGACCGTGGCCCAGAGCTCCTTGGGGTCCACACGGCCATAGTCATGGGCCAGGATGTTGCGCATGCCGATGATAGCTTTAAAGGGCACTGGGGGATGTTGGCTGCGGGCTTGCTCGCTCAGGCTGCGGGCGGCCTCTCCCATGATCTCGAATTCCCTTTCCACTGCCTTCTGTGTCTTGGGGTCCTTCAGAAATTCCGCTTGGTTCATCTTGCCCACAAACGCAATGGCCTCTTTAGCAGCCCGGCCCATGTCTAGCAAGAGGGCCTGATCACGCTTTTCCAGCAGCATAGATCTCCTCTTGCTCAGCCACGATAGACTCGCGGCGAATGGGGTTGTCTATCAGCCGCAGCTCTGCCAAGTCCACCCGGCGCCTAAACAGCTTCTCAAACTCCATCTGCACGCGCCCCCTGTCGAACAAGGTCTTGACCACGCCGGGCTTGAACTCCACCAGCAGGTCCACATCGCTCTCAGCGCTGAAGCGCTCGCCGAGCGCCGAGCCGAACAGGGCCAGGCGCTTGAGCCCCAAACCCCGGCACAGCGCCGCCACCTGCTCAGCATCCACGCCCAGCCGCAGCTCCCACATGGCCCGCTGCCGCCCGCGGGCGCGCAGGCCCTCTTCCAGCAGCTGCTCAGCCATGCGGCTGGCAGAGAGCCCCTCGCGAACGGCCTGCGCCCCTATCTGCGCCACCAGCTGGGGCTTGAGCGTCATGGACAGGCGCACCCGCTTGGCACGGCCAAGGGAGGGGCGCCCTGGTTTTGAAGGTTTAGGGATCATGATTAAAGTATGAGCTAAATTAATATAAAGTCAATATTAAATAGGCAAACAAAAAGGGCGCCCTCTGGGGCGCCCTGGTTTGGTGGGTCGGGCGGGGATTGAACCCGCGACACCCGGATTAAAAGTCCGGTGCTCTACCAACTGAGCTACCGACCCGTGTAAAGTTTTCTCTTTATTCTCAGTCACTTTTCCCAGGCTGCTTTTTCCAAGCCTCACTCAAACTGCTTGCTGTGCCAGTTTTGTGCCATCAAGCTTCTTGCTCTTTAAAATTCAAGCCGGCTCCAGCAAGAAATCCGAGCAGTTGTCATGCCGCCGCAGGTTCTTCTGCGCGCCTTCGCGACTGATGTTGGCGTAGCAGTAGGCGCAGCCTTGCGGGCAGGTGTCGTAGGCGCCGATGTCCCGGCTGGGGGCGCAGGCGCAGGCCTTGCCCCGGTGGCCCTGGCCCTTGACCGTGATGGCGCTGCCCGCCAGGTCGCTCAAGCGCCGCACGTCCACGCAAGCGGCATCATGCACCACCCCGCCTCCGCCGGAGGCTTCGGCGGGGCCTTGCGCTACGCTCAGGAGCTCGCGCTGGGCGCACAGGCTGAGGCGCATGCCCTGGTCCGCGGCGATGGCCGCCAGGCGCAGGATGAAGCCCCGCTTCTGCTCTTCGCTGGGCTCTTTGACCATGAAGCTGTGCGCCTCGCCGGCCTGGGCCAGGTTGCGCGCGCTCTTGCGGTAGGGCTGGTAGAAGCTGACCACCACCTCATCCACCAGGCCCTTGAGCTGCGCTGCCAGCTTGCTGAAGTTCTCTATGTGCCAGCGGGCGGAGCTGAAGCTGGTGAAGACCACGGGGTCGTAGCGCCACACCGCGCAGCGCGGGCCGTATTCATCGGCCAGCCGCTTGACCTGCGCCACCGCCGCCTCCGCGCCGGGGGTGGCGGCCTCCAGGGCCTCGGGATACCCGGTGCAGGTGTACTGCACCATGAAGGGCAAGCCTGCCTCGCGCACCTTGGCCAGGGCGCTGAAGAAGGGCGCCATGTTGCGGGTCCAGAAGACATAGCCCGCCACGGCCCGGCCCTTGGTGGGCACCGCGAAGGGCAGGCCATTGTAGGGGTTGCGCACGCGGCAGATGCCGGCCTGCAGGCGGCGCAGGAACCAGTCGCCATAGAAGGCCGGGATGTCGGTCTTGTAGCTGGCGGAGACGATGACGCTCTTGTCGGCCAGGCCCTCTTCAGCGACCAGGGAGCCCTGATCCCAGGGGTCGTCGATGTGGCCGGGCTGGCCCCCCGCGGCCTCGCCCTCTTCAGCGGTCAAAAGCGGTATTCCTTGAGGCTGGGATCCACCAGGATGGTCTCATCGCGCTCGGGGCCCACGCTCACCAGGCCCACCGGCACGCCGGCGAGCTGGCTCACATGCTCCAGGTAGCGCTGGGCCTTCTGCGGCAGCTCGTCCCAGCTGCGGGCATTGCGGGTGCTGGCCTTCCAGCCCGGGAAGCCCTGGTACACCGGCTTGGCCGCGGCCTGGTCCACGATGCTGGAGGGGAAGCGCTTGACCGTCTTCTTGCCCACCTTGTAGGCCACCGCCACCTTGATGGTGTCCAGGTCGTCCAGCACGTCCAGCTTGGTGATGGCCAGCTGGGTCATGCCGTTCACCATCACGGCGTGGCGCAGGGCCACGGCGTCCAGCCAGCCGCAGCGGCGGGCGCGGCCCGTGGTGCGGCCAAACTCATCGCCCTTCTCGCGGATGGCCTGGTCCATCTTGGGGTCGAACTGGGTGGGGAAGGGCCCCTCGCCCACGCGGGTGGCGTAAGCCTTGCACACGCCCACCACGCGGTCCACGCTGGTGGGGCCCAAGCCGCCGCCGGTGCAAGCGCCGCCGGCCGTGGCGTTGCTGGCCGAGACAAAGGGATAGGTGCCGTAGTCGATGTCCAGCAGGCTGCCCTGGGCGCCCTCCATCAGCAGGCGCTTGCCGTTGCGCGAGGCCTTGTAGACCATCTCGATGGCGTCGCCCAGGAAGGGCGAGAGCTGCTTCTGCCACTTCTTGGCCAGGGCCAGGCACTCGGCCTTGCCCACCGGCTTGGCCTTGTAGCAATGCTTGAGGATGAGGTTCTTCTCAGCCAGGTTCTGCTCCAGCACCTGGGCCACCAGGGCGGGGTGCGCCAGGTCGCAGGCGCGCAGGCCCACCCGGCCGGCCTTGTCCATGTAGGTGGGGCCGATGCCGCGCTTGGTGGTGCCGATGGTGGCCTGCTCCTTGCTGCCCTCGCGCGAGCTGTCCAGGGCCTTGTGGAAGGGGAAGGTCAAGTGCACCAGGGGCGAGATGGTCAGCGTGCCCTTGTCCACGCGCACGCCGGCGCCGCGCAAGAGCTCTATCTCCGCGGCCAGGGCCTCGGGGTCCAGCACCACGCCGTTGCCGATGATGCAGCGCTTGCCGCGGTGCAAAATGCCGCTGGGGATGAGGTGCATCACAAAGCGCTTCTTGCCCACCACCACCTCGTGGCCGGCATTGGCCCCGCCCTGGTAGCGCACCACCAGGTCGGCCTTCTCCGCCAGAAGGTCCACGATCTTCCCCTTGCCTTCGTCGCCCCATTGGGCGCCGACCACCACGAGCGTAGGCATTTTTACCCTTGTTTTGACGTTAGAAGGCGCCCATTCACGCCCACACACACAAAAACCACCCGCTGAGGGTGGCTTTCTACATTGAAAAGCGATTGAATCTTATGGCATTTGCAGGGGGGCGTCAAGGGAAAGGGGGCCAAAGCCCCCCTTTCCCTTTTGCCTTTTCCGCTTCTAGGACAGGCGGACCACCCGCTCGTTCTTCACGCCCTCCACGGCCGCCACCTTCTTGAGCACCGCATCCGGCACGTCCTCGTCCACCTGGAACACCGACACCGCGTCCCCGCCCTTGGCCTTGCGGCCATTGGTCAGGCCCGAGATGTTGATCTTGGCGTCGCCCAGGATGCTGGCCACCTTGCCCACGATGCCCGGGGTGTCGCGGTTGAAGAAGAGGATGAGGTTGCCGCTGGGGTTGATGTCCATGCGGTAGCCGTCGATCTCGACGATGCGGGCCTCGCTCTTGCCCACCACGGTGCCGGTGAGCGTGTGCTTGCCGGCCTCGCCCTCCACGGTGAGGCGGATGAGGTTGGTGAAGTCGCTGCTCTCGCTGACCTGGCTCTCGCTGACCGTGATGCCGCGCTCCTTGGCCAAGAAGGGCGCGTTCACCAGGTTGACCATGTCGCCCAGGCTGGGCAGCAGCAGGCCCTTCAGCACCACCAGGGTGAGGGGGTTGGTCTTGAAGCCCTGCGGCCCGCCCACATACTCGATGCCCACCTTCTCGAGCCGGCCCGGCGCCAGCTGGCTGGCGAAGGCGCCCAGCTTCTCCGCCAGGTCCACCTGGGGCTTGATCTTCTTCCAGGTCTCCAGGTCGATGCTGGGCAGGTTGACGGCATTGGCCACCGTGCGGCCATGCAGGGCGTCCAAGATCTGCTTGGCCACCACCACGGCCACGTTGTTCTGGGCCTCCTCGGTGCTGGCGCCCAGGTGCGGGGTGACCACCACCTGGGGCAGGTCCAGCAGGGGGTTGCCGGTGGGCGGCTCTTCGGTGAACACGTCCATGGCCGCGCCGGCCACATGGCCGCTCGCGATGGCCTCGGCCAGCGCCTTCTCGTCGTAGATGCCGCCGCGCGCCACGTTGACCAGGCGCACGCCCTTCTTGCAGCTGGCCAGCTCCTTGGCGCCCAGCAGGTTGCTGGTCTCCTTGGTCTTGGGCACGTGCACGGTGATGAAGTCGGCCTGCTTCAATATCTCGGGGATGCTGGTGAGCTCGGCGCCGATCTCGCCGGCCTTCTCGGCCGAGCAGTAGGGGTCAAAGGCCAGGATGCGCATGCCGAAGGCGCGGGCGCGCTTGGCCACCTCGCCGCCGATGCGGCCCAGGCCGATGACGCCCAGGGTCTTGCCGTACATCTCCACGCCCATGAACTTGCCGCGCTCCCACTTCTTGTCCTTCAGGCTGGCATGGGCCTGCGGCACGCTGCGGGCCATGCTCAGCATCAGGGCCATGGTGTGCTCGGCGGCCGAGATGGTGTTGCCGTCGGGAGTGTTCATGACGATGACGCCGGCTTTGGTGGCCGCCGGGATGTCCACGTTGTCCAGGCCCACCCCGGCGCGGCCCACCACCTTCAGCTTCTTGGCGCGGGCCAGCACCTCGGGCGTCACGCGGCTGTCGCTGCGGATGACCAGCGCGTCGTAGTCGGCGATGGCCTCCTGCAGCTGCTCGGGCGTCATCTTCAGCTTGATGTCCACCTGGATGTCCGGGTCGGCCTTGAAGACCGCGACCCCGTCGTCGCTCAGCTTGTCCGAGATGAGAACCTTGAACTTGGCCATGAAGGCTCCAAAGTGGGTGGGGTCTGCTACTTCGCCGCTTCCAGGAACACGCCCTGCGCGGCCTTCACGCCCTCGCCGCGCGGCACCTTGACGCCCAGCTGCGTCAGCACCACCTCCAGGGCCGCCAGGGTCATCAGCACATCGGCCCGGTCGGCATAGCCCAGGTGGCCGATGCGGAAGATGCTGGTCTTGAGCTTGCCCTGGCCGCCCACGATGCTGATGCCCCACTCATCGCGCAGCTTCTTGACCACCGCCGTGCCCTCCACGCCCTCGGGCGACCACACCGCGGTGACGGCGCAGCTGGGGGAATCGGGGGCCAAGAGCTTGAGGCCCAGGGCCTTGGCGCCCTCGCGCGCGGCCTTGGCCAGCAGCTGGTGCCGCTGCCAGATGGCCTCCATGCCCTCGGCATGGATCAGGTTGAGCGACTCGCGCAGCTGCATCACCAGCGACACATTGGGGGTGTAGGTGGTGTCGGGCAGCTTCTCGGCGGTCATGCTCTTGAGGGCCGTGGGCAGGTTCCAGTAGAAGCGGCCGCTCTTGATGCTGTTGGCCTTGGCCCAGCCCTTGTCCGAGAGGGCGATGAGCGCCAGGCCCGGGGGCATCATCAGGCCCTTCTGCGTGCCGGCCACCACCGCGTCGATCTTCCACTCATCCATCAAGAGCTTGCAGGCGCCCAGGCCCGAGATGGCATCCACGCCGAAGCAGGCCTTGGAGCCCGCCACCACCTTGGCGATGGCCTCGATGGGATGCTCCACGCCCGTGGAGGTCTCGCTGAGCGTGCCCAGCACCAGCACCGCCTCGGGATTGGCCTTGAGGGCGGCCTCCACCTGGGCCGGGTCCACGGCCTTGCCCCATTCCACGTCGATCTTGGCCACCTTGCGGCCCAGGGCCTCGGCTATCTTGGCCCAGCGCTCGCCGAACACGCCGCCCGAGACCACAATCACGGTCTCGCCCGGCTCAGAGAGGTTGGTGAGCAGGGCCTCCATGCCGCCCGTGCCGCCAGCGGCCAGGGTCAGCACGGTCTGCTTGGTCTGGAAGACCACCTTGATCTTCTCGCAGACCTCGGCAAAGATGGCACGGTACTGCGGGGTGCGGTGGTGGAGGATGGGCTGGCCCGCGGCCGCCAGCACAGTGGGCGGCACTTCAGTGGGGCCAGGAGCCATGATGCGTTTTTTGATGAGGGACATGGATGCTCCAAAGCAAGGGTTTAACTTTGTGAATTCTTTCACATAATTTACGTGAGTATCCCCAATCTGAGCCATTTTCACAAGATTATATTTTGATTGAAAAACAAGCAGATTTAAAAGCGCTTCAGGGACAGGTCAAGAGCGCTGGGCCGCTGAGCTCTTTTTGGCTTTGGCTTGGCAATCTGGGCAGTAGCCAAAGACCTGGATGCTGTGCGAGACCACCCTGAAGCCTTGCGCCTCTGACTCCTCCTTTGACACGGACTCCAGGGCATCTGAGCGCAGCTCCTTCACCTGCTTGCAGCCCAGGCAGATGAGATGGTCATGGTGGCCATGGCCAAAGACATGCTCAAAGAAGGCCACGCCCTTGTCAAAGACCTGCTCATGCACCACCCCTGAGCTGACCAGATGGCTGAGGGTGCGGTAGACCGTCATGCGGCCCACCAAGGGCTCGCGCAGCTTCACCTTTTGGTACAGCTCCTCAGCCGTGAAGTGGCCGTGCCAGGCAAAGGCAGCCTCAGCGATGCTGCGGCGCTGGGGCGTCACCTTCAGGCCCTTGGCAGTGAGATGGTCCAAAAAGACCCGGATGCCAGGGTCTGCGTCGCGGGCTAAAGTCGGCTTGGCCATGCTCTCCCCTAATGAAAGATGCCTGCATGTCGCATGCAGGCATCTTAACGATTCTCCGGGGCTGCATCAAGCGCTGTCGCGCCTAATAGCTGAGGGTGACCCGGCTGCCCAGCACATGGGCCGGCTGCAGGGCCTTGCCATCCTGAAGGCGCGAATAGAGCGCCTGATAATGCAGGCTGGCCAGCAGATGCGGCCCCAAGGGCAGGCAGTAGCGGGCCTCAGCCACCTGCTCCTGGTCGCCATCCATCAGCAGGTCCGCTCCCCAGGCCAAGCCAAGCGAATCCTGCTGGGCCGGGTCGCCCGCGCGCAGGCCCAAGCCCGTGTAGACCAGGCCCGCGGAATAGGCTCGGTCATGGGCGTCGGCGCTGATGGCCTCGCCATCCGGGTACCAAGCCTTGGCAAAGCGCGCGAACACGCCCCAAGGCCCCAGGGATTGATCCGCGCTCAAGCCCAGGGCATTGGACTCGCCATCCGGGCCCAAGGGCCGGCGGCGGCCCCAGGCACGCACGCCGCCCGAATCCCAGGCAGAAGCCAGCTCAGCTGCCTGGTAGATGCTGCTGGCCGGGTCCACCGCGGTGCCCTGCGCGTTGATGGCCAGATACTTGGCCATCAACAGCCCGCTACCGGCCGTGGCCAGCAGGCCCGCGCCATGGGTGGGCGGCTCCAGCACCGGGTTGTTGACGAAGAGCCCTGCCAGAAAGCTGCTGGTCTCATCCCCGGCCAGGCTGTTCTCATCGATGGAATCCGTGGGGTCCAGCAGGCCCAGGCTCAGGTCAGCCGCGCCCCCGGCCTTGAAGGTGGCATAGGCCTCGCGGGCCACCATCTCCGCCTCTTCCGAGCGCCAAGTGGCGTTGAGCTTGCTGTCCGAGCTCACCAGGCAATCGATGCCCTGATAGCCGCCCACATTCAGGTCGCCATGCACCAGGGCCCAAGGCAGGGGCGCCGCATCCAGCAGCAGGTCCAGGTTGCCGGTGCCCGCGCCCTTGTCCTGGCTCGCCGCGCCTTCCCCGCCCTGTCCCAGCAGCTGCTGAAAGACCAGGGTGGACTTGAGGCCAAGCTTGAGGCCGGCCGGATCCTGGGCCGGGCTGGGCGCTGGGGCCTGCGCCTTGAGCGCAGCCACCTCAGCCTCCAGCGCCGAGAGCCGGGAATCGATGTCCTCTGCTGCCAGCGCTGCGCCCAACAGGCACAGGCAGGCAGCCAGGGTGATGCTGTGCTTCATCAAAGCCTCAAAGGCAAGGGGGATGGATGGTCTTTTATCCCCGATGCCTTAGGCCTTGTCAACCTGGCCCGGCGCTGGCTTGCCAAAGAGGTGATGCCAATTGACGCCCACGATGAAGCCGGCGATGCCGCCGCCCATCAGCAGCACAAAGTTCCACACGTCGCCCTGCTTCTCCAGGTCGATGTAAGGGTCATGGGCATTGGCGCCCGCGCGGTTGGCCATGGCCTCGTTGACCGCCTCATCCATGCCCGTGAAGCCCTTGTGCTCCGGTGCCGGGGCAGCCGCCGGGGCGCTGGCCGCGGGCTGGCTGGCGGGGGCCTCGGCGCGCAGGGCGGCCGGGGCCAGCAGGCTCAGGCTGAAGCCGATCAGCAGCAATGCCGCCACCTTGCGGGCCTTGGCCGGGATCACGCCCAGGGCTTCCAGCACCTCGGGCCGCTGGCGGCCGATGCTGTGGATGGCCAGGCCGGTGACCACCATCTCGCCCAGGGCGATGGGGCCCTGCACCGGCAGATAGGCCAGGTAGATGACCCGCAGGTACTGGCCGAAGCTGTACTGCGGCTGGGGCGCCACAAAGGCCAGGTGGCTGCCCAGCACCAGGCCGGACACCAGGTAGACCAGCACATCGCCCAGCAGGCCGGCCAGGCCGGCCGCGGCCCACAGCGGCATGCCCAGCT
>Ga0326728_10016095_pt1 | contig 15354 bp, 15 predicted proteins | sample MB3enrmetagenome_FD_207602 | JGI IMG/M metagenome (GOLD analysis project Ga0326728, IMG submission 207602) | Lab enriched peat soil microbial communities from McLean, Ithaca, NY, United States - MB31MN | ecosystem: Environmental > Terrestrial > Soil > Wetlands > Peat | place: USA: New York...
CCATGCGCGACCTCGGGGTGAGCCGGGTGGGTACCTCCAATACCGTGGCCATTCTGGAAGAATGCCGCAAGCGGCTCGGTCTCGATCACATCTCTCTTGCCGGAGCATCGGCGTCGTCCGCGGCATATTAGCCAGCTTCAGACTGAATCCTCAACGTGAAAAAGGCCCAGCGCACGCGCCGGGCCTTTTCGCACAGCCTTTCGACAGACGCAACCGAGTTGCCGCTACGCCAGCAGGTTCTTGATTTTCTCGTCAATCACATCCTGGGGAACATAGCCTACGATCTGATCAGCCACTTTGCCGCCTTTGAAAAATAAAAGGGCAGGAATACCGCGAACTCCGTAGCGTGACGGTGTGGCTCCGTTCTCGTCCACATTCACCTTGGCAACCTTCAGCTTGCCGGCATAAGTTTCGGCCATGTTATCCACAATCGGCGCAATCGCCTTGCAGGGACCGCACCATGCGGCCCAGAAATCCACCAGAACCGGTTGCTCGCTCTGAAGCACCTCCTGGTCGAATGTTGCATCGCTTACTTCCAGAATTCCCAATCCAGCCATGATCCTCCTTGCGGTCACTGCATTCATCCAGTGTAACGGCTATCAGTCCTTCATGTGATGCGGCAGAACTAGGCAAAGTCGCAAAGCCGGTTCCATTGATGAGTCAAGCCTCATCGTAGAGTGTCATAAAAAGATGATTCACATGAAAATCAAATAAAAGCGCCCGGATCCCAAGAAGGATCACGGGCGCTAGAGCAGCCCTCCCCCAGAACTGCCCACGCTGCAAATCTAGGAGTTTCATTAGCGAAACGCAAGCAATCTTGAGTAACAACTTAAGTAACATACAAGCAGGGATTTGCAGGAAAAAAGTAACATTCAGCCGGTTTATTGTAAAAAATCGACTCTACCCGCTGCAAATGCGATTCCGGCGACTAGCGACAAGGATCGAATTGTGGGATGAAAGCCTGTGAATCTTGGTCAAAGGTCGCGGAGCGCCGCTTCGAAGGAGTGGCGTGCTCCCAAAGACTCGAAACGGCAAATCTTAATTTCCGGCTCCGGCATTCCTTCCAGCGCATGGCAAATGGCTTCCAAGGCCCCCGGCACATGATCCTGGCAGTTGGTGATGACCAGAACCGAGGGTCCGGCGCCGCTCAGAGCCACGCCCAGTATGCCGTGCTCTCCGGCCAGCGGCAGCAGCCGAGGCAGCATGGGACAGAGGGGTGCGCGGTAGGGCTGGTGAATCCGGTCCCGCATGGCCATGCGCAGCAGATCGCCTCGTGCCTGGGCAAATGCCAGCCCCAGCATCGCCACGGACTGAATGTTAGACACCGCGTCATCGCGCGAGTACGTTGCGGGCAGCGCGGCACGGGCCTCGCTGGTGGCTAAAGGCTCGGCAGGCAGCACTACGATGGCCTGCCACTCGTCCGGCGGCGCGACGCTGGCCACATGGACCTGCCTGCCCTCACCAGCCGCCGTTACAAATCCGCCCAGCCAGCAGGCAGCGGCGTTGTCCGGATGGCCCTCCAGAGCCACTGCCTCCTCCAGAATCCGCTTTGAATTCCAGCCCAACAAGCCAAAATGCACCGCAAGAATGATGCCCGCCAGTCGTCCCGCCGCCGACGAGCCGCAACCCATTCCCAGCGGAATTTCGTTGGTCATCTGAATGGCCAAAGGAATCAGCCGCTGCCCGTTGCTCTCCAGCAGATTCTTGTAAACCTCCAGGATAAGATTGCCCTCAAGCCGGGAACACATCTCCCGGTCGCGGCCGGTTGCGGCAATCGAAAACTCCGCGGCAGGCTCAGCCTCAATCTCCAGATAAAAATCAAGGGCCACGGCCGCCGCGTCAAAGCCGGGGCCTAGATTGGCGGAGGTGGCTGGCAGGCGTAGCTTTAACCTCGCAGGGTTTGCGTCTCCGAGAAACGCGCTTAAAGCCTCACTCATCGGGAGCTTCCCTTCAACGCATCCAATACAGCTGCCGGTGTGGCCTCCACGGCCACCGCATCGCGCCGCAGACTGGCAATCTCCGCTTCCCTGCCCTCGGCCTCATCGATCAGCAGCAGTTTTCCACGATGAAAGTTGATGGTGTAGTCGGCATCCTTGAGCGTGTGCCCGGTCAGCATCAGAACCACCGTCTCGCCGGATGCAACCTTGCCCTCGGCGCGCAGCTTCTTCAACCCCGCCAGCGTGACGGCGGAGGCCGGTTCGCAGCCCAAACCTTCGGCGCCAATCTCCGCCTTGGCAATTGCGATCTCGGCTTCGGTCACATCCAGGCACCAGCCGCCGGTTTCCTGAATGGCACGCACGGCCTTGCGCCACGAGGCCGGGTTGCCGATGCGAATGGCCGTGGCGCGGGTGTGCGCCTCCATCGGTTCCAGCGAGGCGGCCTGATGCTCCCTAAAACTGCGCACCAGCGGATTCGCCCCCGCGGCCTGAATCACGCTGATGCGTGGCATCTTCGCCACCAGCCCCAGCTCGTACATCTCCCTGAATCCCTTGCCCAGCGCCGAACTATTGCCCAGGTTGCCGCCGGGAACAATCAAGTGGTCGGGAACACTCCAGTCGAATGCCTCGGCGATCTCGAAGGCCGGCGTCTTTTGCCCCTCCAGCCGATAGGGGTTCACGGAGTTGAGCAGATAAATGGGCGCTTCCTTCACAATCTGCGACAACAGGCGAAGGCAGCCGTCGAAATCGGCCTTCAACTGGCAGGTCACCGCGCCGTAGTCCATGGCCTGCGAGAGCTTGCCCCAGGCGATCTTGCCTTCGGGAATCAGCACCAGGCTCCGGAGCCCGGCGCGCGCCGCATAAGCGGCCATGGAAGCCGAAGTGTTGCCGGTAGACGCGCAGGCCACCCACGCGAAGCCGCGCTCTTTGGCCACGCTCATCGCCGCGGTCATGCCCGTGTCCTTGAACGATCCGGTCGGGTTCATCCCCTGGTGCTTGGCAAAGAGCAGGTCAATCCTCAGAGCCAAGGCCGCGCGCGTCATGTGGTACAGGGGCGTGTTGCCCTCGCGCAGGCTCACCGCGTTGCTAAAGTCATCCAGAATGGGCAGCAGCTCGCGAAAGCGCCAGACGCCGGAGCAGTCCAACTCCTCTCTTGACGAACGCCGCTCCCGCCAAACCCACTTGAGCCCGCCTGCATTGGGGCGGTCCTGGCCCCCGCGCAGACTCCAGCCGGGGTACTCCACGTCAAACAGCTCTCCGCAGACAGCGCAACGGAAGTCCTGCAGGGCTTCCGCGCCTGCTATCCGCGCCCCGCATCCGATACACCGCAACTGATGCAAAATCTCGTTCATGCCTGGTTTTAGCCTATCAGCGCGCGGCGATGTACGCCCACTGCGTCACCACTATTGGAGAGAATTACCTACTTCGGCGGCGCAGCCTCGGGCTGGCCGGACGTGCCGCTCTGTGCTTTTTCCAACGCCGGGTCTTTCAGTTCCTTGCGCGCCTGCTTGCCATGCGGGCCGTCGGGGTCGTACTCCAGCAGCTTCAGATAATGCTCTTTGGCATGGACATAATCGCCCAGGCGGTGCTCCGCCTGCGCCATTCCCCAATACACCTCGGGATTCTCCGGGTCCAGAATCATCGCCGACTCAAAGCGCGAAAGTGCCGCCTTCCAGTTTTTGGTCTGCAAATAATAGCGGCCAACTTCAATGTCCTTGGAGGAAGCCTCCTGGTGGGCGGGCTCCTTGACAACGAGCAGCTTTCTCTTCTTGCCACTGGTTTGATCGTCGTCTTCCGGCTTGGGAAGCAGCCTCTCCAGGCCATTGAGGCTCGAACTCGAATTGGCATCCGGGCTGCTGGCTGCAGCCGGCGCGGGGTCGTCCGGACTGCGTACCGGATCGGCATCATCGCCCGGCAGCGGAACCGGCGAGCTTTCCGGCTCTCTTTCCTCCGGGCGATAGGTTCCCTGAGGCAGCGGCGGCGGTATCTTCGTGGGCATCACGGGAACCGTGCTTGTATCTTCGGGAAAGGGATTGCTGCTGGACTGAGGGACCGCTCCCGGCTGCGATGAGTTGGTCTGGGCCGGCTTTTTACTCTCGCCCGCGGCGGGCTTGCTCTGGCTTTTGGTATCGCCAGCAGCCGGCGTCTGCGCCAGCAGCCACGGCCCCGCCATAAGGTAGCACGCTAACACCAGCGTCCTTAACAAGTATCGCTTCATATTTCTATCTTAATCTCGAGTCTCATGCCTGTCCGGTTGCGCTTCTTCCGTCCTCCGAAGACCGCTGCAAATTCGCCGGAGGAGCAAAATCCATCTACAATACAAGGAACAGACTGTCCGCTGACCACTGTTCACAGCATCTTACACTCATGGCGCTCATCATTCGCTCCTCCGCCATTCATGCCACCGGTTGCTTTACCACCACGGCCATCCGCAAAGGCCGGCGCGTAGCCGAGTACACAGGACCCCGCCTCACCAAGGCCGAGGCCGACGCCGCCTACAAGAACTCCTCCATCACCTACCTCTTTGGACTCGGCGACGGCTCTGTGGTCATCGACGGCCAATGCACCGCCATGTATATCAACCACAGTTGCACGCCTAACTGCGAGTCTGTAGAGGTAGGCGGCCGCGTCTGGATCAAGGCCATCCGCAACATCGCTCCCGGCGAGGAGATCACCTACGACTACTGCCTCTACGACAGCGGCCCCGGCGACGGCGAAGCCCTGTGCAACTGCGGCTCGGCAAAATGCCGCGGCACGCTGTACTCCAGGGAAGAGATCAAGCGGCGCAAGGCCGCCGCAAAGAAGGCCGTCAAGAAGGCGGTCTAATCATTTATTGTTAGGCGATAGGATAATTTACGGGTGCGCCCAATGAAGAAACTTTGTAGGTGGATCAAAGGGCTCGTCAGCAGAATCACCGGCATTTCCACTCCCATATTCGGTTTGTCATGGGAGCCTGTTAAAGACAGCCCTGTGTATTCCTCAGCCAGCATTGATCTGCGGCTATCAGAAACAAAAAAATCATTCTACTTCCATTCTGTTGGGGTAAAATGTGATCTCATCGCTACTATCTTCGTATTATGGATTGAGATAATAAATCAAGCAGATGTGCCTGTGACAGTGCTGGAAATCCTTCTTCAGGTCCAGGGGAGAATCTTAAAGAATTGTGCCAAACCAAAGTTAAACATGCCTTATGGCAATGTGACCTATATTCGCAATAGTGAACACAATGACTGTGGAGAATATTTCGAGTTTTGGCGAGGCGACGCGAACTTCTGCTTTAATCCATTCATCAATGACGAGAATCTACATCTCCTTGGACATAATGCAGAGATCGGGTCAGTTATTTTCTGGCTGATTCCTTCCGACACAGCGATCTCAGGACCATTCAATTGCGAATTGCTTCTGCGAACCAGCATTGGTGACGTGAGAAAGACAATAACAGTTGATCAAAAAGGCGTCTAATGATTGACTGGAGTTGACATATGAATAACCGCCCCTAACCGCCAGACAGGCGGTCGGCCCCACCGCAGGGGTTTGCAGAAAATTACCTCCCGTTGGGGCACACTGGAAGAATGAACAAAAGTGGCCCAAACCCTTCTTCTTTCTGTCAGGGATGTGCCCAGTCTGTACCACCCAGGTACCCTCCTACCCCCCTATTTCCTGTGGAACTGTGAAACTGTGAACTTGTAGACTTCCAGTCACCGCCCCCAAAAACGATACAATCCTCTCTAGGCGGCCTCCATTCCGGACAAGCCTCAAGGAGCGGGTTCAGCCATGGGTTACCAGGTTCTAGCCAGGAAATACCGTCCGCAACGCTTTGCCGACGTGGCCGGCCAGGATCACGTCACCCGGACGCTGCTCAATGCCCTAAGCCAGAACCGAGTCGCCCACGGCTACATCTTCTCGGGCCATCGCGGCATCGGCAAGACGACCATCGCCCGCATTGTGGCCATGGCGCTGAATTGCCGCAACGAAGTTGGCAGCGCGGCGCGCCCCACGCCTGAGCCCTGCGGCGCCTGCGACTCCTGCATCGAGATTCGCCAGGGCAATGCCGTGGATGTAATTGAGATTGATGCCGCCACCAATCGCGGCATCGACGAGATTCGCGAGCTGAGGGACGCCGCCCGCTACGCGCCATCGCGCGACCGCTACAAAATCTACATTCTCGACGAGGCCCATCAGATCACCGACGCGGCCTTCAACGCGCTGCTCAAAACCCTCGAAGAGCCGCCGTCGCACGTCATTTTCATGATGGCCACCACGCAGCCGGAGGACATTCCGCAGACCATCCGCTCGCGCTGCCAGCACTTCAGCTTTCACGCCGTCAAATTCGACGACATTCTGGCGCAGTTGATGATGATCGCCGCAGAGGAGAAGGTCGAAGCCGAGGATGCCGCGCTGGCCCTGCTGGCCGAGGCTGGCGACGGTTCCATGCGCGACGCGCTCTCTATTATGGACCAGGCCATTGCCTCCGCGCCGGTGGAGAAGGGCCGTCCGGTGCTTTCGGCGGCGCAGATTCGCGAGCTGATGGGCGCGGTGCCCAACGCCGTATTCGAACGGTTGCTGGAAGCCGTCGCAGCCGGACAGAGCGCCGAGTTGATGGAGCAGTTGAACCTGCTCGTCAACGCAGGGCACAACCCCTCGTCGCTGGCGAGGCAGATGGTCCGCTACTTGAGAAATTGTTTGATGGCCAAGCTGGGCGGCGAGCAGACCGAGCTGCTGCAAATCTCCGCCGATGAGCGAGCGCGAGCGAGCCGCACCGCGCAGTTGTTCACCGAAGAAGAGCTGACCCGCAACCTGCAAATCGTTCTGCGCACCTTCGACGACCTGAACTACCGTCAGGAGCAGCGCTTCCACCTGGAACTTGGCCTGCTCAAGCTGATTCATGCGCAGCGCTTGCTGCCGATTGAGGAGCTGCTGAGCAGCGTGGGGGCTGTGCGCTCCGCAACACCGGCGTCGTCGCCTCGACCTGTCACAAGCCCGGCGCGCCCGGCTGCTTCTACTGCTCCTGCCGCTGCTCCGCCTCTTTCGCCCTTTGGCTCAACAGGCGGAAATTATAATTCTGGGCCAAAGATGGAGTCCAACTCGCAGCCTGGCACAGCTTCTTCGCCGGTCGCAACCATGGAGCGCGCGCCGTCTACGCCCTTCCCTGCCGCGAACGTTCCGGCCACCGGATACGCTACACCGCTCACCGAAGGCGCGCTGGCCGTTGATCCGCTAGCTGCTGCCGTGGCTCCTGCAATTGAGCAAATTCGTTTCGCCGTCGGTAGCGCGCTGGTCGAGGGCGGCCACGTCTCGGCGGCTCAACTTCTCGGCACGGGCAAATGGACCATCGATGGCGCCAGCTTGCGCATTGAGGTGGCCGGCATGGGCAAGAAGATGCTGGCCCTGACCATCAACACAGCCGCGGAGAAGATTATCCGCCAGGAATTGCAAAGGTTGGGAGCGCCGACGCGATTTCTGGTCATTCCCGGCGAAGGGACTGCGCCCTCTGCCGCGCCAATGGCCCCTCCGCCCGCCGGAAGCATTGGAGAGGCCGCGCTGGCCAACCCTCTGGTCCAACGAGCGCGGGATATCTTCAAGGCTGATGTACGCAGCGTCCTCGATCTCCGCCAAAAATAACGCTCGCTCCAGATGAGGAGTACAAACCATGCTTAACCCGCTCAAAATCTCCGAGATGCTCTCCAAAGCCAATGAGATGCAAGAGGAGGTTCAGCATAAACTTGCGCAGATCGTGGTCGAGGGAACGAGCGGCGGCGGCGCGGTGACCGCAACCATGAACGGCAAGAAGCAACTTCTCAAAATTCGTATCGAACCCGCCGCGGTCCTTGGCCTGGGCGGCGATAAGCCCGACGTGGAGATGCTCGAAGACCTCGTGGTATCCGCGGTTAACGAAGCCGGGCGCAAGGCCGATGAGGCCATGCAATCCAGCGTGCAGGGAATGTTGGGCGGTCTCAAGCTGCCTGGGATTGGCTGAGTTTTGATTCTGAACTTTTTTCGAAACCGGGAGGGAGAAACCATGCTCGAAGGAATGAATCGCAGAGATTTTATGCAACTTGGCATAGCGGCAGGCGCGGCGGCTATGCTATCCCGCACGCTGAGCGCCCAGGCAGCGCCGGCAGCCGGCCAGGCGGCGCAACCCCACGCCAGCGCCGCAACCATGCCTATCAAAACAACCAAGCTATACGACAACATCTATCTGCTTCAGGGCCAGGGCGGCAACATGGCGCTGCAAACCGGCCCCGAGGGAAATATTCTCATCGATGCCAGCTTTGCGCCAGCGGTTCCACGAATTTTAGACGCCATCGGAACCATCAGCAAAGACGCTCCTTTCGCGCTGATTAATACCCACTGGCACGGTGACCACACCGGCGGCAACGAAGGAATGCACGCGGCCGGGTACACCATCATCGCCCACGATAATACCCGTATGCGGCTCTCCACTCCGCAGACCATGAAGCTCTTTCATACAACCACGCCAGCCGCTCCAGCAGGCGCTTGGCCGACGATCACCTTCGCGGACACATTGCACATTTGGCGCAACGGGGATGCGCTTGACTTGGCGCACTTTGCTCCCGCGCACACCGACACCGACATCTACATTCACTTCCCGAAAGCCAATGTGCTGCACGTGGGAGACATCTGGTTCAACGCCACATACCCGTTCATCGACGAAGGCACGGGCGGCTCCATCGGCGGCATGATCCGCGCCAGTGAAAAAGTTCTGGCCGTGGCAGGCAACGACACACAGATTATTCCCGGTCATGGTCCGCTGGGCTCGAAAGCCTATTTTCAGAAGTACCATGACATGCTTGCGGCGGTTCGCGACAAGGTTGCCGCTCTCAAGGCCGCTGGCGCAAGCGAGCAAGAAGCAGTGGCAAAGAAGCCCACAGCGGAGTTTGATGCTTCGTTGGTCAAAGGCTTTATGAACGCCGATACCTTCACCGGCATCGTCTATCGAACTCTTTAGGATCGCTTTTTCGAATGAGCAATGAACTTTGATCCATTCTTTTCAACTGACCACTGTTCACTGTTCACCGACCACTGTTCTTCAGGGAGGCGCTGATCGTGTCACGCTATGCCGAGCCGATGGCCCGGCTCATTGAAGAGTTGAAGAAGCTCCCCGGGGTGGGAACCAAGAGCGCTCAGCGTCTTGCTTTCCACATCCTGCGCTCCTCGGACGAGGATGCTACGGCCCTGGCCGAGGCGGTGCGCGGCCTCAAGGCCAATCTGCGCCTCTGCTCCATCTGCAACAACGTCACCGACATTGATCCCTGCGCCTATTGCTTGAGCTCCGCGCGCAATCACCGCCTGGTCTGCGTGGTCGAGGAGCCTACCACGATCGCCGCTGTGGAGCGCACCCGCAGTTCCCAGGGCGGCTATCAGGGTGTTTATCACGTGCTGCACGGTACGCTCTCGCCCCTGCATGGCGTGGGACCAGATCAGTTGCGCACCGGCACCCTCGTGGCCCGCGTGGAAAAGGGCGAGGTGGACGAGGTTATCCTGGCTACCAGCCCCACTCTCGAGGGCGAGGCCACCGCACACTGGCTCGCCGGTGCGTTGCGCGGCTTTCCTATCCGCATCACGCGAATAGCAACCGGAGTTCCCGCAGGCAGCGACATCGAATACGCCGACGAGGTGACGATGGCGCGGGCTCTTGAGGGACGGCGGGAGGTTTAACCTAAGGAACCTCTGCATATGTCGATGTTTTGAAAGGGCATGACTTTAGTCGTGCCTCAAAGAAAGCAAAATGAACGCGGGCTTTAGCCCCTGATGGAATGTTGGACTGCAATAATTATTTGTTCAGAGGTTCATGAGTGATATCAGAAAGCGGAGAAGCAACCATGCAGGAAGCGGTCATCCCCAGCGTAGTCCCGGCCACGGCTCCGGCCGTTGAAGCCATTATTCGCGCCGAGAAGATCGAGAAGTACTACCCCCAGCCCAGCCAGAATCGCATTCAGGTCATCTCTGCTACTGACCTCTCCATTGTCCCCGGAGAGATCGTCGCCTTGCTCGGTCCCTCCGGCTCCGGCAAGTCGACCATGCTGCGCATGTTGACCGGCCTCTCCACGCCCACCACCGGCCAGGTTTACTGGCACGAAAAGCCCATCGCCGGCGCGGAGATCAACGTCTCCATCGTTTTTCAGAGTTTTGCCCTCTTTCCATGGCTCACCGTGCTGGATAACGTTGAAGCCCCGCTGCAAGCTCGCGGCGTCCCGGCTGATGAGCGCCGCGTGCGCAGCATGAAAATTCTTGATACCGTTGGCCTGGACGGCTTTGAGGCTGCCTATCCGAAGGAGTTATCGGGCGGAATGAAGCAGCGGGTGGGCTTCGCTCGCGCGCTGGTGGTCGAACCTGAAGTGCTCTTCATGGACGAGCCCTTCAGCGCCCTCGACGTGCTGACCGCCGAAAACCTGCGCAGTGAGTTGCTGGAGCTGTGGGCCAACAAGACCATGCCCACCAAGGCCGTATTCCTGGTCACGCATAACATCGAAGAGGCGGTGCTGCTGGCCGACCGCATCATCGTTCTGGGGAAGAATCCCGGCCACATTCGCACGGATTTCAAGGTGCAGTTGGCCCAGCCCCGCGACCGCGCGTCCGCGCCCTTTATCGAGCTGGTCGACTACATCTACAAAGTGCTCACCAAGCCCGACGAGGTTCCCGCCGAGGCGCCCGAGCAGCAAGTCGAGCCCAAGCCGCGCGATCAGCGCCAGCACTATCAGATGTTGCCTCATGCCCGCCCCGGCGGCATGGCCGGCCTGCTTGAACTGCTGCTCGACAAAGGTGGCCGCGAAGACATCTATCGTATGGCTGACGACCTGAGCTTCGAGATCGACGATCTGCTGCCCATCGTCGATGCCGCTCAGTTGCTCGGCTTCCTCAATGTCGAGGAGGGCGATGCGGTCATCACAGCAAGCGGCACGGAGTTTGCCAACTCCGAGATTCTCCGCCAGAAGGAACTCTTCCGCGACGCGGTCGTGGCCCACGTCCTGCTGCTACGCCAGATTCGCCGCGCCCTGGAAACCAAGAGAGACCATACCATCCCGGAAGACTTCTTCCTCGATATGCTTGACCAGCAATTCAGCGAGGAGGAGTGCCAGCGGCAGATGGAAACCGCCGTCACCTGGGGCCGCTACGCGGAGCTGTTCGATTATGACGCCGGACACCGCCGCTTCGTGTTGCCCGACGCGCAGGACGAAGAGGTTGCCGCCAGCGAGGACGCCGAGTGAAACCCCCGCATCTTTTAGCGCAAACACGGGTCCCCGCGCAAACCTGGCCGATTCTCATCGATCTGGCCGTAGTCCTCTGCGGCCTCGCCTTTTTTCTGGGCATGATTAAGCTGGGAACTTACTGGATGGCGCGGCCCATGCCGGCAGTCGTCATCTCCCACTCCGTCCGCGCGCTGCCGCTCTACGCCTTCTACTCCGTCGCGCGTATCGCCATCGCCTACCTATTCAGCCTCATCTTTGCCGTCACCTACGGTTACATTGCCGCATACAATCAGCGCGTCGAAGCCTGGATGATCGCCGTCCTCGACATTCTCCAATCCATTCCCGTGCTTAGCTTTCTGCCTGGAGTCATGCTGGCCATGATGGCCCTGATTCCCGGCCACCAACTCGGCATCGAGATGGGCTCCATCCTGCTCATCTTTACCGGCCAGGTCTGGAATATGGCCTTCAGCTTCTACTCTTCGCTGAAGAGCATCCCGCGCGAGATGATTGAAGCCTCCCGCATCTACCGCTACTCTGCATGGCAGCGATTCTGGCAACTGGAGATGCCCTTTGCCGCCATTGGCCTCATCTGGAACTCCATCGTCTCGGTTGCCGGAGGATGGTTCTTCCTCATCGTCTGCGAGATGTTCGCCTTTCGCGGAACCAACTTTCGTCTGCCCGGCCTGGGCAGCTATCTGCAAACCGCCGCCTCGGCTAACCCTGTGGATACACATGCTTTGATCTGGGGACTCGCCGTGCTGGTGCTCATTATCGTAGCCACGGACCAGTTGATTTGGCGTCCGCTCATTGCCTGGAGCGACAAATTCAAATTCGAGCAGGTTGAATCCGCCACCCGCGCTACCTCGCCCATCCTCACGCTTTTGCAACAAACCGGTGCGCTCACACGCCTGCCCGTGCGCGTCTGGGACGGCATAGAGGAGCACCTCTACCATCGCCTCTCGCAAACCCGCGCATGCCGCATTGTGCATCCCATCGACGACACCCCCGGCAAGCGCGGAAAGCTACTCCCGATGTTATTGGTTGCCTTTGCGGCTCCGGCCGTCCTTTGGAGTCTCTTCCAGGCTTACCTGTTGCTTCGCGGCGCCACCTGGCCAGAGATCCGGCTGCTTCTGCTGGGTGCCGGAGCCACCTGGCTCCGCGTCAACGCATCCATTCTCATCGCCGCCTTATGGACCATTCCCGTCGGCGTTATCATCGGCTCTAATCCGAGATTGGCCCGTTTTCTCCAGCCTATTACCCAGGTTGTAGCTTCGGTGCCGGCCACCGCGCTCTTTCCCGTCCTGATGCTGGCGCTGATTCGCATAGGAGGCGGGCTGGGCGTCGGCTCGATTGCTTTGATGTTGTTGGGAACGCAGTGGTACATCCTCTTCAACGTCATCGCCGGTGCAATGGCCATTCCGTCCGACCTCAAGGAGGTTGCCTCGGTCTATCACTTTACCCGTTGGCAGCGCTGGACCCGGCTGATTCTGCCCGGCATCTTTCCCTATCTCGTCACCGGCATGATTACCGCATCGGGCGGAGCTTGGAACGCCTCGATTGTTTCCGAATACTTCCACATCGGCGATCAAACCCTACAAACTCTTGGCCTGGGAGCGCAGATCAGCGCAGCCAGCGACAGTGGAAATATCTCTTCTCTCTTGCTGGCTACCGTCCTGATGGCCTCCATCGTCGTCACCATGAACCGCCTGGTCTGGCGGCGCCTCTACCGCCTGGCCGAGACCCGGTATAAGCTCGAAGGATAGGGCGATAGAACGCCGCACTTTGGGAGGATGCATGATTCGTGTCGGTTTGGTTGGTTTTGGAATGGTAGGGCGGGTCTTTCATGGGCCGCTGATCTCTTCGGTCGATGGCCTGGAACTGGCCGCCGTCATGGAACGCAGTACAAACAATGCCGCCCAGCGATACCCCGGCATCACAACCTATCGCACCCTCGAAGCCATGCTGGCTGACGACTCGCTCGGCCTCTTTGTGGTCGCCACGCCCAGCCAAAGCCACTTTGAGGTCGCCAGCCAGATTCTCAAAGCCGGCAAAAACCTCATCGTAGACAAGCCCGTCTGCACCTCCTCCGCCGAAATTGCTCAGCTCGTGGAGCTTGCCAAGGCCCACAAAGCCCTGCTTATCCCGTTCCATAACCGCCGCTGGGACAGTGACTTCCAGACAATCCAGAAACTATTGCATGAAGGTTCGCTGGGCCGTCTGGTTTACCTTGAATCGCGTTTTGACCGCTGGCGTCCTGATCCACCCACCGACCGCCTTTGGAAGGAAGACCCCGCATCAGGGGGCGTTTTGCTCGACCTGGGAACCCATTTGGTAGACCAGGCGCTGACCCTCTTCGGCAAGCCGTCAACCGTTTCCGCCGAGATTCTCTGTGAGCGAGAATGGGCACGCGCCTGCGACTCGTTCACCCTCCGACTGCGCTATCCGGGCTTATGGGTCGTCCTGGGCGCTAACTGCCTGACGACGCCTGCGCGCCCCCGCTTTCATCTGCGCGGCACAAAGGGCAACTACTGGAAGCTTGGCCTGGATCCGCAGGAGGCCGCGCTGAACAAAGTCACGCGCATTGATGATCCAAACTGGGGCAAGGAGTCAGCCGCGGAATGGGGCACGCTCCATGTCGATGTGAACGGCAGTATCGTTACCCGGTCCATCGAGCCCATCCCCGGCGACTACCGGCTCTACTACGCGGGAGTTCGCGACGCCCTGCTAGGCAAACCGCCTGCTCCAGTTTCAGCCATGGCTGCATGGCGCGTGGCGCGGCTGCTGGAGTGGGCCCTGGAAAGCTCGGAGAAGCGCCGCGAGATCCCCTGCGACTGGAGCGGAGAGCCAGAATAGGAGCCAGGCGAGGATTGTGCGTCGAAATAGTGGCTCGTTGCAGCCCCACGCTCACCGGCTCCTTCTCCACCAGCGGCACCCAAACCTTACGCAACTGCGCTCTTGCTGGCGTCCGGGAAAACAATCCTCGCTACCTTTGGCCGCTTGCGGCGCGCAGCGTGCCACAAGTCGTACTGCTGCTGCAAGTCGAGCCATACCCCCGGCTCTGTTCCCAGCGCATCGGCAAGGCGCAGTGCCATGGGCGCGGTAAACGACGTGCGGCCATTGAGGAGTCGTGACAGTGTTGACCGCGCGATGCGAAGTCGCTTTGCCGCTTCTCCAACCTGCATCGTGCCGAGATATTCCCGAAGAAGTTCGCCGGGGTGGGGCGGGTTATACATTCTTGTCATCTTTCCTCCTAGTGATAGTCCTGATAATCGACGAGGATTGCGTTTTCTCCCTCGAATCTGAATGTCATGCGCCAGTTGCCGTTAACCTTGATGGACCAGTGATCCGCAAGATCGCCCTTGAGAGGATGCAGTTCCCAACCAGGAACATTCATGCGCGCAACATTAGGTGCAATGTCCAGCGTCCCAAGCTGAATCGCCAGCTTTCTGGCATGGGCGGGCTGGATTCCGGCTTTACTTCCCGTTAGGAAGAACTTCTCCAGACCCGCGTGCCTGAACGACTGAATCATGTTTCCTCAGTGTAGCCTGTAATGCGTCATGCGTCAAAGAAATACTTTACCCTGACTTCGCGCTCCCCGGCTCCTTCTCCACCAGCGGCACCCAGAAGCGGAAGCATGCGCCGTGTCCGGGTGCGCTCTCGACCTCGATTTCCCCGCCATGCGCGGCCAGGATGGCGCGGCAGATGGCCAATCCCATCCCCGTTCCCTTCCCTTTGCCGGTTCCCTTCTTGCCCCGGTAAAACTTATCGAAGATGAAGGGCAGATCGGCGGCATCGATGCCCTCGCCCTCGTCTTCGACGCGGAACTCCAGCCGGTCGCCCATGCGCCGGTTGCCCAGCAGGATGCGGCCACCCGCAGGTGTATGCCGCGCTGCATTCTCCAGCAGGTGGCGCAGCACGCGCCCCAACAGGTGTGGATCGAACCAGGCGGGCTTATCCGGACCTTCAACGGAAATCTCCACCCGATGCCCGGCCAGCGCATTCCGCGACTCCTCGACTGCCTGATCGAGCAGCGCTCGTGGAAGGTGTGGCACGCGGTGAACCTGAACCACGTTTGCGTCGATTTCAGCAATCTCCACGGCCTCGCCAATCAGCCGATCCAGCCGCGAGCTCTCCTCGTCGACAATGGCCGCCAACTCCAGTCTCCCAGCTTCGTCCAGCCCCTCACCCTGAACCAAGGTGGTGGC
>Ga0326728_10016096_pt1 | contig 15352 bp, 16 predicted proteins | sample MB3enrmetagenome_FD_207602 | JGI IMG/M metagenome (GOLD analysis project Ga0326728, IMG submission 207602) | Lab enriched peat soil microbial communities from McLean, Ithaca, NY, United States - MB31MN | ecosystem: Environmental > Terrestrial > Soil > Wetlands > Peat | place: USA: New York...
TTCGTGTAATACGCGATGCGTTGTGATCCGGCATCGACCCAGTTCGCGTCGAACCCCACCAACTGAAACTTGAATTGCACGTTGCGAGGCGCGGCGAAACTGAGGCCCGTGTAACAGAATTCCAGTTTGGTGTGACCCGCCGGCACCTTGATGTTCCCCCGCTCTGGCACGGGCTTGCCATCGATCAATACCTGCTCGATCATGATCCGGGGCGGCTGGTGGTCAGTCCTCAGGTGGGCCGGGTCGACCACGGCAACTCCCTTGAGAGTCGGGAACCACAGCCTCCCGTCTTTGGTCTTCCAGCCTGCCGGCTGGAAGCCGCCATTGCATTCTTGGCTTCCCATTCCGTCGGATACTCCGTAGGAAATACAATGGATCGATTTGATAGTTCCTTCGGCAAAGTCGTTCAGCTCCTTCTTGCTTACGCGGTAGACGCCCCGGTTACAACTCATCCAAAGATTTCCCCCATCGTCCTCGAGGATCTGGAAAACAGTGTCGTTAAATAACCCCTGATGCTTCGTGTAGACGGTGAACTTGCCTTGCTTGAATCGGCTCAGCCCTCCAGAGCATGACCCAATCCAAAACGTCCCCTCACGATCCTGATGAATGGAACATGTTTCGTCGTTCGCCAAACCGTCCTTGGTGGTATAGGTTCTGAAATTGCCGCCGTTCATCGCGACGAGCCCCTTCTCAGTGGCAATCCATAGCGTGCCGCCAGGATCCTGGTAAAGTGCCCGAATGACATCGGAAGGCAGCCCGTTGCGGGTTGAGTAGAGGGTGAATTTCCCGTATCTGAACCGATTGAGTCCACCGCTTCGCGTGCCAATCCAGAGGTTTCCTTGGGGGTCTTCAAGCAGGGCTCTTACGGAATCATTGGAGAGGCCGTTCTGGGTGCTGTAGGTGGTGATTTTGCCCTTTTGGATGCGCGCCAGTCCGCCGCCTTTGGTCCCCACCCAGAGGCTTCCGTCACGGCTTTCAAGCACGCTCCACACTTCGTCGCTCGGCAACCCCTGTTTACTGGTGTAGTGAGTGACCTTGCCATCCTTGAGCCGGTTCAGACCGCCGCTAGAAGTTCCGATCCAAATGCTCCCATCGTGGCTTTGGTAGATACCGTTGACGTCCTCCATGCTCAGTCCTGGCGCGTTGCCATAAGTGATGAAATTAGCGTCCTTCAGTCGGACCAAACCGCCGCCGAACGTACCGAGCCAGAGGCTTCCCTCGTCATCTTCCATGACTGCAGACACAGTATCGTTCGACAGACCCTCCTTGGTGGTATAGGCTGAGACGACCCCGTTCTCGATTCGCTCCAGCCCGTGTCCATCTGTGCCGATCCATAATATGCCCTGTTGGTCTTCGTCCACAGAAATCACAGCGTACCTGCCTGAACTCTCTTTCCCGGCGTACGGGTGCAACTTCCCGTCATGCATTTGACAGAGGCCACCGCCTGTTCCCACCCACAAGGTCTGCGCACGACCCAAGCCCAGGGACCTGACCACATTATTGGGGAGCCCCTCCGTGACAGTATAGAGAGTAAACTTCGCCTCTTTGAGCCGGTTAAGTCCATGGTTCGTACCGATCCACAGGCTTCCGTCCTCGGTTCCCATCAGCGCCCAAATGAAGTCGTCAGCCAAACCATCCTTTGTGGTATAGCGTGAGAATTTTCCATCTTTCAAACGCCCGAGTCCGTGCCCATCAGTCCCGATCCATAGACTCCCGTCCTCGCTTTCATACAATGACTGGACGACATCATTCGCAAGACCATCCTGGGTTGGGTAGGCACTGAACTTTCCATCTTTCAACCGATAGACGCCGCCTCCATCGGTGCCAATCCATAGGCCCCCATCGTGGGCTTCGAGCAAGGCGCGAATATAAACGCTGGTCAACTCCGGCGTGTTACCTTGGTCGAACACGGTAAAGCGGACGCCATCGAAGCGAACCAGTCCTTCCTCGGTTCCCAGCCAAATATATCCGTTGCGCGTCTGGATGACCGCTGTCACATCGTTTTCGGGCAGCCCCTCCTCCTGCTGCCAGACTTCGTGAACGTACTGCGTCAGGGCTTTGGTTGGCTCGAGGGCTTGGGCCGGAGCAATCCAGAAGAAAGAGAAGGTGAGAGGAAAGACACAGGACCACGCCAGGACCGAAAAGCGTCGAAGCAATTTGACGGCTCGCATATTCGCTTGCGCCCCTCACCGCGTCGTGAAAAGAGTCCAATTCACCTGTTTACATATCGAGTTCGTGCCACTGACGGCACTAGCCTGGATTCTACCCGCGAAAATGCAAGTGCTCAATAGTACGAAGGTCCCGAAAAACATCATTTCTACTAGCCCTGCACGCGACGGCAATACATGCCTTCAAGACCAGGGGGAAGAGATTTGGCACTGCGGGGGTGATCTGGATCATGGCTGGCAATTCCACAACGCCCGGCTCAGCGCCACCAGCTCTTCCCTCGCGACGCCCTTGAGCTCGATCCTCATCCGGCCCCGCGGCCCTTCCAACTCGACCACGGCTCCCGGAAAACTACCGGGAGGCGGTGCCATCAGCTCCACAAACGTCGGCGGTGCGGTGCGCCGTGCACGGCGCGGGACGTCTGCCATGGCCTTCGCCACGCGCCTCTTCACCGCCGGTGCCGCAGCTTCCGCGCGCTGCTTGAGCTTCCCATACTCCAGGTGCAGAGCTTTCGCGGTGGGATTAATCCCATGCGTGCGGGCCAGTTCTCCCGCCGACGCCCACAAAGACTCCGGAATCGACACGCGGCGGGCGTGCGAACTCCGCCACCGCTGCAAACGCCGGTAAACCTTCCGCATGTCAGGGGGAATAACAGGAATCGCGCTGGCCATCGTCTGCCCTCCTCGCCCGGTGGGGCGCAGGACAAACGCTGCCAACTTCCGTCAGCCCAAGTCACGCAGCCTTGCCGATTCACACGGCTTTTGACCCGCACGTCCAGCTACGCACGCCAACGCGCGTTTTCTGCTTATCTGTAGGGAAGTATTAGTCGTGATCCTCATTTGGGGAAGATGGGTTCGCCGGACGATTACCTGCATACTGAAGTGCACCCCCTCGGCTTGGACGCCTTGAAAAGGGCCACCTGCGAGGGGAAAACAGGGAATGGATAGGGGAAGCTGTTTCCCTGATAATCCCCTGTTACGAATTACAGGGGATGGAGCAGAATAGGAGCTGAATTCGCGGCGGCGATTGGCATGCAAGTCCCTTTGCGGGGACAGATTGCCTGCATTTTTCCCTGTTACCAGGTGGAGAGCGGGTTTGCTCGATGATTCGCCAATGTTCTCAGTAGTGAGGTTTGGGAAGGTGATCTGCCTGCCCGCCGGCGTTGCGCGAGGCGCCGCTTCTGAGAGGCGGCCCTGACCACGGTCGTGCCTCGCCAAAGGGAGGGGCACGTAGCCCTACGATTTATTAAGTCCCAGCCCAATCGCGCCCCGAGCAGGCAAGCGGGAAGCAAATCCAAACATTACTGTCTAAGCGTTATCGCTAACCTTGCCCCATCGCCCTCTGACCAACAGCATCCCGACGAGCGCCGTGCCCAAGAGCAACAGGCTGGCGGGTTCGGGAGTTGGCGTGCCAACGAATCCATCGATATTCCCATTGGCGTCGGTGTAGAACCCGACGATTTGGCCCGCGTCGTTTATGCCGTTGATAGTGGTTCCCCCCGGCCCGACCGCACTGGGATCATCAACCTCCTGGTAAGTTTTGGTGGAGCTGTTGTAAATGAACCCATGCGTGTTGCCGCTCGCGTCGACGTAAAAGCCGTCGACCAGGCCGTTGTTGTTCAAGCCGAGAGCTTGAGTGAAACTGGACCCTGGATACTCAAGGAATGTGAACACGCCCCCCATGTCCAGGAACCCCTCCGACGCTGTCGAACTGGTCATATTGAAGCCAACCACCCATCCTGCGTTGTTGACGTCGCTGGCTTGGGCGCTGACGAACCCGGGAACCGCAATAGGTGTGAACGTACTTGGCGCCCAGGTAAAGGGATGAAAATTGCCTTTCCCATCCGTCCAATAGCCGGCGGCCGTGCCGCTGTTATTGACGCCCAGGAGCTGCGTCACTGTTGAGGTCAACGGGTTGTCGACGCTCTGGAAAGTGCCCCCGATGTCGGTGAAGCCGTGGGTGACTCCGCCGCTGTCGGTCCAGAATCCCACCGTTTCGCCTGCACCGTTGATGCCAACGACCTGCGTCTGGATTGAACCGGGAAAGTTCTCAGGAGTGTAGTTGTTCGGCAGGGCGAGCGTGAACCCGTTATTGGGTACCACACTACCATCCCCAAAGTATCCAGTGATCGTGCCCGCATTGTTGATGCCGAGCAACTGGGTGAAAGCAGTGTCACCTGGGTTGATGACCGTTTGGAAGTTGTAGATGGTTCCCGCACGGGACAAGATTGGAATGGCACAGACCAGAAAGGCCACTCCGAAACTGGGGGCTAGTCGTTTCATTTGAGTTCCTCCTGTTTTTCCAGTAGCCGTACAAATAGCAGTCGGCTGACACGCCCGCAACAATGAGTTTAGAGCCTGAATGCCCTGCCTAGCCCGCAATTCTATCTCCAAATTCCATCCACTGAAAACAAAAGATTTTCACACTCGCGCCAAAAGGAATGTGCAAAGTTTTGTCCTGAAATGGACAACTCTTTCAAATTCAGGCAGGCTTCGGCAGGATCTACAAACACCATCTGCAAAGCAAGGGAAATCTGCCCTGGGTTCCGCAATAGTCACCTCCTCTCAGCATTGACGCAGACACTGGGTTCGGGCTGGCGCAGATATTGGGCGCTTGAGCAATGCAGTGCGTTCCCGGACCGTTTGCGATCCGCGAGTATGTGGAACGCTCCGACGGCGTGCGATCTGATAACATTGTGCAGTTTTAGCCCGGCGGAAAGGAATAGCGGAAGTGGATGATCCCAAGCTTACAGAACTTCGCGGGTTGGTCGGCCAGCATGAGAAGCTCGTCTGCGAAGCCGTCAAGGCCGGTAAGGTGACCGACCTCCCGCATGAGAGTCAGCTCTACGCGCAGGCGATACAAGAACACATGCACCTAAAGCACGTTCACAATGCCCTTGAGATTGCAGACCTGCGTGAAGGAGCGCCATACGAAATCAGGGTAGGAGGCGATACCGTGAGTCCTCTGGCCCACCTCGCTACCCATGCGGCCGTCAAGGGGCAGATCGAACAGGACCCTTTGGCAAGGGCCGCTTTTGAAAAGATAGTGGCCACCGGCACCTCGGCTCATCACGCCGAATACGTCCTCATTGCAGTACTCTTAGAGCTACTGTGGGAGGGCGACCAAACCGTCAAGGCTGGCAGTGATACAGCGAAGGCACAGTCGATCTACAATCACAAACTCGAGGAACTCAACCGGAATTCGGCCTTTCGCAGAAAACTCACTCGACGGTTCAGTGCCGACCATTTTGTGTTTGAATAGGTGAACTCTCAAAGATGGGCCTCAAGGGCAGATTCGGTGGGTCACCGTGGCCTACTCTGCCATCCACCATATCCCCAGCAGTCCGGTGGATGCTGGCGCATACATCTGCGGCAAGACTTGTTGTGCACGCCGCCTCGATGAATACGGGACGGTCAAGAAGCGGACGAGTCATCTCTTCCCCCAGCAGTGGGCAGGTCTCCTTGCGGAACACCATCCGGGTTAAATTGAAGGGCCACCTACCAAAGCAGTCAAGCTCGGCTCGAAAAGCGCACTCCACCACGACCGCCCCAAGGGGGAGGTGCGTTGAGAGAAGGCTCCGCGCCGCCCGGGGACCTGGGCCACCTGCGGCCATTGTGGGCGGCTACACGCCCAGCCCGACGCACTGGAGCCGTCACGTGTAGATGTGCCCAGCTTAACGCTTACGGAATAGGCAGGGGAAAACTCGCGAAGGGATGACTGGTAGTCGGAACCGTAGCTCACGCCCGCTGGGCTGCAGAGACCTCAAACAAGCACGCCGCGGTCCCCTCCCACCGGCGAAAATGGTGCCCTTCAGGCCAGGGCGCTAAAACTTTGACTACCGACCCCCTAATTAGAGGGTGCTTCCATGGAAGCAAGATTCAACCCTCACTTTATTAGAGGTGTTTCATGCCAGAAGAAAAGACAGGTTCCGTGAACCATGAGAAGCAACTCAACGACAAGGAGGGTAGCGTCAACCTGGGACGGCATCAGTCCCAATGCACTGTCTGTTCCCACCCCAACCGCCTGGAAACTGAGGAAGCCTGGATGAACTGGGGCTGGACAAACCGCATTGCCAGAGGCTACGGCTTCAGTCGTGATACCATCTATCGGCATATGCACACTTTTGACCTCTTCAACGAAGGCCAAAAGAATATCAAGTGGGTTCTGGAGAAGATTATTGAGAGAGTGGACTGGATTGACATAAGTGGTTCGCAACTTGTCTCAGCCATCCAGACATACGTGAAAATGAATAGTGCGGAGCAGGTTATAGAGTAGAGTAGGCGCAGGGTACGCACCCCAAGAAGTTAGTCGAGCGGATGTCAAAGGAGGAACGAGAAGCCTTCGCCCGGGATGGCTCGCTTCCGGACTGGTTTTCAAGGGCGATAGGCGCAACACCAGGTGATGGTCAAGAGGCTGAAAAGGACAGCCAAGTTACTGAAAACCAAAGGGTTCAGCAGCGGCCAGGGTACAACGGCTCGCTCCCCAAGCCTGGAGGTTTTCTTCTGGGTTCACCAGCGTCAAGGGTCCTCGAGGTGGGCTCGCTCATCGTGGGGACGGAGCGCTGGCGGAGGTACTGTGCGGAGCCGGTGTGCGCAGATTTTCTGGCGGGGAGGGGGGGAGTAGTTTTCGTCCGAGGAGATCTTGATGGTAATCCACTGCCTGGTGCATCTGCTGCCGGGGGAGTATCAGGCGAGTGTTGTCGGCCAGAGCACGGCAGAGAACCGGAGATAGCCAGGAAATGCTGACGAAAGTGAAGCCGATCAAGCGGGGGAAGCAGATGTGTCGGCGGTTGATAAAGCGGGCCCTGGAGCGGGAGGGCTGGCAATTTCAAAAGTGCGGGTCGCTGGAGAATCTGCAGCTCCGTCGCATGATTAGAAGGCAGCTAGCAGGGGAGTGACGCGCTTGGGAATCTCGTGACTCTTTGTGTCTAATGCCACATGGCTCAGGACGGCCAGCTTCTCTATTCAGTCCCAGCAGCGGGTGTGTGGCGTTCTCCGTGCGGTCGTCCACGGCTGGGCCTGCTTCCCACACTGTGGACACTGAAACCCTTGCTGTCACCGTCGCTCCTGAAGATAGCAGCGGCACGCCGCGTCATCTCTAAACCAGTCCACGAACTCCTGATAGGACCACGGATCGTCGGTTCCGGTCCCGGGTCGCATTCGGTCGTCCATGCCTGCGAGCTATACCTTGTGGTCCACTTGCTTCAAGTGGAGCCCCCTCTTCCGGTCTATTGGAAATGGCGTGTAATTTCTCCCTGCCCTTCTGTAAGAGCTACCCACTCGGTCGCTTCTCCAAGCTGGAGCTACTGGCTACTCTGGTGATTTCCCATCGCCGATCTTGTCACGTAGTTTGGTAGTTCAACTGCTGCGGGATGAGTGAGGAGTTCTCCGCAGCTCGGACTCCGAGTCGGAAGTTGACCAGCCGGGGTTCCCCGCGTTTCCATCGTCGGTGTATTCCTCGCTGCTTGGCCATCCGAGGCGCTTGGCACGGGAGCCGCAATTCATCACATCCTAAGGCAACGTAAGGCAACGAGCCCCTCCCAACGCGTGACTGGGCAGCGCAATATTAGTCAGGCATGTAACTGAAAACATTGAAACGCCATCATAGCACCGCCGCTCACAGAGGTCATCGACTGCAAGGGGCGGCATCGTAGGCTGAGGTAGATAATCTGCCGACATCACAAACGGCGGCTAGCCGAGGGATGAACTTCCTGTCGCCACGCTGCCATGCCAAGGACCTCGGGATCTCAGCCTTGCGGGCTACCCAGCAAAGCAGACTGCGTTTCCCTTAACGTTGTTTTACGGTCAGGCTCAGGCCGTGCTGTCGGGAAGGACCGACGCAATGAGAAGCTGCTCACAGGCAATTATGCTGTTCTCGCTCGCAAGCTGCACACTCTGGGTCGGTACCGCTGCCGGGCAGGTAGTGACGCTCAGCAACGCGACAATTCTCTTTGGCAACGTGGCGGTGGGGGCCACTTCCACTCGCACGCTCACCATAACTAACTCAGGGACAAGCAACCTCGTCATTACCAGCATCACGGCTACAGGGAACTTCCACACCGCCAACTGCGCCAACGCCACAGTCCAGCCGAGGGCCAATTGCGTGGTGAGTGTAAGCTTTACCCCTCGAGTCCCGGAAAGCAGTGAGGGGTCATTGAGCATCCCCGACAATGCCACCGGTAGCCCCCAGACCGTCAGCCTCTCTGGCACCGGCACCGCTCCCATTGTCAGTCTCTCACCCGCCAGCCTGGCCTTCGGCAACGTTCCCGCGGATACGACCAGTACGAGTCAAGTCGTCACCCTGAGCAACACTGGCAACGCCGCCTTGAGCCTCACCAGCAGCACGTTCACTGGCACCAATGCCAGCGACTTCGCTAAGACAGAAACCTGTGGCAGTTCGGTCGGTGCTGGGGCCAAGTGCACGATTGTCGTGATGTTCACTCCTTCCGCCAGCGGCAGCCGCACCGCCGCGCTCAGCATCTCCGACAATGCCACCGGCAGCCCGCAAACTGTGCCGCTCTCTGGTTCAGGAACCCACGATGTGATTCTGGCGTGGGATGCCAGCCTGACCCCCGGCGTCGTTGGCTACAATATTTTTCGTGCCACCACATCGGGTGGGCCGTATAAACTCCTCAATGCCTCAATTGTCTCTGCTACCACCTATACCGACACGGAAGTGCAATCCGGACAGGCCTATTACTACGTAGCAACGTCGATAGCCTCCGATGGCGTGACCGAGAGCGGGTACTCGAACCAAGTTTCCGCCACCGTGCCACTTGAAGCCGGCGCGATTCAATAGGTTGCAAGTGCCTCGCAGCCCTTATCTATCGAATCCGCGCTCGATTGTGCTGCTCCGAGCCTTACCTGACTTTTAATGAGCTAAGGCTCAGAATGAGAAGATCACCTCGTAATCTTAGGGTCGCCTGTAACGACAAGGGTCTAACCACTTCGGCGTATCTATTCCTTTCCCGAATTCTTGCAAGTGCTGCAATTGCATGACTTTCCAGCCCCGCACTTGGCCTATGCTCGCCTCCGCCACCGGTATTCCATCTTTCAGATCATCCCGGCCCTCGTCCATCCGATCGTGTTGGGCCTGGATCGCATCGAGACCGCGTCTTTCTTACGGCCCGACGGCGCATTCCAATACCTGACGGGGCTGGCGAGCTTCCCGGACCCGCAAACCTTGCGGCGTTTCTTACTTCAGGCTCCGCGGTCGTCACGGTCCTCGGAGGCCAGGATGGCGCCGAGATTGGCTAGAATTCCGTTGCCGCGGATTCCTCTTTCACCATTTTCTTGAGACCTCTTATACCTGCTAAATCAGCAACATGCAGCGACAACCGAAGGTGGCGGATTTTGGCTTTTTTGACAGCGCCCAAATGCGCCCAGAAGACTGGGGTCGCCTCGCCGGGTAGCTGTAATCATTCTCGCCGCAGAGCGTGACGCCCGCGCAGGAGTGGCTTTTCAGGTTCGCTCAAGTACTTGGCTTTCTCGTAGGGAGACATAGTCCTGGGCCGTCCCGGTTGGAAGAGAACTCCAATAAAATAGGACGGAAGAGTACTGCACGCGGGTTAGGGGATGGTTTGCATTCCCGCCGTCATGGTCCAGATAGCGGACGTTGGGGAACTCGCGGTGGAGATAGCCGTAATACTGATTGGGGAACAAGCCAAGCGGATATCCCACGGCGTTGTCGCGCGGCCGCACGCCGGCCTCGTGGACGAGTTGGCGCAGCAGAGCCAGGATCAGCTGGGGCGAGGCGTTCATGTAATCGAGGTGAAGCACTACCGCCGGCGCATTATCGCCTGTTGCTGGAAGCAATCCCAGTTGCCGTTTCGAAGGTTTCGTGGTCACTGTATTATGCAGACCTCAATAGGCGTCGTAAATCGCCATCAAAAAGGTTGTCTGGGGCGGTGCTCCGACAGATCGAAGCAGTGCCCGTGCTCGCACGCATCATCTTTGCCCCGTGTGATTTGCTCGTCCATTGATTTGAGTCCTCTGCTGCCGTTGTGATACTCTTGCGAGCGTCTGCACAGGAGAAACCAATGCGCAAGGTTATCGCGCGGCTACGCGATGGGAAACTTCAGAAGGGCTATTTGATAGCCCCTGCTGCAGATAGCCTGGAGGAAATCCTTTGCGAGCACCCGCCCACAGCTGACCGCCGAATCGAGATCCAATCGCTCGAATCGCGCGAGAGCATTTCAGTGTCCCTGGATTCTCTCAAGGCCATGTTCTTCGTAAAGACTTTTGATGGACGCAAAAACTACCAGGAGGTCAAATTCTTTACAAAAAGCCCTCCGATCCGAGGGCTATGGGTGCGTGTCCAGTTCTATGACCAGGAGTGTCTTGAAGGCGTGGTTGAGAATTCTCTTCGCTATTTGATCGAGCCCGGATTCTTCATGAAACCCCCAGACCCTCACAGCAATAATGAGATCATCTGTGTGGTCAAGACTGCCTTGAGCGACTTTTGCATTTTGGGTGTAAAGACCGAGTACTAGATTCGGCCAGCTAAACCAAACGGTGCTGGTAAGACGACTCTTGCGAGAGAATCCCTGCCGAACTGCGCAGATTACAAGAATTTCATCAACGCCGACTTGATCGCACAAGGCGTGGCACTGTTTCCAGCGGAAGCGGTTGCCATCCGCGCTGGACGGCTGATGTTTGAAGAAATCAATCACTACGCGAAGCATGGCGGAGGTTTCGGTTTCGAGACAACTCTTTCAGGTCGGAGCTATCGGGGCTTGATTCGCCGCCTCAACAGATGCGGGTATGGGGTGCATTTGTTCTTTCTTTGGGTACCGACAGTTGACCTTGCGCTGGCGAGAGTCGGACAGCGGGTCGTGGAAGGTGGTCACGACGTGACCGAGTCTTGACCTGACCGAGGTTTCTTGTACCAGGTGAAATGAGAGAAAGTTCACCTGAGAAAGAGGCCCGATCATGCCAACGATGAAGAATAAGCTGGACCAGATTGTACATCTGCTCCGGCAGATCGAAGTGGAGATTGCTACCTAAGAAATCCGTTTCGTTCGAAGCGATTTACTGGTAAAACCGCACCGTGCTGGCGGATTGCTGACAGATGCTCAGGGACACTCACTCGCAGGAATGCGCCAGCCAATTCACATCATAGAAAGGTCTATCATGTCGGAATTTTCGATCAGTCCAATGGGGGAGAAGTTTCCGTTGCCGTGCAAGGAAGAATACGCGGCGGAGTACAAACGGCTCGAATCACTTGCGGCTGCCGCACGGGCAGAGGGCAAAGAGGTTGTCGCGGTGATGGGGCTAGGCTTTGTGGGAGCAGTGATGGCTGCCATCGTGGCCGACACAGCCGACAAGAAAGACGGCCATCCTACCAAACTCGTCATCGGCTGCCAGCGGCCCAGCACGCGCAGCTACTGGAAGACCCCCATGTTGAACCGCGGGGAGTCTCCCATAAAATCCGAAGACCCGCAGGTCACCCCGATGATTGCCCGCTGTGTCCTGGAAAAGAAAACGCTCACCGCCACTTACAACGCAGATTGCCTCGCCCTGGCCGACTGCGTTGTGGTTGATGTTCAGTGCGACTACGCCAAAAACGGGCTTGGTACGATGAAAACTGGCGAAGCCGACATGGCCGCGCTCGAGGCGACCCTCAAGACTATCGGCGAAAAGATCGGGGCCAAATGCCTGGTGCTGATCGAGACCACAGTCGCCCCGGGCACAACCGAATTTGTGGCCTGGCCGATTCTCAGAAAGGCGTTCCGGGCCCGCCGCATCGAGACGGAGCCGCTGCTGGCTCACAGCTTCGAGCGGGTCATGCCGGGGAAGGACTATGTCAGCAGTATTCGCGATTTCTGGCGAGTCTGTTCCGGCTGCAACACCGAGGCCAAAGAGCGCGCGGTCAAGTTCCTGAGCGAGGTTCTCAATGTCGACAGGTTTCCGCTCACGGTCATGGACCGGCCGATCGAGTCGGAGACCACCAAGATTGTCGAGAACTCCTACCGCGCCACAATTCTGGCCTTCCTGAACGAGTGGTCGATCTTTGCCGAGCGCAACGGGGTGGACCTCACCAAGGTCATCAAGGCCATCAAGATGAGGCCGACGCACAGCAACATCATCTTCCCGGGCCCCGGCATCGGAGGGTACTGCCTACCCAAAGACGGTGGGCTGGGCTACTGGGCCTACAGGCACATCCTCGGCTTCGAGGACGGCGACAGCATCTTCAAGATGAGCACCGTCGCGATCGACATCAACGACACACGCGGCCTGCACGTAGCGGAACTCACCCGTGATGCGCTGCGCAACATGGGCCGGTACATCGCAGGCGCGCGCGTCCTGCTGGCGGGCGCGAGCTACCGCGAGGATGTCGGCGACACGCGTTACAGCGGCAGTGAGCTGGTCTTGCGCAAGCTTACCGAGATGGGGGCAGAGATGTCCGTGCACGATCCGTATGTCGACCATTGGTACGAGCTGGAGAGCCAGGATACCTATCCTGCGCCGGGGCACTCGTGGGCGAGGTTTTTCCGCGGCCAGCAGGACCTGGTTCACGTGCGCGTGCAAAAAGACCTACCGGCAGCGCTCCGCGGTGTGGAGGCCTTGATTCTCGGCGTCCGGCATGCGCCGTATCTGAAGCTGAATCCGGACGAGGTGGTCCAGTGGGCCGGGGGACCAATCGCCGTAGTCGATTGCTTTGGCATTCTTCAGGATAAAGATATCCGGCGCTACTTCGAGCTTGGCTGCGAGGTGAAGGCACTCGGGCGCGGCCATATACAGCGCATTAAAGAAGAAGTCCGCAAAAGCTGAACCGCTAAGACCATGAAGATTTCAGAGAGACCCTTTTATGAGACGGTGCCGGAAGAGATCCTTCAGGAGAAAGTCAGTTGTAGTCGCACCCGCGTCAACCCCGCGCTGAGTGAAACGCAGGATGGGCAACTACAACTTGCGGCTGTGCCCGCGCCCCATCGACATCTCTAAGTAGATCAGGATTGTTAAGTGAGCCGTATTAGGATCAGGTTGATGGCACGGTGGCTGAGACTTCGTTCGAGTCCGCGCTCTGGGTAACATCATCCGAAGCGACGGCCGTAACCACGTAGTAGTACGCCGCTCCCGCCGTCACATTCTCGTCCGTATAGGTGGTACTGTTAATCGGTGCGGAATTCAGCGGTGTTGAAGTCTCCCCGCCTGAGGTCGTCCCCCGGTAGATATCATAGCCCACAACCCCTGGGGTCGCGCTGTCGGTCCAAGAGAGAATCACGTCGTGGCTTCCCGTGCCAGAGAGGCTCACCGTCTGCGGGCTACCGCTGGCATTGTCCGCGATGCTGAGGGCGGCCGTACGAGCCCCGCTGGCGGCAGGTGTGAACATCACAGCAATCCTGCAGTTGGCCCCGGTCGCGACCGAATTGCCGCAGGTGTCTGACTCCGTAAAGTCGCTGGCATTGGTGCCTGTGACGGTGACGCTGGTGATGCTCAAGGTGGCGCTGCCGGTGTTGGTCAGCGTGACCGTTTGTGCCGAACTGGTCATGTCGACAGGTTGGCTGCCGAAGGCCAGGCTGGTGGGTGAGAGACTGGCCCCAGCCGCGGTGCTTGTGCGGGGGCGCCAAAATCTCCTGACTACGACCTCTATTAGGGAGGGACGCGTAGATTCCGCTCCCACTTTGTGAGGTGTCCCATGACAGAAGAAAAGACAGGTTCCGAGAACGATGAGAAGCAACTTAAGGACAAGGAGGCTGGTAGCGTCAACCGCGGGCGGCATAAGGCCCAATGCTCCATCTGTCGGCATCCCCAGCGGCAGAAAATTGAGGAGGATTAGATTGGATGGGCCTTTCCCGACCAGATTGCCAGCGAATGCGGCGTCAGTCGTTATTCCATGCATCGCCGCGCTCACTCTGGGCCCATTCGGTAAACGCCAAAGGAATATCAGGAGTGCTCTCGAACGGATTATCGACAGAGCGGACTCTGCCCAAATGACTCTTTCGGGAGCGGTCTCAGCCATCAACGCATACGAAACTCAACAGTGCGGAGCAGAGGATAAAGCCTGTGCAGGGTGCGGACCCAACAAGTTGTTTAAGCGGATGTCGAAGGAGGAACGAGAAGCCTTCGCCCCGAGGCCTCGCTGCCTGAGTGGTTTTCACGGGCAAAAGGCGCAACACCCAGTGACGATCAGGAGGGTGAAAAGGAAAGCGAAGTTACTGAAATCAAAAGGTTGCATTAGCAAGGTGCAACAGATTCGCTCCCCTAACCGGGAGATTCTCCTCTGGGTTCACCAGCCTCAAGGGCCCTCAAGGTGGCCTCACTGATGGTGGGACGGGGCGCTCGCGGGGGGATATTGCGTGGACCTGGTGTGCGCGGGTTTTCTGGCGAGGGAGGGCAGAAGAGTCTTCGCTAGAGGAGATCTTGATGGTGATTCACCGCCTTGTCCATTTGCTGCCGCGGGAGTATCAGGCGCGTCTTGGCGGCCCAAACGGTGCCCCTGGTGACGAACTCTACGGGGCCTGGGCCACGCCTTAGCTGGTCTCCATGCTGCTGTTCGGGACAATCTTATCTCTGGCTGGCGGATTGTTAGGCAGGGAAAAGCGCTGTAACTCCCTTGAGTTCCGGCTACCGATCTGTCGTGCAGGATAATTCAGGAGCCGGGCCCCAGCGCTCGGCTCCCGAGGGAGTGCGCCTTTCGACCTCGCCGGAGTAAGCGCTTTCAGGTAAGTCACAACGAGTCTCACGGGGCATGATTAGCCGGCTGGTCAGAAAGGTACGCTAGTGCCTTTCGGGGCGGCAGGCTGCGCCGGGAAACGGCATGCTCGGGCCATTCCGGGACTCCAGCAGTTAGACTGGAGTATGGCACGCATTTTTTCGGGAAACGAGGCACCATGTAAGAAGGTGCGAACTGGGAAAGGGACCATGGGGGAGAACTTGAAACGAACCTTAACTCTGCTGTTTCTGAGCGCGGCTGTCATGCTTGGTTTGTCGATGGCGGCCTTTGCTCAAGTGACTATTCACTTCACTGGACCGACCGAAGGCAGCTGCAACGGCGTTGGCACTGGAATATCTGGGGGAACGTTAAACGGCAGCCCAGCGACGTTTTTCTGCGACGATTATCCCCATCACATTAACTATGGGGAGTCGTGGGAGGCGAACGTATCTACTCTGGCCAGTCTGGGTTCCGTGCAATACCCCAACCCAGGTAGGGTGCCGACGCTGCAGGCCTATTCTGAAGTCGCATG
>Ga0326728_10016097_pt1 | contig 15352 bp, 12 predicted proteins | sample MB3enrmetagenome_FD_207602 | JGI IMG/M metagenome (GOLD analysis project Ga0326728, IMG submission 207602) | Lab enriched peat soil microbial communities from McLean, Ithaca, NY, United States - MB31MN | ecosystem: Environmental > Terrestrial > Soil > Wetlands > Peat | place: USA: New York...
GGTTATGTGCCGGTGCAGGCGGAACGGTCGCGCGATGGCAAACTCGAGTTCGCGATGCGGATCAAGAGCCTGAAGCGCTGACGGGCGCGAATACCTGTCCGCGGATTTCATGCTCGCGCAGCGAGCAACTAAAGGGCGGGGTCGACCCTAGGGCGACCCCGTAGATTCGGCGCGAAGCGCCTGATCAAGTCTTTGGCAAGGTGACGCCGCGCTGGCCCTGGTACTTGCCGCCGCGGTCTCGATAGCTGGTTTCGCAGACTTCGTCGGATTCGAAGAACAGCATCTGGGCCACGCCTTCGTTGGCGTAAATTTTTGCCGGCAGCGGCGTGGTGTTCGAGAACTCCAGCGTCACGTGCCCTTCCCACTCCGGTTCCAAAGGCGTTACATTGACAATTATCCCGCAATTCTTCACGAAGACACCGGCCTCCAGGGCGAAGTTGCCGGCCTCAGGGACGGTTAAACAGTAGACATCATGATCCCCAGGAATCTCCCGCACGGCCGCGACCTTGTGGTTGCGATAAGCGGGCGTGCCCCTGAAGCTTGAGATCACGTCAGGGAAGCGTCGGAAGACGGAGCGATCGCAATTCAAAACCGCCGCGGCCCCACGAATGGACCCCGTGGCATCGAGAGCGAGTCGGACAGTTTCCTCGGAGATTTCCGGACGTAACCTGATGCGTCGCGCCACCTCCGCTTGCTTGCTGCGCCGCTGCCCGTCGTCCGCGGCCCATGCTTTGGCCATCAGCCGAGAGTGGCGCGCCCGTTCGAGGGGATCCTTGTAGCGCGCTATGGTTGCCTGTCGATGCGCTTCGCGAGTGGCGTCCGTCGGATTCCGACGGGCCTCAAGTATCCTCGCACGAATTTCCTTGTAGCGATCTTCACGCCAAAACTCCGAAGCCCTAAGCGACTGGACCCGAGAAAAGGCATCGCGCCACTGGGGGTCTTGGGCTCGTCTTAGCAGAGCATGCCGTATTGCCGAGCCATGCTCATGAGGCACGAAACCCTCGCCGTAGGTCGCATCATTGTGCAGCCGGATGTGCTGTGCCGCGTCCATTCGTTCGATGTTGGTGGGACGATTGTTGCGACGATCGAAGTCCGAATGATGGCGATGCGTTCCCGGGATATCGGCGTAAATCTCGTGCCGTAGATTCCATTCATCGGCCAGCCTGTGGGTCGGATACAAGTAACCATCGAGGGGCTGGTAGACCGACTCATAGCCGCGGATCAAGTCCCGATACAACGGCATCAGCGAATCGCTTGGACGAAGCGTAGACGCGGCCGCCATGCGCCCGTCGCGCCTCATGAAGAGGTGATCGGGCGTGACATGGATTCGCTCCGCATTGTCCAACTCGATCTCAATCAGCGAGTCGCGACCGATAAACCGGGGCGAGTCCAGAAGACTGGCGATTAAACGCCCGTGCTGTCCGATGCTGTAACCCCAGAACAGTTCGCCTGCGGCGTGCCGCCTCGCCATTTCCTCGAGCGTTGGGGACGTACCGTCGACGAGAGCAACACGGGTATCGCCGCGAAAACACCTTGCGTACGTCGATTTTCCCAGACAAATCGTGAGCACGCTGCGCGGAATGCGGAAGAACTCCACCGTGCTCGCCAACGCGAACGAATTCGGCGGAATGATGCACACCGGCCCTTTGAAATCGACGAAGGATTTTTCATCGAAACTCTTCGGATCGACGATGGTGGAATTGATGTTGGTGAATATCTTGAATTCCTCGGCGCAGCGCACGTCGTAACCGTAGCTCGAGGTACCGTAGGAGACGATCTTGTGGCCGCCCGAGACACGGATCTGTTCGGGCGAAAAGGGTTCGATCATGCCGTGCGCGGCGGCCATGCGCCTGATCCAGCGGTCGCTCTTGATGCTCATTAAGGAGCCTAGGTCGCTTCGACCGTGATCTTGGGAAACAATTTGCTGTAATCCTTGTTGAGCGTCGACAGACGCGCCGCCGTGCGGCGCGCCATCTGAAAATAAGCCAAACCCCTTGGACTACCGGGCTCGGCGACGACGGTCGGCGTGCCGCCGTCGGCATCCTCGCGGATGCGGATATCCAAGGGCAGCTCGCCCAGCAACTGCACGCCGTACTGCTCGGCCATGCGCGCGCCGCCGCCGCGGCCGAACACATGCTCGACATGGCCGCAATTGCTGCAGACGTGGACGCTCATGTTCTCGACCACGCCGAGAACGCGCACTTCCACTTTCTCGAACATCTTGAGCCCTTTGCGGGCATCCGCGAGCGCTATATCCTGCGGCGTGGTGACGATGACCGCCCCGCTGACCGGAACGCGCTGCGCCAAGGTCAGTTGGATATCGCCGGTGCCGGGCGGCATGTCCACCACCAGGTAGTCGAGCTCACCCCACTGGGTATCGCCCAGCAGTTGCGTCAGCGCCTGAGTCACCATGGGACCGCGCCAAACCATCGGCTGCTCGGCGTCGATCAGGAAGCCGATGGACATGACTTCCACACCGTGGGCACGCAAGGGCAGCATATGCTTGCCGTCGGCGTGGATCTCCGGCTTGGCGTGAGCCAAGCCCATCATGAGCGGCTGGCTGGGGCCATAGATATCGGCATCGAGCAAGCCGACCCGCGCGCCCTGCGCCGCCCAGGCCAGAGCGAGATTCGCAGCCGTGGTCGACTTTCCGACGCCCCCTTTGCCGGATGCGACGGCGATCACATTCTTGACATTGGCGAGCGGCTTCAACGTCTTTTGAACTGCGTGGGCCGTGATATTGGCCTTCAAGAGCAGCTCCACCCGCCTTCCCGAGAGTTCCGGCGCCAAATAGGTCTCCAGGGCCGGCTGCAGCTCGGCTGCATAGTCCGCCACCGGGAACCCGAAGGTCAGCTCGATGACCACGGCTTCGGAACGAACGGATATATCTCCGATCGCCTTGGCCTGATTCAAAGTTTGAGCCAGGTAGGGATCGGTGTAGGCACCTAATTTTGCGCGAATCGCGTCAGCCGTCACGGCGGGGTCAGTCATGTGTCTCCATATTCTACCCGAGACGGACAAGGCTGTGCGGTGTGGCATAATTCGAAATCGAGAATCCAAACTGTGGTGGCGTCGACACGTAGGTGAGAATGGAACGCTCCCGGGGGACTGTGCAACTTCAAGGCACCGAATGAGTTTTTTTGCCAACTATCGTGCCGATCGGCTCCTTGCCGAGGTCAAATCCAGCGGTAATCCAGGAAGTCCCCAGGCACAAAAAGCACTGGACAAGCTGGTCGCGCTTGGGGCCAACGCCATTGATCCGATCGTCGCCGCCCTGTCGTCGGCTGAAAAGCGCGAGACGGTGGCCTATGTCGATGTCCTGTCGCGGTTGATCGACGCCAAATCGCTGCCGCATCTGCTGCGCATCATGGCGGAAACCAATGGCCGCGCAATGTCCGGTATTGCGTGGGCCCTCTCCTCCTCCCGCAATTATCCGCCAGCCGCGCTGCTGGAGGCATTGAACAAGCCCGAGATGCCGAAAGCGGCCATCATCGACGTGATCGCGGCGCAAAAGGCACGCTTCACCGTGCGCGATTTGTTGAATGCCGCTTATACCCAGGACGCCAGCGAGCGCTCCGGACTGTTCAAGATCGTCGCCGAGATCGCGGACGAATCCTCGTTGGACGATCTGATCGCCAGAATCGAGGGCAAGGATCCGGTGGCCCGCTTGCACATCATCAACGTCCTCGCGCGCTTCAACAGCCCGAAAGTGCAACAAGCCATCCAAAAGCAGCTCAAGGACAACAGCAAGTTCATTCGCTCCGCCGCGCTGTCCGCGCTCGCGCGCATGGATGGACCGTTCGACATGCCCCTGATCTGCAGCATGCTGCGGGATCCCGAGATCGAAGTGCAGAACAAAGCCGTGGACGTCGTGGTCAAGGCCAATCATCCGGAGACCGTCAAATACCTGGTCGAAGTGCTGAAGGACGAGAACGAGTACGCACGCCGTGCGGCCGTCGAGGTGCTGAACGTCGTCGGCACCTCCAAGTCGGTCAAATATCTCCTCGAAGTGATCGCCGACAGCGATTGGTGGGTACGCACGCGGGCTGCCGACGCCCTGGGCAAGATCGGCGGACCGCGCGTGGTCGACGCCGTACTCGCGCTCATCAAGGACGAGAATCAGGACATCCGCCGCGCCGCCATCGAAATCTTGAATCAAACCAAGGATGAGCGCGCCGTCGCCCAGTTGCTCGAGGCCACCAAGGATCGCGACTGGTGGGTCAGCGAGCGCGCCGTCGACGCCCTGGCCGAGATCGGCACCAACAAGGCGCTGCCGCGTTTCCTTGAAATGCTGCACACCACCGAGCCCAAATCCCTGCCGAACGTGATTCGCGCCATCGCGAAGGTCGGCGATCAGAAAGCCATCGAACAGCTATTGCCGTTGCTGCAGCGCCCGGAAAGCGAAGTCAAAGTGGAAGTGATCTCGGCGCTCGCGAAATTGGCGGACGAGGCCCGGGCCGGTACCATCCGGCAGCGGATGCAGGCGGCATCGGTCGGCGATGGCACGATCAGCCAGGCGGTCGCGCGCGCCCTACAGGAGCTCGACAATCGCTTCTCGGTGACCCAGCTCGCCGCCAATCAGCGGGCCGCGCAGATGCGGGAGCCCGCCAAGACGCTGCTCATCGACAACCAGGAATTGGCCAAGGTCGTCAAGGAAAACGAGGCGGCGATGACAGCACGGCTCGACATCGCGACCTTGAAGCCGGGCGATGTGATCGAGGGACGCTACAAGTTCATCGAGAAAATCGGCAAGGGCGCATTCGGCACGGTATTGCTCATGGAAGATACCGTCGTGGAAGAACGTCTGATCTTGAAGTTCTTGAACCCCAATGTGGCATCGGACGAAGAGATGATGAAGCGCTTCGTGCATGAATTGCGCTACAGCCGCAAAATCACGCACAAGAACGTCATCCGCATCTACGATTTCTTATATATCCAGGGCAATTACGCCATCTCGATGGAGTACTTTCCGTCCCACACCCTGGGCGGCGAGATCGTCAACGAGAAGCCGGTGGAACTCAAGCGCGCGATCAAGTTCGGCATCGACATCGCCACCGGCATGGCGGTGGCGCACCAGGCGGGCATCGTGCATCGCGATTTGAAGCCGGCGAACGTGCTGATCGACAACGAGAGCCTGCTCAAGATCGTGGACTTCGGCGTGGCCGCGGCGCAAAGCCAGGGCGACACGCAGCTCACCAAGACCGGCTACGTGATCGGCTCGCCCAAGTACATGGCGCCCGAACAGATTCTGGGCAAGAAGGTGGACGAGCGGGCGGACATCTACAGCCTCGGCGTCATTCTGTACGAGTTGTTCACCGGCGTGCCGCCGTACTCGCGCGGCGATCACATGTCCGTCATGTACCAGCACGTGCAGGGCAAGGCCCGCCCGCCCATGGATATCAACAAAAGTCTGCCGGCTGACCTGAACAATTTGGTCATGAAATGCATGTCGCTCGACAAGGCCAAACGCGCGCAGACCATGGATGAATTGCGCGTGGCGCTCGAGAAATTTCTCTAGCCGCGGTGCGGTTGCGGGGTTTTCACCCCGGTCAACTTAGACTTGCCTCACGTTTATGGCCCCCGGCGGCCCGGTGGTACTCGAAAAACCAATAACTTACGGGTAGCCTTGGGCGTATGGCACGAATTGACGCATTCCTCAAACTGGCGGTCGCACAGGGCTGCTCGGATCTGCACCTGGCGGTGGGCGTACCGCCGATGATGCGGATGCACGGCGATCTGATTCCGATCAAGTTCCGTGAATTGGGCGAGACCGAGCTCGAGAGTTACATCACCGAGGTGCTGACGCAAAATCAGCTCAAGGTGCTGCGCGAAGGCAACGACATCGACTTCTCGTATGTGTCGACCGATGGCGGCCGATTTCGCGTCAACGTGTACCGCAAGGAAACCGGCATGGGAGCGGCGTTTCGCGCGATTCCCACCACGATGCCGAGCATGGATCAGCTGGGCCTGCCGCCCATCGTGCGCAAATTATGCGACTACCACCAGGGAATGATTCTGGTGACCGGCGCGACCGGCACCGGCAAATCAACGACCCTGGCCTCGATGATCGATTACCTGAACGCGACCCGCTCGCTCAATATCATCAGTCTGGAGGATCCGATCGAGTTTGTTCACCGCAGCAAGTCGAGCCAAGTGATTCAGCGCGAACTGGGCACCCACCTGCCGTCGTTCGCCGAGGGCGTGCGTGCCGCCATGCGCGAAGACCCCGACGTGATTCTGGTGGGCGAAATGCGCGACGCCGAAACGATTTCGATGGCGATGACGGCGGCGGAAACCGGCCACTTGGTGCTCGGCACCTTGCACACCACCAGCGCCAGCAAGACGTTGGATCGAATCGTCGATGCGCTGCCTACCGAAGAGCGCGAACAGACCAAGAGCTTTCTGGCCGCGAGCCTGATCGCGGTCATCACTCAGATTCTGGTGAAAAGCCCGGACCAGCGCGCGCGCCGCGCGATTTGCGAAATCATGGTGATGACCAAGGCGATCGGCAAGCTCATCATGACCGATCAGACCCATCAGATCCCAAGCCAGCTCCAGATGGGCAAAGAATACGGCATGCAGCTCATGGATCAGGCGCTGATCGCGGCCATCAATGCCAAGGAAATCGATCCCGAGCAGGCCTACATGTACGCCTCGGACAAGCGCCCGTTCCAGCGCTATGTCACCGACCTGCAGTTCGCCCCGATCGCAACCGCGTCCCCCTGAGGCTCCCGACCGCCGTGCCCGCCATCGACAGCTATTTGACTCAAGTGTTGGAGCGGAACGGCTCGGACCTGCATTTCATCGCCGGCGACCCGGCCCGCATCCGCCAATACGGGGAACTCAAAGCGCTGGTGGCGGAGCCGCTCGCGCCCGAGGTGGTCAAGACCACCTTGTACGAAATCATGCCGAAATTGTCGGTGGACCGCTTCGAGGCCAAGGACGGAACCGACTTCGCCTACAGCATTCCGGGCGTGGCCAGATTTCGAGTCAACGTCATGCGCCAGCTGAACGGCATGGGCGCGGTGTTCCGCGCCATCCCCACGAAAGCGCGCACCGCTCAGGAACTGAAGCTTCCCGAGGCGGTGATGAATCTTTGCCATGTCAACAACGGCCTGATTTTGGTCACGGGTAAAACCGGCTCCGGTAAGTCCACCACGCTCGCCGCGATGATCGACGACATCAACACCCGCGAGAAAGGACACATCCTCACCATCGAGGACCCCATCGAGTTCGTCCATAGTCGCAAGCAATGTTTGATTAGCCAGCGCGAAATCGGCGTTCATGCCCAATCGTTCTCCTCGGCCCTGATGTCGGCTTTGCGCGAGGATCCCGACGTCATCCTGGTGGGCGAGCTGCGCGACCTCGAGACCATGAGCATCGCCGTGACCGCTGCAGAAATGGGCATTCTCGTGATGGGCACGCTGCACACGAACGGCGCCGCGGCGACCGTCGATCGGCTGGTCAACGCCTTCCCCGCGGACAAGCAACCCCACGTACGCACCATGTTGTCGACCAGCCTGCGCGGAGTCGTGTCGCAACAGCTCATTCCCACGACCAACGGCCAAGGCCGAGTCGCCGCGCTCGAGATCCTCATCAATACCCCGGCGGTCGCCAATCTGATTCGTCAGGGCAAGATGGACCAATTGGAGAACGCCATGCAAAGCGGCGGCGCGTCGGGCATGCGATTGATGGACGCGGCCATCCAAACGCTGATGGACCAGCGCCAGATCTCCGGCAAGGAAGCCTTCAAGAAAGCCATCAACAAGAGCCGATTCGAGCAGTATCGCGACGCGTCCTAGCGGCCGACGGCCTCGCGGCCAACGCCGGACGCCGGCCGCCCCGCCCCACCCGCCGGCGCGGTCGTGGCATAATTTCGTATGACTTATAGACGCAGAATTCTCGTAACCAGCGCGCTCCCCTACGCCAACGGCCCCATCCACTTGGGCTACGTCCTCGAGGCCGTTCAGACCGATATCTGGGTGCGATTTCAGAAACTTCGCGGCCATGAATGCTACTACGTGTGCGCCGATGACACGCACGGCACCCCCATCATGCTCAAAGCGCAGTCCGAGGGAATCACGCCCGAGGCGTTGATCGACCGGGTCAACATCGAGCACCAGCGGGACTTGGCGGAATTGTTGATCGGCTTCGACAATTTCGGCTCGACACATTCGCCCGAGAATCACGCGATGTGCGATCGCATGTACCGCTCGCTGCGAGCCGGCAACAACATCGACCGCCGCACGGTGCGCCAGGCCTACGACGGCACGGCCAACATGTTTCTGCCGGATCGCTACGTCAAAGGCATCTGCCCCAATTGCGGCGCGGCGGACCAATATGGGGACTCCTGCGAGAATTGCGGCGCCACGTACAGCCCGGCGGATCTCAAGAACCCCGTTTCCGTGGTGAGCAACACGCCGCCGGTGTGGCGCGATTCGGAGCATTATTTCTTTCGCTTGAGCGCGTTCGAGTCCCGCCTCGCGGCCTGGGTGAAGAGCGGCGCGGTGCAGGACAGCGTCGCACGGAAACTCGACGAGTGGTTTTCACAGGGCTTGAAGGATTGGGACATTTCCCGCGATACGCCCTATTTCGGGTTCGAGATCCCGGATGCTCCCGGAAAATACTTCTACGTGTGGTTCGACGCTCCGATCGGCTATCTCGGCAGCTTCATGCAGCTGTGCGGCCGCACCGGATTGCAGTTCGACGATTTCTTCAAGCCGGACGCGCCAACCGAACTGCATCATTTCATCGGCAAGGACATCCTGTATTTTCATACTTTGTTCTGGCCGGCGGTGCTGGAAGGCTCGGGGATGCGGCGGCCCACCTCGGTTCATACCCACGGCTTCGTGACCATCAACGGCCAGAAGATGTCCAAGTCGCGCGGTACGTTCATCACCGCGCGGCGCTATCTCGACAGCTTCAAGGCCGAGTACCTGCGCTATTACTTCGCCGCCAAGCTCGGAGCGGGCATCGACGATATCGACATGAACCTCGATGAATTTTCGTCGCGGTGCAATAGCGACATCGTGGGCAAGCTCGTGAACATCGCGAGCCGCTGCGCGGGATTCATCACCAAGAATGCGGGCGGGACGCTCGCGAACGCCCTCCCCGAGCCCGATTCATACTTGGCGTTCGAGGCGGCGGGCGAATCGATCGCGGCGGCCTACGAGGCGCGCGACACGGCCGGCGCCATTCGCGAGATCATGAGTTTGGCCGATCGCGCCAATCAGTATATCGATTCGCGTAAACCGTGGATGTTGGCGAAACACCCAGCCCAAGCGGCCGAAGTGCAGAGCATTTGCACCCAGGGCCTGAATCTGTTTCGCGTGTTGATGATTTATCTGCAGCCGGTCTTGCCGGAGATGGCGGCCCATGCACAGCGCTTTTTTCAAGAGAGCGCTTGGAGCTGGGATAGCGCGGCAAGCCCGTTGCTCGGCACCACCATACTCCCGTATCAAGCCCTGGCGACTCGCCTGGACCCTAAGGCCGTGGCGCGCCTGGTCGAAGCCGAGGCCGGCGCCGCCGCTTCGTCACCTGCGGGGTCCGGCGCCGCGCCCGAGGCGCCCCTGCGCAGCGTGTCGCCGCCGGGCGCGTCCGACACCGCGATGCTCGCCGCCGCCGCCGCCGTGGAGGGAAACCTGATCTCGATCGACGAATTTCTGCGCGTCGATCTGCGCGTGGCGAGGGTGCTCAGCGCCGAGCTGATTGCGGGCGCGGATAAACTGTTGAAATTGCGCCTCGACATCGGCGAACTGGGCGAGCGCGACATCTTTGCCGGCATTCGCGCGGCCTATGAGCCTCAGTCGCTGGTCGGCCGACTGATCGTCGTGGTTGCCAACTTGGAGCCGCGTAAAATGCGCTTCGGGGTGTCCGAAGGCATGATGTTGGCGGCGGGCCCCGGCGGCAAGGACATCTTCGTGCTGTCTCCCGATTCCGGCGCCTCCCCCGGCATGCGCGTCAAGTGACATGAGCACCGAATCCGCGCCCGACGTGGTGGCGCGAATCGACGCCTTGCTGCCGCAAACGCAGTGCACCCGCTGCGGCTATGCCGGGTGCCGTCCCTATGCCGCCGCGATCGCAGCCGGTGAAGCGCAACTCAATCAATGCCCGCCCGGCGGCGGCGCTACCATTCACGCGCTCGCGGCATTGCTGGGCAAGGACGTGCTGCCCTTGAATCCGGCGAACGGCATCGAATCTCCCCCGCAGGTTGCGTGGATCGATGAATCGCGGTGTATCGGCTGCGCCCGATGTCTGCCGCCATGCCCGGTCGATGCCATCGTCGGCGCCGCCAAATTCGTGCATACCGTCTTGGTCGAACGCTGCACGGGTTGCGAACTTTGTATCGCTCCCTGTCCGGTGGATTGCATCGAGCTGCGGCCGGGCCCCGCATCCGCGGCGGATCAAGCTCACCTCAATCGCGCGCGCTACACAGCGCATACCGGGCGATTGCAGCGCCGGGCCGAGCAACGGCAACGCGAGCTGGCTGCAATGAAATCATCCGTGACGCGGCGCGCGCCGGTGTAGCCGTGAACGACGCCAAACGGCGAGAGATCTTTGCGCGTCTGCGAGCGGCAAATCCCGCGCCGCGCACCGAGTTGCAGTACAACTCGCCTTTCGAACTGTTGATTGCCGTGATGCTTTCCGCGCAAGCCACCGACAAGGGCGTCAACAAGGCGACGCCAGCCCTGTTTCGGGCGGCGAAGACGCCGGCCGCCATGCTCGCGTTGGGAGTCAAGGGACTCACTCCGTATATCAGCTCCATCGGGTTGTACAACAGCAAGGCGAAGAACATCATCGCTACTTGCAAGGCGCTGGTCACGCAGCACGCGGGCCAAGTGCCGAACACTCGCGAAGCGTTGGAAGCATTGCCGGGGGTGGGACGCAAAACGGCCAACGTGGTCCTGAATACCGCGTTCGGCCAGCCCACGATCGCCGTCGACACCCATATCTTTCGCGTCGCCAATCGCACCGGCCTGGCGCGCGGTAAGACGGTGCGCGCCGTCGAGGACAAATTGGTCAAGACTGTCCCGCCGGAATATCTGCACAACGCGCATCAATGGCTGGTCCTACATGGCCGCTACGTGTGCACGGCACGCGCTCCCAAATGTCCGCAGTGCACGATCGCCGATCTTTGCGAGTATCGGCACAAGACTAAAGCAGCCAGGTAAGGCGAAAGGCACACACGCTCATGCGCACACTTCAAGATATCACCGCGCAAATCAGAGCCGCCGTCGGCAGCGATGCCGGTCTCGGCAAGAGCGTGAAATTGAACCTCAAGGAGGATGGCGTTGTTTTCATCGACGGCGGCACAGTCACCAATGAGGACAAGCCCGCCGATTTGACGATCACCATCTCGCTGGAGAATCTGGTCGCCATGGGCGCGGGGCGGCTCCAACCCGCGTTCGCGATCATGGTCGGCAAGATGCGGTGCTCCGACCTGAGTTTGCTTATGGCGCTGGAGGATCCGTTGACCGCCCTGCTCTCCCACCTGTCCTAGGCAGATTGCGCCGCGAGCTCGATGAATCTTCGGTCACTGGCCGCACCAAACCGGACTTCGCTTCTCGATGAACGCGTCAATACCTTCCTGCGCGTCCCGCTTGGAAAGGTTGGTCACCATCACGCCGGCGGCATACGCATAGGCATCCGCGAGCGGAAGTTCAGCCTGGCGATAGAAGGCCTCCTTGCCGATCGCGAGTGTCAGCGGCGACTTGGCAGCGATTTTCGCCGCAAGTGCCGCGGTCCGGCTTCCCAGCTCGGCGGCCGGCGCCACCTCATTGATCAACCCGAAGCGGATAGCGGCGTCCGCATCGATCAGATCACCCGTCAGCAGCATCCGCATTGCCGCCTTTCGACCCACGTTGCGCGACAAGGCCACCATCGGGGTGGAGCAAAAGAGCCCAATATTGACGCCTGGTGTCGCAAAGCGAGCGTCGTCGGCAGCCACGGCGAGATCACAACTCGCGACCAGTTGGCAGCCGGCCGCCGTCGCGACGCCATGGACCTGGGCGATGACCGGCTTAGGCAAACCGACGATGGCCAGCATTACCTTGGTGCATTCGGCAAACAACGCCTCGGTATAGGCGCTGCCGAATTTCGCGGCGCGAATTTCCTTCAAGTCATGACCGGCACAGAAGGCTGGCCCGGCCCCGGCCAACACCACAACTCGCACCGACGGGTCCACCGCAGCGCGCTCGAGCTCGGCCGACAAGGCCAACAGCATGCCGAGTGAAAGAGCGTTTCGCGCCTCCGGACGATTCAACGTCAGGGTCGTCACACCGCCCGTGTCCGATCGGCGAATTAACGGAGTGTCTGTCATGGTCATCCCCTCACAACTCTACCAACATCGGTGCAGGAATGCGCTAACATTCCTGCGCGAGGCAAGCGCTCCAGGCCCGACTTAGGGTTGACGCGAGACTACTCGAACAATAATTGACGCGTGACGAGGAACCCATGGAACTATCGACGCATGGAAAGTCGGCGCGCCGGATCACGGCGGCCGAAGCGGCCGGCCTCGTAAAGTCGGGCGACTGGGTGGACTACGGTGCCTCGCTTTCTCAACCCGATGTATTCGACCGCGCCTTGGCCGCTCGCAAGGCAGAATTGCGGGACGTGAAGATTCGGACCTGCTTGAGCTTGCGGCCGCGCGCCGTGCTCGAGGCGGACCCGCAGCGAGAGCATTTTCACTGGTATAGCTGGCACTTCGGTGCCTACGACCGCAGAAAGCACGATGCCGGACTCTGTCACTATATTCCGTGCAACTTGGGCGAAATTCCCGACTATTACCGCCGGTTCATCGAGCCCCCGGACATCGTTGTCCTCAAGACTCGTGATGTCGATGCCAACGGGTTCTTTAATCTGAGCGTCACCAACCTTTGGCACCGCGCCATCGTCTCATGCGCGAAGATCGTTGTCGTAGAAGTCAGCGCAGGTCTGCCGCACCTGCACGGCGCTGACAACGGTTTCCACATCAGCGAGGTCGACTATGTGATCGAAGGCGATCCCGGGTTGCCGCCCGAGCTACCCAACCCGCCACCCGGCGAGGCGGATCGTGCCGTCGCACGGCTGATCGCCGCAGAGGTCGGCGACGGCGCCTGCCTGCAGGTCGGCATCGGCGGAATGCCGAACGCCGTGTGTTCGCTGTTGCTCGAGAGTGGCGTACGCAACCTCGGTGTCCATACCGAGATGCTGACCGATGGTCTCATCGATCTCTACAAGGCCGGCTTCATCACCGGAGCGGCCAAGACGTTGGACCGCGGCAAGACCGTATGCAGCTTTGGGATCGGATCGCAAGATCTCTATCGGACAATCGACCGCAACCCGCATTTCCTCTGCTGCCCCGTCGAATACACGAATCTGCCGCACATGATCATGCAGAACGAACACGTCGTGGCGATCAACAACACGACCCAAATGGACCTGCAGGGCCAAGCCTCCTCCGAGTCGTCGGGCCACCGCCACATCAGCGGAACCGGGGGCCAGCTGCAATTCGTTCGGGGAGCGTATGCATCGAAGGGCGGCAAGTCATTCGTCTGTCTATCCTCGACCTATGAACGTCATGGAATTCGCAAGAGTCGTATCGTGCTCGACCTAACACCGGGCAATGTGGTGACGACGCCGCGGTCGGACATGATGTACGTCGTCACAGAGTTCGGCATGGTCAACTTGAAAGGCAAGTCGGTTCCCGAACGGGCAAAGGCCATGATTTCGCTTGCTCATCCGGAATTTCGCGAGAGACTGGAGCGCGAAGCCCGCGAGCATGGATTGATCCCGAGGCGCTTCGCGTGATGAATCAAATGGGAATGGCCGCAGGTAGCTGAGTCGTTCGGCGGACTTCCAACCATGACGTACAAGGCGAGTTGGGGTATGAACCGACAGTGGAAACCACGTATCGATGTAGTTCCCTGAAGGATTGATAATCATTGTTCAAGTGAGAGCTAGGCGCGACGCTGATACCCGCTACAACCGAACCGCCGTTAAATGACACCCACTCCGAATAGCAATTCAGTTCCGCCACCCACACCCAGCGTGCGCCCAAACGCTGCGCCGCAAAAGACTCCGCCGCCGCCGGCACCTGGGCCGAACCTGTCGCAAGGCGCCGCGCCGGGTCCATTCGGCATCAGTCCGTACTCGTGGCTCATGTTGGCGCTGCTCCTGACATGGAATCTCTGGATGTTTTTCCCGAGGCAAACCGCGGAAGTCTCGCTGCCGTACAGCGAATTCGTGGCCCAAGTTACTGCCGGCAATGTGACGCAAGTTCGCATCGTCGGAGAGGCGATCAGTGGGAGCTTGGCGCACGCGATGACCTGGCCGCAGTCCGCCACGCCGGAAGGACCTGCGGTTGCGCCGCAGACCGGTGCTGAACAGCCGGCCGGCGCGCAACCAAAGCCGACCGCGTATTCCAAATTTCACACCACCTTCCCAAGCGTTGTTGGTGACGCATCCTTGATGCCGCTCCTTCAGGCGCACCACGTCACCATTGAAGTCGTGACAGCCTCGCTGCCTTGGTTTCTCGTCCTGCTGACCGACGGACTGCCGGTCCTGCTGATGGGGGCTGTGCTGGTGTGGATGGGGCGTCAGGCATCACGCACCCAGGCCGGAATGTTCGGATTCGGACGCAATCGTGCACGGCGCTATACGGAGGATCAACCGAAGGTGACGTTTGCCGACGTGGCCGGCGTCGATGAAGCGAAGGGGGATCTCGCAGAAGTCGTCGACTTCCTGCGCAACCCAGCCAAGTATTTGGCGATCGGCGCCCGCATACCCCATGGTGTCCTGCTCGTTGGACCGCCCGGAACCGGCAAGACCTTGCTGGCCCGGGCCGTGGCCGGCGAGGCTGGGGTGCCCTTCTTCAGCATCAGCGGATCAGAATTCGTGGAGATGTTCGTCGGTGTCGGCGCCAGCCGGGTGCGCGATCTATTCACGCAGGCGAAGGCTGCGCAACCGGCGATCGTCTTCGTCGACGAGTTGGACGCGGTCGGTCGCCGGCGCGGCGCGGGTGTAGGTACGGTCAACGACGAGCGCGAGCAGACCCTCAATCAGCTCCTGGTCGAAATGGATGGGTTCGACGAGCGCCAGCAGGTCATTCTGCTGGCTGCGACGAACCGGCCCGACGTACTCGACCCGGCGCTGCTGCGCCCGGGCCGCTTCGACCGGCAAGTCGTCGTGCCGCTCCCCGACTGGCGCGGTCGGGAAGGCATTCTGCGCATCCACACGCACCATCTGCGCGTGGCTGCCGACGTCAATCTCGAGCGACTGGCGCGCACCGCCACCGGGCTCAGCGGGGCGGACCTGGCGAACCTCTGCAATGAAGCGGCCCTCGGCGCCGCCCGTCACAATCGCACCGAGGTGA
>Ga0326728_10016098_pt1 | contig 15352 bp, 12 predicted proteins | sample MB3enrmetagenome_FD_207602 | JGI IMG/M metagenome (GOLD analysis project Ga0326728, IMG submission 207602) | Lab enriched peat soil microbial communities from McLean, Ithaca, NY, United States - MB31MN | ecosystem: Environmental > Terrestrial > Soil > Wetlands > Peat | place: USA: New York...
CCTATCTGGGGGATTCCCATCCTTCTGCTGGTCCTCTTGGGCACCTACGAATTTGTCGGGGTCTTCGGGGCACAAACCAGCGTTAAATTCTTAGAGGAAACCCTATTTGGAAAGTGGGTTCTTCCACCCGTCGCCACTCTCTTCCAGCGCTTTGTACCTATCCCCTTCATTCAAGAATTTTTCATTGGCCCCTATGGCGTCATCACCATGGCTCTCACGTATGCCATTGCGATCGTTCTCCCCATTGTGGGCTGTTTCTTTCTGGTCTTTGGACTGATGGAGGATTCGGGATACTTACCCAGACTGGCCGTGATGACCAATCAGATCTTCAAAAAAATGGGGTTAAACGGTAAGGCGGTTCTGCCCATGGTTCTGGGTCTCGGATGCGACACGATGGCTACCATGACTACACGAATCCTGGAGACGGAAAAAGATAGGACCATTGTGACGCTTCTCTTAGCGCTTGCCGTACCCTGTTCTGCCCAATTAGGGGTCACCCTCGGAATGTTTGCAAGCCTTCCTGCCCTCTACCTCTTCACATGGATATTTATTATCGCTGGGATTCTGATCTTGGTGGGTTATTTGGCATCGCGGGTGATCCCGGGTGAAGGTTCTGATTTCATCTTGGAGATTCCACCCTTAAGGATTCCTCTCATCTCCAATGTGATCGTCAAGACCCTGGCCCGGATTGAATGGTACCTGAAAGAAGCTGTTCCCCTTTTCATTCTGGGCACCGTGATTCTTTTTGTACTTCACAAAACAGAAGTCTTAACCCTTTTAGAAAGGGCTGCCACCCCGTTGATCGTCCATTTCCTGGGTCTCCCCGCTAAGGTGACGGAAGCATTCCTCATTGGATTTCTTCGAAGAGATTACGGAGCAGCAGGCCTATTCGTTTTGGCCAAAGAGGGGCAGCTCAATTCCCATCAAATCCTGGTGAGCCTGGTGACGATTACTCTTTTCATTCCCTGTATTGCCCAGTTTTTTATGATGATTAAGGAAAGAGGTTTAAGAAAGGCTCTATGGATGTCGGCGGTGATCATCCCCGTTGCTTTTGGAGTGGGTGGGATGGTAAATTTTTTATTAAACATTTTTGGAGCGTGATATGCAGAACCCTACCGCTTACCGGTGCCCTCTCTGTGGGAAGCAATTTTCTCCCGAGGAGATGAAATGCGATTCGGGTTGCCTTCTTTCAAAGAATTGTAATCTCCTCTGCTGCCCTCATTGCGGGTATAGCTATAAGGAACAATCGACCATCGTCGATTTCTTAAAATCCTTATGGAGAAGAAAGGCGAAGCTATGACCAAAGAATCTGAACATAAAAGAGGCTTACATCAAAGGATGGGCGCATCCGTTGACGGGGTGGAAGAGGACCGGATCGATGAACTCCTCGAACTCGTCTGGACCCTAAGGGAAGAAGGGGTCTCTGATATGGACCACCTTCTAGAAACAACCCAGGACATTGAAGCAAGATCCATTCTCCGCAAGATGATCAAGGACGATCTCTTTGAAATAGAAGGGAAACGAATGATACTCAAGGAGCGCGGGGAGGAAAAAGCGAGGGAGATCGTTCGACGTCACCGTTTGACAGAGAGGCTCCTCTATGAGATTTTTGAGATGTCTGAAGAAGAAGTAGAAGAAGAGGCTTGCAAACTCGAACACATTCTGAGCCCCGGAGTGACAGAAAGCGTTTGCACCTTTCTCGGCCATCCGCCCACCTGCATTCATGGGAAACCCATTCCGAGAGGGGAATGTTGCGCAAAATTCAAAAAGGAGATGAAACCTCTTGTCATCCCTCTTGACGAATTAGGTTTGGGCGGGGAGGGACGAATCGTCTTTATCGCGCCCAAATCACACCAGAGGCTCGACCGGCTGAGCACCCTCGGGATCGTCCCGGGAAGTATTCTCAGGATGCACCAGAAAAACCCTTCCTATGTCCTGCAGATTGGAGAAACAACGCTTGCGTTGGATAGGGATATCGTGAAGAATATCTATGTCAAACGGGTTTAATCTTAATCTCCCTCTTTTTTGGCTGGCAGTTCTCCTCCCCGTTTTTCCATCTCTTCCTGAATCAATTCTCCGAGACTGTGAGAAGTGGACCCCTGGTCCGAGATATATTTTTCGATCTCCGCCTTCTCGGTCTTCTCCTTTAGCCCTTTGATGCTAAGGCCAATTCTTCGTTCATGGGGATCAATGTGAAGAACCACAGCCGATAGGGTGTCCCCCACCTTCAGGACATCCGAGGGTTTCTCCACTTTCTCCCGGCTGATCTCCGAAACATGGACCAGTCCTTCAATCCCCTCTTCCAGTTCTACAAAGGCACCAAAATCGGTTACATTAGTGACCTTTCCCGCGACCACCTCTCCTTTCCGATATCGCCGAGCAACGTCCTTCCACGGATCGGCCGTCAGTTGCTTAACGCCTAATGAGAAGCGTTCGTTTTTGCGATCAATATTCAAGACCACGGCTTCTACTTGTTGCCCCTTCTTATAAAGTTCACCGGGATGCTTGATCTTTTTTGTCCATGACATCTCGGAGACATGGACGAGCCCATCTACGCCTTCATCAAATCCAATGAAGATCCCAAAATCGGTGACGGTTTTCACCCTCCCCACCACTTTGGTCCCCACAGGATATTTCTCCTCGATCAAAGCCCATGGATTGGGTTCGACCTGCTTCATCCCCAAAGAGATTCGGCGTTTGACCGGATCACAATCGAGGACCATCACTTCGACCGTGTCACCGATGTGGACGACCTTGGAGGGGTGTTTCATTTTTTTGCTCCAAGTCAACTCTGAGATATGAACAAGCCCTTCGACTCCATCTTCCAACTCCACAAAAACTCCGTAATCCGTCACATTGACGACTTTCCCTTTGATGCGGGAACCCGTGGGATATCTTTGGGGCACTGATTCCCATGGATCAGGCAGGGCTTGCTTCAACCCTAACGAAACCTTTTCTTTCTCTCGGTCAAAGCGAAGGATTTTCACTTTGATCCGATCTCCGACAGAAAGTCTCTCCGAAGGATGCCCAATCCTACCCCAGGAGATGTCCGTGATATGGAGAAGACCATCCATTCCGCCCAGATCGATGAACGCCCCGTAGTCCGTGAGATTCTTCACCGTCCCCTCTACAATGTCTCCCTCTTTCAGATTTTTTAAGGTTTCCTCTCTCACCTGCTTCCGCTCTTCGTCGAGAAGTACACGCCGGGAGAGAACAATGTTATTCCGCTTCCGGTTGAACTTGATCACCTTGAACTTTAATCGTTGGCCGATCAGGGCATCCAGATTCCGAACAGGTTTTAAATCAATTTGAGAACCGGGTAAAAAAGCAAGAATCCGGCCGATATCTACGGAAAGTCCTCCTTTCACTTTGCCAACAATCTCCCCTTCGATAACCTCCCCTTCCCGGCAGGACCTGCTGATGTCCCTCCAAACGGTTATTTTGTCTGCTTTCTCCTTCGACAGCGTCAATAACCCCTCTTCACTCTCCTTCTTCTCCAAAAATACATCGATCCGGTCTCCGATCTTCACATCGACTTTCTTATCCCTTTTCAAGAACTCCTGCATGGGGATCTGTCCTTCCGACTTATACCCCACATCCACAGTCACATGATCCGGAGTGATGTCAATAACCGTTCCTCTGAGGATCTGCCCCTCTTCCAAGGTCTTCAGGCTCTCCTCATAAAGCGTTTGAAAATCCTCGGGTTCGTCCCTCCTGGGAATCTCCTTTCCCTCTCTTTTCTCCGTTTCCCCTCCAAGAGGACCCTGTTTTTTCTTTTCCTCGGAAGAAACCAATTCTTCCTTCTCCATTCAAAAACTCCCTTCTTCAGACAATCAGCATTTTATAGCACACCCACCAAAAAATTACAAATTTTTCAGGAAAGGCTAAAAAACTACTTTAGGCTCTCCTGATTACACAGATCTAAAAAAATGATTGCACGGATTTTCCTTTATTTTCAATGCGTTTCTCATCTGTGTAATCCTTTAAAGACCGGTGAAATCAGAGATCTCTTGGCTTTTTCCGAAATCTTTTTCCCCTCGGGCCTTCCGGGTAGCGGACTTTCCGATCTACCTCATTGATGAACCCGAAGACAGTCGTGACGCCGTCTGTAAAGCCAATTTTTCTCTTTCCAAGCCATCCATCTTGAATAGAGTTCCTTTGTAATTTCAATAGAATACAGTACGTGACATTATTGCTTATGGGTCCTTAGCTACAGAAGCTTCGGGGTGATTCTATTCGTCTGAATGATCCGCTTGAAATCAAGATATGAACCAACCCATTCAGTCAGCAATTCTCAGTTTTACTCCCTTTCGCTTTTGCCTTCATAACGCGGACCATCTCTTCCACGATCTCTTCCACAGAGCGATGGGTGGAGTCAATGAACACAGCATCGTTTGCCTTCTTGAGAGGCGAATGGCTCCGATGCATATCACTGTGGTCCCTTTGTGCCAACTCTTCCTGTGTTTCTTTCAAATCCACGTTTACTCCCTTTTGGATCATTTCATGATATCTCCTTCTCGCCCTTTCATCGGTCTCAGCATCCAAATAGAATTTTATATCGGCGTCAGGAAAAACCACCGTCCCGATATCCCTTCCTTCCAGGACGATGCCACCCTCCTTTCCTATCTCCCTCTGCATCCGGACAAGAGCTTCTCTTACTCCTTCTTGTCTTGAGATGGCAGAGGCAAGGCGGCTGATTTCAGGTGTGCGGATGGCTTCCGTAATCTCTTCTCCATTACAAAAAATGTGCGTTTGCTCCCCTTCTGTAGCGAAGGTGATGGAAAGGGATTCGGCCAACTGGCTAAGCGCCAATTCATTCTCCGGAGAAATGCCCTTCTCTTTAGCCCTGAGCGCTACAGTCCGGTACATCGCTCCTGTGTCAATATAAAGGTAGCCCAATCGTTTGCTTAAGGCCCTCGCCACTGTGCTTTTTCCGGCACCCGAAGGGCCGTCGATCGCGATGGTTAATCTTTTTCTTTTGGGTGCTTTCCCCATTCCAACACCCACTCCTACCTTTTCTAACCGGGGTTTACCATATCAGGAAGGACCCCTCAAGGAAGGAGGAGAAAAGGGATTTTGTATAAAAGGCAATCCAAAGCTTTCTGCGACAGCCTGATAGACGACCTTCCCGTCAATCAGATTAAGCCCTTTCCTCAACGCCGCATTCTCCTCCATAGCCTTTCCGTAACCTTTATCTGCAATCTGAAGGACATAAGGAAATGTCGCATTGGTGAGGGCAAACGTGGAAGTCCTTGGAAAGGCACCTGGGATATTGGTCACGCAATAATGGACAATTCCTTCTTCGACGTAGGTGGGATTCTCATGAGTGGTGGGACGCGTGGTTTCAAAACATCCGCCTTGGTCCACAGAGATGTCCACCATCGCAGAACCAGGGCGCATCCTCCTTAGCATCTCGCGGGTTACTAATTTCGGCGCATGGGCACCCGGGATAAGGACCGCTCCGATGACAAGGTCAGCACCCGCGATTTCCTCCCCAATCGTCATTCGATTGGAAATGAAAGTGGCGATGTGCCCCTGAGTAATGTCATGGATATAACTTAGCCTTTCGGGATGGATATCAAGAATGCTAACACGAGCGCCGATTCCTAAAGCAACCTTGCAGGCATTGGTACCCACCACCCCTGCTCCAAGAATAACCACTTTGGCCGGAGGAACGCCCGACGCCCCGCACAGGAGAACTCCCCGTCCTCCGTGCCTCGCCTCTAAGCACATCCCCCCTGCAAGGACAGAGGCCCTTCCCGCAATCTCACTCATTGGTCGAAGAAGAGGAAGGGTTCCATCTTGGCTCTGAACAGTTTCATACCCGATTCCAACGATCCGGCGTTCCATCAGTTTTAAGGTGAGTTCGCGATCGGCAGCCAGATGAAGATAGGTAAAGAGGATTTGGCCGGGTCTCATCAGAGGAAACTCTGGCTCCAAGGGCTCCTTGACTTTCACCACTATTTCGGCTCCGATCCAGACGTCCTTTGCCTCTTCGACGAGTATTGCTCCGGCTTTCTTATACTCCTGGTCAGAAAAACCGCTGCCCTCCCCCGCGCTTCTTTCCACAAGCACACGATGGCCGTGGGCAACCAAGGCATCCACGCCTTGCGGAGTCATGCCCACCCTTTTTTCGACTTCTTTAATCTCCTTTGGTACTCCGATGTTCATAGTATGCCCCCAATCCAAGAAGGTACCTGTCTTCGTCCTCTCCCACCGGAGACTCTGTCGCAATAGTAAAAACCGGTTCCGCCACAGCTGCGATTTCGACACAGCCTTTCGACGGAGGGGAGGATTTCAGGAGTTGCTCTGAACTCAATTTAAATCAATATATCCAAATTCAGGAATTGTCAACGAAAACGCAGTACCAAAATTTTTTCAATCATCACCTTCACATTTATCTCTTCCCAAATTGGCAACAAATATGCTATTAGGATTAATCTATGCAAGTTGGAAAATGGGAATTCATCTTACGGCAAAGGCAACGATGCCCGTATCGTCATTTGGTTACGTTATTCGTATTTGAAGTCTCTTGACCGTAGCCCTTTGACGATACACGAAACTGGCTTCGTAATCGTATCCCTGACCTAGAAACTCGATCAATTTTTTCGCCGATTGCGGGATATAAGTGTACCCTCGCCGTCATGACCCATTGCCGCGGAGGTAAAAGATGCAGGGAAGGAGATTTGATGCTGAAAAACTGGATAAAGAATCTCTCGAAAGGTTATCCGAGCTGGCGAGGCTGGCAAGAGGCGATATTTTAAAAATGACCACCCTTGCCGGATCAGGACACCCCGGGGGGTCCATGTCATCCATTGATTTCTATCTGGTCCTTTACTCGTATGCCAATATCGATCCTCGATCTCCCTCGGACCCAGACAGGGATAGGATTGTAATTAGCCATGGCCACACCTCTCCGGGAGTGTATGCAGCTTTAGGCCGTGTGGGTTTCTTTCCAATTGAGGCAGCCATCGCTACCTTTCGTAAAGCGGGGAGCCCTTTTGAAGGACACGTTGAGAAAGGGATTCCGGGGGTGGAGTGGAATACCGGCAATTTGGGACAGGGATTGTCAGCGGGCTGTGGATTTGCTTTAGGGGCAAAGATCTTGAAAAAAGAATTCCATGTATTTGTCGCTATGGGTTGCGGAGAACAGCAGAAGGGTCAAATTTCCGAGGCCCGTCGATTCGCTGTCAAATATGGCCTCGATAACCTGACCGCGATCATCGACTTCAACTGTAGACAGATCAGCGGAATAACTCAAAAGATCATGCCCCAGGATGTGGTCAGAAATTTCGAATCGGACGGATGGCGGGTGACGGAAGCAGACGGCCATCAATTTCAGGAGATCTATACCGCATTCCGGCAAGCGACCCTTTCTAAACATCCAACGCTCATCCTGGCCCACACCACGATGGGAAAAGGGATTTCTTTCATGGAAGGGAAGGAAGAGTTTCATGGAAGAGCCCTCACCCTCGAAGAATATAAGAAGGCTCTACAGGAATTGGGAGTCGAAGATGATCTGGATCGATATAGGCGAATCCAGGATTGGGGAACTCCTTCCTTTACAGGAAGAAAATATTTAGTGCCCTCTCCCTCTATCCAAATCGGGAGCCCGAAAAATTATGAAAAAGATCAGAAACTGGACAATCGGTCGGCCTTCGGAAATGCCCTGGTCGATATCGCCAAAGCCAGCGTCCAAGGGGATTCCCCCCTCCCCATGGCGGTCTTCGATTGTGATTTAGCCTCCTCTGTCAAAACGGCAGCATTCGCTAAACAATTTCCGGGTCATTTCTTCCAGGGAGGAATCCAGGAGCATAATACGGCTACCATCGCCGGGGCTATCTCCACTCTTGGTCTTCTCTCTTTCTTTGCAGATTTTGGAGTCTTCGGTGTGGATGAGACGTATAATCAACACCGTCTCAACGATATCAATGAGACAAACCTCAAACTCATTTGCACCCATAACGGCCTTGATGTGGGTGAAGATGGGAAAACGCATCAATGTATTGACTATGTCGGGGTGATGCAAAATCTCTTTGGATATAAGATGATTGTCCCAGCAGACCCTAACCAAACCGATCACGTGACTCGATACGTTGCAAAGGCCCATGGAAATTTCGTTGTCAGCATGGGCCGGTCTTCTATTCCAATCCTCCTCACCGAGAAAGGGACGCCCTTATTTGGCAACCCCTATGAGTTTCAGTATGGTCATGCCGATCTGGTGCGGAGCGGAAAGGATGCGGTTATCCTCACGATGGGAGGGATGGTTTACAAGGCCATCCAAGCCTGGCAAAAACTAAGAGAAAAAGGGGTGTCGGTCCAAGTCCTCAACATCTCCTGTTTAAGCGATTTAGATAGCGAAGCCATCCTCAAAGCGGCCAAGACGAGAATTTTCATCACCTATGAAGACCATCATATTCAAACCGGTCTGGGGAGTCTCATCGCCAACTTCATCGCAGAGCGCGGCCTGAGGGTCCGTTTTCGAAAGCTTGGAATCAAGCAATATGGCAGTTCCGGCAAGCCGGATGAGCTATATCGGTTGCAGGGGTTAGATGTGGAAAGCCTTGTCCAGGCAGTAATGGAGGAGATCAATAAATAAAGCGGGGGCTGATCTGGTGATTGAAAACCCTGAGCAACTTCTTGGCCTCGTTTCATCACCCCGCCCTGCTTAGATCGAGAACCATGGTGGGAGGGGATGAAGAGGCCCCTCCTCCCGCCGGCCTGCCTGCGCGAAGCCGCTTCGGCGAAGGCAGGGGAGGGGGATGAGATGGAGGCGTTTGTATTTAGTAACCCGATAAAGGAGGGGTAAGATGGTATTTGGTTTTAAAAAGAGAAAACCATTCGGCCAAGACGGAAACCGGTTCTTTGAGATCCTTTCTCGTCAAGCTTCCAAGACCCTGGAGGGTCTGGAGGCCCTTTGGAATTTTGCACAGAATGGAACAAACGAGAATGCCAATCTCGTGCGAAATGTCGAACACGAGGCGGATGACCTGAGAAGAATTCTGATTGAGGAGCTTGACCAGACATTTGTCACCCCTCTGGACCGTGAGGATATTTATGCCCTCTCACGGGCCATCGATGATGTCGTAGACTACGCCAAAACCACTGTGGATGAGATGGAGATTTACGGAGTCAAGGGAGACGAACACATAAGAGAGATGGTCGATATCCTTCGGAAGTCGGCAAGGGAGTTAAACGATGCGGTCAAAATCCTGAAAGACTACCCGAAGATCGCCTTAGCCCATGCCGTTAAGGCGAAATCTTACGAGAACCAGATGGAGGAAACTTATCATCTGGCGTTAGCCGACCTTTTCAAGGGAACAGACACGGTTTATATGCTCAAGATGCGTGAGATTTACCGCCATCTCAGCAATGCCGCCGATCGAGGAGATGAGGCCGCCAACATCATCTCCAGCATTGTCATGAAACAGACGTGATTGAAGTTTTTGAGTTCGGCCTGCCTTCGCCGGAGCGCTTCGCGCAGGCAGGAGTTCAGAGTTCGGAGTTTCAAATTTGAATAACCAGAACGAAAAATCTTAAATTAAATCATTCTGCCATCCCTATCCCTTCCCCTCCCCCCCAATGGGGGAGAGAGAAAAGATGAGGGGAAAATTAATCATCGAATTTGCCCACGCCTCCCTTATCGGCTCCAAGTCGAGCAGCTTTTTCTACGATTTTGCTTTCTGTCCATTCCGCAGGGTCTTCCATTCGTCTGACTTTGAGACCAAGGTTATAAGAGCCCTTCTTTAAAATGGCCTCGATGGCGAGGGGAGCGGTATCCTGGGAATTGAAAACCTCTGTCATCATTTTGTAAGCGAAGTTCTCCACTTCCTTTACCATCCGGTCTCTGATCTCCTTTGGCTGGGCAAGCAGCTTGTTCTCAAATGGGAGGTTAAGATTTTTATAATCTCCCTTTTTCCAGCCCTTCGATTGGGCATAAGTCACCATCTCACCCCACATCTCCTCCGAGACTCCTTCTCCTTTCACTTTGCTGAAATTCCCGTCTCCGTCCAGGATAGCATTTCCATAATCGTTCACCTGAACACCCCATGAGATCATCTGAAGGGCCGTGGCGACATTGGCTTTCGTGGTATGGGTCTTGGCAGCGATTTCGCGAAGCCTTTCGGAGCTGTTCCCCGAAGTTCCGTGCTGGGCGCCGGAGACCTTATATTTTTCTAAGGCTTTGTGAATATCTGCGGTCAATTGGACCTGGATCCCGGAATCCTTCTCTTCGATCCCGTGGGTCGTCCCATTGTTCAGAGCGATCCAATCTGGGAAGATACTGTGCGCATTGAGCCCCTGGATGAGAAACAGGGCCTCTTCGACTGTGGAAAGCCCTTCTTCTCCCTTGATCTCACCCACTTCCGTTTCAAGCCCTGCCCATTTAGGGATATAGGGATGGATGGCAATATTGGCTAAAAGGTTTTTGTCATCCGGAAGATGAGAGGCATCGATGGCAACTGAGGTCATTCCTGCATCAAAAAAGCTTGGAATCTCCACCTTAGCCGCATCGAGGTCCTTTTCATCTCTAATCCCATAGTGGTCGGCATGAATCGCCACCGGGATGGTAATTCCAAGCTGGTTGCAGAGGGTATCGACCAGCATGGCAATATTCCAGTAGTTCACCGCACAGTAGGCTTTTCTGCCTCCTTCCGACTTTGCGATTTCGATAATGACAGGGGCATTGGCTCGCTGCGCGGCCAGAAGAGCTCCTTGGATGACAAATTGGTTTCGGCCGTTTGCAGCCATCGTGATCGCTTTGCCTTTGGCGATCATGGCACGATCTACTACCTTTCCGCTCACGATCAGGGCATTTGAATTAGGGAAGAGCTTCTTGATATTGGGTGGCCGTCCTATCTCAAGAGCTTTCTTAAATCCGGCTGGGGGAGCTTTTCTTTTTGCCATGGCATCCTCCTTTTTGGGGATTCGTGCTGGTGACTCGTGTTCGTGATTCGCTTCTTTGCTTCATAAATCGAAGGTTGTGGTATTAATCTATTCTTAACCTCAACCTTAGCCTTTGTTCTTTAAGACCTGGGCAATATCTTCCACCAATTTCTTTGAACCGACATAGAGCGCTGTTCGCTGGTGATGTTTCTTCGGTTGGATTTCGAGAATCGGAACGCCTTCTTCGTTGACTGCTGTCCCTCCGGCCTCGCGGCACATGAAGGCCACCACGGATGCTTCGTACATCAGGCGCAGTTTGCCCTCGGGACGGTTTTTCTTCGGATTCGGGTGATTAACGATGGCCGGGTACATGAACATGCCTCCGTTTGCCAAAATCCTGTGAAAATCTCCGGCCAACGCACCCAGGTATCGGAAAGCGTACTTGGTTTCGGTTTCAGCGATCCACTTCTGAACCCATTCGGCATAGGTGTGACGATTCGACGCATTGAACGACAATTCCCAGCTCTTGGTGTCCTCCGGAAGAACCATCCGGGTCGGCCTGACAAAAGCCATCGTCTCATCGATGTGGAACCGCCACGTGCCTGCATCTTTGAGTCCAAGGGTGAACGTCCCGGTTGGAATCACGAACATGCCAGCAGCGATATAATCTTTCCCCGCCCTCAGATGGCCGTCCTCAGGACCCTCCAGATTGCGCTTAGCGATCCCGAAAAGAAAACCGACCGGCAGTCCGTGGGGAATATTGGATGATCCGTCCAGAGGGTCAAAATAGACAAAATAACGTCCCCCCTCAGGATTCATCGGGATGATCTCTTCCGATTCCTCACTGACCGCATGAATCACCCGACCCGAGGTCTTCAAATAATGGATGGTGATCTCCTGGGCGATCTGATCCATACGCATGACATCCTCACCTTGAACGTTTATGTCACCTGCTAACCCCAGGTTTCCCTTGAGCGCGCCCGTCAAATAGTAATGCTGGATATGCTTTGCGGCACTGATCATTGAGTCCATGAGGATCAGGAAGTGGTATGTGCGGTTATGTCTCTCCTGGTGTTGAAGCAGAAAATTCATGAAGGTTTGCTCGAATCGGATCATGGGATCTCCTTTCCGTTTTATATCAGAAACTCCGAGGATTTTACCCCGCAACTTGCACTCTGCAATCTGCATTGATGAGGAACTAATTCACCACGGAGTGAGTGGGCATAGCCTTTTGTAATTCGAACGGGAACCAATTTGCCCACCAAGCTTAAATCGCCTTCAGCATTGACAATCTTATTGGATCGAGTCCTTCCTGTCACATCACGGTCGCTCTGCTTGCTTCGGCCTTCAACTAAGATCTCCTCAGCGCTCCCGGCGAGGGCCTGATTCTTTTGAAGGGTAGTCTCTTTTTGGATTTCCTGAAGGATGGAGAGCCGCTCCTGTTTTACTTTTTCTTCAACCCTGTCCTCAAACTGGGCAGACCGGGTCCCTTTTCTGGGTGAGTACTTGAATGAAAAAAGATCGTCAAATCGAACCTTCTCCATTAAATCGAGAGTCTGTCTGAAGTCCCCCTCTTCCTCACCCGGAAATCCTACGATCACATCAGCAGTCAAAGCAATCGAAGGGCATATCTCTCTCAGACGGTCTATTTTTTCAAGATACGATTCTCTCGTATATCCCCGATGCATGGCTTTTAAAATCTTATTCGAACCCGATTGAAAAGGAAGGTGGATATGCTCGCAGAGTTTGGAAAGTCTCGAATAAGCTTGTATTAGCTCTTCGGACAGATCCCTTGGATGCGAAGTGGTAAACCGAATCCGTTCGATACCATCGATTTCATTGATTTGACGGAGAAGTCCTGGAAACGCTAACTCTCCCTCCAATCCCCTCCCATAGCCATTTGCATTCTGACCAAGAAGGGACACCTCTTTCACGCCCATTTCCGCCATGTACTTAACCTCTTCGATAATCTCTCGACTTGGCCGGCTTTGCTCCCTTCCCCTCACATACGGGACAATGCAAAAAGAACAGAAATGGTCACATCCCTGCATGATGGTCACATAGGACTTGATTTCGCCCAGAGGCTTTTGGGGAAAAATTGCCTCTAAGTATTTCCTATTCTTATCAAAACCTGTTTCGCAAACCCTCTTCCCGGAAACTTCTATCGTTTGCAACAATTGTGGAAGCATGGGGATGGCTTGGGTTCCGATGACCATGTCCAGGTAGGGTATCCGGTCTAAGAGCCGTTCACCTTCCTGTTGGGCCACGCATCCAGCCACCCCAATAATTGCTCCGTTCTCCTCCTTCAATTTCTTGAATCTTCCCAAAGCACTATAAATTTTATGTTCTGGTTTCTCCCGCACGCTGCACGTATTGATGAGGATGAAATCAGCCTCTTTCGGCTCTTTCGTCTCATTATAAGAAACCCCCTCTAAGAGCCGAAGCATTCGCTCCGTGTCATGCTCGTTCATTTGGCAGCCGTAGGTCTCGATATAAACACGTTTGCTCAAAGCCTTTTCCTCACTCTCCTCTAAATCCGAGGAGACTGATCCCGCAAGGGCGGGGCTTCGTCCGTAATCCCCCTCCGTCATCATTACGAAATAATTCAAAGCCTCCACTTCTTTAGTCGCCCAATGGATGGATAGTGCGTCAGATCAAGGTGGAGGGGTGTGATAGAGATATAGGAATTGGACACCGCCTCAAAATCCGTATCCTTTCTTTTGTCAAAGACAAGCTGTCCACCTCCGATCCAATAGTACTTCTTCCCTCTTGGATCTACCTTTTCTACGACTGCACTTCCATTGTGAACCCATCTTCCCTGTTGCGTGATCTTATAGGACTTGATTTTCTTTTCGTCCAGGTTGGGAACGTTGATATTGAGGAGCGTATCCTTTGAAAGCCCCTTCTTAAGAATATATTGTGCTACCCTCACGGCAAACCGGGCAGCCACATCAAACTTGAAATGACTCCTTGAGACCAAGGAGATAGCGAACGAAGGAACCCCGAGCAGCGTGGCTTCAAAGGCAGCCGAAACTGTTCCAGAATAGGTAATGTCATCTCCTAAATTTCCTCCCTTGTTAATACCCGAAACGACCAATCGGGGTCGTTCAGGAAGGATAGCATTGATTCCCAGATGTACACAATCGGCTGGGGTTCCATCCACAACATAAAAATTTTTCTTAATCTTTTCTACTCGAAGGGGCCGGTGAAGGGTCAGGGAATGAGCAATGGCACTCTTCTCCCTGTCCGGAGCGACGACAAAGACATCTCCAATCTCTTGAAGAGCCTTTGCCAAGACGATAATGCCTTTCGAATGGATGCCATCATCATTGGTAACCAGAATCATCAATCGGTCATCCATGATTCCTTGGAAAACGATGTGTTCGTGGCTCGTGGAACGTAATTCGCTCCAAACTTCCTTATATTCAAGAAGTTAAGAAATCAGGAAAGTGCTGGCCATTCGCGCCCGACAAGGCTTATTGATTCGTTAGGATATCAGATAAGGGTCAAAAAATCAAGAAGAGCGGGATCCCTAACTACACCCTATAATCACGATTCATCCCGGCTAAGGAGAGGACAGATTCTTCAAAAATTTCTTCAGCTTGCTCATGTCCTCTGTGGAAATTTCAACAAATCTCACCCCGGTCCGATAATCTCCCGAATCCTTTCCAAGGTGGATATCCATCCAGACCACTTCAACCAGAGTTTCGACAGCGTGAAGTTCAGAACCCATAGTAAAGAAAAGCTTCAATCTCAGATGCTTACCAATCTCGATCTGCTCTGGAAGGTGGAGAAGCAGTCCCCCTTCACTGGCGTTCATTGCACGACCGTGGTCAACCAATAGGTCGGCTGGGCCGTACTCAACGGGCAGATCAACACTAAACCTGGGATGCTTCCTTTTTTCAAAATTTACAGTCCCATAACGGGGTTTGGTTTTCCCCTCTTCCTTTCTCATTGAATATTTCTCATGTTTCGTTAGACTTCAATCCTTCGAAAAACGCCATTGTTTCAAACTATTGGGCCGATTCGAATGCATAAAGACCTATAATCCCTGAAATCAGGATAATCCGGAATCCACCCCATCCCGTGTTTTCCGACCCTATTAGGCATGTATTCCTCCCCGGGCCTAAGCGCCCAATACCCTGACTTTTCCGGGTTTCCGTTGTCTATCTATTCATTACCGAAAGCATGAAATAGTTTACATCCGAAATCACTGAAACTTGTCATTGCTGAACCCAAAGGGCGTCGCAATCTCGTTTTGAGGTTGCTTCGTCGTTCCACCAAAGCGGGACTCCTCGCAATGACCTGCCCTGGGTAAAGTAAACTATAATATGTTCCTCTAAATGAAACTCCCTGGCCTGAAGGCCAGGGTTTCTTCCAGGCTCCCCGGCTTCGCCGGATTACTCCGCTTCGCTCCGGGCACCATTCATCCCCAGGCTTGAAAGCCTGGGGTTTTCTGGAAGTTCTA
>Ga0326728_10016100_pt1 | contig 15351 bp, 12 predicted proteins | sample MB3enrmetagenome_FD_207602 | JGI IMG/M metagenome (GOLD analysis project Ga0326728, IMG submission 207602) | Lab enriched peat soil microbial communities from McLean, Ithaca, NY, United States - MB31MN | ecosystem: Environmental > Terrestrial > Soil > Wetlands > Peat | place: USA: New York...
TGATTGCGCCTACGGACAGTCAAGCCCATGAAACGAACTGGTGCTGCTGGTATATCCACGGACGGCAGAACAGCGGGCTGGTCATTGCCGGGCCGCCGGAATACAACACACACACATAGTGAGAAGGCATTTACGGAAAACCGGGCTTTTAACGCTGATGCGCGGAAAGCTATAGGAAGGCACTGGCTTGCGGCGCGTCCATGCAGGAAGCGTTTGGTCAACCGGCGATACAGCGCTCAGCCATTTGCTACGTCACGCATGTCCTGCTCATAGAGCGGGTCCGGCTCGGCAAGCCTGATCAAGCGATGCAAATAAGCCCTGGAGATACACAGGCTTCGGGCAGCCAGAGTCTTATTTCCATTGTTCTCTCGCACGGCGGCAGCGGCCAGTTTGACCTTATAGTCGCGAAGCTGGCGTTCAAAAGAGCCGGCGGGATGGTAATCGGCGATATCGACTACATCGTCGATGTCGCCCATGTCAACATCGGCTTCTTCGATGTTCAAACTTAAATCTTCTGCGCGAACAGCCCTATTCGGCGCGAGGATGATGGCCCTCTGGATCACGTTCTCCAGCTCGCGCACATTGCCGGGCCAGGGGTAACTCTGCAGCAGAGCCATCGCATCGTGCTCAATATCGTCCATCGGTTTTTGAAACATTTGCCCATACTGGCGCAAGAAATGCCGGGCAATCCGCGGGATGTCATCGGGATGGTTCCGGAGCGGCGGCGATTCAATTCTCATGACGTTAATGCGGTAGAAAAGGTCCTGCCGGAATTTTCCCGCGGCCACTAATTTATCCAGGTCCTGATGCGTGGCGAAGATCAGCCGCGCCTTCAAGGGAATGAGCTTGGTGCTGCCCAGGCGGCTGAATTCCATCTGCTGCAGGACGCGCAGCAGCTTGACCTGCGTGAACAGGCTCAGATCGCCAATCTCATCCAGGAATAGAGTGCCGTCGTCGGCCTGCTCGAAATAACCTTCGTGCGCTCCTACCGTTCCGGTGAAGGCGCCTTTTTCGTGTCCGAACAACTCGGCCTCAATGAGGGTTTCAGGGATGGCGCCGCAGGAAACAGCCACAAACGGACGGCTGGCTCGGGAGCCTAGATTGTGGATTGCGCGCGCGATCAACTCCTTGCCGGTTCCGCTTTCGCCGGTTACCAGCACCGCGGCGTTGAGGTTGGTAACGCGGTGGATGAGCTGGTAGACACGCTGCATCTGCGGACTCGATCCAATCAGCCGGTCGCAACTGCCGGGCACCTCAAGCTGCTGCTGCACGGTCTGCAGTTGCTGCCTGAGCGTGGAGTTCTCATACGCCCGGCTGAGCATGGTCTTGAGATCTCGAATGGAGGGCGGCCTGCGACAGTAGCCGAAGGCGCCTGACCGAACCAGTTCAAAGGCTGTCGACCGAAGGGCATCATCGGCCATGACCACTGAGGGAACATGAGATGCAATCAAGCGCTGTGTGCAGCCGATCCGCTCCTGCAATGAATCATGATTCGAATACAGATCCAGAATCATGACATCGCAATCTCCGGCAGCCCGGAGCAGATTCATGCCATCTTCATCCGGCTCCAGGAGGATTTCGAAGTCCTTTCCAAGGGCCGAGGAAAGCAGCGTGTGGAGTGTCCGATCTTTCGAATATAGTCCGATCTTGATCATTCTGGGCCCGCATTCTGGAAAAACACGTCAGTCCGCTTTCGGGGGAGAAGCGGATAAAAGAGATCATTGCCCTGCATCAATGTTTGCGATGCCGATGGTTATTTGTGCCAGGTTGATGCCACCTTGGTGACACCCCCCCCTGACAACAAAATCCAAAGGTCTCAACTGGCAATGGTTGACTCTGGCATTCCATAGTAACTATGGCTGAGTTCCTTGTCGAGATTACTTTGGTAATTTTATTTCAAAAAGTGAATAATTTAAAGAAATCTGTCAGGGGCACAGGTGAGGAAGAGGGTGTTAGACAACAAACTGATTTATCCTGATCCATATACTATAACTATCTTTATTATCAATTATATAAATCGAAAAACTGTTTGCTAAATCGAGGATTAAATGCCTCCATAGTTCCAGTTTTGAAGCATAGCCATACCTGCAAGTGTACTTTCAGAACCACTTTAGTAAGCAACAATTTGGGTACTTATCATCTGGACACTTCCTGAAGAGAGTCCTTGCATTGCTTCTGGCCCTCTGTGCAATTGTAACGATTGCTTCCATAAACTGCTCGCGCGGCCTCAGATACACGCGTAAAGGGTGTATACGCCTCGCTTCACTCTGGAGCGCTTTTCCGTAAACACCCGTGTACACCATCCGGGACAGTTTGCCGTCAAGTACTTGATTTCGGACAGTTTCAGGCTTTTGCAGTTTGGTTAATCAATTGCAATAATGGTTAGACTATTGCAATAATGATGTTTTCCGGAACATGGGGGGAGGAATACCGGGTATGCGCTCGTTTGCCTGGTGGCCAACGCTGATCGTGCTCGCCGTGGCGACGTTCACGGATCTGCGTTACCGCCGCATCCCCAACTGGCTGGTGCTTCCTTTCCTTCTGGCCGGGATCGTGGTTTCCCCCTGGCGTACCGACTGGTGCGGCATTAGTCAGGACTTTAGCTGGCATGGCCTCGGCCAATTCAGGTGGTATGGCATTGGCCAGAGCTTTGCCGGCCTGGGGTTTGGCCTACTGATTTTCGGATTTCTTTTCTGGCTGGGCGGCATGGGCGGCGGGGATGTGAAGCTGTTTGCCGCGCTTGGAGTATGGCTTGGCCCGGTGCAAATGTTCTGGGCACTGTTTTTAACCAGTCTGGTTGGGGGGATCATGGTTTTATCCTGGATCGCCTACCGCACGGTTTTCAGAAAGCTGTTGCTGGTGGCGGGCGATCTGGTTTTTGGCGCGAAGAGGAACGGAATGGGTCGCGAACAGGAGGCGTCACTCGCTGATCTACTGAAGCGCAAGATGCCATACGCTCCAGCCATCGCGGTGGGAACGCTGATGTCCTTTTTCGCTCATTAAGAATTTGGAGCTAGGTATCATGTCCAACTGGCAATCATCCTATCAATCCTCGGCTAACCCGCAGGGAAAGCCACACGCGTCAGGGGGCGGCAATCCAGTGAATTCAGACCCTTCGTATCTTGCTGACCAGTATCCGGACTCACTTGGCGGCAACGTGCTGTCGATTGCTCTGATCGGCCCTGACGAGGAGCGCCGCAAGGCGGCTTCCACCGCGCTGGCTGGGTGCCAGGGGGGCGAAATCCGGGAATTTTCTACCTATCCTCCCAGCCTGGACGATGTTCCAAGGCTGCTGGAGCAGAATTATGATGTCATTATCATCGACCTGGACAGTCATCCGGAATACGCCCTGGAACTGGTAGAGAGCATCTGCGCCAACGGCTCGGCTACGGTGATGGTGTATTCAGTGAAAGCGGACGCGGAACTGCTGGTTCGCTGTATGAGAGCCGGAGCTCGCGAGTTTCTTACCTTGCCCTTTGCTCAAAGCACCATGGCCGAGGCGCTGGTCAGGGCTTCTGCCAGGCGTCCGGCAACGCGTCTTCCGAAGAAGACAGGCGGCAGGCTTCTGGTGTTTCTCGGGGCCAAGGGCGGCGATGGCGTTACTACTCTGGCCTGCAATTTTGCGGTATCCCTGGCTCAGGAGTCAGGCCAAGACACTCTGTTGATCGATCTCGACCTGCCGCTGGGGGATGCGGCGCTGAATCTGGGTGTTGTGGCTGAATACTCGACCATCAATGCTCTTCAGAATTCCAACCGGCTGGATTCGAGTTTTCTCTCCAGGCTTCTGGTCAAGCATAGCTCGGGAGTCTCCGTTCTAGCGGCTCCCGGCAAGTTTCCCCAGTACCAGGCCTCCAATGAATCAATTGACAGGCTCATCTCCGTCGCTCGACAGGACTTCGACAATGTGGTCATTGATATAGGGTCGAGGCTCGATTTGATGGGTACGAGCCTGTTCAAAGACGGTTCCACGGTGTACCTGGTGATCCAGGCCGGTATCGCCGGTCTGCGCAACTCCAATCGCCTGATTTCGCAGTATTTTTCCGCCGCGGACCCCAAGCTGGAGATCGTGCTCAATCGATTTGAGTCTCGCTCCATGGGGGTTTCCGAAGATCAGATTACGAAGGCCCTTACCCGGCCGGCACAGTGGAAGATTCCCAACGATTACAACGCTGTGCGGCGTATGCAGACCACGGCAATTCCTCTGGCGCTTGAAGATTCGCCGATTTCCCGGCTCATCCGGCAGATGGCTCGAACCGCTTGTGGCCTGCCGGCGATACCGGAGAAGAAGGGTGGCTTCAGTCTCAAGAGTTTCAGCCGGGGCTTTTCCGCGAAGGCGCCCGCCAGCACGGATACACGGACACTGACCCAGCTAGGGTTGAGGTCTGGTCAGGACACCGCCGCTGCTAAACCAGAAGCAGCGCCGAAGGTTACGAGCAAGCCGTCCCTTACTCCTGCCGCGGGCGCCGCTCCGGCGGCAGCAACGCAGAAGCCGGTTACGCCAACGGTCAAACCAACGGCCAAAGCGGAACGCGCGGACCTTGGAGGCGCGAAGCAGGATGCGGCCGCAAGCGTCCCCGCCCCCAGCCGGCAGACTGAACCTGAAACGCGCACCTACAAGGGCGCGATCTATGTGAAGGGCGATGATGGCGAATGGCACCTCAAGAGAACTCCGGTCGCCAGCGTCCCCATCCAGCAGAGCGGACCGGAAACGCGCAGCTACAAGGGCGCGACCTATGTGAAGGGTACTGATGGCGAATGGCACCTGCAGAAAACACCGGCGGGAAAAGCTAGTCAAGAGAAACCGGTCATCACGCCGAGTCAGGAGAAGCCGGTCATCCAGTGGCCGACGCCCGCCCCGATTGCCTATGGCTCAGTACTCGGCGCCGCGGAGCTCAATGCGAAGGCATCGGTTCCGGGAAGATTTGTCTACACTCCAGCCGCCGGCGAGATGCTCGCGGCGGGAACGCATACGCTCTCGGTTACCTTCACCCCAGCAGATTCCACCGGCTACACCACGGCGCAGGCGGCTGTATCGCTCACTGTCACCAAGGCAACCCCGGCCATCGCATGGCCGACACCCGCTCCGATTCCTTATGGCGCCGCGCTCAGCTCCGCTCAACTGAATGCCACGGCATCGGTTCCGGGAAGATTCGTCTACACCCCGGCCGAGGGCGCGGTGCTGACAGCAGGTGTGCAAACGCTGACAGCAACCTTTACTCCGACAGACGCCACGGACTACACCACGGCGCAGGCAGCTGTGTCATTCACAGTCGCCAAGGCCAAGCCAATCATTACCTGGCCTACGCCGGCTTCGATTGCCTACGGAACCGCGCTGAGCGGCGCGCAGCTGAATGCCGTGGCATCAGTTCCCGGAACTTTCGTCTATGTTCCTGCCGCCGGTACGGTATTGTCAGCAGGGGTGCATGCAATATCGGCAACCTTCACTCCGGCAGACACCGCAGACTACACCGCAGCGCAAAGCGAAGTGGCATTGGTTGTCACCAAAGTGACGCCTGCTATCACGTGGCCGAAGCCGGAGCCGATTGCTTATGGCACCGCATTGGGCAGCGCTCAACTCAATGCCAAGGCTGCGGTGCCGGGAAAGTTCGTTTACATTCCTGCCGCCGGCGCGGTGCTTACGGCCGGGACACATACGCCTTCAGTAACCTTCACCCCGGCAGACACCGTGAACTACAACGGGTCACAAGCTGCCGTATCTCTCACTGTCGTCAAGGCGTCGCCATCCGTGACCTGGCCGACGCCAGTTTCGATTGCCTACGGCGCCGCGCTTGGCGCCGCACAGCTGAATGCCACCGCATCGGTTCCGGGAAAATTCGTTTATAACCCAGGTGCGGGCGAAATCCTGGCGGCCGGAACGCATACGCTCTCGGCTACCTTTACTCCGGCCGATACCACGGACTATGCCGTTGTGCAGGCTACAGTGACGCTCATTGTTGCCAAGGCAAAGCCAACCACGATCACCTGGCCAACGCCGGCCGCAATTTCACACGGCACACCGCTCAGCGCCGCGCAGCTCAATGCCACGGCATCTGTTCCGGGAGCCTTCGTTTACACACCTGCCGCTGGCGAGGTGCTCGCGAAGGGAACACATACGCTCACGGTAACATTTACACCGGCAGACGCCAACTTTCCCGAGGCGCAGGCTACGGTGCAGCTCATTGTCACCAAGGCGATGCCGGTCATTACCTGGCCGGCGCCGGCAGCCATTTCTTACGGCACCATGCTCAGTGCCACGCAGCTCAACGCCACGGCATCGGTTCCGGGCGCCTTCGCCTACACTCCCGCGGCTGGAGAAATGCTGCCGGCGGGAACGCATACGCTCACGGCGACTTTTACACCGAAAGACAGCGCGGATGATGCGCAGGCGAAGGCCACAGTGCAGCTTACTGTTACCAAAGCAACCCCCATCATCACCTGGCCGGCCCCGGCCGCTATTTCCTACGGCACTGCTCTCAGCGCGGCGCAGCTCAATGCCACGGCGCTGATTCCGGGCACGTTCGTTTATACTCCCGCCGCGGGCAACGTGATTGCAGCGGGAACACAGACACTTTCTGTAACCTTTACCCCCACGGATACCTCGGACTACACCACGGCGCAAGCCACGGTGATGCTGGTGGTGGAAGGGTTACCTAACATTGCTTTGCTCATGCCGGAACAGGCCGATGCGGACGCAGTCCGCGCAGACCATGATGACGCTAGGCAGGGGGCGCAAAACAACAGAACCCCCATCCAGCAGAGTAAACTTGAAACGCGCAATTACAAAGGCGCTACTTATGTGAAGGGAGCCGACGGCCAATGGTACCTCCAGAAGAAATAGAAGTTGCGCAACCCACAACGCTACCCGCGGATTTCAACGAATGGGATAGCGGGGATACGATTGCGACACAGCCTTCCAAACCCGCGACAGCGCGAGTTTCCGTGTCGCCCGCTGAGGATCGGGTACCGCACCCCGTTTCGCGCGCATCGGCAGCGGCCTATGCGGAGGCGGAGCAGATATTTCAGCCGCCTCAGCCTAAGCGCGAGAAATACAAGGAAGAGAGCAATGGCAAGAAGAAGGGGCTGGCGCCGCTGATTGGCGCCGGTTCACTTGCGTTTGTTCTTATCCTCGGTTTCATGACCTATTCCAAGATGCGGTCCAGTGCGCCTGCGCCCAAGCCAACGGTTGTGCAGCAGCCGGTGGTGACGAATACGCCGCAGCAGACAGCCGCGAATTTGCCGCCACCAGCACCAGAGCCGACGCCGGCAAACACCTTAACAGATCGCCAGCGCGCGCAGGCGGAGACGATGAACCAACGGCTGAGCGCACCATCCCGGATTCCGAGTGACCTTAAGATGCTGGCCGGCAGGGAAGCTCCTCCTCCTTCCGGTTTTGCCTCGTCCGGCATGGATGGCATAGGCGGCATGGGATCGGCGGGCAATGTCTTCAGTGGGCAGAACGGGCCCAAGGTGAAGGTCGCGGCTCCCACGAAAATGAGCATCTCGGCTGGCGTCGCCGGCGGTTTGCTGATTGAGAAGACTTCGCCCGTTTATCCGCAGATTGCCAGGGAAGCCCGCGTTTCAGGCACGGTGGTGATTCAAGCCACGATTTCCAAGACGGGAACGATTGAAAATCTCCGTGTTGTCAGTGGACCCACCATGTTGCGGCAGCCGGCGCTGGATGCTGTGAAAACCTGGCGTTACAGGCCATATATGCTCGACGGCGAGCCAGTGGACGTGGAGACCACAGTGAGCGTGAACTTCACTTTGGGCGGGTGACATGTCCTCGGCTCTTTGACGCCTTTTTAGCAGGGGCATCTCTTTGAAATGGCGGGGTAGCGGACGAGTATCCTGTTCTGATGGATGGTAGAACGTGGAACTGCTGAATCTGGAGAAGCTGTCGCGCGTCAATTCCAGTCAGGCGCGCCAGGCGGTGGCCGGCATCGTAAAGGAGATCATCGCCGACCAGCGTGTGCCCCTGAACTATGACGAGCAGGAAAGGATACAGGCGGATCTGCTCGACGAGGTTTTTGGTCTTGGTCCTTTGGAACCCCTGCTGAGAGATGCAAAGATATCAGACATCCTGGTCAACGACAAGGATCATGTTTTCATTGAGAAAAACGGGCTTCTTCAGAGGGTTGACACTACATTTCGCGACGACCGCCACCTGCTGCAGATCATCGATCGCATCGTATCGCGCGTGGGGCGCAGGGTAGATGAGTCTTCGCCGATGGTCGATGCCCGGTTGCCCGACGGCTCTCGCGTGAATGCCATCATTCCACCCCTGGCGCTGGACGGGCCGTCTTTATCGATTCGCCGCTTCGGGACAGGCCCCCTGGCAGCCAATCAGCTGGTTCAGTTGAAGAGCGTCTCCCCGGAAATGATGGAGGTACTTTCCTCCGCGGTAAAAGCCCGGATCAGCATTCTCATCTCGGGCGGCACCGGCACCGGCAAAACCACATTTCTGAACATCCTGTCGCAGTACATTCCGCGCACAGAACGCATTGTCACAATCGAAGACGCGGCCGAGCTCCGTCTGGCGCAGGAAAATATTGTGCGGCTCGAAACACGTCCGCCCAACATTGAAGGGCAGGGTGCGATTCGCCAGCGTCAACTTCTGATCAACTGCCTGCGAATGCGTCCCGACCGCATCATCATTGGCGAGGTGCGCGGAGAAGAAGCCTTCGATATGCTCCAGGCAATGAATACCGGGCACGAGGGCTCGATGACCACCATCCACGCCAACACTCCCCGCGATGCCATCTCCAGGCTCGAATCGATGGTGGCGATGGGCAATATGAATATGCCGGAAAAATCCGTTCGCCAGCAGATATCATCGGCCATTACCATTGTTGTTCAGTCCACGCGCATGAGCGATGGCACGCGCAAAGTAACCAGCGTCTCCGAGATTACCGGCATGGAAGAGAACGTCATCAGCATGCAGGAGATTTTTACTTTCAACAAGAAAGGGATCGGGCCCGATGGCAAGGTCATTGGCGTATTCCAGCCAACCCATATTCGCCCCCGGTTCCTGGAACGGCTTCGCATCTCCGGCATTGTTCTGCCGCCGATTCTGTTCGAGCGCGAAACGCAGGTCAATTAAGAGGAAGGGAGGGCACAGATATGGGATTGATCGTTTGTGTGGTTTTCATAGGCGCGTTTGCTGTTGTTGCCCTCTTGATATACGCGCTCGGAGGCGGGGCCTCTTCGCACTCCCAGCAGATTTACGCCACGCTCGACTCGGCTTTGGCCACGGACGACGATGAAGAAGATCGCAACAAGGACGTCAATCTTCGCAAAAGCGAGATGATCAGCTCTATCCCCTGGCTTAATCGCAAGTTGCGTGAGTTCGAAGTAGCGCCGATTCTCCACACCCTGCTCTATCAGGCAGATCTCAAGTGGAACGCAGGAACCCTGGTGGCCGGTTGCGCGCTGTGCTTCGCGCTTCCGGCTTATTTGACATACCTGCGCTTCGATTCCATCGTCATGGCTATTCCGATCGGAGTGCTGACGGGCTTTATACCTTTAGCCTATGTTTTTCATAAACGCAGTAAGCGTCTTGACTCGTTTCAACAGGGTTTGCCTGAAGCGCTGGATCTGATGGTGAGCGCTTTGCGCGCCGGACACAGTCTGGTCGCCGCAATTGGCTCGGTGGCTCGCGAATGCGCCGACCCGGTGGGCTGCGAATTCAAGACTTGTTTCGAGGAGCAGAATTACGGCTTGGAGCTGAAGTCCGCGCTCGACAACCTGATCAGGCGCGTTCCGCTCCAGGACCTCCGCATTTTCTCAACAGCGATTATGATCCAAAAGGAAAGTGGGGGAAATCTCGCCGAAGTTCTCGACAAGACCTCTCATGTCATCCGCGAGCGGTTTCGCCTGAAGCGGCAGGTCGGAGTGCATACGGCTCAAGGCCGCATGACAGGTTGGGTACTCACTTTTTTGCCGGTGGTTCTGGGAGTAATATTGTATTTCGTTAATCCTGAGATGATAAGCATCTTGTGGAGAAATCCAACAGGAATAAAGATGCTTTGGACAGCCGGAGGCATGATCGTTGTGGGTGGTTTTCTCATTCACAACATTGTCAACATGGACGTTTGAAGGAACCTATGGAATTTTTCGCGATTTTTACATTTTGCGTTGTCTTTCTGCTAATCGTAAGTGGAGGACTGCTTCTGTTTTATCGCGAAGAAATGCTTAAGCGGATCTCTGACGCGATCAACCCGCACCCCAAGCAGACATCCCTTTTAAGCGCTATCCAGCAGACGGGTCATTCGATCGGTGGCGTGGTCGGGCACTTCGAGAATGTGCTGCCAAGAAGCCAGGCAGAGGTCTCCGTAGTCCTGCAGCGGCTCCAGCGCGCCGGATTCCGCGACGAGTCAGCGGACAAAATCTTCTACGGCTCAAAAGTATTGGCCCCACTTCTGCTTGTCCTCCTGGTCCTGGGCTCCGGTCTTGGGGCTTATGGCGGGCCATTTATGTACGTTGTAGCTCTTGGCGTAGGTTTTTTAGCACCCGATTTCTGGCTGGGACGGCGGATTACCAGCCGACAAAGCAAAATTCGGCGCGGCCTTCCGGATGTGCTGGATCTTCTGGTGATCTGCATCGAGGCAGGACTGAGCCTGGATCAGGGGACGTCGCGCACCGCAGTGGAATTGAAAGCAGCACAGCCGGAACTGTGCGATGAATTGGGTGTTGTCGTATTGGAGCAACGAGCTGGACGGCCGCGAGGCGATGCATGGAAACATATGTCGGAACGCACCGGCGTAGACTGTGTGCGCAATCTTGTATCTATGCTGGTTCAGGCGGATCAGTTTGGAACCAGCATCGGCAAGACATTGCGCATTCACAGTGATACACTCAGAACCCAGCGTGTGCAGGCTGTGGAGGAGGCGGCGGCAAAGACCACAATCAAGCTGATCTTTCCGCTCGTGCTGTTTATTTTCCCCTCGCTTTTTGTGGTCACTCTGGGGCCGGCGTTTATTTCCATCATGGATTCATTTGCGGGTCTCAATCACTGAGGGAAGGAGGAATTGGAATGGAAAATACCACAATCATTCAGATTGTATGTGGTGTGCTGGCAGTTATCGTGCTGATAATTTTGGTCCAGCGACGCCGCACTCGTGTCAAGTAGCACAGCGTTTTGTTCCGGCGGCGTTGTAATGGCGCGTTTAGCTGGCCGGACCGCAGTTTTGCGGACCGGATATTTCGCCGTATTGGCGCCCGGTGTCGCTCGTATTTGCTTAAGCCGGGGAGCGCAACCAGCATTTTGATGAAAGAAGGAGTAATTGAAATGACCACTGTACAAATCATCCAGATCGTATGCGGAGTTTTGGCTGTAGCCGGAATCATTATTCTGGTTCTGCGCCGCCGCGCAAAGAAGAGTAAGTAGCAGGGTTTTCGAGGCAGGGCCGGTGGCGCGGTAATGCCGCGCGGGTTTTGCCGGCCAACTTGATCATCCCGCTGGCCGGGGGCATTGCCATTCCGGCGATGCATGTCTCTGTTTTTCACCCCGTCAGCGGGTGCGGGTTGGTGCGTCTATACACGGCTGATGCACTTGTTTCCTCCGCATCTGGCGAAACAAGGGTCGCGGCTGGTTCGGCGATTGCACCGTAAGGACTTACACGAATGATGCTGACGTATGAGGATGAGCAAACGACAGGAATTATGAGATAGTACACGGTTTCCGGGTCCTCGCCGAGGACCGGAGGTTCGATGGAATCACGAAGGCTTTGCGCATACAACCAGACTCGCGAATGCTTTCTAGGCCTGGAGGTCTCCGCTGCCGATCTTCCGTTTGCGGAGCTCAAGAATCTGCTTCGAAAGCTTGTGCTGAAGTCTGGTGAAGGCCTTTGGATGACGCCGTCTCGAGGAATTCCAGAGACGGATATGTGCAACCCTCTCGATCTGATATACCTGGACGAGGATTGCCGGGTCATTGAGGTCGTCGAATCATTCCCCACATTCCGTGTCTCACCTTCAAGTCCGCGACCGGCCAGCGTCCTGGCGCTTCCCATCCACTCAATCTATTCGTCGCAGACCCAATCGGGCGATCAGCTGGTGCTGTGCGTTGCGGAGGAGATGCAGGGACGCCTGGAGCGGATTACCAGTGCAAGCGGAGTAGCCGGCGGAGTGCAGAGCGCCGTGCTCTTGAGGGCCAAGCCGCTATGGAGCGGCGGTCCCGGCGTAGCGGAATTGAAAGATCGCTCTGCGGAGGAGCGCACCCAGGAAATGCGCGCCCAGGAGGAGCGCGCCCAATACAAGCGTCCGGAGGAGAAGCGTCCCCAGGAGAAGAGCCCCGAGGAGGAGCGCCCCGAAACCGAACAGCCGTATGTGATGGATCTTATCGAGCCGGGGATGAAGTACGTCAAGCCGCCGAAGAATTGGTTGAAGCGCTGGTGGTCTCCGGATCCGAGAACAGCTCCCGACCAGAGAACTGCCCCACGGGAGTCACTGCCCGGCCTGGCTGCCTATTACTGGACGGGCGCCGCGCCCAAGGCGCACAGTATCAAGGACATCAGCTCGGCAGGATTGTACGTAATTACGGAGGAGCGTTGGTACCCGGGCACGCTGATCCTGATGACGCTGCAATCGGCAAGTGACGGGGATGATAACTTCGAACATGCAATTGCCGTGCACTCCAGGGCCATTCGCTGGGGCAACGATGGCGTCGGCCTTCAGTTCATTCCGCAAGATTCTCCAGATGCGCGGGGTGGGATAAATCCGCTGGTAAGCGGCGCAAACAGCAGGGAGCTCGAGCTATTTCTGGAGCGGCTCCGAAAGGGCAATGGCTAGGCGCCGCTGGGGCGTGAACTGCGGGCATCCCGGCGCCTTGACATTAAGACAGCTTGACATAAACTCGTTGTCGTACAGGGCTTTTATGAACGACAATGTGGGGAGGAAAACAATGAAAAGGTTGAGAAATCTGCACGGACAGGCCAGGCCATTCCTGCACGGTTATTTCCGTGCTGCGGCGGCCTGCAGAGCAAACAAGAAAGCCCGGTCAATCGGTGGCCGGCTTCGCGCCTTACTATGCTCCGACGTCGAGGGGCAATCCATGGTTGAGTTTGGCTTCGTGCTGCCGATGCTGCTGATGGTTGTGACATTCATGTTTTCGATCAGCATGGCCATGATCAGCTTTGAGCAGCTCAACACCGCCACTGCAAACGCCGCGCTTCAGCAGTTAGCAACCGCCAGAAATGTGCTTGCCGATCCATGCAATTCGATCCAGACCTCGGTAACTACCTCATTGCCGAGCTGGAACGCGGCCAAATTTACCTACACGGTGACAATTCAGAACTCGAGCGGAACGAATGTTACCTACGGCCCAACGACCGGATCGGGGTTTTCATGCACCGCGGCAGCCACGGTGTTATCGGCTGACACAACCTCCACGCCGGCCTCGCTGACAGTCAGCTACACGTATTCCTGGATGCCTGTGTATTTGCAAAAGATGTCGGGAAACCTGTCTGTGACCCAACCAGTAACTGTCTATTGAAGGGGGAGTTGTCCGATGAAGCTGCACAAAGTATCTTTTTTCCGCAGACTACTGAGGGATACGCGTGGACAGTCCGCGCCGATGCTGGCGTTTAGCATGTTGGCGTTTATAGGTATAGCCGGGATAACAATTGACCTTGGTCACGCCTATGTTGCCCGCCAGCAACTGCAAATATCAACGGAAGTGGCCGCTTTGGCGGGAGCCTCGGCCTTGCCCAACACAACCACCGCAACGACTCAGGTGACGGCCTATAGCGCAATGACGGGCCAGAAAAGCGCCACTCCGAACCTGACAAGTGTTAACATTACGCCGACTTTCCAGTGCCTATCGACCCTGACTTCAAATATGGGGCTGGGGTGCGAGACTGCGACCGGCTCCCCCAGCGGGAATTACAACGCTGTCATGGTAACGCAGACTGCGAAGGTGCCATTGTGGTTCGGCGGGATGTTCCATGTCCCCGCGTTCAACATTGGGGCTACAGCGACAGCGGCCATGGCCGGCGGACAAAACACTCCGTGGAACATCGCGATCATCCTCGATACGACGCAGTCTATGACCAACTCGGATCCAGGCAGCTTACAATGCACCGGCACAAAAGAACAATGCGCGTTGCTGGGGGTTCAGGCCCTGTTGGGTCTTATGTACCCCTGCCAGGTGGGCCAAACCTGCACTAACACCACAGGCGTCACTCCAGTTGATAGTGTCAGCCTGTTTGTCTTTCCACCTGTGGAAACCTCGCAGGCCAAGGACTACTACGCTTGCCCCAGCACCATACCTACGATTGAGCCGTATGAGTTTCAAAACGTGTCCACCACGTCGCCGAACTACACTCTGCCTTATACCTCCACCTACCAGGTGGTGCCGACCCCGGCAGGCACGTCGGGCCATACCATTGCTACACCGTTCGCGCACGATTACAAGACCAGCGATTCGATGGGGAGTACGTTGAACACCGGCTCGCAAACGGTGATTGCGGCCGGGGGTGGATCGGGCAATTGCACCCCCGGCATCCAGGCCAAGGGCGGCGAGGGAACCTACTATGCGCAAGCCATCTATGCGGCGCAAGCGGCTCTGATCGCTCAACAGGCGGCAAATCCCGGCTCGCAGAATGCCATGATCATCCTCGGCGATGGCGACATGAATGCATCCAGCGGCCTGAAAGCGGATTCTGGCACCTTGAACGGCACCGGGAGCGGAAGCAACAAAAACACATACACCTACCCATCCGCTAAGGGCCAGTGCGGGCAGGCGATCATCGCTGCCCAGTCGGCTGCGGTGACTCCGAATGCCAACGGCGCGAACGGAACCAGGGTTTACACGGTTGGCTATGGCATTGCGTCGGGGGGATGCTCGACGGATGCGACCTACAGCGCCTATCCAGGTGTCTCCGCCTGTACGGCGATGAAGGACATAGCTTCCTCGCCGGGGAATTTCTTCTCCGACGAATCGTCTACCGGCGTCTGCCCCTCGCCCAATCAACTGAATTTTACGAAGCTGATACAGATCTTCCAGGCTATCGCGCGGGGTTTAACCACTCCGCGGCTGGTTCCCAACGGCACCACATAGCCTGAACAACACACCTGCGTCCCGGCCGGTCTGCCCATCGGACTCGCCGGGATGCGGGCCTTATTGCGGCTCCTCCGGGATAATCAGCAACACTTCCACCAGAACATTTTGCCCATTTTGCGCTGCTGGCCGGAACTGCCATTGGGTGAGCGCGTCCAACACAAACTGCGCCTGGGCAAACTGGGGCGGAAACAGGACAGAGAGCGCCTCAAAGCGGCCGGCCTGATTCACAAACCCGTGAATCATGAGGGCATCGGCATCGACTGCGCCGGGCGGGATGTTGGGCCGCACGA